>Ga0066376_10003556_pt1 | contig 13863 bp, 11 predicted proteins | sample Knorr_S15_td_Bot_FD_77009 | JGI IMG/M metagenome (GOLD analysis project Ga0066376, IMG submission 77009) | Marine microbial communities from Southern Atlantic Ocean transect - Knorr_S15_td_Bottom_ad_5009_LV_A | ecosystem: Environmental > Aquatic > Marine > Oceanic | place: Southern Atlantic... | reverse complement strand
TTAGTTCATCTGACACGATTACATCGCCATCTTGGCAAAGCGTGGGGAATGTCGCTTCAGTTGCATTCCAGCATGAAACGAAAGTGTATGCAGCATCGACTCCAAGGAAGGAAGCGATTCTATGTTCAAGTTCTTCATGTGGAACGAACGTTCCACAAATAAATCTAACAGAAGAAGTGCCAGCTCCATACTTCTTTAAACCATCAATTCCTGCTTGTACAACATCGGGATGGTTTGCTAAACCTAAATAATTATTTGAACAGAAACAATCAACTTCTCCTCTGCCCTGAATTGAAATACGTGGCCCCATTGGAGATTCGATTAATTGAAGGTGCTTGAGTTGCCCACTCTCCTCAAGTTGGCGAAGGATTTCTGAGGATCGTTGAACAAATGGATTAGAGTCTGTCGTTTTCATCCGTTCTTTTCGTAGCTTTTGATAATACTTGGCACGAGGTAGTCTTCAAATGCACTTTGGAGCGACCACCGTGATCGAAAACCCCAGTCTTTGGTCGCGGCAGTACAGTCGACTGCTTCCGGCCAAGAGTCAACCATTGCTTGCCTTCGTTGGTCAGGTTTGAATGTAATAGTTGATGTTGGAAAATATTGCTTCACCAATTCTGCTACTTCACCAGCTGAAGGATTAAAACTTGAAATGTTGTAAACGATTTGAGACAAATCCTTACGTTCTGCTGCAGCGAGTTGCAGTGTTGCTTCGATCGCCTCTGGCATCGTCATGAATGGGATACGAGTGTCTTCTCTAACAAAGCATGTGTATGGTTCCCCACGAGCAGCTGCGTGTATCATCTCTGGCACGAAATCACTCGTTCCCCCAGTCGGAATGGTGTCGGCAGAAATCAAGCCTGGGTAGCGAATACATCGAAAATCCACAAATCCACGGTTGCCATCTTCATTTGGCGTACTGTCTGCTGCGAGTTGTCTATATGAACATGCGTAATAGCGTCCAAGGTTTTCACAATAGAGTTTATTGCAACCATACATCGTTCTTGGTTTTAGAAATTCATGCTCTCCAACAGCGCCGGCTTCCATTTTTTGACGCATCGTTGAAAAACCATACGTTGCAATCGAACTTGGAAAAATAACTTTTACTGGCTTTCCGTACATCCGGCCTTGGTCAGCGGCAATTTGAAGAATGTTGATAGTTCCACCAACGTTCACTTGATGGGCTACTTCTGGAGCAAACTCCGCACGTGAACTTAACACTGCGGCAAGATGGAAGATTTCGGTCACCTGATACATTGAAAGTAAACGTTCCATTGCATCTCGATCACATACGTCAGCCAAATACGTACCACCACACATTTCCCTAGTCGTTTGATCGAGCTCTCGGAGATCAGTTGCAACAATGTCTTCTCGTCCATCTGAGTGCAACGCAGAAATGAGACCATGCCCTACCTCACCGCCGGCGCCAGTAATAAAAACTGCAGGATGTCGCGGGTGCCCCAAAGAGCCATGTGCCATGCTTGATTTCATCGCTTCTTCTTTTGTGGATTTACTAGACATGATCGATATTCTAGTATTAATAGTAATTGTTAAAACGCCCTGCCATCACAATTAACGAGATCGACAGGGCGTATTAACCATTTCATAGTAGATTATGGTCGCGAGGGAGGAGGAGCTCCTTGGTCTGGTCGACCACCAGTGTTGCCACGTGGAGTATCTCCATGATCGCCGCCGCCATTGCGGAAAAATTCTCGGATCTGAGAACGTTCGGATTCGTCGATTGTTCCATCACCATTGGAGTCAAACCGTTGCATAAATTGTTCACGTCCACCTTCCATGCCACGCTGACCCCCTCGATCACGGTCTGCACCATCTCGATTACCGCGCCACCTATTATCGCGTTGTCCCCGTTGAGATCGCTCATCAAGACCACCTATTGCTGCAATTTGTTCTGGGGTGAGCAATAATTTTAGTAGTTCTAGGTAATTATCTTCAATTTTTCTACGATCATCTTGCGCTTTTCGAATTGGGCTTTCGGGGCGATCGGATGAAGCGCCAGTCATTCTCTCTGCAAAACGATTCATACGATCCAATTGTTCTTGGGCTTCCCAGCGATGGGTTGCTGCATATATTTGTTCATTTGCATACGCCACTTCAATTTTAAATGCTTCATACAACTCTTTGATTGCTACAAGAATATCTGCCTCAAGATCTTCCAGCTCCATTGCTGCTTTGAAAGATCGATCAATTCTCGTATCTCTGAAGATTCTTGGGTACCCACGTTCTTTTGCTATTTGATCGAACTGACGTCCTTGCTCTTCAGGTAAAAGTAATACTATATTTTGCACTGCGTTGTCGTTGATGTCTCGAACTGCTTCAGCAAGATTTGCCTGTTCCTTCATCACCAAAATACCGTTACTGGAATTCATGCTACTCATCGCAGTCATAAATGATCCCTGGTTTTCAACCATGTGATCATCACGACTTTCTAACGCAACAGTAACTTGCTCATCCCATTCTGAAAGAATTGGAAGAAGCGAAATGAGCGATTGGTCCTCAAACTCTTGTTGTTGAACCAATCCCATCACGTCTACAGTTTCACCACTAAGACGACCACGAGGCAGTAACCTGTCACGTATTAATTGCCTCTTCAGTGGTGGCCACAGTTCAAATTGCGACTCTGTCATGATTGCCACTAAATCACTTTCAAATTCCAACTTCATCTTTCGTTTTAATCGGAGTTGGTCTTGCATCAATAATGCTACATCCTCAAAAGCAGCTAGTCGTTCTGGTGATTGCCACTGCTGAACACGTAGTTCTTGCATATCTTTTCGCAACACTTCAAGTTCATTGTTAAGGCGTTCTTGCAATTCAGACATCCCATCCTCGCCTTCAAGTTGACGAGCAGAATCTAATTTTTCACGAACCTCTCTCATTTGCGATCGCATATCTTGAGATTGTTGCCTTGCAGGATCGTCTTCATTACCCCTCATCGAACTAAAGCTCTCGCCGATACTCGATCGACTTGCATCACTTGCCTCTCTAAAGGACTCATCGTAATCCCGCAGAATTTGCTCAACGATGGTAAGTTGCTCTTTTGTCAATTCAAGGGCTTCTTCAAATCTTTTCAGGTCTCTCAGCATGTAATCAGGAGTCATGCCCCCAGTCGACATCATGCTTCCGAAACCTCCACCGCGTCTGCTTGAGGTTTGCTGTGCCCATGTTGCACTAGAAATCAATGTAACAACTGCTAACACAGCGACTTGCGTAATTTTCACTAAAGATTTGTTCATTTTTTACTCCAATACCTACAAACTTTTATATGTGACCTAACGAAATCCGTTATCAATTAACGTCCAACGAGCTGTCATTATCGCAGAAAAAACGATAAATGAAGATAAAATTCTAGGTTTAGGAATGGGAATAATGCCTTCATAATGTTGTATAAGCGGTTCTTGGTCTTGAATCGTGATTGCTATGAGATCTACCCTCAATGTGCATCGATGCATCCTGGCAATTGATCGTAGTTTCTTCGCCACACGCAGCATCTTGATGCGTTTCTGTTTCGTCAACATTCGTAGTGGTGAATTATTCAAGATTGTGGTTGTTTTAACTTCAACGATCGCCATGACTTCTTCATCAGGGCTAATGAGGAGAAGATCCAACTCATCAAATCCAATCCTCACGTTTTTGTTTACAAGCCGCCATCCGAGACGCCTCATGTAATGCAAGGCGAGGCTCTCCCCATACTTTCCTATTGAATTTCGAGAACTAGTTGACTGTTTGAAGTCACCTGTGATGTCTCCGAACAGCAATACTCGCAACACGTTCAGCCATTGCCTTAACTTCATGGATGCTGCCCTCTCCCCAGAGTGATTGTACAAATCGGTTCTTCTCTCTATTGAATTGCACCCACCTCAATGCATTCCTCAAGGCAATCTGTATTCGCCGGTTATACAGAGAAATTGGTTTCTGTTTTTGCGCAATTGAAACCCATAACATGGTTGTTCGGAGTTGAGTAGGCGGAAGCACATCCCCAACTGCTGCGCCTACAAGCTTGCTCTTGATCATGTCTGCAACATCGATATCTGCGACTCCACCCACGCCCATTTTGAAAGTTTTTCTCCAGTACCCGTTTCCTCTCTCAACAGTTGAGATCTGCACGAGTTCCACCACGTCTGAAAATGCAAGACCAGACGCGAAGCCTTGTTTTACTTCTTCAACTCTCGGATCATCTAAGCTCAATTGAATCTTTTCAATTGTGACAGAACTCTGTGCGGCTTCAATGCTACCCAATGGAATTCCTTTTTGTAAACCAAGCAATACCGCATCAGTCCGAGCATCGTCTGGCTCGCCTGCAGGAATGAATTCTCCGAACGATATTTGTTCGAATTCACGTTGTATATCTCTCCATGTCACATTGACCTTGGGCCAAATTTCTTGTCGATCCAATGCTTCAATAAGGATGAGATCCCTCTGGAACTCAAGAAATCTCTCAACAGATACGCCCGAGTGCTGTTCAATATCTTGACGCATTTTTGTTTGGCTACCGCCTTGGGCAGAGGCAAGATCTGATCGCATCTGACCGATGACGGCAAATAGACCGTACTCTTGTTCCCGTGTCATGCCACTCCGAGCTTCAGAGAGCAACAAATCGTTTTTAACAAGGTCATACATTCGACCCCCAACAAGCGATGTTCCCATGTTCTCGACTTCGAAATACAACGCAAGGCTAGTGATAGCAGTTAGTGGTGTGGAAACGGGAGGAATAAGGGAATCATAAAAAGCAGTCCGGCTCATTCTGTTTGCATTTGCATCTAACTGATCGGACAGTGGATCCAACACAGCGTTTGCATACACCGGACGACCATTCACTTGACCAACAAGCGCCTCAACAGTAATTGGTATTCCAATTCTTGTTGGCTGAAACTCGGATTTGATCGAGGTAAAAGTATCGACATCATTGTCATTGCTTGAAGCGATTGTGCTTGATCGCTGCTTCACATTGACAGCACCTTCTTTGGGTACATCAAGCTTGAATCTATGTGAAAATTCTGATGTGGTGACGACTTTGCTATCTGTATCTTTCACAGTTCCAGGGGTTGAACAACCAACTACAAGGAACAGGACGGATATGATAAACCGCTTGTTGGGCATGGTCGCATTGTACGGTCACATGTGACGTATACTGCGCAATCTTGCACATTCTCTTGCCACTTTATGGAGTTCTTTATGAACACTGAACCAACATCTCAAGAACAACAATCCGATGAACCAAAGATCCAAGTCGATGCTGACTGGAAGGCAGAAGCCCAAGCTGAAAAGAAACGACTTGACGAAGCAGAGAAGAAAGTCGAAGAGCGAGCAGAAGCAAAGAAAATACCAGAAGCAAGTTTTCGTGGACTGCTCGGAATCCTTGCTTCGCAAGCACTTATGGGGCTTGGAGTTCAGCAAGATCCAAGTGGCAACGGAGTTTTGGTTGATCTCGAAGGTTCAAAGTTTACGATTGACTTAATGGGGATGCTTCAAGAGAAAACTAATGGCAATCTGACTGAAGAGGAAGATGCAGAATTAAAACAGTTGATCACTGAACTTCAATCTAGGTTTGTGCAGATTGCTCAGATGGTCTCTTCGCAATCGCAAGGTAATGCAGATCCCAGCATCGAGCCCGAGCAAAAAGCAACTTCCAGTGGCATTATTGATCCAACGGCATAAACTAGTTACATCAACCAAAGAGCAATCAATCGCACTGCGATAAGAGACAGCAGAATGTACTGGGCTATCAGTAATTTCATGGGAAGTATTCGTATCCAAACGATTGGCAATAAGAACGCCCAAATCAGTATAAAGCGGTCAAATACAAACCCTCTAGTAAGAGCATACAACAGCCAACCGAGCGTGAGTGACCAATAGCACACATCAATGATCAAAAGGTCTAGTGTTGAATTCCTTTCCTTCCTACAATTCCAGAGCCCTGCTAACCCCGTTAAACCAAGCCCACTCAGAAGACTTAAGACAACTTGCTGTGCAATTGGATGATCAGAAATAGCCTTCGTAAGTGTGGCGGCGATCCCTTGAAAGCGATCACTTTCATGAGTAAAGTCAATGAATTGCGGGACAGATAGATCCGGCATCGCAACCATGCATAAGCCGAAACCGACAATGAACGAAACAATCAGGGATGTCCGTGTCTTTCCAATTCTCCATGCTTCGATCGCAAAAACTCCGACAAACGGGACGAGCGCAGCTGCGAGATACGAAAGACTCTCTATTCGGAATCCGAGCCCATGAAGCGATTGATATTCGGGAGACACAAGCCCACCCCACCGTTGCCAAAGTGGGATCCTAAGCATACCTGCGGCAATACTTGCGAGCCACCACGGCCAACTCCTTCTGCCTTGGAGTGACCATGCTGCGATACAAATACCACCAGCCAATGCAACCACGTGGATCCTACTATGTAACGCAATCGCCAACACAATGCAATACAACAAGGGTGCAATGGTTCGCTTTGGAGAATCAGCAGCATCACCGAAACTCCAAATGAAAATTGCAACACAGAGTAAAGATAGAAAGAGGAAGGAACTCTCTCCCATTACAATTTCACTGAAAATAATGTTGTACGGAAGCAACAGCCAACCAACTGCAACAAGAATGAGGGATCCCCGATGCAACTTGCAACGAACTGCGATCCAAATCAATATACCAATTGATAGAATTGAGAACCAAACACTTACCAGTCTCAGATCATTCAACGATCCACCAAACCACTCCCCGATAATTGCATACGGCCAGATCATCGCTGGCCCTTTTGTCTCTTGAAAATCTATCGCTGTTTCTACAGTCCACCCAACCTCTATCAAATTGTTAATTGGAATCGTGATGTATTGCTCATCAAATATTGGACCTTTGTCAAGAATTGCACTCGACCATCGCAATCCTTGCAGCACGAGTGCGACAATAAAAATTGCTCCAAACATCCATTTGTACGTGCTTCGATTGTTATTCATTACGAGAGCTCAATATATTCAAAAATGAATCATGTGGGCAGATCCGCAGAATTTCTTCGATCGTTCTTTCCTGCAGAATTTGTTTCGACTCATCGATGGATGAGAATGTGAAATCAAGATTTTCCAACCAATGCAATACTTCGCTCGCACTTGAGCCCGCGTCTTCTAGTTGACTTGGCGACAATTCCCAAATGATTTGAACATTTGGATTGTCAGCTAGAACTCGTTCCATGCCACTGAACGCCTTCGCTTCTGCACCTTGTACATCCATCTTGATGACATCTACTTTTGTTCCAACAGGAAAGTAGTGATCTAAGGTTGTGCATTCGACTTCTATCGAATCCCTCGCACCACAATGAAACAATTGATGATCACCCGTATTAAATGTAGATGTATGCAACTTCACAATCTCGTTTTTATCTGATACCGCTGATTGAACCGCAATAAGCCGATCATCCAATTGGTTTCGGGATGCGTTATCTAAGAGCATTACGTAATTGTCTGGGTGGGGTTCAAATGAGATTACTTTTCCAGAATTGCCAACCCAGTGCAGTGCTGGTAATGAGAATAAACCAACATGTGCGCCTACATCGACAAATGTCATTCCCTCTTTGAGAATCGACTCGATTGTTGCGGTTGTCAGTGGTTCATAGGATCCTGTTGACTCTGCTTCCAAGGTAACCCCAAAATCACCACACGGAAGAGTGAACTCCATCCCACAGCGTCGTAGTCTGCCAGATTGTTTCATTTTTAGCATGCCTACAGCGACAAAGCGTACTGGAGGGCAACGCTCCAAAATAGGACGAACAAGCGGCGCAAGACGGCTTCTAATGGATGAAAATGTGAAGAATGGGGTCATCTGTTTACTCTGAGGTATCGGTTATCACATCGTCATGCATGAGAAGGGATGAAATGACGGTATCTGCAACAAGAATTCCAGTTTCAGTCAGTGCGAGGTTGTTGTTTTTCCAATGCAAGAGATTCTCATCAATGTGCCCATCGATGACGCTCTTTCTCCAAGATTCGACTGATTGATCGATAAGGAACTCAACCCGCGAGCGATCGATGCCTTCCAAAATTCGGAGTCCAAGCATAAACGCTTCTCCTGCACGTTTGTCACTATCAAGCGTTTCGACATCTTCGATAGGCGGCAGACCCTCAAGTCTGAAGTATTCCGAAAGCCGAGGGATATTTCTCCAACGCCTTCCATCGACATGACCGGCAGCGGCGGGTCCAAATGGCCACCAATTATTGTTCTTCCAATACAACAAGTTGTGGGCACACTCGAACCCACTTCGCGAAAAGTTACTGATTTCATAGTGGTCGTAATCCGCTTCTTTGAGGGTAGCGCGAACCACCTCAAACATATCAGCTTCAACGTCTTGGTCTACACGTATGACTTCACCACGATCGAGTCTCGTTCTAAGAGGCGTGTTTGGTTCATAGATCAATGAATAGCAACTAAGGTGTTTTGGCTGCAAATCAATTGCAATTCGCAAATCACTTTCAACTTGTTCAATCGTCTGATTTGGAATCGAATAAATGAGATCTACATTGTAATTGTCAATCCCAGCATCTACAAAATGGGCGATCGCTCTTGGCACACTTTCGGGATCATGCCAACGCTCAAGAGTTTTTAGATTTAGTAAGTTAAACGATTGAGCACCGATACTAACGCGGTTTACTCCATTAGATGCCAAGACATCCGCCACTTCGCTTGTAACAGTTTCGGGATTTGCTTCAACAGTCCACTCGCAATCTTCCTGCATCGGCAGATTTTTCTTTACGGCCCTGAGTAAGCGAGTGAGGAGTGATGGCTCCAAAAGAGTTGGCGTGCCTCCGCCAATAAATATCGTTTGAAGTGGCGTGTCCATCATTGAACCAACAAAGGTCAATTCAGATACGAGCCGATCGACAAACGCCTCATGCCGATCATCTGCACCTGCAATACTAAAGAAATCACAATAATGGCACTTGTGGAAACAGAACGGGACATGAATATAAGCACCTTGAACTTTGTCAATTGACCCAATCCAACCCTCTGCAGTGAGATTGTGTCCATCCTGGCAAGTTCTCGGTTGTCGAGTCTCCTGCGAGTTGATAAACTGGGTTAGAGGCACTGATACTGGGTTGTCCACGGTTGGTATTCTAGACAGTGCTGAACAAAACGCGATGGCAATTCAACTAATCATGACGAACAAGGATGGCACAAGTCGAACATTTGACTTGCAACAAGATCGCACAACCATCGGTAGAAGACGCTCTTGTGATTTGCATGTTGCTATTCCTTCAGTAGCGCCACTCCATTGTGAAATTACAGTTCTTGACGGAATAGTCAAGCTTCTTAACAGAGATCCAGACGCTGAAACATTTCACAACGATGCCGTTGTCGAATCAGTTGCATTGAAAAATCAAGACCGAGTCAGAATTGGTCCAGTAGAGTTCACAGTCATGATCTCCGAAGATGAAACTGTAATCCAACGCCATTAGGCACAACATAGAATATACAAAATGAACACAAGCCAAAACACTGCTGTTGTTGGACTGCAATGGGGCGATGAAGGCAAAGGTAAGATCGTCGATCTTCTGACCGCAAATCATGATGTCATCGTCAGGTACAACGGAGGGGCAAATGCTGGGCACACCGTGGTCGTTGGCGATGAGCGTTACGCATTACATTTGATCCCCTCTGGAATTCTGTACGACGACAAATACTGCATCATAGGAAACGGCGTAGTTGTTGACCCTGTGAAACTGATTGAAGAAATCGAAACGTTGCATAATCGGGGAATTAAAGTTGGGGAGAAACTCAGGATCTCTGACAGGGCGCACGTTGTCATGCCGTATCACAAAGAACATGATGCAGCTTTGGAAAGAAGACTCTCTAAAGCCGCTGACAACAACGATCAATCAATCGGTACTACGAAGCGAGGCATCGGTCCTGCTTACGCGGACAAGGTGCATCGTGCTACAGCCATTCGTATGGGTGATTTGCTCGACCACGACACTCTACTTAGTAAATTGAAGATGATCTGCTCAATTCGTTGCGCAGAACTCACTGCTCTGGGAGTTGAAACACCCCCACTCGATGCCACCGCTCTTGCAGATGAATTCTATGCATATGGCAAACAACTCTCAATGCACATCACAGACACAGTGTATGACTTGCATGAATTTGTCAACGCTGGAAAATCAATATTGTTTGAAGGAGCGAATGCCTGTCTCCTAGACATTGATCATGGAACCTTCCCATATGTGACTAGTTCTAATTGCTCCACGCTTGGCATCCCTGCTGGGACAGGTCTTCCAGGGAAATACATCAACAAAGTTGTTGGAATCATGAAGGCGTACAGTACAAGAGTGGGCGCAGGCCCATTTCCAACAGAGGATCTCGGAGAAATTGGCGAATGCATCAGAGAACGTGGCAATGAATACGGCACAACAACAGGTAGACCACGTCGTTGTGGTTGGCTTGATTTAGTTGCAGTTCGATATTCTGTAATGATCTGCGGAACAACCTCAATTGCTTGCATGTTGCTCGATGTTCTAAGTGGTCTTGATGAGATTAAATTGTGCGTTGGATACACACTTCCAGATGGATCAACGAGCGATCGATTTATTCCTGATGCAAGAAGACTCGCAGAAGCAACTCCGATCTATGAAACGATGCAAGGATGGCCAGAGGAAATCGATGATGTGACTGCGCCTGAAGATCTTCCAGCAAACGCACGTGCTTACCTTGATCGCATTTCTGAAATTTTAGATTTGCCAATTTCAATCGTAAGCGTCGGCCCGAAGCGGTCTCAAACTGTTATTTGACTGAGCCATACTTTCGGGTTCGAATCGAATATGCAGCCAATGCTTGGTCGAAATCGTCTGCGTCAAATGCGGGCCAATGTTTTTCAGTAACATACATTTCAGAATACGCAATCTGCCAAAGCAGGAAATTGGACACTCGCAATTCACCCGCAGTGCGTATGAGTAGATCTGGATCAGGAACTCCAGCGGTATACAACCGTTCTTGAACGGCTGACTCATCTATTTCATCAGATGCAACTCCGCTCTCAACCAATTGCTTCATCACATGCAACAATTCACTTCGTCCTGAATAATCCAGCGCTAAGCCAAGCGTAAGTCGATTCCCGCCTGCGGTTGCATTGCAAGCATCATCGAGGGCGCTCAGGACATTTTCTGAAAGTCGAGATCTACTTCCGTAATGCACCAGCCGAATACCATTTTCTATGAGTTGGGTAACTTCTGTTGTAAGTTGAAGCATTAACAATTCCATCAACGCGTCAATCTCTGAAGTTGGCCTAGTCCAATTTTCGGTCGAAAACGAATACAGCGTTAGAAAAGGAATTCCTAATTCTGCGCACCGGTGCACGACCAAGGAGACCGTTTTGGCTCCAGCCTCATGCCCTGCCCCTCGATCAAGCCCTTTGGATTCTGCCCATCTGCCATTGCCATCCATAATGATTGCAACATGATCAGGCAATTGATCTACTGGGATCGGCGACTGCTTCATCACTCTATGGTACCACGACTGCGACCTTGTCAAAAAAGCTCACCCCGTACGTCATTGCGGATGAGCGTAACGGGGTGAGTAAAAAGACAATCTAATCTTCTTGTCTAATTTGGAAGTTTTTCAAAATACAGAATCCTTGGTTTGTCAGCAGGCGTATTGACGTTTGATCGGTCAACGAGCATCACGTAGCGGCTGTCATCAATAATGAAATCTGGATCCGTTGCATTCCAAATGCCTGTGATTGAATTTCTTCTAAATGTTCTAATTCTCAAGTGAACTGTGAACATATCACTTGTCGTTGAGATCAAGTTGGACATTCCTGATTGAAGCAGGTTTATCTCTTCTGCGTCACCGCTGATACCATCTCCTATTAGCGTGTCCTCGCCATAATAATTACGGAAGTTCACGTCTGTACTAATCGGAGAGCCGATTCCATCGCCAATAAAGTCTGCAGTTCCCGTACTATCGTGTGACGCAAATGGCTCCGACGCAGCGAAATCGATTCTCCAGGAGTCAACATCTCTGATTGCCTGATGACGTGTGTTGATATGCCAAGGCCCCATTACATCATCGATGACTCTGACTGTTCCCTCAAGCGGCCTCAGAACTCCAATCTCTGATGGAGAAGAGAATCCTCGCGTTTCCTTGGGACCCTTACCAAATTCCAAGCCAAGTGTGTCTGAGCGCACGCTATAGTCTGGTCCACCTGTATACCCTGTGCCGTAAAGCATGTCTGGATATCCATTTGCACCTTCTCTCCATTGCACGATGGATTCGGGGATAAGGGATCTCGGATTTCGATCCGCAGAATCGAGCGATCCAGTATCAACGGAGTGCGTCGAGTGTACGACTTTATACATATGTGGCAACATCCGTAGTACTTCCACTGGGGCTGTATTAATATTAATGATTCCCGGAGTCGCCTTTCCAGAGAAGCCATTCGCGTTGTAGTAAGAATGAGCAGAAGGCAACGCGTACCCAATTCCTGTATCGAATAAATCATCACCGACATTATCTCCAGCAATGTAGTCTGGTCGACCTGGACCATCACAGACAAATGAATCCAACACACGAGATGCGATTGGCAACCGTGGCCATGCGTGATTCGTTGCGTCGACAATAGAGTCAACAACCTGACTTCGTCCATCCATCATCATTGGCAACTTATTATCGCCACCTGAGATAAATCGCAATCGATTTACGCGAGCATCCAGTACAACCTTATTGTTCTCTATTGTTGCCACCCAAGGCGCCCACCAATCTTCAACAGAATCCCACCGTGGATACATGAATTCACTAAAGGTTGTAATTGTGCCTGCATCGATCGCCGTACCACCATCTAGCGGGCTTTGAGGAAGTGTCAATATATAATCAAAATTGGTTGTATCAGTAGGATAATACACACCCTCTACCATATGACCAAATAACCAGACGTTCAAAAGTTCTCCAACTTGTTCAAAGTCTTCGTCCTTCTGAAGCATCTGCAACGGGAATGTCATCGCCATATCAACTTCATCATCAATGAACAAGATGACGTCATCTAGATTAACATCGTCGGCAAACGCTGGCGTGTCTGAAGTTGTATCGTCATCGTCTTCGTCATTGCGTTGCCCGTACCAGCCCTTGTCCAAATATGACCAAGCCTCAAGATTCGGGTCAGGCTCTAACGGATCTGTTGAGGTGTATGCTGGATCCTCCTTGTGATTCATGTCAAAATATGTTGGCTTTCTAAATCGCAATTCCCCTTGGACTTCACCTTCGGTTGTCGCGCCTGGGCGGAAATCTCCAGCCCTCGGGGACCAAATCTCAACCATAAACCAGGCGTCAGGATCATCCGCGAGCAAATCATCGTCGGCACTGCTTGCATTATCAGCATTCCCATCACCATCGAAGTCATCCGGTGTGGCAAACTCCGTCCAGTGGAATGCTGAGGCATATTTGATCTCCGCCTGAAGGCCGGTATTTCCTGCCATTGCTCCAGCAGCATTTGTCACACTCATGATCTCTTCACTTCTGATGAAATCTCGACCTGCAAATATGTACCGCGGGTTGTGCTCCCACGGATCGATAACATCGTTGTGCCAACCGCCGTCCACTGGAACATCTGCACCCCAAGCTCTAGTAGCGCGGTCCCATTGGACGTACAAAGCGGATTGCTCATCATCTGCTACGATCGGGTTCTCATTGCTATCTAACAGCGTTACGTAACCACCCGTACCAACTTTATTCCACTCTTCTTCCAAGTCAAAAACAACTCGTTCTTCAAAACTGATGGTTGATCCTGGTGGATCAAGTCGGTCAACAAGTACTCGCTGTGTTCTCAGCACGATAGAATCTGGTTCTTCGTCAAACTTGTACAACGCAATA
>Ga0066376_10003555_pt1 | contig 13865 bp, 16 predicted proteins | sample Knorr_S15_td_Bot_FD_77009 | JGI IMG/M metagenome (GOLD analysis project Ga0066376, IMG submission 77009) | Marine microbial communities from Southern Atlantic Ocean transect - Knorr_S15_td_Bottom_ad_5009_LV_A | ecosystem: Environmental > Aquatic > Marine > Oceanic | place: Southern Atlantic... | reverse complement strand
TATGATCACTGCAAATTATTTGTCGATGGTGTATTCGATTGTCTTGATCAGTATGGTGCTCATCTCGGTAAGAGCCAAGGCGTTATCGTTCTTGTTGGTGTCTAGTCTGCTGATTACTGCGGTCGCTCGCGCCGGCATTACTGATGTAGTGAGAGTTGATCACGACGAGATCAAACCCGCGCTTGTCGATTGCATCCTCGATGTGGCGGAAAGTCACCAATTAACTCGAGGTGTAGCTCAGTACTGGCAGGCACGTCCGTTAACCTTGTTATCGGACAAGGGCTTGAAAGTCGTACCCATTCATGGGGTGACGCTGAAGCCTTATTTCTGGGCAAGCTCGAGACGCCAATTTTCTGGGCAATATGACTTTGCAGTTGTTGATCATTCAGTTGACGATGCGACTTCTTGGACCACGAAAGCGTGGTATTTGATCGATCGATCGAAAATCATCCGGTTAAATGGAAAACCGGTGGAGATCGAGTGGTGCGATCAGTCAGAAATCCTAATTTATCCCTCAGCCACAATGCGGGTGGCCGAGAAAATGACGACGTTGCCGCGGTTGCCGATCACTGTTTCATCCCAGATCTACTGGGCAGAAAAGGACGATGCGTTTACCGAGAAAAACTCCAACAAGACTATCTATGAGGCAGAGTTGGATGAGTCTGGCTTCTATCAGGTGGATGTAGACGCGACACACGATATATCCATAAACGGTGGGCTTCCGCTTAGGTTGAGGCTCGATCCGGGTGACAGACCGGGTTATGTGGTGATCACTGACTTAGAAGTCGTATTACGGGACTTGCAGGGCCAAGAAACTGTGGTGATGTCAGCGGTTTCAAGCAAAGAATTAGCGGCGATGATAAAACGGTCAAACGATGTATTAGTGGCGCATAAGGCGAGCCACTTGTGGCGAGTGGATCAATTCGATCCGTGGATTGAATTGACATCAATTAAGTTAGATCAGGTGTTGTCTGGGAACGCAGTCAGCGTGCGATACCATTTGATGTGGAGAGAAATGCCTGACACTGAAAGCCTGACGCTGTTGCGTTAGATCCGCCATGTGGTCGATATCTCTAACCCACTCAACAACAGGTAAAGTTGCCGAGTGCTTTAGAGGTGCGGTGGTATGCTGAGTCAGATTGTACGAGGGCTAATTTACTTTTTTACTTTTTTGCTGGTGGTTGCTGGAGCAAGCTTAATTCTGTTTGCGATATTTCCCGTTGAACGGCAACTAGAGTTGTTGTCACATTGGGCTACTGATGGAGTAGCAGACGTAGACATCTCCCATCCCATACTGGGAATGATTCCAATAGTGACAGGTGGAGTATTTGTAGTTATTTCATTATTAATTACCCGCGCTCACTATAAGGGCTACATTGGTGAGCAAATAATTATCTACTCGCAGGAGATGTTTTGGTTCGCTAAAACAGTTTATTTGCGAATTAATAAAGCTGTAGGCGACGAGTCACCTACACATCTTGCGTTGCTCGGCGTCGTCGTTACTGTTGGAATAGGGCTCCGGGGTTTTGCGATGTCGTTACCGGCGCAATACGACGAGTCAGTGATTGCGACCGATCTGCTACAGATGCCTTTTATCGTAGCAATGACGAAATATACTGGACCTGGAAATCATTTATTTCAAACAGCGCTCTCGCACCTGTCATGGCAATGGTTTGGTGAAAGCACAGTGGCAATGAGGTTGCCTGTATTTATTTTCGGCGTAGCGAGCCTCCCGCTTAGCTACCTTTTTATTCGGATAGTGGCTTCCCGTGAAGCGGCATTGGTTGCGACAGCATTGATTGCGACTAATCACTACTTGGTCGCTTACTCTGGGGATGCAAGAGGGTACGCAATTGTTTGTACGGTGTTTATCGTCATGTTGCTATTTGTTTTTCGCATTTCCGTAAACAAGAGATTTGATCGGGTTGATGCAATTTTGTTTGTATGTATCCACTGTCATTTGCTTGTACACGCTCCCGTCGATGGTCTATGGCGTAATTCCGAGTTACATCACGATCGCGCTCGTTCTTCTTGACAGTAAAGATATCAAGAGACTAACGCACTGGTGGTCTTTCGTTAGAGTGGGAGTCGTTTCGGCAATCACGGTAGCTATTGGCTATGGAATAACATTCTTTCATACGCCATTTTCTGTATGGCGTGAATTGCCGACTATTCGAACCAAGATTGATCGATTGTCTGTGGGCGAAGTCATTAACGGTAACGTTGACAAGTGGCAGGAGTTTCTAGATCGGTTTGTCTGGGTGTTTCCAGAATGGGGGGGCGGTGTGGTGTTGGTGTTGCTCGCTGCCGGACTTGGCGTAGTGGTGGGACGATACCGTCGAAGTGCAGTATTCATTGGGATATTTTGCGGTTCTATCATTGCAGTGTTGTTAATGCAGGGAGTAGTCCCATTTTCTAGAACGTGGATCTTCTGCATTCCGATAATGGCAGGACTTGTTGGTGTGGCGATATCAGGCGGGATTGAGTGGGTCAAGTTAGATAAGTCGAAAGAGATGCTGGTAATGGTGTTGGTGGTGGCCACATTGAGTATGACCACGTTTCGGTGCAAGGAGTTGTTGCTTTCTACGCATTGGTATCCCGATGGGGAACTGGTTGGATCATTTCTGAAAGAAGAGTTTCGACCCGGAGAAGATCACTTGGTGGTTCCAGGTTTTGACATTGTCCCGCTGAATTTTTATCTCTATTACAAAGATATCTTCGAAGTACGAGAGCATGGAGACTACCCTGTATCGATGTTGCTCGATCATTTTCGCGGCAAAGACACTCATCGAGATTGGTATTCGTTCCAGACGGCGTCGGGTCTGTACACGGCGGCGGGGCATGAATATCAGCGCGGGTATAGAAACATCAAGGACGCGGTTCGTATATTTTTAGTTCTCAGGCGATCGGTGAATACAGAGGAAATGTTTCGCGATCACCCGGCAGGTTATGACGAGCCAAGAATAATCAAGCGTTATCGTAATGTAGATATTTGGTTGTCTACGGCTAACTAACAGCTGGGTAGGTCAACGGATATGAAATACATCGATCATTAGCCACTGGCGAGTGGCAGTGCTGTCGTGTACTTGATCTGTTCCATGGCAAACCCTGCTGTTACATTCGCAAGGGGCAGACGACCGATTAGTCGCGTATAAAAGTCGTTATAGCCTCCCATATCTTGCACTACCACACGAAGCAGGTAATCCACCTCCCCAGCCATACGATAAAATTCAAGTATCTCCGGCATATCGCTAACGGCGCTGGATAGCTCATCGAACCAAGCTTTGGTATGTTGATTCGTTCGAATCGAGACAAAAACCGTAAACCCTGCACCCACTTTTTCTGCATTCAAAAGGGCAACCCGTTTCCGGATTACGCCCTCCTGTTCCATTCGTCGAATGCGTTTCCAGCACGGAGTGGTTGACAGGTGGACCCGTGAAGCGATTTCACTGATGGCAAGACTGGCATCGTTCTGCAGGAGTTGCAGTATTTTCCGATCGATGTCATCCATAAAATTTTGCTCAAAATATTATCTTAAGTAGGAAAATAACATACATAAGTCTAAATAACGAAGAAAAATAGATGTATTTTCTCTTTCGCTATTGACGGAGCGTGGGTGAGCAGCTAGTTTTCCTGAGCAGGACATGGTCTTATCGGCCTAGTGGTATGGGCCAATGACCGCGGGAATTCATCTCACACTAAAGGCTACATTTGGCGCACAGCCATTTACTACCCCAATCAGACACCGGCAAGATGGCATCTGGTGTGGCATCTATTACCGCGAGTGTCGCTTGGCGCTGGTTGCAGTCTGATGCGGCAATTCGTCTAATCGACATCCGATCGACGCAGGAATTTCTTTTTGTTGGACACCCGCTGGGGGCCGCGCATATTCCGTACATCGACGAGCCTGATTGGATACCGAACCCCTGTTTTACCAATCAGGTACGCGCTTTGTTGCCAGTGGTAGCCGAGATGGAAGTGAAGCGGGAAGATCCGATTCTTCTGATTTGTCGTTCGGGTGAGCATTCCAAAGCTGCTGGCGAAGTGTTGCTTGAAGACGGAGTGAACAACGTCTTTTCAATTATCGATGGCTTCGAAGGTCCTTTGGATAAGCATGATCACCGTAGTGGGATATCTGGATGGCGATACGATGGTTTACCTTGGGCGCAATGCTGAGCGCATCGGCGGAGATCAATACCCCGCATCGAGGCGTGGCATCGAGTAGGATTTCAGTTGCGGAATCCGCTTAGGAGACCAAAGACAAGTTGCCGCTTCCCAGAACTCATCGACATTGGCGACCTGACTTGGCGTTACCTGACCGAGAAATCGCCATGCGTTGATCAAAACGCGCAGGGGGTGCGTGTCTGGGATAGGGTGAGCCGCATTTTGCTTCGACAGTTTGTGACCCGCAGAGTCGATGACCACTGGGAGATGCGCATAACTCGGCGTTGTAAATCCGAGATAGGTTTGAAGCAGTTGCTGGCGCGGAGTGGAAGACAATAAGTCAGCTCCACGCACCACGTGGGTGATCCCTTCGTCTTCATCATCGACTACCACAGCGAGTTGATAGGCGGCAAACCCATCCGCTCGGTGGACGACAAAGTCACCAACCTCCCTGGCGAGATTCTGTTCAAAGAGGCCCAAAAAGCGATCCGTCATCACAGAGGTGGTATCAGGCACATGAAGCCGTATGGTTCTGCTGGTACGTCCTGGTGGCAGCCCTTCGCGACAGGTCCCGGGATAGATCATTGCCGTGTTTTGTGCCTGACCATGTGCTTGCACGTCGCGCCGTGAGCAGCCACAGGGAAACGCGTAGTTCTGATCGAGAAGCGTATGGACGATGTCCAGATAACGGCTTTGTTTGTGGCTTTGTCGGGTGGGTAAGCCGCTCCACTCAAACCCCAACACTTCGAGAGTCTGGAGTATGGCTGATTCTGCTCCGGGGACTGTGCGTGTTTCATCAATGTCATCAATTCGAAGGTGCCATTGTCCATCGTGCGCACGGGCATCGGCGTAACTCCCTACCGCTGCCACGATGGAACCGAAGTGCAGTGGGCCCGTGGGTGAGGGTGCAAATCGTCCCCGGTAGAGCGTATTCCCATCACTAATGGGTCTTTGATTTTTTGTTGAGGGGGTGTTAGGTTTCACAGCGAAATAACATCCAGCCACCATGTCTCCTGTGCGAGCGCAAGTCGCAGCGGTGACTGGACTCCGACCGGGGCATTGGTGATGTACCGTTTGGCTTCGCGCAAGGAAGGTTCGCTGAGAGAATGAAGATAGCGTTTGGCATTTTCCACACTGAAGGGTTGACTGGTGTGGTTTTCAAAGTTGGGTGGTGAGTCGGTCCAGACGACTCCTTGCAAACCGCTTTGCTTGAGCCATGGGGAGATTAATGTCTTGGTCGTTAGCGATATAGAGTAGTCCGACTGTTGTTCGAGCTCAATGAAGCCAATACCGTCGAGGGCGGTGCGTTCACGAGCGGCAAGATTTGATCGTGTTTCGATAATGTCCGAGTGCACGCTGAGGATTATGGATGAGGGGGAATACGCTCCATGTTTCTCGTCGATCGCGAGTGCCAGCGCACCAAGGCGTTTGCGAGAGACAAGGGAAAACTCAAGCGGCAAACGAGGACCAGCATTAATAGCCCAGTCACCTTGAACAAAAGGCGTTAGATTATCTAGATCCCACAACAAGGAACCCCAGCCAATGATGGCAATTGCTGGCACTGGTATTGGTCTCGTCAATGTGGCAATAGCGGGATTCTATTCTGTTCACGTTATGCGAAGTACTCGTGCGTGGAATAGACAGATCACTTTGTTATGCCTGATAGGTTCTTTATTCTTAGTCTGCAGCTGTGTGCTAGGATTCCAACCACAATGAGAAACGCTTTTTCACCCAAATTTGGTGAGTTGCCCGCTACGCTGCCACTTTTCCCTTTAGAGGGAGCAGTGGTGTTGCCGCATGGGCAACTTCCGTTAAACATCTTTGAACCGCGGTACCTGAATATGGTTTTTGATGCCCTGGCAGATGCCCGATTGATTGGCATGATTCAGCCGCTGCCAGATTCATCGGCTCCTGAGCCGGCGCTGCATCAGACAGGTTGTGCTGGGCGTATCGTTAGTTTCAGTGAAACCCGCGATGGGCGTTTGTTGATTGTGCTTGGGGGACTGTGCCGATTTGATGTGGTGAGTGAACGAACGGTCGAGCGGGGATACCGCTTGGCTGAGATATCTTGGGATCGGTTCTGTCATGACCTGAAAGAAGAGCAAACAGAACTCGAAAGCGGTCGTTTGTTGGCTGCTGCTAAGCATCTCCTGGAGCATCGGTCGATGACGGTGGAGTGGGGCGCCCTAGATAAATTGGGTACTCCCGAACTTATCGATACACTGGCATCGAGTCTGCCATTCTCGCCCCAGGAAAAACAGGGGCTTGTCGAAACCAAGGTGCTTCAGGATCGACTCAACTTGGTCACCGCGTTATGCGAATTTGCCGGCGCGCTCGACAGTGGAGCGGATCATCGAACTCATTAGGGGGAAACTGACTGTTGTCGCGGCGGCACTGTGGTTAGAGACCGTAAGCGATTCGCAGTAGGCTGATAGGATGCCGTGGGGGAGTGTCGCCGCCCAGCCCATTCCAAAGTTGTGTAGCTGCTATTGGACAATCACTACCATAGTGATCGGGTGCAACCGCTTGTATACGTTTAACGATCGGCCTCACAATTTTCATCGAGGCATTGTGTGTTTCTAACTTAACAGCGTAAGTCCCATCATGTCCTGAACAGCGCTCGATCGTGACCAATTTCGTCTCAGGGACCAATTCAAGAATCTGCTTTGTTCTCGAACCAAAGTTTTGTACGCGTTGATGGCAGGCGGCGTGATAGGCGACTGTTCCCAAGGGGTGTTTAAACTCTACATTCAAAAGTCCGGCTCGATGTCGAAGATAGAGGTACTCGAAGGGGTCAAAAATTCGTTTTCGAATACGCTGAAGGTCGGCATTATTGGGAAACATCAGAGGCAGTTCCTGCTTGAACATCAAAACACAGGAAGGAACGGGAGCAACGATGTCCCAGCCGGCATCAATCATTTCGATTAGCGAGTCTCGATTGTGTTCACTGGCGCGCGCAACGGAATCGAGGTCACCCAGTTCGAATTTTGGCATGCCGCAGCATTGCTCAGTCCTGACTAATGTCATGGGGATGTGGTTGTGCTCAAACACCTGTACCAGATCGAGGGCAAGATCCGGGGCGTTGTAGTTACCATAGCAGGTGGCGAACAGGGCCACTTTACCTTGAGTCCGATCAGTTGTTTCGATGGCCTCGGCGGTGCTCGGTTCGTGGTTACGCAACTGTTGCCTGAGGGTAGGGTTATGGTAGGGCGGCAGCTTGGCTTTCGCGTGTATCTGGAGTGTTTTCTCGAGGACGCCCCGCAGAGGTGCAGATCGATTGGCTGCATTAACCACATTGACAACGACTGGAAGACTGGCCAGGCGTCCTACCTGATCCGTGTTGGTGAGCAGGCGATCACGAAAGCGAGCACCTGATTGCTTGAAACGCACAGCTTTGGCTCTCAACATCAGATGAGGGAAATCCACGTTCCATTCATGAGGTGGTACGTAAGGACACTTTGTCATGTAACACAGATCACACAGATAGCAGTGTTCTACTACTTTCTTATAGTCGGCTTTGTCGATGCCATCGACTCCCATGGTGCTGGACTCGTCAACCAAGTCGAAAAGGGTCGGAAATGCTTGACACAGGTTGACGCACCGCCGACAGCCATGGCAAATATCGAAAACCCTTTCGAGTTCCTCATTGAGCTGTTGCTCGTCGAAAAACGCCGGGTTCTGCCAATCGATGGGGTGACGGGTCGGCGCGTCAAGACCGCCCTCTCGCGGGGATGAAGAAGTCAACAGAGTAGGTCTCCCAGTTGGGCGCGCGGACTGTGCGCTCATTAATATCGATGGGTATTATGCTGAAGTTGAGACGAAGATTCGCCCGTCTCGAATGAAGACCGCATAAACGGCGAGATCAATTTCTGCTGGGTCATCGATGGCTTGACCATTAATGAGACAGAATCGACTGCCGTGCAACGGACGCAGTCACCCTCTAAGGCGCCTTGGGAGAGCGAGGCATCTTCATGAGTGCAGGTGTCTTGTACAGCGTAGAGCGCTCCGTTGAGGTTCGCGATCAAGATGCACAGGCCATTCAACTCGATTCGTTTCATTGAGCCTGGTTTGAGGTTATTGGGCCCGATGTCCTGAAAGTTAACCATAGAATGTGAGTCGAAAGATGCCGCGTTTCAGGTCATAGTCTGACTAGATGACTCTGGTCTGGGCAATGGGGCAGTATCATTTTCAGTGTCTGGCCGAAACCATCCTAGGCTATCATGTAGCGTTACCACTTTGCCGATGATCAATAAGGTCGGAGCCTGGACATTCGCAACTGCCACTTGTTCAGGAAGTGAGGCGAGCGTACCAACAATCACACGCTGTTGCGCCGTGGTGCCTTGTTCGATCAGGGCGGCAGGCAGGTCTGGCGGCGCACCGTGAGCGCACATCTCTTGGCAAATCACCTCGAGTCCAGTCAGGCTCATATAGACAATAACGGTTTGATCAGGCTGAGCCAGTGATTTGAAATTCAGGTCGACAGCATCACCCTTTAAGTGGCCAGTGACAAATGTGCAGGACTGGGCAAAGTCACGATGGGTAAGAGGAATTCCAGCATAGGCGGCACAGCCGGAAGCTGCGGTGATGCCAGGGATGACTTGGAATGGAATCTTTGCGCTGCGATCTCTTCTCCGCCACGGCCGAACACAAAAGGGTCGCCACCTTTGAGACGAAGTACTCGTTTGCCACTGGTGGCTAATTCGACCAACAGCTGATTGATGTCCGGTTGGGGTACTGAGTGATCGGATTTTTTCTTTCCGACATACAGTCGTTCCGCATCGCGGCGGACCAGATCGACGATAGCTGGCGCGACTAGCCGATCGTAAAGGACAACGTCTGCTTGCTGCATTAGGCGGAGTGCGCGAAAAGTCAACAAATCAGGATCTCCGGGTCCTGCGCCGACGAGATACACCTCACCGCGCGGTGGCGGTGTGGGATCGGTGGTGTTCAATGCCTGTTTCAGCGATTCGTGGGCTTCGGATTCTCTGCGGGCAAACACAAGTTCGGCGGTTGGCCCTTGCAAAATGTCTTCCCAGAAGATTCGACGGTCACGTGCATTGCTAAATCGCGCTTGCACGTCTGCTCGGAAAGCCCGGGCCAGTCCAGTGCCGCGAGACGTCCATAGGTGGCAGGGATAAGCGTTTCAAGCCGGGATTTGAGCAGTCGGGCCAGTATGGGTGATGCCCCGCCAGTACTGATGGCAATAATCACAGGCGAGCGGTCAACGATAGAAGGGATAATAAAACTACACAGGTCTGGGCGGTCAACAACGTTCACAGGAATATTTCTTTGTTTTGCCGCCAATGCAACCCGCCGGTTGATGTTCTCCTGATTAGTTGCGGCAATGACCAGCGAGTGTCCCTCTAATGCATCGGCAGAGAACAACATCGCTTGATGAGAGATTTGTCCCTCGTTTTTTGCAATGCGTAATGCTGGAATTAGTGTTGGTGATACAACCGTCACTCGGGCGCCAGCGCGCCGTAAGAGATCAATTTTTCTTTCGGCAATCTTACCGCCACCCACTACAAGACAGGATGCATCGGTTAGTTTTAGATAAACGGGAAAGAAATCCATGGCGTTGCGTAGAGTAGGTCGATCAAATTAATGTCACCGACGAAAGTGTCACGTCATTGTGCAAGTGAGTGGTGTTGACAGAGGCTAAAAGCCGACCTGGCGATACAACCAGTTGGCTTTGGCAAGGTCAATGGGCACACCGCGGCCTTGCTCGTAGAGCTCCGCGAGGGCGAGTTGAGCGCCGGCCAGTTCGGGTTCGGCTGCGCGCTGAAGCCAGTAAACGGCGGCTTCGTCATCATTGACGGTACCTTGGCCGGCAAGGTAGCAGCAGCCGAGTCCGTGCTGTGCAAGGCCGTGATTTTGTTCAGCGGCTTGTTGCAGCCAGGCAAAAGCTTGTGTTTCGTTGGCAACGAGGCCCAAGCCATTTTGAAACATGATCGCGACGCGGTATTGAGCTTCTGCATTCCCTGCCCTAGCGAGGGGCGATAGATATTGCATGGCGCTCGAGAAGTGTTTGGATTCAAAGGTAGCGAGGCCGCTGACAAGATCAATTTCTTCGGTCTCGTTCATCGCCTCTGATCATATAGGACTCTGTTGGGCCTGATGAGGGGCTATCGCCAGATCCCTAAGCGGTTCTCGGCGTCCAGCAGAGGGGACGAACCCGTCGAGTATTGTCATCATGGCGAACCAAAGGTATACTGTATACCAGAAATTGACTGCAAAGCTGATTTCTGACCTCCTCCTTTTTATTAAACCATCAGTTAAACCTGGTGGTTTTTTTTGGTTTATCAACACTATAGGACAGATAACGCGAAATTACCTCATGATATAACTGCTTGTTAGTGCCAAAGCCATCGCCTCGTTTCCATTAACTAAACGAATGTTTAGTCGACCTGAAGAACGGGCGCACTCTGCTTGAAGTCGGGGTAGGCGTGGGTGGCGAAGCCAGGCCCGCTGAGGTCGCGGAGATTGATTTTCCCCTCGATAATACGAAGGTGGGTGGTTTGATCTATACATTGGTAAAGGGTCGGGTGTGATTGAAGGAATCGACGCTGTTCGTCAGCCTCGGCCCCGGCCATACCGTTGACATAAAAATGTCCATTTTTTTCGATATGTTCGATACCGAGTAATGCTGCGAGGGCAAGGTCCTGTTGCACATTGATGCCGGCTTGCGTGGTCAGATCTTCAGCGGTAATCAGGAAACTCGGACCGTGGATACGCACACGGGCGTGATTGATTAGGCTCCGGTAAATCCCTTTGCATTGTTTAGAGGAGACACCCCGATAGCCTAATTGGAGTGCTTCGACAAACGAGTCTGGGCCCGAATCTGCCTCGTCGATAATTACCGGTGGCAAGTTGGGTGGTATTCGTGTCGTTCGGCAGAACGTGTTTTCCCGCTTCACTGGTTGTTCGATAAAAAGACATTGGCTCATGAAAGACGCGATAGAAGGATCATCTAGAAACTGTAAAAATGCCTCATGAAATTCGTCAAATGATTCGTATTGCTCGTTCCCATCCAGGCTGAAGCCATAGCGCTGTGATGCCGAATTAAGTTCCTTCGCTATGCGTTTCAGGCGATCGCGGTCAAATATGGTGTTGCCGCTAAGTTTGATCTTAAAGTAGCGGGGTTTATGCACGGAGATGACCTGTTGCAGGGTTACCGGGAGCCTATCGTCAGGAACTGTTCGACCGATGAGATCCGTATCGGTCAGTGCATCGGCCATACCGATGGTATGGCGCAGCCAAAGTTGTGCACGCGGTACCAGAGTGGACAAGTGTCGATCCATATCAAAATGAGAAAAATCAGCGGTGAGTGCGCTGGGTTTGATGTCTGGTAGGTTGGTATTGATGGCATCGAAAAAATTAATCTCTTTCATTTGGCAACACGCATCGAGAATCGCTCTGTCGAGCAGGGCCTGTCCATAGGACGCAACCAGTGGGTTAAGGCCGATTTGTCCGGCATGGTCGACGATGGCCCGATATCTGGATGCATGCAGGGCAAACGGCGTCAGGGGATCGCCCTTGACATAAGTCGATGCGGCGATGCGAATCGATTCCCGTAATTGCTGTTCGTTGGCCTGATTGCTGAGTTGAGGCGTCTTGTCGAACCATTTAGGTGCCATAACCTCAGCCGACCAGCCAGTTTGGTATCGGCCGGTGGTGTTTGACACTCGAACACGCACAAAGGCTTGAATGGCCTTTTCGAGTGTAACAATGCCGTAGCGAAACGGCAGGCGCAGGTTGAACGGGCGCTCAAAGCAGTCAATCTGGTCGACTACGATTTTCATAATGATATGTCACGCAAAATAGAAGTCGATAACCCCTGGACAGCGCGGTGAGATAATCCAGTGTAGAGCATAAGTTGACAACGGGCCCTGTGGCCAGAGGCCGCCTCGCAGTTGAGTCAGAGCGCTTGCAAACGGTAATCTGGCATCATCGAATGGTGGCCCTCGTGTGGGCGACGCTGCATTGGGAGAGTCATTTGATAGAAGGTTTTATGATCGATAAATCCGATAACAATAGTATTGACCGAGACGCGAAGACCGTGAGCCGTGATATGCGTCAATTCCTGCAGCAGATTGCAACGGGCCCGGCCCTGAGTAAGGACCTCAGCGCGACGGACGCGCGTTCAGGGATGGGGTACATCCTTGATGGTCGGGCTGACGAGGTGCAGGCGGCTATATTTCTAATTGCCCTGCGTATGAAACGCGAGACAATCGCGGAATTGCATGGGGTGTTGCAGGCTTTGCTCGCGAGAACGAGGACGATTGAGGTTGATGTGCCAGATCTGATCGATATAGCGGATCCGTTTGATGGTTACGTTCGAGGTGTTCCCATCGCGCCTTTTTTGCCGCCATTACTTGCTGCATGTGGCGTGCCTACCGTTAGTAACGGAGTGAGTTCGATGGGCCCCAAATACGGAATTACTGCGCACCGCGTGCTGGGCGCCGCGGGTTGCCCGGTTGGCTTGATGCTCGAGTCAGCCGCCAGCCAGATAGCTGATAACGATATTGGCTGGAGCTACGTCGATCAGAGTCAGGCTTGCCCTGCTTTGTATCGTCTGTTGGAGTTGCGTACCCGGATCGTCAAAAGACCTTGTCTGACGACGCTCGAAGTGTTGCTCGGACCGATGCGGGCAAAGCGGACCCACCTGATGACAGGTTATGTACACAAGCCGTATCCTCCGATTTACACTGAGCTTGCCCGCTTGGCGGGCTACTCCTCAGCGATGGTGGTCAGGGGAATCGAAGGGGGCGTGACCCCGTCACTGAATCAGGCATCCAAGTACTTTTCCTACCAGGATGGGATGCCGGACGAGGAGATACGTCTTGATCCAAAGACGGCTGGCGTAATATCCGTGACGCGCACGGTGCCTTGGCCAGTGGATAAGGAGTGTTTAGAAAGCCATGATGGACTCGTCAATTACTGTGTGGAACAAGGACTCAGTGCGCTGGGCGGAGAGGCGGGCCCGTTCCGGGAGGGGCTTTTGTATAGTGCATCGCTGTGTTTGTTACATCTGGGGCGGGCTCCCGATGGGGCAACGGCGCGAGTGTGTGCAACAAAGGCATTGGATAGTGGCGAAGGCTTGGCGCGTTTTCAAAGGGCGATCCAGCAGTAGTAGCGAGGAATGACGAATCATGGCGGATCGTAGGTTGCAGGTTTTCTCTACAGTGGCTCGGTTGCTTAGTTTTACTAAGGCTGCAGATGCACTGCACATGACGCAGCCTGCCGTCACGTTTCAGATTCGTCAACTTGAGGAGCACTTTAATACTCGATTGTTTAATCGTACGCACAACCGGATCAGCCTGACCGTAACTGGTGAGATGGTGAGGGGGTATGCGGACCAGATCATGGGATTGCAGATCGAGATGGACGATGCGGTCAGTGAGCTCACTGGCAGCGTGGGCGGCCAGCTCGTTCTTGGCGCGAGCATGACGATCGGTCAGTACGTTGTGCCGACGCTACTCGGTCAATATCGGGCGCAGTTTCCGGAGGTGGCGCTGCGTCTATTTGTTTCCAATACGGTTGGTGTCATCCATATGGTGGAGGACAGTGAAATTGACCTGGGCATTGTGGAAGGGCCCGTGGCCAATAAGAATCTCGAAGCGGAAGTTTGCTGGGAAGATGAGTTAGTGGTGGTGACGCCGGTTGGTCATCCCCTGACCCAGGTTGAATCATTAAAAGTC
>Ga0066376_10003553_pt1 | contig 13868 bp, 10 predicted proteins | sample Knorr_S15_td_Bot_FD_77009 | JGI IMG/M metagenome (GOLD analysis project Ga0066376, IMG submission 77009) | Marine microbial communities from Southern Atlantic Ocean transect - Knorr_S15_td_Bottom_ad_5009_LV_A | ecosystem: Environmental > Aquatic > Marine > Oceanic | place: Southern Atlantic... | reverse complement strand
TTCGGTGTGCTCGGCCACCTGAATGAAGACCTCCTGAATTCCCTTGGAAGTCTGCATGACCCCTTTGAAGCCTCCGCGGACCTCAGCCTGCAGTTTGAAATCCCCTACCGCCCGGTCGCGGCCCAGGGACTTGCCACCATATGACCGGCCGATGACGACCGCCGTCACCCCCGGGATCGACATCAGTCGGGCGATCGTCTTCTTCCCTTCCTTGTCGGAAGACCTATGCCTGCCGCGCTGGCCGTCAGTCACCGCAGGTGCGGCACTCGCCGTCCGGGTCGCCCGCTGACGTCGATGACGGGTCCGTCTGGCTCGACCCCGTGTTCGATGAGCACGTCCCAGTAGGGATCGCGGCTCTCGCGCAGAAGCTCCAGGAGTCGGGTGCGCCGCTGGGCGCATTGGTCGGGCCTTTCAGTGGCCAGATTGTGGAGCTCGAAAGGGTCAGCGGCCAGGTCGTAAAGCAGCTCGATGCGGTTTTCGACAAAGGCGTACTTCCAGCGCTCGTCGACCAGGCCCCGCCAGTCCGGCATCCCCAGATTCCAGCGCGGCGATCCGACCATTTCCAGCAGCACGTCGCGCGGCGGCTCGAAGGGTTGGCCACGAAGGCCAGGAGAAAAGTCGGTCCCCTGACTCCATCCCGGCACTTGAGCGCCTACCAGTCCCAGGGTCGTGGCCAGCAGATCCACCAGGCTGAAGAGCCCGGGAGCAAGCCCAGTTGCCGGTATCTGTCCGGGCCAGTGGAAGATCGCCGGAATGCGCACCGATTCCTCGTGCGGGTGCTCCTTGGTGTTGAAGACTCCGTGCGACCCCATGTAGTCGCCGTGGTCGGAGAAGTAGACGGTCAGCGTGTCCTCGAATCCGGGTTGGTTCCGCAGACACTCCCTGAGCCGGCCGATGTTCCAGTCCAGGTTCTCGATCATGGCGTAGTAGGTGGCCAGATGTTGCCGCATCTCGGGCGATTCGTCAAAGTTGTCCCGCACCGCCAGGGCGGTGGGGTCGAAGCGCTCCCACTCTGGCGGCACCGCCAGGGGGAAGTGAGGCGGTGTCACCGAGAGCACGAGGAAGAGGGGCTCGTCGCGTTCGTAGGTCTGGATGTAATCGATCGCCTTGTCCGTCAGCGCGTCGGTTTCGTACCCCTGCAGCGGCGTCGGGTCGACGTTGTCGTTTTCATAGATCGAGCTGTTGAAGTGACGGTTCAGATTCTCGAAGCCGTGCCAGTCCTGGAAGCCGGCGCGGTGGTTTTCCGGCGTTCGATTGCGCGAGCCCCCCTCGAAGACGCCGGTGGTATCGTCGGTAACCGAGGCGGGGACTTGGTTGCGGACGATACCGCAGTGCCATTTGCCGAAGTAGGCGGTGCGGTACCCCGCCTTTCGCAGTTCGGTGGCGATACTGGGCGCGGTGGGCTTGTAGACATCGAAGAAACCGGCCACCGGTCCGGCGTGGGCGTGACGGCCGCTGAAGATCGTGCCCCGGGAGGGTGTGCAGATGGGGCAATTTGCATAGGCGCGGGAAAAGCTCACTCCCTCCGCAGCCATTCGGTCCATCTCGGGCGTGCGCAGGTTCGGGTCGCCGGTGTGACCCATGGCCTGACCCCGGTGCTCATCCGAGAGCAGGTAGATGACGTTGGGTTGATTCACGTTGGTCCTCTCCGGGATTGGCCAAGCTGCGACGAGAACTGTCGGAGCTACAGCGGTGGGTCCTTCCCAGACCAGCGGTCTGGATGCGCGGCGGATGTTTATGTCAGCCGGCTATCGATGCGCACGGTGTTCGTCGCCGATGTGCGCACGTTGACCGAAGCGCCTTCCAGGGAGAGGCTAACATCGGGCAGTGCCGTGCCCCTGAAGGGGTAGAGTAGCGTGACGGCAAAGAAAGGTAAGGATTGCTCCACCTTCAGCGACAGGCAAGGCGCCGACTCCAGCAGTCCGTAGCGCGGCGAGTACCAGCCGCTGCGCGGATTCTCCTCCCCCTCTTCGATGCCAACATCGGTATAGGGTGCGGTCGATATCGGCCACAGCAGCAGATTGGCGTCTTCGTGCCCGGTGTGGACGCGGTTGCCGTCCAGGCGAAGGGCCCCGGGGGCGAACTGGAAGCGGGATTCGATCCGGTGCGTTCCTTCGCCGCAGACGCGACAACAAGACCCAGAAGTGCTCCTGCACGAAGACGATCTCGCGCTGATGCTCGACGGCGATGCTGTTGTCTTCGCCATAGCCCAGATCGTACGAGGCGGCAGCGCGTATCTCGCCATCGCCGACGTGCCACTGCATGGGCCCGGGGTTTCTGGCGATCCAGGAATCGGGCCGTCCACGGCTGTGCTGTCCCTCCCCGTCGATGAGGATGGTCGAGTGGGCCCGCGTGCTGCGCAAGTGCGGCATGCAGGAGACCTCGGAGGAGTCGTAGAGATGGCGACCTGGATCGACCAGGAAACTGCGGCCGTAGGCGAAGAGCCAGCAGCCCAGCTTGTCCTCGTGCTGGTGGCTGCGCCCGAAGGGGCCGCCGTCGAAGGCGAGATAGAGGTCGCCGCGGTCGGCGCGCTGTCGAAGCAAGGCAACGCCAGCGTAGGGGAAGAGCTCAGGTCCGAGGGCGGCCGTAGGCTTGGGGTCTGTCAGGCCCGCCCGCTCCAACAGCCCGTCGAGTTGCGGCACGGACGCCGGATCACTGTCGTTGAAAGCGAGCTGAGCGCTGCCATCGGGCATGATGGTTTGCCGGGAGTAATGCACCATGCGTCGCAGCGCTTCCAACGTGCGCGGCTCCAGGCTCAGGCCGAGAGTGCGCGCGCTGACGCTGGCGTTAACCAGGTTGTTGATCACGGTCCAGTGATAGTGAGGGGTGAGCTCATCCTGAACCCCGTCGGGCAGGACCTGGTCGTCGATCTGTGCCGCCAGCGTGTCGATACAGTGGCGGGCGAAGCGCGCGGTGTCGCGTAGCACCGGAAAGGCAGCCAGTGTCGCCAGCATGCCGCGGCAGCCGATGGTCGGCCAGTTGCCGGTGTGTCCGCCGGTGACGATCTCCAGATAGGCGAGCTGGTCGTGCAGCGATTTGAGCACGCGCATCAGCTCGAGCGGGCTGACCAGGTTTCGCGGTAGCAGCTGGCGCAGGCAGTGGCACCAGGCCTCACAGTGGATGGCCTGGTTGAGGTAGGAGCCGAAGACGTACGGCGTGCCCTTGAAGGTCTCGGCGAAGTCGCACTTGGCGATCCAGTCGAGGATCAGCTCAACGGCCTTGCGGCCGAAGCGCTCACCGTCTCTGGCAGCGGCGGCTCGCAGGAGCGTGTTGAGATAGGAGAAGCGGTTGAGGTCGTGGCCCCAATGGGCGGTGCCGGGGTTGTAATCCCAGTCGATATCGTCGGGAAGGGCGTGGAGCTCGTCGTAGAAGCGAAATCGATGACGCAGGACCTCTTCGGCATCCTGGAGGTGGGCGGGCGCCGCTGACAGGGGTTTATCGGGTGCGGCGCCTTGGTGGCTGCAGGCGGTGCACACAGCGTCGAGGATGGCGGCCGGCTCGCCGTCGGCTGCGGCCAGACCCGCAACCCGCTGCCAGTCGAGCAGACCGGCAGCGCGCGAGACAAAGACGTCGTCCGCTAGTCCGCGCTCGTCGAAGGAGCCGAGGACGGCATAGACGCCACAGCGGTCGAGGCGCTTTAGTTCTTCGAGATCGGCGCGGGTGTAACGCCGTCGGTCACCAGGGCTGTTCACCGGATCAGTTTTCGGTATTGAGGCGCGGCCGCCAGCTCATCGAGCAGTTAACAATTCGGGGCGGCATCGACGATCTCAATTTCCCATTTCCGCGACAAGCTGAAGGCATTTTTCAGAAAGACCGTCAGAAAGAGGGTGGTGCCGAGCATTTCAAGGAACTCCTCGACGGCTTTCGACATATGTTCGACGCGATCTTCGGTGGTGGAGAAGTAATCGGCGATGCCTTCATATGGATAGGTGTCCAGGCCTTCGACGAAGTCCAGCCCCACCGCGACCGAGTACAGGGACAGCGCGCCAAGAAGCATGTACTTGAGGGTTGTGCTCGAAAGCTCCCTCCACAAGAACCACAGGAGAAAGACACCCATGGTCAGGAAGAAAGGTCCGAAGACGAACTGCCAGGCATAGCTCGGGAAGGCCTCGTACATAGTGTTGAGGATTCCACCTCCAGAAGATTCCTCGTAGTGGGAAATCACCCGGTTGAAGGCGGTGCCGATGCGCTCGTGGAACTTGATGGCGTCGTCGATGCCCATATAAGTGAAGAAGGCTCCCAGGACCGCCCACCCGTACGACGTCCTCCTCCCGCCTGAGTCGACCGCCTGCTGGCGGACGGCTGCGGCGGTCGTCAACAGGGTAAGTCCCACCGTGATCAGCTGGAAACTGGAGAACCAGTTCGACAGGCTGTCTTCCCGCGTGATGTTCACCATCCTACGGATGGAGCCGATGGGGGACCACTCGTAGTGGTTGACAAAGACATCGAGGAAAACCAGCAACACCTCGAAAGACAGGCACGACCAGAATACGCGTCGGGCAAAGACATCTGCGTTCAGGTTGAAGCGGAGGGCTTGGTCTTGGGCCATGCTCGTGCCTCTTCGGGGTGCCGGAGTCGGGAGGTCGAGGGCGGAAACCGCGAGATATGGACTGGTCGGTGGGCGTGGCGACAAAGGTATTCGAGCGAAGCCGCATAGGCAAGACGCCGGATCTTTAGTCGGCACCCCATCTCGTCGGGTTCGCACCGTCAATCGGCCTCCCGCAGGGGAGGTCCCAATAGAGAGCATCATCGACATGATTTTGGGGTGTTTCGCCGCCAGTCGCTGGTCGGGCGAAGCTATCTCTATATTGTTGTCATGCTACAGCCTACGATGTCCGAAAATCCCCCTCGGGGCCGCATTCGAGCCCGTGCCGTTGTATGCATCTGTCTGGCGTCAGTTCTAGTGCTTAGCGGATGCCCTGAATCCACGAGACTCGAAAATCCTGAACCGACAACGCTGGAAATCACGGCGGACCGGGTTTCCACTCGTGACCAAACTGGCGTGGGTCCAGCGCCTCCCTTCTCTGAAGTCTCGCAGCAGGCGGGACGGCTTGTAGAAGGTGAGCGCCAGGTGTTGGAAGCGCTGGAGATACTCGCTCGGACGGAAGACCAAGAACGAGGTCGCACCTACCATGATCCGCACTGGCCGCAGTGGCGGGGACCCCTCGGTACCGGGGTCTCGCCGACGGCGACGCCACACGTCCATTGGGACGAGGACCTCAACGTCCGCTGGAAGGTGGAAGTCCCTGGTCGCGGCGCCTCCTCTCCCGTGGTTTGGGCGACCGAGTGCTGGTGACCACGGCGATTCCGCTCTACAACTTGGCCGCGATCGGCAAAATCGACACCAGCGAAGGACAGCCTATCGTCACCGCTACGGGGCGGATGGCCTTTCGTCTACTCGCCCTGGACACGACCACGGGGCGAATCGTCTGGTCGCGCACAGTGACTGAAGCGATCCCGCATGAGTCCGCACATACAGACGGAAGCTGGGCGTCGAACTCGCCGATCACGGACGGCGAGCGCATTTATGTCTATTTCGGGTCCCGGGGACTCCACTGTTTTGACCTGGATGGTAACCCGATCTGGCGGAGGAGCCTGGGTGACAAGCACACGCTTCTTGGCTTCGGCGAAGGCAGCTCACCGTTGTTGGTGGACGGTCAGCTGTTTGTCATCTGGGACCACGAGGATGACTCCTTTCTAGTCGCCCTGGACGCGGCCACGGGTGAGGAACTCTGGCGCGCCGCGCGTGACGAAGCGACGTCGTGGACGACGCCGATCTTTGCCGACGGCATGATTGTGACGACCGCCGCGGGCGGTGTGCGGGCCTACGACCCGACGACGGGCGCGTTGAACTGGAGCAGCGCGGAGACGCCGCTCAACAGCATTGTTTCCCCCATCGCCCATGCTGGCCTCCTGTTCGCGGTCAGCAGCTTCGAGGCGGGGACACTCCTCGCCCTGCGGACCTCCGATGCCGAACTCGCCTGGTCCCGTTCGATAAGCACGCCCTATGTATCGACGCCGCTGTCGATGGACGGCATGCTCTACGTGGTGAAGGATGATCAGGGGGTTGTCTACGGCATCGACGCGACCACCGGCGAGCTGCACTATGGCCCGCAGCGGCTGTCCGGTGTGCGCGGTCTTTACGCATCCCCGGTGGGTGCTGACGGCCGAGTCTACTTTGCGGGGCGACGGGGTGCCACCGCCGTCATCAACGCTGGACCCGACTTTGAACTGCTTGCCGTCAACCACCTCGACGACGGTTTCACCGCCTCTCCCGCCATTGTGGGCAACGCCATCTACCTGCGCGGTGATCGGTTCCTCTATTGCCTCGCCGAGACGCCGTGAGCTTGCGGTGAATGAGGAAGAGACGGGTTCTGAGCCAGCTTCATTTCCCCCGGATGCGCCGCCATTCATCGTATTCCCGCTGACCCTCCTCATTGAGCGGATAGTATTTTTCGATGTCGCCGGTCTGGGCCAGCCTCTCACGCTCGAAGTCCTCCCGACCCTCCCGGGCGCGGCAGTATTCGATTACCTCAGGCGCCACCTTGGGGGGGACGACGACGGCACCGTCGTCGTCGGCGACGATGATGTCGCCGGGCATGATCAGGATGCCACCACAGGTGATGGGTACATTGTAGTCCCACGGGTACATCTCGAAGTGGCCGGCATTGTGCGGCGTGGCGCCGCGCAGGAAGAGCGGTAGCCCGAGATCGCGGGCCTCGGGCAGGTCGCGGATACATCCGTCCACGATCAGTCCGCGCGTGCCCTTGGCGTGGATGGAGGTCATGAGCATGGCGCCCAGGCAGCCGGTCTGCATGTTGCCGCGCGCATCCACTACCAGGACGTCGCCATCCTGAGTGGCGATGACCGCCGACCAGAGGGCGGACCTTTTCTCCTGCTCCTCCTCGGCGTGCCCGGCGATGATGTCCTCCCGTTTGGCCATGAAGCTCAGGGTAACTGCGGTGCCCACGGCCTTGAGCCCGGGAGTGAAGGCCACCGGGCCAGTAAGCGAGTGGCGGAGAATGCCGCATACCTCGCGCAGGGCGGAGCTGATGGTGGCGGTGCCGAAATCCCGAAACGGCTGGACGAGGTCTTCGGGCGGACGTTCGATTGATTTCATGTCGCGCTACTCCTGGTCCGTTTCGTGTCGCTGGTCTCCCAGCTTTTCCTGTAGCGCGTGCAGTTCCCGCGTCAGGTCGCTGACAATCTCGCTGTAAGCAGGATCGCCGTAGACACTGTTGAGCTCGCAGGGGTCTTCCTGCAGATCGAAGAGCTCCCACTCGGGGTCGCGGCGCTCGTCGACGGTGTTGGGTTGGCCGCAGGCGTCGCCGTAATAATAGATGAGCTTGTAGCGATGGGTGCGCACGCCGTAGTGGGCGGCCACGTTGTGGTGTGACAGATGCATCCAGTAGCGGTAGTAGATGCTCTGCTGCCAGTCCGACGGCGTGTCTCCGCCCAGGAGAGGGCGGCAGCTGCGCCCCTGCATATGATCGGGGATGTCGATGCCGGCGCAGTCGAGCCAGGTGGGGGCGAAATCGACGTTGAGCATCATTTCCGCACACACCGATCCGGCTTCGATCTCCCTGGGGTAGCGGATGATGAACGGCATGCGCAGCGACTCTTCGTACATGAAGCGCTTGTCGTACCAGCCGTGGTCGCCGAGAAAGAAGCCCTGGTCGGAGGTGTAGATGACGATCGTGTTCTCGACTACACCATCCTCCTCCTCGAGATAGTCGAGGACGCGACCGACGTTGTCGTCGATGCTGGCCACACAGCGCAGGTAGTCCTTGATGTAGCGCTGGTATTTCCAGCTTTTCTCCTGGGCGGCGGACAATCCCTCGGGCACCGGCTGTTTGAGGTCGAGCTCGGTGAGGTCGTCGGCGATCCGCATGCGGGCCTCGCGGGCGGCGTTGGCACGATGGCTGTAGTCGTCGTCGAAGGTCGGTGGCTCGGGGATGTCGACATCCTCGTACAGCTGCGCGTGCTTGTCGTCCGGCTCCCAGTGCCGGTGCGGCGCCTTGTGGTGGTACATCAGGAAGAACGGCCGCTCTGGGTCACGACCCTTCAGCCAGTCCAGACTCAGGTCAGTGATGAGGTCAGTGGTATACCCCGAATACTGGACCTTCTCGCCGTTGCAGACCATCTCCGGATCGAAGTAGGGGCCCTGGCCCTGCAGAATGTTCCAGTAGTCGAAGCCGGTGGGCCAGTGGTCGCTCCCCTGGCCCAAGTGCCACTTGCCGACAATCGCCGTCTGGTAGCCATCGCGCTGAAGGATCTTGGCCACGTTTTCGAGGCGATTGTCGAGGTGGGCGCCGATGGTGGTGACGCCATTGACGTGGTTGTAGGTACCGGTCAGGATACCGGCTCGACTCGGCTCGCACAGGGAGTTGGTGCAGAAACAGTTGTCAAACCGCATCCCCTCTCGGGCGATCCGGTCGAGATTGGGGGTCTGGTTGATGCGGCTGCCGTAGCAGCTCATGGCGTGAGCCGCATGGTCGTCGGACATGATGAAGAGGATGTTCGGTCTGCTCATGGCAACATATCCTTACAGCGGCGTTGGATAGGGCCGCTCCCAGCCCGCTTCGCCAAAGTCCAGATCGCCCGACAGGTCGGAACCATACACGATTTTGTCGTGGTGGGAGGCGGTGACGGAGCGCATTATCTCTCGAGTGAGAGCGGTTTCCAGTCGATGGTGGATCTCGCCGTGCCCGCCGTCCTTCAGCAGGTTGACCTGTTCGGACGGGTCGGTCTCGAGATCGAACAGCAGGTGCTCCCCGGTGCTGTATTTGCACAGCTTCCAGCGGCCGTCGTAAGCCATCCAGCCGCCGGACATCATGCCGAACAGGTATTCCCTGGGCTCCCGCCCTTCGATACCGATGCCGGGCAGGGGCAGGAAATCCATGTAGTCGGGGATGAGACAGCCGCTGCAGTGCAGCATGGTAGGCGTAATGTCACCCAGGGCAACGGGTTCCTCCTCAATCCGACCGGCAGGGCCGCCGGGCAGACGGACGATGAGCGGCACGTGAATACTGCCTTCATAGAAGGACCCCTTGCCGATGAGGTTGTGGTCGCCCAGATAGTCGCCGTGATCGGAGGCGAAAATGATGACCGTGTCTTCCAGACGCCCCGTATCCCCCAGCGCCTGCAGGATGCTGCCAACCTGGTCGTCGATCTGCATGACCAGAGCCGAGTAATGGGCGCGGATCTTGCTTTTGTGGGCCTCGGTGAACTCGGTGTAGTCGACACCGTTCCAGGGAAGCTTGTTGCCGTCGATGTTGCTCTGACGCAGCCGCGGCGTGTCGCCGGCGTCGCCGATGGCAGGGGGCATTCGGGCCTCATCGACGCGCTCCAGGTACTCTGGTGAGGGATCGTAAGGGCAGTGGGGGCCGGGGAATCCCACCATGGCAGCAAACGGTCCGGCGCCGTCGTACTCCCGAATGAATCTGGACGCCTCCTGTCCTACGAAGTAATCCCAGGAGCACTCCAAGGGATTGATGCTGACGATTGCTCCCCGATTGTCATGGTACCCCGGATGTTCGTCGCCGTGCATCTTGCGGCGACCCCGATCGGCGAGGAAATGGGCGTAGTCGTCGTTGATTTTCAGCCAGCGCTTGTCCTCGCAGACGACGCGATGCTGGAACCCCATCGGTGCGTCCCACGGGTAGAAATGCATCTTGCCGATCGCGGCGGTGTGGTAGCCGGACTCTCCCAGCAACTCGGGCCAGGTGCGCAGGCCACAGTCCCGGTAGTCTGGGCGCAGGAACTGGCCATTGCTCAAGACACCGGTGCGGATGGAATTGAGACCGGTGAGCAGATTGTGCCGAGCCGTCACGCACACGGGAGAGGTGCTGTAGGCACGGGAGTAACGCACGCCGTCGGTGGCGAGACGGTCGATGTGCGGTGTGGAGATGAACCCGGCGCCGTAGCAGCCGAGGAAATCGGCCCGCAGCTGATCGGGCATAATGAAGAGGATGTTGGGCTTGGTCATTCCGACACTCCGTATCTCATTGTAAATACAGCTGGTTGCAGGCTTGTCGAGCAATGGGCAAGTGGCGAGAATCTAAGTTCTATCTAAGCTGCGGTCGCGTACCCAACAGTTCGAGCATCATCACTGCCAGTCGCTCTCACCGCGCCGTAGAGCAACAACCGGTCCCGGTGGCCTAGCACCGCGCTTGTCGTCTGTTTTTCACTCACCTTGTGCTCTCTTTCTGTTGCCCTAAGGCGAATCAGTATCCGACGGATTCGAGATACCTGCGGTTGGCATAACACGATGCGACGGCCTCGGTATCGGCATAGGTGGACAATTCACCCATTACCCAGCCTGTATAACCGATCTCGTTGAGGGTTTCGCGAATCGCGCCGAAGTCCAGCCCCACCGTTCCCTGCCCCATCTCGCAGAACTTGCCTCGCGCCCAGTCCTTCATATGCACATAGGCCAGACGGTCGCGGTATTTGCGCAATTGGGCCACTGCGTCTTCGCCCATCAGCGCCGCTACCGACACATCCACGCAGACCTGTAGACGGTCGGCATAGGAGAGCAGTTTATCCTGCTCCTCTTCGCTTTCGACCGTGCAGCGCGGGTGGGCATGGTAGGCCACCTTCAAGCCATAGGGTTCGGCATGGTCGATGAAGGTCTCTGCCTGCTCGGCCAGCCGCTTGAACTCGTCGTCGGTGGGCAGGCGCTGGTGCACCCGCGGCGCCCCGAGCAGGCAGAAAACCTCACAACCCATTTCTCCCGCGAACTCGATACGGCGGCGCTGCTTTTCGATATGCACCGGGTCGTTTTCTAGGTTGACCCCGCCGAATATGCAGGCCAGGGGCAATTCGTAGCGCTCGAATACGGACCGCAAATGGCGCGGCGTGCCCAGCCATTCGAGGGACGTGCCGGTAAACTCGGCGCCCTCCCAGCCCGCATCGGCAATGGCCCCCAGGGCCTGGTCCAGATCGGGCGTTCCACCCCAGGTGATGAGCGAATACCCCAGACGAAATGAACGCGCTGTACTCATAGTTACTATCCTCTCCCAGAGAATCTTGCAGGTTGTAACTCAGTTCAGTCGGCCGCGTCGGCTGGCGCCCGACACCGTCTGACTTTGAGAAGGACTGACGCCAATGACTCGATCCATCTCCTGCGGTAGATGGTGTTGGGGCGCCTCGGAGCAGCGACAGCGTGCCGTCCAAACCTTCACCAGAGCTGCTTCGTCGCTAGCCGCGCCCCTTCGGCCAGGGCCTGGAATTTGGCCCACACCACGGTCGGATGGACCTCTGGGGTGTAGGTTGCCTGAGTGGAAAAGCCGCAATCGGTGCCGGCGATCACATTCTCCCGGCCCACTATATTGGCAAATCGGATGATGCGCTCGCAGATCAGCTCGGGATGTTCAACGATATTGTTGGCATGGGCGACCATCCCCGGGATGATCAACTTGCCCTCTGGTAGCGCGACATCTTCCCAGACGTGGTACTCGTGCTCGTGCCGCGGGTTGGCCGCCTCGAAGGAATAGGCGCCCGCATTCACTTTCAGCATGATCCCCACGATATCCTTGAGCGCGGCGTCGTGGATGCGCGGCCCTTCGTTGATCCCGTAGCAGGTGTGCAGGCGCACCTGCTCCGTCGGTATGTCCCGCAGGCTGTGATTGAGCACCTCGACAGCCAGCTCGATTTTCTTCAGCCGCTCGGAGACACTCAGTGAACCATCGCCATGGACCACCGTCATCCAGGGATCGTCGATCTGCACAACGAAGCCGGCATCGACGATCGCCTTGTACTCCGTGCGCATAGCCTCGCCGATCTCCTGCATGTATTCCTCTTCCGTCGGGTAGTACTCATTCCCGCCTACGCCGCCCGGCGCCACGGCGGGCATGAATACATCCTCCTTGTCCACGTCTTGGACGGCGGCTTTGAGGTTGGCAATGTCCTGGTCGAGGGCATCGACTCCCTTATAGCTGATGGGTCCGGTGCACACAACCGGGTCTATTTTAGCGACGGCACCCCCGTGCATAGCCTCGCCAAAGTAGCGCTCGTAATACTCAGGGAAAGCGGCCACTTCATCCGCGAATTCAGCCGAATCGATAGCGCCCGACCGCGCTTCATAACCGGCCAGCCGCTCGCTCACATAGGCGGAAAACCCAAGTTTCCCCTGCTCGCCGTCGGTCACAATATCGATGCCGCTGTCGGCCTGTTTGCGGACGATCTCGACTACGGCGGCCGAAATCCGCTCGGCATAGATTTCCTGGTCGTGAGGCTCGTCGTTGACTTTGGCCTTCATCAGATCGAGCAAGTCAACAGGACGGGCCAGGCTGCCGACGTGGGTGGTAAGAATCCGATCCGTACTGCGCTTCATGTTCGGGTCTCCTTACTCTTGCGGATAACGGGTCAGCACTTCGGGACCCTCAGTCCAGCCCCAGCGCCGCGTCGATTTCTTCCTGGTACGCCCGCACCTGGCCCGAAAGCATCTCGTCCATGGTCACCGGCCGGCCGGCCAGGCCAGATTCGTACACTCCGTAGATCGCCGCCACCGCCGTCATGCCCAAATAGCCGTCGACTTCTGGTCTGGTCCCTTTGAGCACAGCCTCGCCAAAGTCGTGCATTTCGATGGCCATGTGCTTGGCGTCGGGAGGAAATTCGACCGGATCGTAGGTCACCATCTTCTCGCCGAAAACGCGGGCGGTAATTTCGCTCATGTGGAAATCGGGCAATAGCGACAGAATCTCCTCGCCCGTTAGCTTCTGGCCTTCCAGCTTCAGAACTACCTCTTTGCCGTTGCGGTCACCCGGAGCAAAGAGCGTCCCCAGGCGCCCGTGCACGCTGCGGTCCCAGTTCCCGCCGCCGCGCCCCGCCCGGGCAAAGGAGAATTGCACCATGGCGCCGGATTTCATCTTGTACATGCCGAAGACCGCATCCTCTCCTGTTGGTTCAATCGACTCGGGGAAGGTCTTGAAGCGCTCTGTATAGGACTCCAGCTTGTTCTCGGCTCTGTCCTGCCGATAGCGCACCGGCTCGACGATCTTACCCATGCCGTAAAACTCGTCGTATTCGCCCATGTAATATTGAACTATATCGGTGTAGTGCACCGCCATGTCCAAACCCAAAGCGCCCTTGTCCTTCATGTGGCGCCACGGGGTGATATAAATTCTGTCGCTGCCGCCCATGGAGTTGTGGATCATCAGATAGGGATCGCCCAACAGGCCTTGATCGATGATGCCGCGCGCCAGTCGGTTGGGCGGATCGCGCCGCAGATTCTCCGCCGTGGCCAGCACCACTCCGTTCTTCTCCGCCGCGCCGATCATCGCCTGGCAGGCGCGAATCGTAATCCCCAACGGCTTTTCGCACAACACGTGCTTGCCCGCCTCCATCACCGGCACCGCCACCTGGTGGTGGACCGACGGATCCGTAACCACGTCCACGGCTGCGATATCCGGGTGCGCCACCACCCCATCGAGATCGTTGAACACCAGCGGTGTGCGGCCGAAGAGACGCTCTACTTCCCGCTTGCCCAGGTCCGCGTTATCGGGATTGAGGTCACAGACGCCCACCAGCTCGATATTGCCGATGCCGCTGTCTTCTAACTCTTTGTAGGCCAGGATATGTCGGTGGCCCATGCCGCCGCAGCCGATCAAGCAAAGCGGGATCTTTTCCAATGCATTTCTCCTTGTTATACCGTTCAGTTCCCGTACAGATGACACCAGACCTGGTGGTTTTCAGACAACTCCGTTTGCCTCGGCATGTCCACCTTACACTGGACCATGCACTCGTCACAGCGCGGATGGAAGCTACAGCCGGGAGGCGGGTTGCCCGGGTCGGCCACTTCGCCACTGAGCGTCGCGTCCAGCGCTACATCCGGGTCGGGATTGGGCACGGCCGCCAGCAAGGCC
>Ga0066376_10003552_pt1 | contig 13874 bp, 10 predicted proteins | sample Knorr_S15_td_Bot_FD_77009 | JGI IMG/M metagenome (GOLD analysis project Ga0066376, IMG submission 77009) | Marine microbial communities from Southern Atlantic Ocean transect - Knorr_S15_td_Bottom_ad_5009_LV_A | ecosystem: Environmental > Aquatic > Marine > Oceanic | place: Southern Atlantic... | reverse complement strand
GCAACCACGGCGTTGGCGACCGCGTTGCGCTCGGCGCAGACGGTCAGCGGATAGGAGTCGGATTCCACGTTGCAACCGACGGCGACAGAGCCGTCCGCCGCCTCCAGCGCGGCGCCCACGGGATGGTCTGAGTGCGGGCAGTGCGCCTTGCTCGCCGCCTCCACCGCGGCCGCCACCAACTCCTCCATCGATTAGCGAGGGGCGCGCCGTCCGCTTGAGCGTTTCAGTCAAGGACATCGATGATTCGACTGCTCGGCTCTACCGTGATCGTAGCGAGCCGGTTCAGTCGCCAACGACGATCATCGTGGTTGTGGTCGATGGCCAATCGGACTTCTCAGCTTTCAGCGTAACCTCGCAGGTCGTCTTGCTGGTGCTCGTCGTGATATCTGCTGTCACCTCGCCATCCGAGTTCGTGACCTTGGCATTCTCCCCGTCAGCCCAGTTCGCCTCGCACCCCGACAGAGTGAGAATCACGCCTTCTACCGCATCCTCGCCCCCATCTACGACCTTCACCCTGATCTGATCTGTCCCCTCATCAATGTAGGTGGTTGTTTCACCCGTTGTCGGGTCTAGAACACTGACCTTCAAAACAGCCGGGTCCTCAATTCCACCAATCCAACTGAGTATGAGCACGAGAACCAAACCCGCGACGACGAGAAGTATAGCCAGGTAAAGCGGCATCCCAAGCACGTCGGCATTCTCATCGTCCGTGAGCCGTTTACGCCTCGCGCATCCTGCACTGCTTCCCATGTTGACCGCTTGACTCGCTTTCGGATAAGGGTATCGGAGTGAGACCAAAGTCATATCACAATCGTTATCCAGTGCGCGCTTCATGGTCGAATCTGGGTGTCATGATGCAGTGGAGGGGCCATCCCGTCTTTGACGATGATGCAGCAGCAGTCGAGGAGATCCCTTTCAGATTGCTCATCATGATTATGTTGACCAGTGCATCGCTAGCAGCTGCGGCCAGTGGCATGGATGCGCTCTCGGAGGTGCGTGTTCGTTCAGCGGTGGATTCGCAGATGGCGGATTTGGCTGAGATGGCGATAGCAGTCTCTTCGAGCGGCGGTGGAAGCAGGGTGTATTTTACGCTCGAAATACCAGCGACTCCACTGCTGAAGGTGGACAGTCTCTCGATTGGAGGACCGCTCACCGAATCATCTGCTAGCAGCACCACGTATCGTCTGGAACTGAGCAACGGAATCACTCACGTCGGTTTGGTTGTTCCGGGGTTCCATCAGGTCAAAATCACCAATCCTTCTGGCGATGGCGCTTTCGAGCTTCCAATCACGGGAGGCCGCGTAGGAGTCGTTTTGACCTCCATCGAATGTCAAGGAGAGAGTGTGGTCGTGATGATGGAGGAGTCTTTCGACGCCGACTTCGATGTCGGCGCATTCGAGGATGAAAATAACTGTTGAAAGGAGGGATGCTCTATCGTCGCGGAACCGTTTCCTTACTCACTTGATACGGACGGTGAAGATCTGGTCCTGGTGATCGACTGGCGGGCCACCAGATTCGGCGAGGTGGGAGAGCCCTTCGAGTTGCTGCATCAGGATGTTCTCGCAAGTCTTGTTCAGACATTCAAGGAACAACCCACAGTGAACAGCATCATCATCCGTGATGTGCGATTGTTCCATCTGGTTGGATCATTGATGTCATTTTTCAGGATGCTCGCCGATCTTGATACCCAAATGGAACGGACGGGCACACACGATCCGCTGGTTCCAGCGATTGATGATGCCGCACATCCGCAGGTGAAATGCCTCAAATGTCCCCTTTACCCCGTTACGATGTTTGCTTCAATCAGCGATAATATCTCCGTGCAATTCTCCAGAGATCATCAGGAGACTCCAGGTACACCTCAGTTGGTTATCGATGGAATCAACGCAATATCTCATCACATGGATAGCAGCCCATATTGTCACAGATGCAGAACTAGAACGAACGAGGAGTTCATCCACTTGTACAATGACCTCGTGGATATCGAGACCTTCGCGCGGAAGGAAGCGCTGTTCATTGTCTCAGATACTCGCAAAATCAGAACGTAGAGGGTGATATCATGAGTCAAGAAGGCACACCGAGGGTCCGCATCGTATCGAGCGAATCAGGAACAACTCAATCTGGCCCAGGTCCATCTGAGGCTCGTGCGGGATATTCTGTCGATGGGCGACTGGAGCCTGCGCAGTTCCGCGATGCGCTGACCCGGTTCGTATCTCCATGGGATGCGACGCGCAGGACCCCCCTCGCGCTGTTCAAGCGCAATCATCAGGTTCGTCCGGGATTCGCCACTTCATGGGTGGATTTGTCCCTCCCTCCAGGCATCAGGAGCGAATCTGAGTTCAAGCGGAACATCTTGCATTCATACAGGGTAGAGGACCCTGGCCCATCTCCACAAGATGGTTGCCGGGTCGAATTGATCAGGCTCCCGAATGCGACGTCGACCTTCTATCGCATCATTCCGGACTCCTACCATCTCTCAGATCACGAGACCATCCTCATCGAGAACGCGCGAAAGCGGTTGATGGACGACAGCCCCTCCCAGATCAGCTTGTCGAGGATGGACCAGACTAGACACTTCGTCCGCAGAAGGGCGAGGGAGATCATCGAAGACATCGCGGACCGGCACGGCTACCTCCGCATCACAGATCATTTCACGCGCGAGGCACGAAAGGAGCGAATCGCTCTCCTGGCGAGGATATTGGCGCGTTACACCACTGGTCTCGGCTTGATGGAGTACTTGCTGATGGATGACAACATCGAGGATGTCTACGTTGATGCCCCGGCATCGAAGAACCCCATTCATCTCACATTCTCGACGAGGCACCTGACTGCTGCTGTGGCGGCTGAAGTCCATGACAAATGCCTGACGAACATCATATTGGGGGAGGGTGATGCGGATTCACTGCTCTCTCGGTTCAGGTATGAATCAGGTCGTCCCTTCTCGGAAGCGAATCCAATCTTGGAGAGTGACTTGCTAGAATTCAGGACTCGAGTGACGGTGATTGGCTTTCCTCTCTCTCCCAGTGGTGTCGCCATGGCACTTCGTCGCCACGGCTCCGAGACATGGACGCTGCAGAAACTGATCGAGCGGCGGTCCATGAATCCGCTCACGGCCGGCTTGATATCGTTCCTCATCAACGGCCGCTCGACGATGCTCGTTGCAGGAAGTCGAGGAGCCGGGAAATCATCTATGCTCTCCGCGGTGATGCTCGAATTCCCACAGTCGCAACGAATCCTGACCATTGAGGACACACTGGAACTCCCCATCCAAGAGATGCAGTCGCTTGGTTACAAGGTCCAGGCGATGTTCGTGGCCGGTTCGGTCGGGGAAGGTGGCAGTCAGATGACCGCGGACGACGCGTTGCGGGTGTCCCTGCGACTCGGTGAATCTGCGATTGTCATGGGGGAGGTCCGAGGTGAAGAAGCGCGGACTCTCTACGAAGCGATGCGGGCTGGAACGGCAGGCTCCTCAGTGCTAGGAACCTTCCACGCTGATTCTGCTCAATCTGTGCTTGAACGGGTGACTTCGGATATGGGAATCTCTGCCGTATCATTCCAAGCCACGGATATTGTGATCGTAGCCGGTCTGTCCCAGCCTCTCGGGCAGCAGAAGCAGTTGCGCAGGACCGTGCAGGTTGCCGAGGTCATCAAGAAACCCTCTTCCTCTCCCAACGAGTTGGTAGAGACGGGATTCAATGATCTGCTGCTCTACGATCCAGTCCGCGACGAGCTGGTCCCCACCCCGATCCTGTGGGATCCAGTCAGTCGAACTGGAAGGAGCGAATTGATCCAGCGTATCGCCGAACAGCAGAGCGTCAAGTACGAGGATGCGATGCGTAACATAGGAGTTCGAGCGCTGATTCGCAAGGTTCTGACTGAAGGGGCGGGGATGTCCGCGCGCCCATTGTGCGGTGCAGAGTGGCTCGTGCAGGCAAACAACAGCTTCTGGGGTATTGCCTCGAAACTGGTTGAGGAGCAGGGTTCCCTTAATCACACCGAACTCATACAGAGATGGCTGAACTGGTTCACATCGATGGTACCCGAGGTGGATGTATCTGGTATGGACCTGACATACTCCGCGGTCGGCCTCGAGAATCTTCCAGGAGATTAATTCAGTTTGGAGTTGGGAACATGCCCCCTCACGTCTTCACCGTATGGACTGGCTGGATGGACGGTCTGGCAGGCCGATTCTTCTCTCCGCGATGGCGTCAGGAACAGGACGATGAAGCTAGCGAGGAACTTCGCCGAGCGCTCCGCTTCACCGCCCTGGGTGTGGCGCCGCACCAGGTCAGCATCAGCGCATTGGTCTCGGCAGCCATAGGTTTCGTCCTCTGCCTGATTTGGGCGTTCATCCTCATCGTTCCATCCAGTTCGGATGGAGAAACCAGCATGATGTCCGTCATCCTGTTGGCGGCCTTTCCGCTGGTGCTCCTGCCATTCATCATCGCTGGGTGGATCGCGAACTTCCCCATGATTCTGGAGAAGAGGCAGAGGACATCGACTCTGGGAAGATTACCCGAGGTGACGAACTATCTCGCGATCTCGATGCGCCTCAATCCCTCTTTGGACCGGGCTGTGGAATTCGCTGCAGAGAATTCTGACGAGCCGATGGGGAGCAGCTTGAGGAAAGTACTGTGGGACGTGTACATGAGGAAGTACGACACGGTGGAACAATCACTGCTGGCGTTCGCCGAAGAGTGGGGTTCGGTGAGGGAGTTCGAGGAGTTCAAGCGGGGCATCTATGGTATCCGAGCGGCCCAACTCGAAAGTACCGAAGAAGGGCGCGAACAAGTACTCGACAAGGCCACTGAAACTGTTGCACAAGGGGCGAGACAGCATATCGAGGAGTATTCGAACACCTTGTCGGCTCCTGCGATGGTGCTCTTCGGATTGGGAGTCATGCTGCCATTGATTCTGGGTGCGATGCTGCCGATGGCTTCTTCGATGTCCTCATCAGGAGGCCTGTCTCTGTTCGAGATAGCCCTGATGTTCGATGTTCTGTTCCCCGTTCTCACCCTCAGTTATTCGTGGTTCGTAGTTGGAAGGAGACCGGGCACAACCCCTCCTCCGGTCATCCCTGATGAGAGAAGTCGCAGGAGCCGGATCCTAGCCTGGGCGGCCGCCGGCCTCGTGTCCATTCTGTTCGCCGCTGGCGGATTATTCGTGTGGGGAGGCCCTTCGGATGAGTCAAGATACCTTGCGATGGTTCTGTTCTTGGGTGCGATTGCCTATCCCCTGTCCATCATCTCACTGTCTGGTTCTATCAGCAGGATGAAACACAGGTCGGAAATCCTGAGGATCGAGGATGAGTTCCCTGATGTCTTGTTCCAACTAGGCAGTCGAATCGCCGAAGGAAAACCGGTGGAAGGGGCTATTCGGTCTGTGGGTGAATCGATGGGGGAAGCGTCACCAACCGGTAAACTGCTGAAGAAAATATCTCATCGCATATTGATATCCAGTGCCCCATTGTACGGGTGTCTTTTCGGAACAGATGGAGTATTGGAGGGGCATGCTTCCAAGACGGTCAAGACATCGATGCGAACAGTAGTTGATGTTTCGAGCAAGGATTCTGTGACCGCAGGTCGAACGATCATGGGAGTTTCGAATTACATCAGGGATCTCCGTTCCGTCGAGCAGGATGTGAGGATGAAACTCGGGGAGACGATGTCGATGATGGACACGACCTCCCGTTTCTTCGCGCCATTGGTGCTCGGCGTGACATGCGCCATGTTCTTCCTCGTGGTTGATGTTACAGCGGATATCCCGGTCGGGGCGTTCTCCATGGACTCTGGCTCACTCTCTGGTGACATGACCGAGTCCGATTTTGACTTTGATGGTGTTCCCGACAGCAGAGATCTGTGCAAGGATAGAGGTGGCCAGGTGGATGATGACGGATGTCCTCTGCCCCCAGGAATCGCACCTTGGCAGTTCTTGGGGATAATAGGTGGCTACATGCTGTTCCTGACCGTGGTGATATCCTATTTCACCTCGACAATCCGCTCAGGCGAGGATTGGTTGGATCGCCGACACTCTGTAGGTATATCGCTCGCCGTCGGATTCACAGTGTTCGCGCTCACAGCCTGGGCTTCGAGACTCGCTATCGCATAGGGTGATTGGGGTGAATGAACGGGAAACTGCAGCCATGCTCACTCGCGACCATGCTGCCGTGCAGGGTCTCCCGTTGAGTATGGTCATCGCGATGACGATCGTCCTCATATCCGCCCCCCTCGCGTTCAGCGTACTGCAATCGTTCTCAGAGGATTCGACGAGGCAGGACATAGAGCGAGAACTGTGGAGATTGCACGATATCGCCGCGGTTGTCTATTCCTCTGAGCCTGGAGGTCTGGCTTCATCGCTCACCTATGAACTGAGCATGAACCCAGCCTCAGGGGTTCGAATCGACAGCATCCGGATCGGCGCTGACCTCGCTGGCCCCAACAAACATGAGGCGTACTTCTCGGAATTCACCATCTCCGGGATGAGTTACGTCTACATCTACAGAGGCCAGCAGATTCCGTTGATGGTTGAAGAAACGGGCATGCTCAAGATTGAGGATGTGAATTCTGTAGAACATCACCAACTCCGCCTTACCCTGGTCGACCCAGACGTTCAAGATGATGACACCTCCCCATGTAACGGCGGTGACGATATCGACAGACGCTTCGTCTGCATCGAGGTGATGGGCTGATGCTCGATTTCCTGGCGTCGAAAGGTGCTCTCACCGCAGCCGCACTTCTCATGCTCGTGATGATGGTCGCAGCCGTGGACATGCTGTCAGAATCATCAGAGCAACGCGTTTACGAGAACATCGCCGATAATCTTGCCCAGACCCTTTCTGAGGTCAATGCGAGTCCCGGTAATGTAAGCGTCACCTTAGTATTCGACGAGCGCGGTCCAGATATCCCGGGAGTGCATTTCCCACAGGAGATAGGTGGTGATTGGTACTCCGTAGTCATCTATGGTGACACATTGGTAGTCGAGGATTCAAGGGGGAGGCCGCGAGCGATAGCAGATATCTCCGGAGATGTCCACGGATGGGCTCGCGAAGATTGCACAACCACCAAGGACCCTGATGGATTAGGTCTGACTTCAGTTGACATCGGGGAGTGTGATATGGAACTGAACGGCGGTCGCCCTTGGGTGTTTGATACCCGAAATCCTCTCGTACTTGATGTGATGAGGGAGGAACAGAGGATTGACGGTGTGAGGGACCATCTCACGATGATTCGAGCGAGGTGAAACAATGAGAAGAACCCCAGATTCGACCGAACTGCTCACAGACGAGCATGCTCGGGTGCCTTTCTCCCTCATCGCAGTGTTGTTGCTCCTGACCACGATTTTCACTATCTCGATCCAGAGGGAAGTCCAGCAGACGAGACTGCAAGCTGAGTTGACCGGCCTTGAGATCGAACTGGTGGAGGAACTCGCAGAATCGAGTCAGGTGATCATCTCAACTACTGCCCATTCGACAGCGATGCGCACCTTGGAGTCCTACGCGGATTCCTCAGTGCCCTTCGACATGATCGAGGAGACGTTCTCAAGGGATGTGGAACGCACCTTGCGGTCGCTCTTCCCCGAGGATGAGAATCGCAGGATTCTCGTCGAAGGGTACTCGATTCACCTGAAGTCGGATTCGATTCATTTCAGCATCGACCCCTACTCCATGGTCACCATCGACACCGCCCGGTTCAACCAGTCGGGAACTGATCACGATCGAGCAGCTGAGGAGGTCACAGTGGATGCGCTCTACAGGCTGTTTGGAGAAGCGTTCATCGTTGTGACGACGCCGGGAGGTTCTGCAACATTCGAACGTCAGGTGGTCGTCGACGAGATTCTCGAGGTTCCTGCCCCTCTGGCTTCTGACAGGATGACGATACTCGAGGGCAAGTTGAGCGATCCGGACAGCGGTCTGGCCCGAATCGTGAAGGATGTGCTCACATCCCTCGCTCAGCAGCGAGCACTTGGTGGCTGGGGTGCGTGGGAGCGTGACCCTGCAAACCCATCGGATGCAGATTGGTCTCCGAATCAGAACGTGGACAATCTGATCACCGAAGAGGATGTTGAACTCGCCGTCACCCTTGGATTGGTTCTGCTCACGGCCCGTGAGTTCCGCGTAATGGAGAGTGCGGCAGCTCTCGCTTCTGTCCATCAAGATCTCCCAGGTCTGGTCGAGTCGTACATGGATCTGAACAATGGTTCAATCCAGCCCGCGAGAATCGCGATGGTGATCAACGACCTCATTCCCGCTCCCGGAGAGACATCGATGGATTCGTTCGATTTCGACGACATCGTACAGAGAATCGTGCTCGGAATCACCGACTTCTACATCGAACTGCTGTTCAAGGAGTTCTTCCGTGGATTCGACGGGATCGCAGCGGCGTCGGAGGACGCCGGAGGCCCGAATCTGTGGCAGGATTTCCTCAACGGTCTGTCAGGAGAGGATCACAACTCCAACGTGTTCCAGGAGTTCGTGCGCAACGCGTACCTGTACGCCGACGAAAAGCATGGAGCCCTTGATTTCTACGAGCTGTTCAGCGACCTGAGATTGACCGACCTGACGCCCCATCTTTACCTGTTAGCAGATGGAACTCCCAACAGCAGTGCCACGACGCGCCAGATACGCAACCTGAATTTCTCCCCCTATACTGACCACTCAAACACATGGTGGGAGACCGACGGAAGTTGCCAATATTGGGATGGGGACAGATGGAGATCCGGCTACCGCTATCAGGAGAAGGTGAACACCGTCACAGTTGACACGAGCGTCTACGTCGAATTCACCGTTGTGGACGCCTTTGAAGTCGGCGATGATCAGATATGGAAGGATAGCGCAGACCAATTCGTAGGTACTCTCGATTCCTCATCAGGTGTGTCGTCGTTACAGCTTGACTTCACGAACGCGATCCTCGACTTCGTAGACCAATTGTTGGATGACATCTCCACGCCTGGTGGTAGTGGACCGGTATATCCCTACACGGACATGACCATCCATCCGGTCATGACGACGATGCAGAACTTCGAGGAAGGCCTCGATGTCCTGATAAACACGTTGACCGGGCAAAGCGGAATCACCTATCTCCGGCAGAACCTCATTGATTCCTTGTACAACATCGTCGTCAATCTGTTCGAACAGGTCACCGACTTCTTCACTTCCGAGAACTACGATCTGCTGACCGGTTGGTATGGTGATGGTGGCGGCGGATTCTGGGATTCTATCCTCGACTGGCTTGGCATCGATTCTACCAGTCACCTGGAGGCTGTACGCAAGAAGGCCGCGCAGGGACTTCGAGATGCCGCAGATCTGGGAAAAGATGACACGGGTCCGCGTACGAACTGCCGCTCGTCAGCACCCGGTAATACCTATCGCGACACTGAGGCGTCCAAGCAAGCCATGTACAACGCATGGGATTCTTCCAGTGACAGTGGTACATGGGCCAATGTGCTTGACCCGGGGATCAACAATGAATATGAGGAACTCAAGGAGGAGGATCTCGAGCGCTTGGGGACGTTGGAGGACCTATGGAGGCCTGCTCCGAACTGGTGGGATTCACCGATCGGCTCCGAGATGGAGTCGATGGTGGTCAGCAGCACCTCGGGTGGGGAGTCCGGACAGTGCGCCAACAGTTGCACTTTCGTCGATCTGGTCATCGGCGCGGCCACGAACCTGCTCGATGCGATGAATGGAACATTCGCTGAGTCCAACCTGTTGCAGGAAGTGACGGTGCGCGATGGCGCATTCACGCTCTGGACCGGGGAGTTCGCTGCAGCTGAGCACAACCTGACGGTACGTTCCGCTGAATTCGAACTGGTTGGTACGCTCGGATTGAACACCCTGGGGTCCACCGTCTATTCCGATGAGGATTCGGAATCTATTGCTGCCCAGATAGAACAGCGGCGGAATCAGTTCGTCTCTTCATCAACGGAAGGCATGTACATCTACCGCAGCGAGCCTAATGCACACCACGTAGCAGACTTGTTGAGGAACAATGTTGACGCGGTGTTCCACACCGACTACAACCTCACGATCGTGGGCCGCAAGCAGGTGGTTGTCAAGACCGAGGCTGATGTCATCCGGACGAGTGATGGCAGCGTTCCACTTCAGATAGCTCGGGACATCGATATCGACCTGACCATCCAGATTCCGGTCACCACGGCGTGGCCGATGTTCAACCCGCTGAACACCTCTGCCAAACTTGCGGGCCACGTGCTCGTGGACAAGGATTCGTCCGTGGCCACCTTCTTGGACGACAGTCTCTGGGACAATATCCGCGAGGTATGGGCTTGGATCACTGACATCCTCGACCTGATCATCGAGTTGATTCTCAATCCATCCGGGGCAATCGTGAGATTGGCCGGGGAATTGCTGAAGGCGGCGGTTGCCCTGCTCGTTGAAGGATTGGGTGACCTCCTGCGGGGCAGCCTGGGGTCCGCTCTCGCGAGCAAGGTCGCAACATGGATGAGCGACCCCTCGTTATTGGAGTATCAATCGTATTCATTCTTCGGATTCAAATGGCAGTGGTGCTACCCCGGGTTCTCATCCAATAACGAACGGGCGGTGCCCACAAATCTCTTCGGAACCTGGTGCAAGGATGAAATCATGGGTCGAGACGCGCTTCTACACGTACGCATCGCCCATGAGAGCATGCTGGGTTCTACTGGATTCATGGATATGCCCGTGGGAACCGTTCTCTCTCTGTTCCTGATCGAGACAGTCAACCAGCAGAATCCGGGCTACACCATCGTAGCCAATGTCACGCGAGTTACGGATTCGTATTACGTAGGTGCCACCATCGACCCCTTGAAGGAGGTCTCCGGAGAGCATTCTCTACTGCTCGACCAGTACAAGGATGAAACGTGGCGGCCGGGGGAGGACTCTGATGATGGCTATGAACTCCATCTGCATGCACCTCACAACTACGCCTCCGACTTCCTGCGCGTGAGCACGCGCAACATTCCGGCAGCATCGCAATTGACAGAACTGACAATCGGGACGAAGCGGGTCGGAGTCGAACTTGGGTTTGAGTTCAGGTACGATGCCCAGGTAATGGCGAATCCCATGGACACACTCTGGTCCATCGTTGAACAGAGCGTGACGGTGGCGGTCGGCAATATCGATTGGCCTTCCGCCCACCAGTCTCCCAAAGAGGCGTTGGCGCAGTTCATCCGCACCTTGATCGACGAATTCCTCCGGCAGGCTACAGCATGGCTGCAGGCTGGAATAGAGGAGGTCACGTTCTTCATCGAAGGCTACTATGGAGCGGCTTTCTCTTCAGGGCGTACGGGGGTACGCGTCGCGTTCACGGTTGGGAATGATGCTGTTGGCAGCGTGTTGCAATGGGTGGCGGACTCGATATCATTCTATCTCGTACACCTCGGCGAGGCTCATGATGCCCAACCGATATTCCCGGCACACATAGTCGACGATCTCTGGGTGTCTGTCGGGCTGCTGACGGGAACAGCAGACCACTTCGTTCTGCTCGATGCCAGTTGTAACATCCCTATGTGCAGATCCCTGATCGATGATGAACACACCACTTCATTCGACCGACTTGCCCGCTTTCGCTTCCTTGAGCTCGAATACGACAGCAGAGATGGATGGGAGGAGACCGTCTGGGGTTACGGCAGCCTTCAATTCCCCCTTCAACCATCGGTGGCCTCGCGACTCGTCGAGGGTTCACCATGAAGAAGTACCGACCAGCATCCAGACACCACCACGACGTCTCACTTCACAACGATCAACGGGCTCTTGTAGGGGTGCAGGAGGATATCATCGCCCTGTCCGTTGTGCTCGTCGGGTTCAGCATGTTCATCGCGTTCCTGTTCACCAGCGTGTCATGGGTGGAAGAGCAGCGTAGTCGGAATGCGTTCGATGATGTTGCCCCTCGCTTGGCCGATGAACTCGCACTCGATGCAGGTCTCAGACATCCGGGTGCCGAACCAGGTATCCTGAGTCTGCAGGCGATCGGGGCGATGGAACAGAGGCAGAACAATCCAGACGAGCAGGAGGAGAGAGTGGAATTCATCCGAGTGCACAGTTTGCACGAGGTAAGTTATCTGGTGATAATCTCAACGCTCCACGTGGACGATGTCACAGCCGACGGGCGAACCACATTCTCCGCTGGCCTCACACAGACACATTCACATTATTGGGGCAGTGACATAGAGAGTCTGGATGACGAATTGGCATCCGCTGAACAGGTCCGCAGCATCCGCCGACCAGTCAATATCGTCGACTCTGACATGCCGGAACGCATCGCCCCAGGCTATGTGCTCGTCATCACGTGGAGGTGAATGGATGCAGATCGGTGAACGGCGCTGGAGCAAGAACTCTATTCACCATTCGTCCTTCGATGATGGAGGATTCGAATCAATTTTCGACGCCATCCTCTTTCTCACCATCCTCAGTCTAGGGTCTGTGTTACTGCAGACAGCATTCGTCTCTTCAGTCGGTGACTCATCGGCTGCGAGTGTGATCGAGACATCCGGGCAAGCCCGGTCCACCATGGAGGTGTTCCTGCGCACTTGGGTCTACTTCGATGCTGATGCCGATGGACAATCGGCACCACTGAGGGGCGGAGTGGCCTTGGTTCTGAACGAGGGGTTCCATCAGCGAAGGAGCGGAGAGATGACAGACAGTGAGTTCACCGCATTGGCGGAAGATCTCGAGGCTCTTCTCGATGTGATAACACCATCTGGACATGGCTTCAGATTCGTCGCCACGCTGGACGAAGCGGGACTGGAGATGTCGTTTGGTCCTGAACCACCTCTAGGGAGGGACATCCATCATGCCCGAGGGGATTGGGCAATGCCAGCGTTGGGTTATGACGATTCGCTTGAAGTGATGATTTCATTCGATCTGGCGCTTTGGATCAATTGAACTACAATAAATCAATACCGAAGCAATTACATCTCAAAGCAATCATCGCAGAGCGATGCCCCCAATTGAGAATGTCGATGAATCGAATGGCCGCGCACTAGCGCTGACATTGGCCTTCCTTATGCTGTTACAGCTGATGCTTGCATTGATCGGCCAACAACAGGTTCTCGATGTTTCTGAATATCGAGATGAATCGCTGACTTTGACCGAGGCCCAGGATGTCGCGCTGGCGGGTTTGCGCGCTGGTGACGAGGACTTGGGTCTCTCGCTGGATTGGCTTGCAACAGCAGGTGGCTCAGGTGGTTATGATATTGTCAACGATGTTGCCACAGATTCATCTGGCAACGCAATTGTCGCTGGGTCCGTCTCCTACAATGTCACATTAGGTAATATTCAAGTCAGCGCTCCGAGCGGTTCCTCAGGATTCGTCGCCAAGTTGAATCCTTTCGGTTACTGGACTTGGGCGGTGGCTCTAGATGGTGGTTCTTCGAGCATCGAGGCAATTGACATCGATTCAAATGATATGGTATACCTGGTAGGATCGACTTATGATGAGGTTTCTGCTGGGGCATATACCCTCGGAGAACCAGATGAATCGGGTATATTTGTCGGGAAGTTGAACCCGCAAGGTGCTTGGGTTTGGGCGAAATCAGTTCTTACTGGAGATTCATGGAATACAGAAGCGAAGGATATTTCTGTTGATGACAACGGCTATCCGGCAATAGTTGGACATTATTATTCTCCGATAACATTTGGTTCCACGACGTTGTCAAGCAGTGGAGGAACTGACATCTTTGTCGCTAAATTGAATGGAGGTGGAACAAATTGGAATTGGGCCAAATCCTTTGGCGGCGTCAACTACGATTATGGCAACGCAATCGATACTTGGGAAATCGGTGCGAATTATTCAGGTGTGTGTTCATCACACCAAAACAACTTCGTCATTACCGGTGAGTTCACTGATGTGATCGATTTCGATAGTTATTCTTTCAATCTG
>Ga0066376_10003551_pt1 | contig 13879 bp, 15 predicted proteins | sample Knorr_S15_td_Bot_FD_77009 | JGI IMG/M metagenome (GOLD analysis project Ga0066376, IMG submission 77009) | Marine microbial communities from Southern Atlantic Ocean transect - Knorr_S15_td_Bottom_ad_5009_LV_A | ecosystem: Environmental > Aquatic > Marine > Oceanic | place: Southern Atlantic... | reverse complement strand
GTTCGCCGGGTCCGGCTACAAGCTCGACTCGCAGGTGCTGCTGCGGCCAGGCGATACACACGAGATCGGCCACTACAGCATTCAGTACGACCGGCTCAGCACCAACACCGATGATCAGAAGCAGATGATCACGGCTCACATGACCGTGTTCGAGGATGGCGTCAACGTCGGTGGCCTGACGCCGGCGCGATGGTATTTCTTCAAGCACGAGAGTGAGCCGACGACGGAAGTGGGGATCCGGCACACGGTGTCCGAGGATCTGTATATCGTGCTGGCGGGGTATGAAGTTGGCGATCAGGCCGGGAGCTTTCAGATCACGGTCAATCCGCTGGTGAACTGGATCTGGTTCGGCTTCACGGTGTTGGCGCTGGGCACGGGTCTGGCGCTGCTGCCTGAGAGTGCGTTCGCGTATGCCGCGGCGACGGTGCCAGCCGGAACCGCGACGGCGTCGACGGTGTTGCTCGCAGCCGCCCTGACGCTGTCGAGTCCCACCGCCGCCGCGGCCCAGCCGCTCGGACTCCAGGGCGCGCAGCAGGAGGTGAACGTACCGGCCAGCGCGCTCGAGATCGATCTACGTCGGTCGCTCGTGTGTATGTGCGGCAGCCCGGGTTGTGGCAAGAAGATTCTCGCGGAATGCGTGTGTGCCGAGGCGGCGGCGACCCGCGAGGAGCTCAAGGGACTGGTGGCTGAGGGCCTGACCCGTGACGAGGTGCTGCGGTTCTACATTGACAAGCATGGAAGCCAGGAAGCGCTCGCCATGCCGCTCGACGAGGGGTTCAACCGCCTGGCGTGGTTGTTTCCCTATTTGCTCGCCACCGCGGCCGCGGTGGCGCTGGGCGGAGCGCTCGTTCGCTGGACACGTCATGGGCGCGAGCCGCAGCTCACGACTGGGAACGCGCAGGCCGACGCCGAATTTGAGGCGCGTCTGGATGATGAGCTCCGGAACCTCGACTAGCGAGATGTCGGCCGCATTCGGCCGCCGCCTACCTCATCGCGTTGCTCGCCGCCCGAGTACGACCTGTCTGCGCGCTTCTCGCGCCTTGCGAGCCGGGTAGCCGCCCGCGGTGCTTGACCGTACTCATGACCCCTGCCTCTTCGTTTCGCCCCTGGCATCTGTTCGTTCTCGCCGCCCTGGCGGCGTCGACCCTGGTCATCCTGGTGGCGCGACCGTCTGATCCGGTCGTGGCGGTGCTGCTGACACTGGCCATTGGCGCCGGCGGATTCGTCGGACTGATGACCTACCGGACCATCAAGCCGCTGACCCAACGGGACTTCGTGGAAGCGACGGCGATGGCCGGTTCGCGCACGCGGGCCGCGGTTGAGCGGGAGAAGACGCTCGTGTTGCGCTCGCTCAAGGAGCTCGAATTCGACCGCGCCATGGGGAAGGTGTCCAGTCACGATTTCGACGAGATGGGGGGCCGGCTTCGCGCCCGTGCGATCAGCCTGATGAAGCAGTTGGATGTCCAGGAGGTGGATTTTCTGACCGTCATTGAGCAGGAACTACGGGACCGCCTGGAAGCCGCTGGGGAGGACCCGGACGCGGCCGCCGTGGTGCCGTCCGCGCCGTTGTCGTCTGGGGACCTCGTCTGTGAAAGCTGCGAGACGTCGAATGACCGTGACGCTCGCTTTTGCAAACGGTGTGGGAAGTCGCTGTGAGATACGCCTCGCTCGTGCGCGTGATCCTGAGCACGGCTCTGTGCGGGCTGGCCGCCACCCTCTCCGCCCAGCCGAATCCGCTCCAGATGTCCGGCATTCCCCGGCCTGACCCCAACCTGGCGGACGAAGCGATTACGGTGCGGGTCATCCGCGGTTCGTTTGCCAACAACGTGACGGGGCACGCGGTCGAGCTTCGGGCCGGCGATGACGTGTCCACGACCATGACCGATGGAGAGGGGCGGGCCACGTTCACGAGTCCGAGCCCGGGCGTACAGGTGCGCGTTGCGACGACACTCGATGGCGCGCGGCTGGTGTCGCAACCGTTCGCCGCCCCCGGTCTGGGCGGGGTGGCGGTGTTGCTGGTTGGCGCCGCGGGCGATGGAGACGTCGGGGATGCCGCCGCCGACGCACTACCACGTGTGCCGGCTCGGCCGGGACGGGTCGCGTTCGCGCAGGACTCACGGATTCTGATCGAGCTGGGCGAGGAAAACGTCGAGGTCTACTACTTGCTGGACGTGCTCAACGTCGAGGACTCGCCGGTTGAGCCCGACACGCCGTTCGAATTCTTCCTGCCCCCGGGCGCGCAGGGCGCGACCATTCTGCCGGGGTCGAGCCCGCGAACCCTCATTGATGGCCCGCGGGTCTGGGTGTCCGGCGGATTTGACCCAGGCGTGACCCCGGTGCTCGTGGGCTATATCCTGCCCTACTCCGGCGGCACGCTGGCGTTCTCGCAGTCGTTCCCGGCCGATTTCGCGCAATTGCTCGTGTTCACGGAAAAGTGGGGCACGATCGATGTGGCGTCGACCCTGATTGACCGACGCGGGGAGATGGGGGCGGACGAGACCGGCGGTGCGCCGATGCTGTGGGGCGCCGGCGGCAGCGTGCCGGCGGGTCGCCTGGTGACATTGGAGATGACCGGATTGCCCCACCACAACGCGTGGCCACGAATCATCGCCTTGTCGCTGGCCGGACTCATTGTTGCGGTGAGCGTCTGGACGTCGAAGGGCAGCGGTGGGCACGACCCGGCATCCCGGGGGGGCGACACGCTGCAGAGTCGTCGGGAGCACCTGTTCACAGAGCTGGTGAAGGTGGAACGACAGCAGCGTCTTGGCAAGATCGGGAAGACGCGGTACGGCACGCGCCGGGCCGAGTTGACCGAGCAGTTGCAGTCCGTGTTGCGTGACCTCGATGAAGGGCTGTCGCCCGACACCGCGGTTTCTGCCCCGTCCACGCCGGCGGCGATGACCTAACCGACCTCTGCCGTGCCTCCCCTCCAGACCACTGATTTCACGCAAGTCACGCTCTCCGGCGTATCACGGTACTACGGTCGCCGGCGAGCGCTGTCTCGTGTGAACCTTGTCCTGTCGGCGGGAGAGATCATCGGGTTGCTGGGGCCGAACGGCGCCGGGAAGTCGACGCTGCTCGCCGTGCTCTCGACCCTGGCGGAGCCCTCGAAGGGGGACGTGCGCTACGGCGATCTCACGGCGTCGGCGGGTGGCGCCCCGTTGCGCGCCCAGGTCGGGTTCCTCTCTCACGATTTGCAGCTGTATCCCGAGCTCACCGCGCGCGAGAATCTGGAATTTTTTGCCGGGCTCTATGGGCTGGATCGCCCCGCCGAGCGGGCCCATGAGGCGCTAGCCAAGGCCAGTCTGTCCGAGCGAGCCGACGACATCGTCGAGGGCTTCTCACGTGGCATGCGACAACGGTTGGCGCTCGAGCGCACGCTGCTCCACGCGCCGCGGCTCGTGCTCTTCGACGAGCCGTTCACGGGCCTTGATGACGCGTCGTGCGGGGCCCTCGTCACCCGGTTACAGCAGCTGCGGACTGCGGGCCGTATCGTTGTCTTGGCCACCCACGACCTGGACGTCGTCAGCCAGTTGCTGGATCGCGCCGTTGTGCTGCGGATGGGCCGGCTCAGCGAACTCGGGTCCACGGGCTCGCTCCGAGAGCGATACCGGGCCGCGCTGGCGGAAGCGCCACGGGGTCGGCGGCCGGGGGCAGCCGGCCCGTCGGGGTCCGGGCCGGGGGCGTCATCGGCATGAGGCGATTTCTCCAGGTGGCGTGGCTGGTGGTCCGCAAGGATCTCCGAGTCGAGTCCCGGAACAAGGAGATGTTGCTCACGACCCTGTTCTTTGCCGTGTCGTGCGTCCTGGTGTTTTCGTTCGGCTTCGTCCGTGGCGGGGAAGCGATCGAAGGCTCGGCCTCGGGTGTCCTGTGGATCACGATCGCCTTCTCGGGGACGCTCGCTCTGGGGCGCGCATTCGAACGGGAACGTCATCATGACGCGCTTCGCGGGCTGCTGATGGCGCCGGTGGATCGCCCGGCCATCTATGTCGGCAAGCTGGTTGGCGTCTTGCTGCTGCTGGCCGTAGTCGAGGCTCTGGTGGTCGTGATGGTCGCGTTCCTGTTTCAAGCCCCGCTCTTTCGGCATGGCTGGTGGCTGCTCACGCTGCTGAGTTTGGGCACCATCGGGTTCGCCAGCGTGGGGACACTGTTTTCCGCCATGCTGCTCAGGACTCGGAGTCGTGCCGTGTTGTTGCCAGTGTTGCTCTATCCGGTCACGATCCCGGTGCTCATCATGGGCGTGAGCGGTACGTTCGCGCTGGTGCAGCCGGAGCCCGACCTGGTTCTGGCGCGGGTGTGGGTGAGCTTGCTGTTCTTTTTCGATATCTTTTTCGTGACCTTGGCGTTATGGACATTCGAGCCCGTCATGACAGAATGATGGCCGGTTGGGGCCGGGCCTAAGGACCCGTGCAGGAATAAGTTGCCCGTTCAGGGTGTTGAGGGATCCGTCCGGCAAGGCGCGAGGAACGCGCATACCGGGGGTATGCAAGCCGTCGTGACAACGTCCAGCGCCGCCCTAGGCGGAGTGCATCGACGGCCTGAATGGTCAACTTATTCCTGCACGGGTCCTAACCTCAAGGATTCTCTATGAACAGGCGTTTGTTTCCCTGGCTGATTGGTCTGTCGCTGGTCTTCTTTGTGGTGGCGCCGATCCTCATCGTCCGCGCCCCGCTCGAACAGGAGATGGGCCTCATCCAGAAGATTTTCTATTTCCACTTCTCGGCCTGGATGGCGATGTACCTGAGCATCTGTGTCCTTGGCATCTCCAGCGCGCAGTTCCTGTTCCGACGGAAGCCCGCCGCCGATCGTCTGGCGGTGGCAGCGGCCGAGACGGCCATCGTCTTCGGGCTGATGGGGCTGATCACGGGGCCAATCTGGGCCGTCAAGTCGTGGGGCGTGTGGTGGAACTGGGACGCGAGGACCACCATCGCCCTCATCCTCGAGTTGATTCTGGTCGCCTATCTGCTTTTGCGCAGCTACGGTGGGCCTGGATCGGACCGGCTGGCCGCGGGTCTTGGCATGTTCGCGATGGCGAACCTGCCGTTTCTGTATATCTCGACCAACATCTGGCGCACGATTCATCCGCCAACATCGGTCGTGCCTACGTTGCCGGTTGATTTCGGTATTCCGCTCTGGTGGTCGTTTGCCGGTTTCATCGTGCTCTGCCTGGCCTTGCTCACGGTCCGAGTACGGCTGGAAGAGCAGCGTGCGACGCTGGATCGGTTGTATCTCGCATTGGAGGATGAGTAGTGCATCTGGGTGACCTGACCGAGGCGGCACGCCGCTGGCGCCGCGCGGCGCTGGTGCTGCTTCTCATCGCGGGTTTGGGCGGGCAGGTCGGGCAGACCGTCGATGCCGCGCAACCAGCAGAGCAGTCGGTCCCGGACGGATTTGTGCCGATGGACGATGTGCCGCCCGAGGACCAGTTGCCTGCGGCGCCGTTGTTGGCGGCGGCTTACATTGTGGTGTGGGTACTGGCCATCGGCTATCTCTGGACCATTTGGCGCCGTCTTGGCCGCGTCGAGAAGGAACTCGCCGAAGCGTTGCGACGAGTGGGGGAGACCGACGGAGCCTGACGACCGGGCCGACGCCTCTACGATTCACTCATGCCAGCCGGACATTTCGTCTACGTTCCCGCCATCTTGCTCTTCGGGCTGGTCGCCGGCTGGATTCTCGGGTCGCGCGCGGCCGCAGATGCCTACGCGGCCGAACTGCGCCGTCGAGAAGAACGCGCCGCCCGAAAAAAGGCCACCGATTCAGGTTCCCTTCCGACCGGCAGTACTAAGTAAGCTCGGTTATTCAGCCGGTTCGACGACAACGGTGACGTCGACCGTGGCGGTCAACACCGTGTCATCGGCAACGGCTCGCAGGACGTAGGTCCCCGGCACACTGAAGCTGGCCGTGGTGGTCGCTCGTCCGTTTTCCACTGGCGGCATCATGGGGGCGAACGACACGGCGCCAGGGCCCCGATGCTGGAGCCAGGTGACGGCGAGGCCGGTGGCGACCGCCGCTCGCGGATTCAACACGTTCTGCTGGTCAGGACCAGGGCGGCCGCGGCGGTCACCTCGTTGCGCAGCCGCCTCGGGATTGGGCCCGGGGATGCCGTCGTCGCCAGCCACCACGACCAAGGTCACGCTCTCGCCAGCGGCGACCGTGTGCGTGTGAGGGCCGTCGACCCCGATGCTCGGCCCGTGGTTGTCTACGTAGGCCCCGCTGATGCCCATCCCGCGGTTGGCCTTGATGACCGCTTCGTCGACTTCCCACACCGGCCACAGTGAGCCCGTCGCCGTGTCGGTGCGTCCGGCGTGTGTCACCGTCCACACCAGATCCGCATCGCCGAAGTCCGCGGGGACTCGCACCGTGAAGACGTAGTTCTGTCGCCGAGTATAGAAGTGCGATGGCTGGCCTCGGTCCGCCTCGCCGGGTGAGAAGTGGTTGTTTGGCCCGACCGGTACGTGTGGGCGTTCCTGGTAGTTGCGATTCAGGTAGCCGAACAAGAGGTTGAACGACCCATCAGGGTTCTTCTCCCAACCCTCGAACACCGGTTGCACGTTCTGCCCGCTGTTGAACTTCGTCTGCGCCTCGCCCGGGTGGGCGCCCAGTCCAACCACCAGTAGCGACAACACCCACGCCAGTCTCGACCGCGTCATCATCCGACTCATGATTCCTACTCGTCGTTGTCGGTTGCGGCCTGCCGCGTCGCGACGGCGGCGTCGTACTCGTCGTCGTCCAAAGTGTACCAGCTCAGCCAGGCAAAGCTCATGTCGTCGCTCGTGCGCTGTCCGAACCCGGCCCAGTTGCGCGCGTCGTCGTTCCAGCGATTCGACTCCGAGTTGTCGTGCCAGCTGATGACGTGGAGCGTGGTGCCCTTCGGCAGCAGCGGGGCGATATCGTCTTCATAGTTGTAGGCGATGTGCCACCCGAAGTCCCAGTTCGCGCAATTGATCGACTGCACGCTGTTGTCTGGCAGAATCGCCTCGATGCACTGTCGGGTGCCCAGGTTGTGGAGGTGCGGCTGGAACACCGTCAAGTTGATGTTGTCGTTCAAGTGGTAGTACCCGTCGTGGCGCACGTTCGACTCCCCGGCGGGGATGTCGAGATCCTCGTTGTCGCCGATGTGTAGCGCATGAATAGGCCGCTCTGGCTCGACGCCCTTCGGGTAGAACGTGATCCCCACGCTGGTGCGGTCGGTGATCCGACGACCGACCGCGTGGTAGTGCATGTTGAATCTGATCTGGGAGTTGGCCTTGAGCAGACGCCCGGTGCCGTCCGGGTAGATGTCGCCGTTCTTGCCCAACGCGTACTCATTCAGGAACGCGGCCTCACCGTCCGGGTCGATGGCGGTCGTGACCGCGTGATGGACCACCGAGAAGCTCTCCTCGGTGGGCTTGGTCTCCACGGCCTTGACCCAGCGGTCTTCCGTCAGTCCGGAATCGCTGGTCAGGTTGCCCCACCAGTCGGCCGCTTCGGCTTCGACGACGAAGGGTTCCGGAATCGGAATGACCCAATCGGGCTCGCCGATGTGCCATTTGGTCATGTCGTCGAACACGATCGGCGCCGGGAGATCGGCCGGGTTGCCCAGTGGCGCGCCGGTATCCACCCAGGTCGAGACCAACGCGATCTCGGCGTCTGACAGCGATTTGTCCGCCTTGAACCCCTGGACGCCGACATGCCGGTCCACAAACCATGGGGGCATCTCGCGGGCCGCGACCCGCTGCTTGATGGAGCGGGCCCACGGGCGCACTTCTTCGTACGTGAGCAGCGACATCGGCGCGATCGAGCCGGTGCGATGGCAACTTTGACAGGAGCGTTGCAGGATCGGCGCAACATGCTTAGCGAACGTCACCGGCTCATCGGTCGTCTGAGCCGAGAGCGGGCTGGGGGTGGCCAAGAGTGCGCCCACGCCGAAGATAAGCGCGCCGGTCGAATGGACACGATGCAGGTTCCTGGCACCCATGTGTTGTGTCTCCTTGCGTGACGCCGATGAGAGGAGTGTACGACGGTGTACGCGGTAATTGTAGCGTCTTGCTCAGGTGCTTCGCAATACAGATCCTGGAAGTAGACAGCAGGTCGTGGAAAGGACACGGTTCCTGCCGCGCGCGGCGAAGGGCGCGCCGGTGTGGTCGGACGGCGGGAGCGGGCATCTCGGTCAGCGAACCGGTCGACGAGCCCAACCCTCCGCACCTTGGCCCCCGAAGCACTTCGCGCGGGCTAACGGGTGCCTGGTTCCGACACCGAGGGAAAAGCGAGCGCGGAGACCCGGCGCTAAAACTCCGCGCCCGTGCACTCTCCTCGCCGGCGGCACCGCCGCCACCCCGGCTCGTCTCCAACGGTTCCCGGACCGAGATGCCCGCTCCCACCGTCCGCTCTGGTGTGACCGCCAAGCCACCTCGCCGGACGGCATACCACGCCCCTACCGCAGCACCCGTCTCCCGCGTACGGCCATTTTCTGCCCGAGGCTTCACGTCCCGTGTGACGGGTTGGCAAGGCGACGGCGCGCGACAATGCGCGCCCGCGGCCGCGGAGTGGGGCACTCGGGGGCCCGCGGAGTGGCCGCGTGGGGTTCGGGGCGTAGCCCCGTCTGAGGAGGTCGAGGGAGCAACCAGGCGGGTTGTGACCGACGAGCAACGCAGTCCAGACGGACGACTCTCCAGGAAACCTAGCGACCTAAGCCTAGGCGGAACGCGAGGCTCTCAGGCAGACCGGCCTCAGTGATCCGCTGCTGCGCCAGATCGATGCGATACGGGACGCGCTTGATCTGGACCTGGCGTTTCTTTGAGTCGTAGGTGGCGTAGGACGCTCGCGCGTCGGTGTCACGCGGCTGTCCGATGGAGCCCGGATTGATGAGATAGCGACTCTTCTTCAAAATGTTGACGATCTTCGTATCGTCACCCCCAGGCGTCAGGTGAGTGACCGTCAGGTCGCTCCCCTTCAGGGCGTAGGCCACCGGGACATGGGTATGGCCAAAGAAGCAGATCGGCCGATGGGCGGTCTCGAGCGCCTTGGTCGCATCGTCCGTATCGAAGATATACGTGTCTTCGTCGAACGGGGTACCGTGACAGGCCTCTACCTCGCGGTCGACGTTCGCGGGTCCGGCCGGTAACGCCGCCAACCGTTCCCGATTCACGGGCGTGAGGGCACTCTGCGTCCAGCGCGCCGCCTCTCCCGCGATCCGGTTGAATTTGTCCGCGCTCTCCACTCCACTCGCGACCTTGTCGTGATTGCCGCGAATCAGGAAGTCAGGCTTCAACTCGAAGATCCGGTCCACGACCTCGTTGGGCGTCCCGCCGTAGCCGACGAGGTCACCCAGCACGATCAGCTTGTCGTAGGCCTCGGGTGGGGTGCGGGCCAACACTGCGTCCAGGGCGTCGATGTTGCTGTGGATGTCACTGAGAATCAGAAAACGCATGGCAATTGGGGGGCTCGGAGTATCCGGGTGGCAGTGGTTCAGTGATTCAGATGCGGAGACCCAGCCGGTCAGCCGACCGTGGTGACAGTCCGCGGCACGTGACGCAACCCACGTCTCGCACGACCGACCGCTAAGACGCCGACCGACGCTCGAGCCAGTCCACAATCCGCTCGACCAGCTCACCGGTCGTGGCGTGCTCGGCCTCGAGCCGCACGTGGGCCTGCCGGTAGGCAGACTGGCGAGCGTGAAACAACCGCTCCATCGTGGCCGGGTCGGCGGCGAGCGGTCGTCGTCCGTCCTCCGATGACAGACGAGCGCCGACAAGCTGCAAGGATACATCAAGCCAGAACGAGACGCCGTCTCGATTGATCAACGCGCGGCTCGGGGCCGACGCGAACGCGCCGCCACCGGTGGCCACGACCACCTGGCGCATCGGCAGCAGGGCCCGCAACGCCGTCTGCTCGGCTGTCCGGAACCGCGATTCTCCGGATGTCGCGAAGAGGTCGGCGACGGTCATCTTTTCTCGACGCTCGATGACCGCGTCGAGGTCTTCGACGCGCCACTGGAGCCGGGCGCCGAGGGCTGTCGCCAGGGTCGTCTTTCCCGCGCCCATGAATCCCACAAGGTAGATCTTGTCGGCCCGCATGATGCTTCACGTGCTTGGTATGGAGGGTCGGCGGGCGCAAGAGCTCAGCCGACTCGCTTCCTCACGGTTCGCTGATCTCGGCCAAAATATCGAAAAATCCGGGGTAGGACACATCGACGATGTCGGCGTGATGGATCTCGCTGGGCTCCTGGGCTCCGATCGCGGCGAGAGCGAACGCCATGGCCAGACGGTGGTCGCCAGCGGCGTCCGCGGTCCCTCCGGTGAGCTGGCGGTCACCCAGCACCTGGAAGCCATCGGCCTGCTCCTCCACATGACCGCCAAGTCCACGGAGCCCCGCGACCAAGGCCGAGATGCGGTCGCTCTCCTTGTGACGGAGCTCGCCGGCGCCCGTGACGCGGAGGGCGCCGCCGTGGGTCGCGAGCGCCGCCAGCACCGGCAGTTCGTCGATGGCGCCGGGCACGTCGGCCGGCCCGATCTCGAGCGCCGTCAGATGGCCATGTCGGATTCGCAGGGAGCCGATGGGCTCGTCGCCAACCGGGACGCCGCTCGAGATCTCGATTCGCGCCCCGGCTCGCTCGAGCCACGACAGGAATCCGATGCGCGTTGGGTTGAGTCCGACATCGTCGAGCGTGACGTCCGACCCGGGCAGCGCCGCCGCCGCGACCGCCCAGCAGGCGGCTGACGACGCGTCGCCAGGCACCTGGACCTCGGCCGCGCGCAGTCGCTGACCGCCGCGGAGACTGATGGTGCCGTTCGCCCGAGTCAGGCTGACGCCGAACACCGGCAGCGCGCGCTCCGTATGGTCTCGTGTGGCTTGTCGTTCGGTGACGACCGTGTCCCCTGACGCATGCAGGCCGGCGAGCAGCACGGCGCTCTTGACCTGGGCGCTGGCGACCGGCGGGGTGTAGTGGATGCCGTGGAGCGCGGTGCCTCGAATGGCGATGGGCGGTCTGTCGTCGTTTCCACGCAGTTGGGCGCCCATGCGCGACAGTGGATCGATGATGCGTCGCATCGGGCGTCCGCGCAGAGACGCATCGCCCGTGATGACGCTCTCGAAGGGGTGGCCTGCGAGTACGCCGGCCAAGAGCCGCAGTGTCGTCCCCGAGTTGCCGGCGTCGAGCGAGTCGGCCGGCGCCCGCAGGCCACCGAGGCCGAGTCCCTGGATGGCGACCACACGCTGGTCCGGGTGAGCGTTCGCAGCCCCACGTCCGTCGATCGTGACCCCCAGTGCCGCGAGGCACGACAGCGTTGATGCACAGTCGGCCCCTGGCGCGTATCGGCTGATCGTCGTCGTCCCCTCGGCCAGCGCGGCCAGGAGCGCGTAGCGATGCGAGATGGACTTGTCGCCCGGAATAGTGAGGTGCCCGCGCACGCGCGAGGCCGGATGAACCACGACCGACGGCATCCCTGCATTATGGCTCACGGGCCCTCTCGGAGATGAACTCGTCGCCTCTGGACATCGCGGTGCTTGCACCGACCTTGGTGCGGGGGGTATCTTACGGGCGCCGTGCTGGCCGGTCATGGTCTCACGACGGCCCCGTTCTTCGTGGTGGAACGGGGATCGGATGAACGCCGCCAACCTAATGGACACTCACAGCGTCGTCCGGCTCGAATTTCGCAGTCATTTCGACATGCTGGATTTTGTCCAGGTCGTCTGCGAAGAAACCGGCCAGCTCATCGGTCTCGAGGAGGACTCGCTCCACTGGGTGGGCGTGGCCGTGCGCGAGTCGGTCATCAATGCCATCAAGCATGGGAACCGTGAGGTCGAAGAGAAACTTGTCACGGTGGAGTTCACGTTGACCCCTGCGACAGAGCCCACGGAGCTGCAAATCCGAGTGGTCGACCAGGGTGAAGGATTCGATCCGGTCGAAGTGGCGGACCCACTGGCCCCGGAGAATCTGCTCAAGTCGAGTGGTCGGGGCATTTTCTTCATGCGAAATTTCATGGACGACCTTCGGTTGCAACGAGGGCCCGACGGCGGTATGGAGGTCGTCATGGTCAAGAGGGTCACCCCCGCCGATTCCTGATCGCTCGGCCGCCACCGTTGCCCATGTCCCACCCACCCGCCTGGCTGGCCACCGCCATCGACATCGTGCTCCGTGCGGGTGCGATCCAGACCCGTTCCCTCGGGGGTGACCTCCAGATTGACAAGAAGGGTGCGATCGATCTGGTGACCCAGGTGGATTTTGAGGTCGAACGGATGGCGCGGGAGACGATCGCGGCGCGCTTCCCCGACCACGCCGTGCTGGCCGAAGAGCTCGAGAACGAGTCGGAGCGGGAGCACCTCCACCATTGGTGGGTGTTTGATCCGGTCGATGGCACGGTGAACTACGCGCACGGATTGCCTCTGTTCTGCGCGAGTCTCGCGCTCGAAGTGGACGGACGCCCCGAGGTCGCGGCGGTCTACGATCCGACCCGGCACGAGTTGTTCACGGCCGAGCGCGGCGTCGGCGCGTGGCTGAACGGCACGCCGCTACGGGTCACCGATGCCGGCACGTTGCTCGATGCCATGCTGTGCACCGGCTTTCCGTATGATGTCCATGAGACGGTCGATGAGGTCGTTGGTCTCTTCGGTGCGTTCATCGCCCAGGCTCAGGCCGTCCGGCGACTGGGATCCGCGGCGCTCGACCTGTGCTACGTCGCCGCCGGTCGACTAGACGGGTTCTGGGAGCAGCGCCTCCACCCGTGGGACCTGTCCGCGGCCAGTCTGCTCGTCGAAGAGGCCGGCGGACGGGTGACGCGATTCGACGGAACACCGTTCGATACGCGGTGCGGGCAGATCGTCGCGTCGAACGGCTCGCTCCATGACGAGATGCTGGCCATCATTGCATCCCGCGAAGGCCGTGCTCCAAATCGGACGGATTGATCTCTGGCTGGGACACCGCCGGTGGCTGAGTTCGGTCTCGATCGGCCAAAAGTCGCCTGTTTTTGCGTGTCGTCGCGGCTGGCATCATTCCTGCTAACTTCTCCGGTGTGGTGCCCGGGTCCGGGCCGACCCGATAGGAGGAGAGCGATGTCGACGACAGGACGATTCATTCAGGTGGTGATGATGTCCGCGGCCTTCACGGCGGCGGGGAGCAACGTTGCCAACGCCCAGACGCAGTCCCTCGGTCTCAGCCTTGGGTACTTCGCCCTTAAAGGAGAGGACACCCGGATCTTTGACGACGTCATCGCCACGAACCGCACGATTTTCGAGTTCGATCTGAGTCAATTTAACAATGCGAGCATCGGGGCCGAATGGCTTGTCGAGGTCGGAGACTACGTGGAGGCAGGAGTCGGGGTTGGCTTCTATCAACAGACGGTGCTGAGCTATGACCGTGAGTTTGTCCATGACGATGGGTCGGACATCCTCCAAGACTTCAAGTTGCGTGTGACGCCGGTGACGGCGGTCGCGCGGTTCTTTCCTTTCAGCCTCAGGTCTCCGGTGCAACCCTACGCCGGTGCGGGGATTGGCGCGTTCAACTGGCGTTACAGCGAGGTGGGCGATTTTGTGGACCGCGGCACGCTGGATATCTTTCGAGACCGATTCGTGGCTACGGGGACCGACGTTGGCGCGGTGTACCTGGCTGGCGTGCGGGTCGATGTCGGTGATCGCTACCGAGTTGGTTTCGAGGCGCGATACCAGGACGCAAAGGGCGTCGTCGGAATCGATCAGGGCTTCCTGGACGAACGGATCGACCTGAGCGGTTTGACGTCGGTGTTCACCGTTGGCGTGCGGTTTTAGATTCAGACGCGGCTTTGCGGCATCACGAGTAAACGGGGCTTTGCCCCGAACCCCTCGCGGCCACTACGTGGGGACCCCGAACGCTCCACTCCGTGGCCGCGGGGCGCGCACTGTCGTGCGCCCTGGCGAACTGACAGAC
>Ga0066376_10003550_pt1 | contig 13881 bp, 12 predicted proteins | sample Knorr_S15_td_Bot_FD_77009 | JGI IMG/M metagenome (GOLD analysis project Ga0066376, IMG submission 77009) | Marine microbial communities from Southern Atlantic Ocean transect - Knorr_S15_td_Bottom_ad_5009_LV_A | ecosystem: Environmental > Aquatic > Marine > Oceanic | place: Southern Atlantic... | reverse complement strand
TCGAGCCAGTCAGCCTGGTCGACGATACCGCGGATGACATCGCGCATGTCGTAGGGCTGGTTCGAGTTCTCGGGTATCAGGTCGTCCAGCGCCAAGACCTCCCGGTCGATCGGATCGGTGTCCGCCCCCAGAGGGGCGTCGTCGAGGTTGTTCGCGGGCAAATAGCCAAGCAACGCGCGAATCAGCGCGAGGCACGCCTGGTCGTCAGGCACGACGAAGTGCGCGACCCCACTCTTGGTGTTGTGGGTCATCGCCCCACCAAGCTCTTCTTTGGTTACGTCCTCGAGGGTGACGGTCTTGATGACCTCCGGCCCGGTGATGAACATGTAGCTGGTTTTGTCCACCATCACGGTGAAGTCGGTGATGGCTGGGGAGTACACCGCCCCGCCGGCGCACGGTCCCATGATGGCCGAGATCTGGGGCACGACGCCCGAGGCCAGGGTGTTCCGCAAAAAAATGTCGGCGTACCCGCCCAGCGACAGCACGCCCTCCTGGATCCGCGCGCCGCCGGAATCGTTCAACCCGACGACCGGGACGCCAGACTCCATGGCCAAGTCCATGACCTTGACGATCTTGGCGGCGTTGGTTTCAGACAACGACCCGCCGAAGACGGTGAAGTCCTGCGCGAAGGCATATGCGAGCCGGCCCTCGACGCGGCCGCGCCCGGCCACGACACCGTCACCCGGCACGACCTGCTCGGCCATCCCGAAATCGCGGCATCGGTGGGTCACGAGCTTGTCCAGTTCCTGAAACGTGCCGGGGTCGAAGAACAGATCGATCCGTTCACGCGCGGTGAGCTTCCCCGCGGCATGCTGCCGCTCCAGACGCGCTTCACCGCCGCCCAGTTCTGCGCGTCGCTCGTAGTCCTCGAGCTGTCTGTGCTTGTCCATACTGATACCGGTCAGCCGTTCTCGAAGGAGTCTACGAACGGCTACCCCGCCGGCTGCTGGGACTTGGCCCAATCGGCGAGAAACTTTTCGAGTCCGATGTCGGTCAAGGGGTGGTTGAACAACGCATCGATCGCCTTCGGCGGACAGGTACAGATATCGGCCCCCAGCCGAGCCGATTCGATGAAGTGCATCGGTCCGCGAATGCTGGCGACCAGCACCTCGGTCGAGAACTGAAAGTTCTCGAAGATCTCAACGCACTGCCGGATCAGCTCCATGCCAGGCGTGCCGATGTCATCAAGTCGGCCGACGAACGGACTCACGAACGTAGCCCCCACTTTGGCGGCCAGCAACGCTTGCGCGGCGGAGAAAATCAGCGTGACGTTGACCCGGATGTCTTCGCCGGCCAGGGTGTGGCAGGCCCGAACGCCGGCCTTCCCGAACGGCACCTTGACCACGATGTGCGGATCGATGGCGGCCAACTCGCGCCCCTCACTCACCATGCCGTCGTACGCGGTCGCGACGACCTCCGCGCTCACCGGTCCCTGCACGAGGTCGCAAATGCGTTTGAGGACGGCGCGAGGATCGTCCCCCACTTTCGCCAGCAACGACGGATTCGTGGTGACGCCGTCTACGATGCCCAGCGGTGTGAGCGCCTCAATTTCGTCCAGGTTGGCCGAATCGACGAACAGCTTCATGAGATGTGTCCTGACTCAGAAATTTCGACGCACGGATTCCCGGCGTGGCGCCCAATTGCGACGACGGGAGGCAAGGGCAACAGTGGCACGACTACTCTTGAGCCGCCACCACATCGTTCACGAGCTCGCCGACCCCTTCGATCGCCACGACGACCTCATCGCCCGGCACGAGCGGTCCCACGCCGGGGGGGGTCCCGGTGGAAATGATGTCGCCGGGCAGCAGCGTCATGACCCGCGTCACGAACGCGACCAGGTCTCGGATCGGAAAAATCAGCTCCCGGGTGCTCGACTGCTGACGCGTCTCACCGTTGACCCGGGACTCCACCCGAATCGGTCGATCGAGGTCACCCGACACGATGCAGGGCCCGAGGGGAGCGAACGTGTCGAACCCCTTGGCACGGGTGTACTGGACATCACGTCGTTGGAGATCACGGTCGGTCACGTCGTTGACACAGGTCAACCCCAGCACGTACTCATGGGCGCGCGACGCGGGCACGTGACGAGCGGTCTTGCCGATCACGACGCCCACCTCCGCTTCGTAGTCGACCCGTCCGGCTCCGGATGGGATCACGATGGGGACGCCCGTGCCGATCACGGCCGTCGACGGCTTCAAAAAAATAAGCGGCTCCTCCGGCAGGGCCTTGTTCATTTCAGCCGCGTGATCCTTGTAGTTCAAGCCGACGGCCACGATCTTGGACGGCATGACGGGCGCGAGCAGCCGGGGCGAATCAGTGTCCAGTGCCGCACCGACCGTATACGCGCCGAACGGATCACCGTCGAGCAGACGCCAGCCGTCGTGGCGACGGAACGCGTGTCGCGGGGCGCCCCGGTGGTCAATTCGATAGAGCGGGTCCATGGCGTGATTCGGGGGCGTGGTTCAACTCGGGCGACCGTGTGTCAGCGCGCCGTCGCGTCGAAAGTCTCCGAGGCGAGGCTGATGTTGGGCGGCACCGCGTCGTCGACCGCCTGCACGGTGTAGACATACCGCACACCTGGCAGAGCCGTGCTGTCCCGGTAGGTGCTCTCCCGCACCGGCTCGGCCGTAAGCGGCAGCAGTGTCTCACCTGGCGCGACACCACGCAAGACCAGGTATCCGACCAGATCCTCCTCCTCGTTCGGTTCCCAGCTCAGACTGACCGCGCCGTCGCTCCCGACCGCGTTCAATCCGGTCGGCGCCGCCGGGGCAAAGGTGTCGAGAAACGTCACGCAGGTCGGCGCTGAGAAGTCGCTGCGGATCTCGAGCTCCGACACGACGTCCAGCGTCACCACCGCGTAGCAGCGCTCGACCCCGAATTCCACCCGCGTATCCGGATAGGTCGGCGCCGCCAGCGGAAGCAAGTGGAGCGGCCCGGGCATGACGAGCGGCCCCTCGTCCGCCTCGACGATCTCGAACAGTTCATACCGCGAGGCCCGCGGCCACTCGACGATCGGTGTCGACGCGAGTGGAGGCGGCGGTGACGGTGGGAACACGGAGACCGGCTCCGGGACGATCGGCGGCGTGCCGGGCAAAGTGGGCGGCGCACCGACCACGGGGGCACCGGCGGCCGGCGCGCCAGGTATCCCGGCTGACGGCGACGCCGCGGCAGGAGCGGGTTGGGTCGTCGCCCCGACACCCGACCCCGCACCGGGCGCCGCCGTGATCTGAACACTGCGACGTACCCCGACCGGCAACTCCCAGACGATCGTCGCGACCTCCTCGTCGTAGGTCACGACGGGTGTCGGCGAGGCGTATGGCGGCGTCACGAGCGGCACCGCGATACGCATGACCGGCTCAGATTCGTGTCCCTCGCTCGACACCCCGACCACCGCATACCGGCGCTCCAGCGGTCCCGGCAACGGCGGCGTCATGAGGGGAACCTTGACTGGCTTCGGCGGCCCGTCGTCCTCTTTCTCCTTCTCCTCCTCCCGTTCGCGCCGGCGACGCTCTTCGTCCCATGGATCAACCGGAACCAGCAGAGCCGTCGTCATCGTTTCAGAGAACGCGACCGGGAATCCCTGCCGCGGTCGAAGGTCCGGAGCCGGATCGACCGGCTCCTCGGCCGCCGTCGCCGGCGGTGGCGCCACCTTGATCGATGTCACCAGGGTGGCCTCTTCCTGAAATTCTTCGAGCTCCAGCCTCCGGTCGGCGGGAATGTGGGGTTGGACCGTCATCGCGTAGATGTCGACCCGCTCCAGATCCGCCGGCTGGGTCCCGTCTTGATTCTGGGTCGGCAACGAGAACCCGACCCACACCTCGTCGCCTATCCGTTGGATCACCAGATCGGTCATCAGCGACGGCACCCGAACAAACGGCGCCAGGGGTGGGCCCTTCTTACCGCAGCCGAGCGGCGCCAGCATGGCGAGACTGATGACAAACAGCGTCGTGGGACGGCGGGACAGAATCACAGGATGTAGCGGGAGAGGTCTTCGTCGTTCACGATATCGGCCAGCATGTCGTCGACGTACTTCGCGTCGATCCGGATCGTCTTTTCATCAAGGTCTGGTGCGTTGAACGAAATCTCGTCCAGCAACTTTTCCATGATGGTGTGGAGACGACGGGCGCCAATGTTCTCTGACCGCTCGTTGACCATGGTGGCGAACTCGGCCAGCCGATTGACCGCATCAGGTTCGAACGTCAGCGTGACCTCCTCTGTCGCGAGCAGCGCCGTGTACTGTTTCACGAGAGAGCCGCGCGGCTCGGTCAAGATCCGCACAAAGTCTTCCGTCTCCAGCGCGTCCAGTTCCACGCGGATCGGAAAACGGCCTTGCAGCTCCGGGATGAGGTCGGACGGTTTGGCGACGTGAAACGCGCCGGCCGCGATGAACAGGATGTGGTCGGTGCGGACCATGCCGTGTTTGGTGTTCACGGTGGTACCCTCGACGATCGGGAGAATGTCGCGCTGCACGCCTTCGCGGCTCACGTCCGGGCCCTGGCCTCCCTCTCTACCCGTCACCTTGTCGATTTCGTCGATAAAGATAATACCGGCCTGTTCAACGCGCTCCACCGCATCTTTCCGGACACTGTCGGTATCCACCAGTTTCTGCTCTTCTTCCAACACCAGATGTTCGAGCGCCTCCGGCACCTTGACCCGGCGTTTCCGCGATCGTCCCTGAAAGAGACCCGGCAACATGTCCTTGACGTTGATGTCGATCTCCTCGACCGAGTTGCCGGAGATCACCTCGAATGATGGGAACCCCTTCTGGGGCACGTCGATATCGACCTCGCGTTCGTCCAGCCGCCCCTCGGCCAGTTGCGTCCGCAACCGAGCCCGGGTGCGCTGATGGTGATCACTCGCTGGTCCTGGGTCGTTGTCCTTGACGGAAGGCGGCAACGGAGGCAGCAACAGGTCGAGCAGACGCGCTTCCGCGTTCTCGCGGGCCTTCAAGCGCACCGCGACAAGCCGTTCCTCCCGCAGCATCTCCACGGCGAGCTCGACCAGGTCACGCACCATTGACTCGACGTCGCGCCCGACGTAACCGACCTCGGTGAACTTCGAGGCTTCCACCTTGATAAACGGCGACTGGGCCAGGCGGGCGAGCCGACGAGCAATCTCGGTCTTGCCGACGCCGGTGGGTCCGATCATGAGGATGTTTTTCGGCGCCACCTCTTCCGCCAGCTCCGGCGAGAGTTGCTGGCGCCGCATCCGGTTCCGCAGCGCGATGGCCACCGCCCGCTTCGCCTTCCCCTGCGAGATGACGTATTTGTCGAGTTCGGCCACGATCTCACGTGGCGTCAGGGCTTCGATGGAGGGCTGGGCCTGGCCGGCCGCGAGCGGGGACCCGAGCGCGTCGGTCGACTCCGGAAGATAGATGGGCATCGCGGGTGGCAGAACGCGGACTTAGCGAAGGAAGACGGCTGGGCTGGCCACGTCGATCCGTCTGCTACAACGATTCGATCGTGACACTGGCGTTCGTGTAAATGCAAATGGACGCGGCAATTCCCATGGCCTGCTCGGCGACCGCTCTGGCATCGAGCTCGGTATGCCGCGCCAGTGCCTTGGCGGCCGACAACGCGTAGGCGCCACCGGAACCGATGGCCGCGATTCCATCGTCCGGCTCGATCAGGTCGCCCGTGCCCGACAGGAGAAACGTCGAGTCGGCGTCCATAACCAGGAGCATCGCTTCGAGCCGGCGGAGCAGGCGGTCAGTCCGCCAGTCCTTCGCCAGTTCGACCGCCGAGCGTTCGAGGTTGCCGCGATACTGCTCGAGCTTCGACTCGAACCGGGAGCACAACGCGAACGAGTCAGCGGCGGAGCCCGCGAAGCCCGCCAGAATCTTGTCATTGTACAGGCGACGGATCTTCTTGGCCCCGGCCTTCACCACCGTATCGCCGAAGGTGACTTGCCCGTCCCCGGCCATCACCGCCACCCCGTTGTGACGTACGGACAAGACGGTCGTACTTCTGATCATCTGGGGAGCGTACCACGGCGAGCCTAAGGACCCGATCAGGAACAAGTTGATCATTCTAGACGGGTCCTTGGCTCAATCGGCGCGGGCCCGGCGCATGAGCAGGTAGACGGGAAGACCGGCCAGGATCACGAGCAGCCCGGCCCCGGAGGTCGCCGGGCTGCGCCAGAGCGCGTTCAGGACAATGAGAAGGCTGGCGGCCGCGAAGATGAACGGGGCGACGGGATAGCCCCAGGCGCGGAATGGCCGGGGCTCATTCGGATGCCGGCGACGCAGGACGAACAGCGACGCCACCGCGATGCCGGCAAAAAGCACGACGGCAAAACCGGTGTACTCGACGAGCTGATCGAAGCGCCCGGACAGCACGAGGAGGCTGGCCCAGACCCCCTGCGCCGCGATCGCCAGCGATGGGGTGCGATATCTCGGATCAATCCGCGCCGCGAAGGCGGGAAACTGCCCGTCGCGAGCCATGGCGTAGTAGACGCGCGGCCCGGCCATCACCATCGCGCTGATACTGGCCGCGATCATGACCACCGAGGCGGCGGCGAACGGCCCGGCAATAGCCGGCCCGAAGAGGCGGTCGGCTGCCGCGTCGACGACACGCACGTCGACCGTGGCGAACTCCGCCACCGGAAGCGCGTAGACATACAGCGCGTTCAACAGCAGGTAGATGACCACCACCGCGACGGTGCCGAGACCCAGAGCCAACGGCACATTGCGCCCCGGGTCTCTCATCTCCTCGGCGACATACGCGGCGGCGTTCCAGCCCGAATAGCTGAACATCACCGGGATGAGCGCCAACACCCAGAGCGCGGGCGACACCGACCCGCCAGCTCCAAAATGTGCCAGGTCGCCTTGGCCGACCCCGAAACCCAGCGCGACGAACGCCACCAGCACCGCGACTTTCGCGCCCGCGAGCAAGTTCTGTACGATGCGTCCCGGGCCGAGCCCAAAAATGTGGACGACCGAGAGCAGGACGATCACCGAGATCGCCGCGACCGCTTGGGGCGACACCACCATCTGGAACGGGCCCAGCGGCAGGGTGAAGAACGGAGTCACGTCGCCGGCGGCGGGGACGAACCGGCTGAGATAGCTGGCCAATCCGACGGCGCTGGCGGCGATCGCGCCGCTGAATCCGGCGATAAACGAGGTCCAACCGGTCAGGAACCCGGCCAACGGGCCGAACGCTTCGCGCAGATACACATACTCGCCGCCGGCCCGCGGTCGCAGCGCGGAGAGTTCCGCATAGGCCATCGCCCCCGCGAAGGCGAGCGCGCCCCCCGACGCCCAGACGGCGAGCATCGCCCACGGATGGGTCACGGACTGCGCGACGAACGCCGGCACGAGAAAAATGCCGCCGCCGATGACATTGGACACCACGATGGCGGCGCCATCGAGTGGTCCAAGACGACGATCAAGCCCAACCACAGACGTCGTGGGGGAGGGAACGGTGGAGGAAGCCACGCAGGCGGGGCGGGGTTGCGTTACCGAATCAGGAACTGGCGGTCGACATCCAGGGTGTCAAGCAATGCCCACTGTTGGGCCCGGTACTTGATGTACAGATCCATCTTGACGTCGACAAAATCGCTATGCCCCAGCATCTCCGACTGGGACTGCTCGCCGGTGTACCCGCGGCTCGAGTCGAGCGTCAGCAGCTCCGAGGCCGCCCCCGGGGGGATCCCGTCCGTGCCGACCACTCTGACGAACTTGGTGCCCCACCCTTCGTTCTCGCCCTCGCGGCGAAACACCGCGTTGATTTGAAGATAGCCCAGCTCTTTCGTCGTTTCGTTTTCGAGGCGAAACGATACGACCGGCACGATCTTGTTGCGCCCGAGCGAGTCGAGGCCGGCGTCGAACCAGCCGCTTGACAGCTGTGTCACCTCAAGCGAGGCGGGCACATCAATGGGGGACGCACAGCCGGCCGCGGCCAGCACGCCACACAGCGCGATGAGACGAAGGCTGAGGGTCATAGGCGAATTGTACCGCAGGGTCTCACGTCCACAAACACGTGGCGGCGGATATCGACCTCGCGCCGGTCCGTCCGTCAACGTCAGCGTGACGAGAGCCGACGCATGTAGTCCAGCATCCGTCGCAGGACGAGCTCGGCGTCGCCGTCTCCGATGTCGGTGAACATCTGCTCCAACTCCGCCAGCTCGGCCCGACGGCGGTTGGCCAACTGCTGCTCAAGCTGCTCCATTTCGGTCACGAGGGCTCGATCCTGGCGCCGCTCGCTCTCGAGAATCATCTGACGCACACCCTGCACCCACGCATCATTCGTCAGACCGGGCGTCAGACCGGGCGTCGGACCGGACGCGGTGTCACCGAGCCTGGACTGCCGCCCAGGCGACCCGCCGCCCGTGCCGACCGGGGTAGCGCGCACCGGTTGCGGGTCACGACGCGGGTCATCCTCGGATGCCGTACCGGATGCCGCCAGCTCCTGCCCCGACGGAGCATCGGCGACGGTTGGCGCGGGGGAGGTCATCGCATCGGTCCATCCGATACGCACGACCATCCCACCCTGACCGATCTGCACTTCCGGTCTCGCGATGACGGCCGCCGTGGCCAGCACCAGCACCGCGGCCGCCGCCAAACCCCATGCCGGCATCCGCCGCACGCGGCCCCACCGGGACACCGCCGCCAATGATGTCCCGCGGTCGGTCTCATCGTCGTCGGTGGCTGCCACCACCCGAAACCCCAGTGCGGCCTGGGGCGGACTCCACGTCTCGAGCGTGCCACGCACCTCTCGCAGTCCACCGATTTCGTCGGCGCACTGGGCGCAACTGCGCGCGTGAGTCTCGATTCGCTGACGGGTCTGGTCGTCCGCCTCGCCATAGAGGTATTCGACCAGTGCCTCCTGCTCGATACAGCTGTTGTCGGTCATCGATCTAGATTCACCACTTTACGATGACTTCTCGCCATCAGAGACGTCGCCGGCACGGCGCTGATCGTGGCTGCCCCGTGCACGCCCTTCCGCTGTAGTCGCCGGCGCAGCATGCTGAGCCCCTGGTAGAGCCGGGTCTTCACCGTGCTCAACGGACTGCCCTGCAGATCGGCAATTTCCTGGAACGTGAGGCCGTGATACTCCTTCAACACGACGGTCGTGCGTTGCTCCTCGGACAGCGTCGCCATCGCCTCCGTCATCAGCCGTCCGAGGTCGCGTCGAACTGTCCGGGCCTCGGCCGTCTCGACAGACAGATCTGGTAGCGACGGTTCGCCGTCGGTGTCGAGCGGGGTCATGATCGCCGTTCGTCGTTCCCGCCTCATCCAGTCCCGACACAGATTCAGCGCGATCCGATACAACCAGGAGGAGAACTTTGCCTGCCCCTTGAACGCCTTGATCCCCCGAAACGCGCGAAGAAACGTTTCCTGGCATATGTCCCGGGCCTCCTCTTCGCGGCCGAGCACCCGATACGCCAAGGCGTAGATCTGCCGCTCCCAGCGGCCGACCAGTTGATTGAAGCTCTCGGAGTCGCCGGCGGTGGCGAGCGCGACGAGCTCTTCGTCAGTTCTTTGCATGCCGAACGCCGTTCGCACTGCGGTCATGGTGACAAGCCGAGTAGATGCGCATCGTCCGTCCCTGGCGTGTTCTGTCGGCGTGTAATCCGGTCCGGCCCAACCCCTGCACGACTGATTAGACGCCGAATCGCGCGAAGTGGTCTTCGAAAAACACCTCACGTCCGACCCATACCGAAAAATGGCTCGCCTCCGGGAAAAGTGGTACTCTAGCCGTCCGCGCATTGCCGCTGTCATGATAGACGAAACGTTTCTTACAACCGACGAGGTTCTCGAGTATCTGCAGGTCAATCTGCGGACCGTCTATCGACTCATCAAAGCGGGGAAGATCCCTGCGGTCCGGGTGGGCCGGCAGTGGCGTTTCCGCAAGACCGACATCGACACCTGGCTCGAACGGGAGCGCTCCCACACGATCCCAGCCCCGGCGGCCGCCGCGAGCGCCGCCCCGGGTCCCCGCTCGGGCGGACCGCCACGGGTGCTCGTCGTCGACGACGAGGTAAGTATTCGCGACCTGCTGGCAAAGACGCTCGCGCTGGCTGAGTACGAGGTCGATCTGGCGCCGAACGGCCAGGTGGCGCTGGAACGGATGCGGCTCGTCCGTTACGAGCTCCTTCATTACCGACCTCCAGATGCCGGGGATGGATGGGCTCACGGTCATTCATGAGGCGCGGCGATTGAACGCCGACCTGCCGGTCATCATCATCACAGGCTTCTCGACCGAAGCGAGTGCCATCGAGGCCGCCAACCTTGGCGTTTCGGGTTATCTCACCAAACCGTTCAAGGTGCCGAAGGTGCTGGCCGTCGCGGCACGGGCGCTCGGCGAGTAGTGTCGTCTCCGTTTTTCACCGACCATCCGATCGCGGTCCGACACACCACGGCCACAACACGGTAGTGCTGGTGTCCGGTAGCCGCGGTTCGCTACATCTGTTGGCAGCGCGGCGCGCGCCTGCAAAGGCGCGACAAGGGAGCAACTTGAGTATTTGTGACCGCGGAACAGCGTATTCAGGAGCAATGCCCGGGCGGCGACTGATGTTGCGAATCACGGTTACAGGGCACTAAGCGGGCATGCTCCAACTCTCGTCGCTCACCAAGGGCTTCGGCGACCGCCTGCTCTTCGAAAACGTCAATTGGCGAATAGCCGCCGGCGACCGAGTCGGGCTGTGCGGTCCGAACGGAGCCGGCAAGACCACGCTCCTGCGCCTCGTGGCGGGCCTCGACGAGGCCGACGGCGGCAGTGTCACCAAACACAGCGCGATCACGGTCGGGTATCTCCCGCAGGACGGCCTCGCTCACTCAGGCCGGTCGTTGCTCGACGAGGTCAGCACCGCCTTCCAGCCGTTGCTGGAGGTCAAGCAGACCATGCACGAGATTGAAGGACAGCTCGCCGACGGCCAGGGGTCGGACGAAGAGCAGGAGGCGATGCTCGAGCGGTACAGTGACCTGCAGCACCGCTTCCGTGATGAGGACGGCTACACGATCGATCTCAGGGTCGCTGGCGTGCTGGAAGGCCTCGGTTTCACACCCGATCAGTTCACCCAGCCGACCGACACGTTCTCCGGCGGCTGGCAAATGCGGATCGCGCTGGCGACGCTGATCCTGCGACAGCCGCACGTGCTGCTGCTGGACGAACCGACCAATCATCTGGACCTGGAGGCCCGCAACTGGCTCGAGGACTTTCTGACCGAGTATCCCCACGCCCTCATGCTGGTGTCACATGACCGGTATTTCATGGATCGCGTGGTCACTCGGATCGCCGAGGTGGGCTTGCGGACGCTGACCCCCTACACCGGCACCTACTCGGAGTATTTGGTCGCGCGCGATGCTCGGATTGCGGCCTTGCTGGAACAGAAGCGACGGCAGGATGAAGAAATCGCTCGGGTGCGGATGTTCATCGATCGGTTCCGGTACCAGGCCACCAAAGCCGCGCAGGTGCAAAGCCGGGTCAAGATGCTCGAGAAGGTCGTCCCTATCGAGGTACCGGTCGCGCTTAAGCGGGTACATTTCTCGTTTCCCGATTGCCGGCGCAGCGGGCGAATCGCGCTGGAGCTTCGGGGAATTCGAAAGACCTACGGGACCACGGTCGTGCTCGATGGGGTGGACGCGCATATCGAGCGCGGCGACCGGATCGCCATCGTCGGCCCGAACGGCGCCGGCAAGTCCACCTTGATGCGCATGCTGTCCGGAACCGAGCCGCCGGACGCGGGCGACCGGATTGAAGGCCACAACCTGGTCGCCCAGTATTTTGCGCAGGATGAGGCCACACGCCTCGACCCGAAGCTAACGGTCTACGACACGCTCGGCGCCAGTTCTTCGACCGACATGCTGCCATCGATCCGTAACATTCTCGGCGGCTTCTTGTTCTCAGGCGACGATATCCACAAGCCCGTCGCGGTACTGTCTGGCGGTGAACGTACCAGGCTGGCGGTGGCCCGCATGCTGCTCCAGCCCTCCAACACGTTGTTGCTGGACGAGCCCACAAACCACCTCGACATCGATTCGACCAACGTGCTGCTGGACGCCCTCAAAGCCTTCGGGGGCACCCTGGTCTTCGTGTCCCACGACCGATACTTTGTAGAGCAGCTGGCAACGTCCATCGTTGAAGTGGGTCACGGCGAGGCGAATCGATATCCGGGGACCTACGAAGAATTCCGCTGGAGCAAGACCCAGCGAGCCGCAGCGTCGGCGGACAGTTCCGCCGACATGCCCAACACCGCGCCGGGTCGGCCCCCGACGGCGGCGCGCACCCGGACACCGGCGCGCGGGAACACGCCCGCCGCGAAGACGCCTGGCGGCAACGCCAACCGCGAGAAGCGGCGCCGACGGCACCAGGATGATCGCCGTCGCCAACGGGCGCAATCGGCCCGGCGCAAACGGATCGACGAGCTCGAGCGACGCATCGTGGACCGCGAGCGAGAAATCAAAGACGTCGAGGGCGCGATGGCCGCGCCCGGCTTTTACGACGACCGGGCGGCGGCACAACCTGTGGTCGCCCGCTATGAGAAACTCATGTGGGACGTCGGCGACCTCATGGGGCAGTGGGAGGCGCTCCAGCAGGTTGATGGAGACCAGGAATCACAATCTTGAAATCCCTGCAAGGCTCTTCCGTATCTTCACGCTGTGCCAACTCCAGTCGATTGAGCCCTAGAGACCATCCGATTACACTATCGTCATGTCGGACGGCCGAGGCTGGCGCCCCTGCGCCGGCCAGACAATAAGCCGGTCTCCCCTGCCGGACGCGCGGGGCGCTCACAGGAGCGGACCGAATGCTCGTCCAGACGCGCACAACCCGATGGTTGACCGAGAAGAGTTCTATCGCAACGTCGTCCACAGCCTGCGCAACGGGGTCATCGCCATATGGCGCGACGGCTCCATCGCGGTCGTGAACGACGCTGCCTACCGCATCTTGTCGGTGGAGCCGTCGGCGGGGCACATCGGTCAACCCTTCCACGAGGTGCTGGGCCGGGACCACGACTTCACTGAGGTGCTCTCGCTGGCGTTCACCGACACCGCGCTCCCAAACCGCGCGGAATTGCGGCTTCGGTCGTCCGGGAAGGCGATCGGCTACACGATGTGTCGCATTGCCGACCGCGACGGCACCGTGTCGGGGGCGGCCCTGCTGTTCAAGGACCTGACGCGAGTCGAACAGCTCGAGGAACGCGAACGACTTCGAGACCGCCTGGCCGCCTTGGGCGAAATGGCGGCCGCGATCGCCCACGAAGTCAAGAATCCGCTCGCCGGCATACAGGTCGTGGCGGGGTTACTCAAGCGGCAATTGCCGGAGTCGCCCGACGCGCACGCACTGCTCAACGACATCATCAACGAGGCCAAGATGGCGAACCAGATCGTCGTCCAGGTGCTCGAGTTCGTCCGGCCGATGAGCCTACAGGTCGAATCCGTATCGATCACCACCGTGGTCGACGACGCCATGGCCACGATCCGGAGTCTGCCGGCCGCGGGACGGACCACGATCGCCGTGGACCGAGACACCCAGATTCCCCGGTTCGAAGGGGACCGGTTGCAACTGCGCCAACTGTTCACCAACCTGCTGACGAATGCCGTCGAGGCCATGAGGGACGGTGGACGCATTTGGGTCACCTTCGGCTACGCGGAGGCCGACGAGCCCACCGAACCGGGCGAACAACCTGACTACGCCGGCTACGTCACGGTGGAGGTCACCGACGACGGGCCAGGCATCCCGGAAGAAGTCACCGAGCAGATGTTCAGCCCGTTCTTTACCACCAAGCCGCGCGGGACCGGACTGGGGCTGGCGATCGTGCGCAAGATCGTCAACGCTCATGACGGCCGCATCGACGTCGGGCCACGGGCGGGAGGCGGCACGCGCTTCCGCGTCCGGCTACCGGTCTCACGCCTGACGCACGTGACTGACACCTCGCCGT
>Ga0066376_10003547_pt1 | contig 13891 bp, 9 predicted proteins | sample Knorr_S15_td_Bot_FD_77009 | JGI IMG/M metagenome (GOLD analysis project Ga0066376, IMG submission 77009) | Marine microbial communities from Southern Atlantic Ocean transect - Knorr_S15_td_Bottom_ad_5009_LV_A | ecosystem: Environmental > Aquatic > Marine > Oceanic | place: Southern Atlantic... | reverse complement strand
TGATCAGTCTGATCAGTCAAAGTCGATCCGCACCTCAGACAGCGTGACGTAACCCTCGGGCAACCGCTGCCTCCAGACCGGATAGTCTCGCTCGGGTCTCAGGATGTGAGGGTCACCTTCCAGCGGGCCCATCGGTGCCACGTCCAGCGGAAACAGCACCAGCATGATGTTGACGTTGACGTCAGCCAGTACACGCTCCAACGGCTTGATCCCGTACATGTCTCCTCGGTCGTGACGCACACCCAGAGGCGTCCAATTGGCCGGGTCGGCATCGAGCACGATCGTCTGTTCGGTCGGGGACCCGGTGACCTCAAAGGGTCGGCCACTGCACAACCAGCCGCTGGTGATGCCCTCGACATTGCCCTGGATCAAGAGCATCAGCTGCGCATCCAGGGCCTGCAGTTCGCCCGAGACACCGATCGCCAGCTCGGCATTGGTGAAATCCGTCGGGCAGCCCTGGTCGATGAAACGGTTGTCCCCGCCCACCTCGCGGTAGACCTCGCCCTGAGGCCCGGTCGTGGAGAGGCTGAAGACCATATGCATGTAGCCGGCACCCGGTGGTGCGTGGTTGTAGTCGATCCACCACGGGCTGCGCGACGTGAGTCGCCCGGCGCGCCACTCGAGTGGCTTCGGGCCTGCGGCATTGCTGATCCAGCCGTACCAGCCACCAGGCCCGCCATCGAACGACTCGCGATAGCCCTGCCCCGCCATGATCCTCGCCCCTCGCCCCGCCATGCTAGTCGGTGTCGGCCCTCAGCACCGATACGAATGCCTTCTGAGGAATATTGACCTGTCCGAACTGCTTCATCTTCGACTTGCCCTTTTTCTGCTTGTCGAGCAGCTTGTTCTTGCGGGTCACGTCGCCGCCGTAGAGCTTGGCGGTCACGTCCTTGCGGTAGGGCTGGATGGTCGAGCGAGAGATGATCGTGCCACCGATCGCACCCTGGATCGGGATCTTGAACTGGTGCCGAGGAATCGCCTCGGCCAACTGCTCGCAGTAATGAACCGCCCGCCCGCGGGCCTTGTCGCGATGCACCAGGTACGACAGCGTGTCGACCGGTTCCTTGTTGACCAGGATGTCCACCTTCACGATGTCCGTCTTCACGTATTTCGTCGGCGTGTAGTCAAACGACCCGTAGCCACGAGTGATCGTCTTGAGCTTGCCGTAGAAGTCGAACAGCACCTCCCCCAACGGCATCTCGCTGACCAGCTCGACACGCGATGCACTCAGGTAGCTCATCGTCTGGCTCTCGGAGCGGTGCTCGCGGCACAGCTCCATCACCGGCCCGATGTACTCCTCGGGAGTCATGATCGACGCCTTGATGTAGGGTTCAGCAACCGAGTCGATCGCCGAGGGATCAGGCCAGTAGGTGGGATTGTCGACATCACAGGTCGTGCCGTCCCTGAGCGTCACGCGGTACTGGACCGAGGGGGCCGAGATCACCAGCCCGATGTCGAACTCACGACGCAGCCGCTCCTGCACCACGTCCAGGTGCAGCAGCCCCAGGAACCCGCAGCGGAATCCGAACCCCAGTGCTGCCGAGCTGTCCTTTTCATACGTCAGTGACGCGTCGTTGATCGCCAGCTTGTCGAGGGCCTTGGTCAGGTCCTGGTACTCGTCGGTGGACATGGGGTAGATCGACGAGAAGACAACCTGCTTGGCTTCCTGGTACCCGGGGATCGGCACCTCGGCCTGGCGATCGCGGTGCGTGATCGTGTCGCCGATCTCGATATCTCGCACGCTCTTCACGCCCGCGACAATGTAGCCGACTTCGCCGGCAGCGAGTTGATCGCGGGGTGTGGCGGTGAGCTGGTTGAATCCCAGCTCCTCGATCGTGTAGTCCCGCCCGGCGTGCATGAAGTGGATCGTGTCGCGGGTCTTCAGCGTGCCTTCCATCACACGGCACTGCAGAATCACACCGCGGTAGGAGTCGAAGTGTGCGTCAAAGATCAGGGCCTTCAGCGGTGCGTCGCGGTCTCCGACGGGGGCCGGCAGCTTCTCGACGATCCCCACCAGCACGTCCTCGATCCCCTCACCCGTCTTGGCCGACACCGCGATCGCCTCGAACGGATCCAGCCCCAGGTCGGCGTCGATCTCCTCGCGGGCCTTATCGACGTCGGCAGCCGGCAGGTCGATCTTGTTGATCACCGGCAGCAGTTCGAGTCCGTGTTCGAGAGCCAGGTAGAGGTTGGCCACGGTCTGGGCTTCGACACCCTGCGAGGCATCCACGACGATCAATGCACCCTCGCAGACCAACAGCGAACGCCGCACCTCGTGAGAAAAATCGACGTGACCGGGCGTGTCGATCAGGTTCAGCAGGTACTCGGTCCCGTCGGGGGCCTGGTAGTCGAGCGAAATCGAATTGCTCTTGATCGTGATACCCCGCTCACGCTCGATGTCCATCGCGTCGAGCATCTGGTCACGGAACTCTCGCTGGGTCACTCCGCCACAGGCCTGGATCAAGCGGTCCGCCAGCGTGGACTTGCCGTGATCGATGTGGGCGATGATGCAGAAATTGCGGATGTGTTTCATGATCAGGATGGCCGACGGACTGTCGAAGCAACGTCTCAGCAGATGCTGATCACCACGCCGCATTTGGGCAAGTGATCCGAACCACTCGCTTCCCAGGCAGTCGGTGCCGCCGGTGGGCGTCCTACTTCTGGAACCAGAACGAGTAGAGTTGCGAGTTCCGCATGGTGACTCGCAGGTTGGTTGCCTGTCCGACCCGGCCCTTCGCTGCCCGGGCCGTCGACTGCGACCATTTCACCTCCCTGCGAACCGTGTCCGTGCTGTCCGGTTCCGACTCGGCGACCGTTTTTCCGTCGGCGTCGAGCAGTTCGACCTTCAGCTCTCCGAGCCGTGAATTCGCGTTGATGTGCAGCTTGCCCGGTGGCAACACGAACGGTTTGGTCATCAGGGTCCCCGTCTTGGCCGAGGCGTCCAACGACACGAAACCGTCTCGACGCAAGACGGCCAGGCAGATTGCACCAAAGTCGTTGCCCAGGCCCGGCTTCCTCAGGTGCTCACCATTGGGATACTTGCCCTTGTAGATGAATGTCGAGCGGTACTTCAGCCCGGTGTAGTAGAACCACAGTTCGTCGTCGCGGAGGACCGGTGCCGAGGGGCAGAGGATCTGGGTCAGGTCGTACGCTCCGGACCCGAGCCGCGAGGGTCCGATGAACGCCTGGCGGTCGCCGAGCCGGATCCACGTCTTCAGGTCGCGGCTCATCACCAGCTTCACCACGTGGAAGCCATCGGTGTTGGGGTAATTGGGCACCATGCCGGTGGAATGAAACATCGACGGCATCCCGATGTAGAGCCCCTCGTAGTAGAAGGTCCCCATGTTGTAGACATCCACCCGCCAGACCTTCGGGTCGACGTGAAACGTCGGTTGATACGTCGTGTCGGCCAATCGTTTCGAGATGGTCTCACGGCCGAGTTTCTGGTCGAACTTGTCGGCATGAAAAATGACGCCGTAGTCCTTCCAATCGCGGAAGTCGCGGCTGGTGGCCACGGCGACCGAGCGGCCGAAGGGCCCGCCACGTTTGATGGTGTGGATGAACAGCCCGTGTTTCGGGTCGTAGCTGAAGTTGCCTTCGTCGGAACTGGGTATCTTGTCGACCTCGACCCGCGTCCACCGTGCTCCGTCGGGCGAGACGGCGAAACCGCGGTTGAGCAGCGGTGCCTTGTAGCGTCGGGCGAGATCCGGCTCGTTGGGGTCGTAGATCGCGAGCATGATCTTCATGTTCGACTTGGCCCCGGGGGTCCAGTGCAGCCCGTCGCGGCTTTCCCACAGGTTCTGGTCGATCCCGATCACCCACAGCTTGTAAAGCTTCGCCACGGTGTCCCATTGGGGAGCGGAACGGGTCTGGATTGTCTTGCTGGGGTCCGGACTGCGGATCACCGCTCCGCGTTTCGTCGGAGCGTGCATCGTCCGCTGCAGGCCGCTTTGGCTGGCCACCAGGTGATCGTCGAGAAACAGCTGTCGTTGCGAACCGATCTCGATCGGATCGGCGGCCGGGGCGGTCGCCGAGACCGCCAGTACTGAAAGCCCAATCAGCCGGAGTACGGTTTTCTGCATGGTTCTGCTCGAGTTCTCGTTCTGCGTCTTGGGGTTTTTCCCGATACACTGCCAGTCGTCAAGGATCTTATACTGTTCGGCTTACCACATCTCCTCAACCTGCCTCCTCGGGCACCCTGGAAACGCCACGTGTCAGATCCTGCTGCAACGCCCGGCCAGCCTCCGCCGACCGACGAAGCGTTGCTGGCGGCGATCGACATGATCGAGCGGGTCGCCTTGGACCGCGGATTGCTCGCCGGCGTCACCGAAGCGGACCGCAAGCGGATCATCCAGGCATCCGAGCGGATCGCCCGTCCCGACCGCAGGTCGCGCAAACGACTGCTGCGGGAATTCAAGAACCGCGAGCAGGCCCAGCTGGCCGAGCACAAGGCGGTCGACGAACAGAAGCTGGCTCGCACCGGGATCCGCACCGAGCCCAGCTCTCGCCACTTCAAGAAAGCCTGCCCTCCGGAACCGTTCACCCCCGAGCTACCGCCCGAGGGCGAATGGAATCCCGAGAACTTCATCGATCAACTCGACGTCGCTCGCAGTTGCTACATCTGCAAGCGGGACTACGAGTGGATCCACTTCTTCTACGACGCGCTGTGTCCGGATTGTGCCGAATTCAACTGGGAGCGACGCCAGCGGACCGTCGATCTCCCGGGGCGCTACGCCGTGCTGACTGGCGGCCGTGTCAAGATCGGCTTTCATGTCGCGTTGAAGCTGCTGCGAGCCGGATGCCATGTCGTGGTCACGACTCGTTTTCCACGCGATGCCGCCAAGCGGTTCAGCGGCGAAGAGGACTCCGGCGACTGGACCGATCGGCTGCAGATCCACGGCCTCGATCTACGGCACACGCCCAGCGTCGAGGCGTTTGCCGATCATCTCTGCCAGACGCTGCCACGGCTCGACTTCATTCTCAACAACGCCTGCCAGACGGTCCGACGTCCGCCGGGGTTCTATGCTCACCTGATGGCCGACGAGCGAAAGCTCGTCCACGCGCTCCCGGCTCCGGCCCGCAGGTTGCTCGAGTCGTACGAGTCGCTGCTCGAAGAGAGTCCGCAGCCGCAACAGGACGCTGTTGCGCTGCCCGAGCAGGTCGGCAGCAGCCTGGCCGGGATTCAGCGGGCGGCGGAACTCTCGCAGATCCCACTGGTTCCCGAAGACGCCCAGACGGGCCAGGGGCTGTTCCCGGCCGGAGAGCTGGACGGCGACCTGCAGCAGGTCGACCTGCGTTCGATCAACAGCTGGAGGTTGCGGCTGGCGGAGGTTTCGACCGTCGAGCTGCTCGAAGTCCAGCTCGTCAATTCGATCGCCCCGTTCCTGCTCAACGCGCGACTCAAGCCACTCATGCTACGGGTCTCCACCCGCGACAAGCACATCGTCAACGTCTCGGCCATGGAGGGTGTGTTTTACCGGGCCTACAAGACCGACAAGCACCCGCACACCAACATGGCCAAGGCCGCACTCAACATGCTGACCCGCACCTCGGCGCAGGACTACGCTCGAGACGGCATCCACATGAACAGCGTCGACACGGGCTGGATCACCGATGAGGACCCCGCCGAGATCGCGCGACGCAAGACCGAGGAGCTCGGTTTTCATCCACCGCTGGACCAGGTCGATGCCGCGGCACGGATCTGCGACCCGATCTTCACCGGCTTTCTGACCGGCGAACATCAATGGGGCCAGTTCCTCAAGGACTACCAGGTCGCCAACTGGTAGACGGGCTCCCGGTCCGCCGGCTATCGGTGTTCGAGATACCGCCGGGCGATCAGCTCACCCAGTTCAACGATGCCCTCGGTGCTGATCACCAGCTTCTTCTCCTGCCCGGGCAGATCGAAGGCCTTGATGTGAACAAGGTTGCTGTCCGCTGCAGCCAGTTTCTCGATCCCGGCAACGACGTCGATGGTGTTGACGCGTTCATCATCGGTGGGCGGCTGCTGGCTGACAAACCACTTCAAGGCGGGCATGCCCAGGTCCTTGCGACTCTGGGTCACCGTCGACGCCAGCCACTGGGGAGCCTTTTTCCGGTACTGCCCCATCGACATGTCGTTTTCGCCCAAGTGGTAGAAGATCCCGGCCAACTCGACCTGGTTCCCCTTCTCGGAGATCTCCTTGAGGGTCTCTCTGATGAAGGTGACGAAGCGAGGGTAGATGTTGCGGGATTTCGCCACGCTGCCTTCCGGAGTCCAGTCGTTGATTTGCGTACCGCTGTGGGTGAACTTCGCGATGGCAATGTTGCCCGGCAGCTTGCCTGAGAGTTCGCGGGCGAAACTGAGCTCAGGACCAAACGTGTCGTAGAATCCGGCCGGCCCCAAGGGCTCCCACGAATCGGAGGCCCGGTAGCCTCCACCGATGCTGTACTTGAAGGCGATACGAGCGTTGTCGCGCAGCAACGACTCCTTGCCTTTCAGCATCCTGAGTTCCTGGACGAAGGCACGCTCGCCCTCCATGTTGCGGTGCCCTGCCAGGACGAACAGCCTGACGCGACTCCCTTTCTTGTACGGCCATTTCTTTAGCGGCCGCGACGTCCGGGTCTCTTTCCCAATGTTGGCCAGGTAGGCCGTGGCGTAGTTCACACCGTGTTCGAGTTGCCCCAACGTCCCGTAGTGATAATGCAGGCCGACCCCGCCACCGATTTCCACTCCGACATGTGAGGTGGGAATGTACTGGGCCAACGGATCGACGTCGGTGACCGCCCTCTGCCCCACGCTGATGGCGTACATCCGGGGCCGCAGGTCCATCCCCCAGATGGTCTTGGTGCACAGTTCCCCGATGTAGAACCTGAGCCTGGGGAGCTCGAGATCGTGACGCCATCGGGCCAGGAAGTTCTTCAGGTTCCGCCCATAGTTGGGCATGTAGTCCTTGTTGAACATGTCGTTTTCGCCCTGGTGCCACATGAACCCTTCAACCCGGTACGGGATTCCCTGCTTGTCGAGTTCCGCAAGTGAACTGCGGACCAGGTCCAGCGCCAGCGGATACATCTTGAAGCCGATCGGTTCATCGGGATTCCAGTCGCCTCCCAGGTGAGTCCCTCCCGCGGCGACCTTGATGATCGCAATCGGAGCCTTGATCCCCGAGGTAACTTTCCGGGCGAAGCTCAATTCCGGACCGACGACTCCATTGACCGGCTGCAGTGCCACCCAACCGTCCGACTGCGTCTTGTTCTTGCGTCCGATGCAGTAGGAAAACCGAACGTGATCCTGGGATTTCTCGAGGCCGACAAACGGTGGAAACCGCCCGATGTCCTTCACCTTCGAGTCCGAGCCAACCATGTTGGACTGGCCGGCGAAGATGAACACGCGAAGCGTCTTTTCGTCGCCTGTTTCCCCGGCTCTCAACGGGACGGCAACTGCCCACAAGGCAAGCAGGCCCACCTGGAACAACAACGTCCTTCCCGGTTTCACTCGGCACACCATGGTTGAATCTCTGTCAGCGAAGCGGGCCAGGCGGCCTCGGGGGAGTACGACAATGGAGGCGGCAGGTGTCACACGCTGAGCCACATCGGTGTCCAACGCCTCGTCAACTGGCGGCCTTGAACCTGCGATTGACTTCTTTCCAGTCAATGTGATCCATGAACTTCTCGATGTACTGCGTCTTGCGATTCTTGTAGTCGACGTAGAATGCGTGTTCGTAGACGTCAATGACCAGCAGCGGCGTGGCCATCCACAGTGGCCCCATTGCATGTTGATCGCTGACCACGTTGTAGAGTTTTCCGTTGAGCGGATGAAACGCGAGCATGGCCCAGCCGGCGGCAGACTTGGCGCTGGCCTGGAAGTCGGCGGCCCACTTGTCGAGCGACCCGAATCGCATTTCGATAGCTTTGCGAACTTCAGCTTTCGCATCATCGGCCCTGGGGACCATTGCGTCGAAGTACAGTTCATGCAGCAACACGCTGTTGCCCTTGGCTGCCCTGGCACGCTGGATCGCTCCGTATGCGTTGGGATCCACCTTGCTGCCTTCAATGATGCTGGATTGCAGCTTTGCGTCGGAAGCAACGTAGCCGCGCAGGGCGCCGCCATAATGCGCGGTGTGGTGCGGTGCAATCTGTTCGGCGCTGAGGAACCCGGGAATGGACTTGTAGCGAAGTGGTTTGGGTCGGCCGGTGATCAGGCCACTCTTGTGAGCATCAACCTGCTCGTCGGCTTCAGCGAGACCGGGGACAACGAAAGTTCCAGCGGCTGCGCCGGATGACGCGAAGAGGAAACCGCGACGTGAGAGGCTATCCATGAGTGTCACTCCTGTTTCGGCGTTTGACGTGTTTTCGCTGGCTGACAAACAGAAGACCGGTTTCGATTCGGTCGAGAACTGTCGCCTTTCGGTGACCTCCCCAGCCGAGAAACTGCACCAGGGAAAACGAGAGACTCGAACCGAGCGAAGAACGACTACTTCCAGGTGTTGTTCTTCAACGGTTTTCCGTTCGTGGTCAGGACCTGGAAGTGGTGAAACCCGGCGTTCATTCCCGAATAACGCCAGACCACCTTCTTTTCGCGGGTGATCTCGAACAGTTTCACCTGTTGCCCCTTGGCGTGATAACTGGAAATGACCGTGTTTCCGTTGGGCAATCGCTGGGCGCCACAGGCATCATCAAACAGACGCTCCTTCAGGTCCTCGTTGGTCACGCTCCAGACGATCTTCCCACCGGCGTCGACTTCGATGATGCGGTTTCCGTTGGTGCAGGCGATCAGGGTGTTGCCGTTCCCAAGACGGATGGCCGTAAACGGCCAGTCCCGCTTCGCACGACCTCGATCGTCGGTCGCAAACGAACGCACCACCTTGCCGGTGGCCGGGTCGTATTCCTTGACGGCGAAATCGAGAAGATGCGGCGCGAGGTAGTTGCCGTTGGGCAGCATCCTCAGCATCCGCGTCTGCATGTGGAAGTTCTGTTTCTGGCACTGCAGCGGAGTGGTCTTCAGGACTTCGCCCTTGCGGTTGATCACCAGCGCCCGTGGCTGCGGACCCAGTATGGCGACAAGAAACTTGCCGCCTGGCAGTGGCTGCACCGTGCTCGTTTCCTTTTGCCGAGCCTTGTACCCGAAGACGATCTTGCGGGTCTTCCGATCCACTTCCACCACTCCGCCGTTGGGAAACCCCTTCGTCCCGTACAGGGCCAGCAGCACGTTGCCGTTAGGCAAGACCCACCCGTCGCTGGCCGGCATGTCGAACTTCCAGGCAATCGCCCCCTGCTCGTCAACGATCACCGCCCGGTTGGCCTTGCCGACACCCAGGAATGAGTGCTTCACGATGGCATCGGCCGCCATCACCTGTTGCGACCAGGCCGAGCAGGCCAGGCACGACACGACTGCGAACCATGTCAAACCGCGACTCGACAACTCCAGCGACCGAACCGGCCTGTTGATGAACTGCGGCATGACTGGGGGACTCCTGCTGATCACTCGACGAAACTGGCTGTGCAGAGAGACAGTCTATCCGCAACCAGTCTCATCGACGACCGACATGCACCGGCACCCAGGTGCCGGGGCTACCACCGGCAGTGCAAACCCATCCCAGCACCAACCGCGGCGAGCGTTCGACTCGGTCAACCGGTCGACAGGTCACGTCGTCGAGAAAGAACATCGTCTCACCATCCACGGTTTGTGCCCCGACGTAGGGTGTCGAGCCTTCGACAACCGAAAACGACATCGTCATTCTCTTCCACGTCGGACCGGTAGCCGTCGTCCCGTACTTCAGCTTCTTCCCGTCGAACACGATGAGACGGACGGTGCCCCTGGCGACGTAGAGCCAGCCACCGAGGTGGAAACGTTGGCCGGTCGTCGTGCCCGGGAGGTACTGCCGCACCCCTGCCCCGCCGCTGCCGATCACCTTGAAGGCATGGCTGCCACCGTGCGACTGCTCGCGGCTGCGCTGGTGGATCCGGGGCGTGCCGTAGCGTTTCCAACCCTCGTCCTGTTCGAGGTCCCCGTTCACGATCAGGTCCTTGCCCAGGATGATCACCTCCTGAAACGACGGCTGCCGATTGAACCGGAACGCTCCCAGTGGCCACCGACCACCCATCGGCGGCCCACTGCCGGTCGAGACACTGCGACCACCTACGACCGTTCCGGGGTCATCGGTGAAATCGACGCCAACCAGGCCGTTGGCCGACATTCGATGATTCCTCCCGATATGGTTGGCCCTGCAACCGGAATCCAGCTTGACGCGATCGACCGGTGACCGCCCATCTTCCCGGGCAAGCCAGTTGTCGGAAATAACGCAGTTCCCGGCACTGACCCTGGCAACCGACCGGATCACTGAACCGGTCCTGCTGAGCTGTCCGGTAACGGTTTCCCCGGCCTGAAACGAACCGGCGGTCTCCCTGAGCATGAGTTTCCTGGGCCGGGCCAACCAGGCCCGATACGGTGCGGGAATCGGAAACTCGTCGCCAAACAGCGGATCGGCCTGCACGAGCGAAACAACCCCCGTCGCCCCGGACCGGCTCCCCTTGACCGTTTCACCCACCTGGAAGTTCCCCGCGTTCGGCTCGATCCCCAGCCGCGTCTCCGAAGCCAGGTGGATGGCAAACTTGGGCCGGGCCGGCATCTTGCCTCGCGTGGAAATGCGGGACTTGGTGAGCATCACGTTGCGACTGGCGATGCGAACGGCGTCGTAGATGTTTGGACCCAGCGACTCGGGCTTGTTGTTCGTCTCAACCCACATCCGCTCGACAACGACCGGCGCCCCCGCCATGTCCGAAACCAGAAGACCCTCGCGGGCGTTGAGTTCGGCATCACAGTCGAGCAGCCAACAGCCACCCGAGAGGTCGGTGCGGGTCACGCAAAATCCGCGTCCCCGGTTCTCCATGCTGCGACAAACCGAAACCCGTGTCCCGTTGCAGTCGGTGATGTAGAACCCGTCGCCGCCGTTTCCCTGGGCGATGCAGTTGGAGATTTCAAAGACCTGGCTGTGATCGAGAAAGATCCCGTGTGAACGGGCTCCCCGGACGCGGAGAAACTCCAATCGTGAATCCTGTTCGTTCAGGTGAAACGCATGAATCCCGTATGTGGCTTTCTTGTTGGCATCGAGCGTCAGCCTGGAAATGACCATGCCGGTGCCACGCAGATACAACAGCCTGTCCATTCTGGCCGTCGCCTTCAGCACGGTGTGCTGGGCCCCGGCTCCGACGATCTTCAATCCGTGGGCGGTCACTCGGATCGGTTTTGCAATCAGGTAGGTGCCCTTGGGAATCAGCAGCGTCCTTCCGGACTTGACCGCTGCGGCAATTCCCGCGAGAAGGGCGGACGTGTCATCCGCGACGCCGTCACCCCGGGCACCAAGCGTCCGGACGTCCAACGGCTGACCGTCAGCTAACTCAGGTGCCGCCGGACACGGACTGCTGCCGGTGACCATCCAGATCGACAACGTCACGAGAAGACACACCGTCCTCGCAGGCCGATCTGTCGATGTCGGTTTCCAACTGGTTGTGGTATTCATCAATTGCCTCACCTGTTCGGTCTGCCTGGATCGGAACTCCAAGTGGTTCGACTCAGTTTGAACCGATGTCGTCCCACGAGCAATGTCCCACGTTACCGGGTTGTCTTTGCCGGGTGGGAGCGGAGATGCTGTAATGAGCGAGGAAGATCAGCGAGGGACCGTCGGGGTCCACCTGATCCAGCGGACCTCCTGTTTTTTCAGTCTGAACACCGCCGGGCGGTGTTTGTTCGTCGCAGAGTCTCCGAGGATTCCCGGTTACCTCGGGAACCCGGTCGATTCTACTACCACGACCAGAATCTCGGAAAGAAGTCCCCGATGCGACAACTCCTGACTAGCGTACTGGCCCTCGTCGTCCTCAACTCACTCACCCTGACGACTGGGTTGCTACAGGCTCAGCAACCTGCCGGCGACCAGCCTCGCAGACGTGGCGGCCCGCCTCGGCTGCCGGCGTTCCTGGCACCATTTGACACCGACCGGGACGGAGAGCTTTCTGAAGAGGAAATCAAGAACTCCGGAGCGGTCCTCCGCAGGCTCGACAGGAATCGAGACGGGCTGATCACCGAGGATGAACTCGGGCCTCCCCCGGGCCGAGGCTTCCCCGGCGGCAGAGGCCCCGGCCGGCCGATGAGGCCGGAACGGAAGCTCGTCAAGGAGTTCGACACGGATAACAACGGACGACTCAACCTCGCCGAACGCACCGCGGCCCGCAAGTCGCTGGGCGACCAGCCGAATGGTCGAGGCCCCCGCCGACGCGGCTTCGGACCTCCGGGCCGACGCGGCCGAGGCCAAAATCGACCGCCCGCCTCACCCGGCCCCGAACTGGCACCCTCGGATGTCCAACCCGTCACCAACGCACCGCTCTACGACCGTGGCGTGCTTCGCACGCTGTTCCTGGAATTCGAGAGCGAGGACTGGGAGGCGGAACTGGCCGACTTCAAGGACAGCGATGTCGAGGTTCCGGCTGCGGTCACCGTCGACGGCAAACGCTATCCCGACGTCGGCGTTCACTTCCGCGGCATGTCCTCCTTCCGCAACATCTCCGCCGGACACAAGCGGTCGCTGAATCTCTCGTTCGACTTCGTCGACCCCAGCCAGCGACTCTACGGATACAAGACGCTGAACCTGCTCAACTGCATGGGTGATCCGTCGATGATGAGTACCTTGTTGTACTCGCACCTGGCCTCGCCACACATACCCGTCCCCAAGGCCAATTTCGTCAAGGTCGTGATCAACGGCCGCAGCTGGGGCGTCTACGCCAACGTCCAGCAGTTCAACAAGGTGTTCATTGCCGAACACTACGGAACCAGCGAGGGTACCCGTTGGAAGGTCAGTGGTAATCCCCGAGCCGATGGTGGACTGAGGTACCTGGGCGAGAACGTCGCGGATTATCGTGAGCGGTTCGAGATCAAGTCGCAGGATCGGCCCGAGTCGTGGAAGGCACTGATCGCCCTGTGCCGCACGCTGGAGAAGACTCCTGTGCAGGAGCTCGAGGAGGCGCTGAAACCGATCCTCAACGTTGACGGCCTGCTCTGGTTCCTGGCCTTTGACGTGGGCCTGGTCAACAACGACGGCTATTGGACCCGCGCCAGTGATTACAGCATCTACCTGGATCCCAAGGGCAAGTTTCACATCCTGCCCCACGACATGAACGAGGCGTTGCGGGGCGGACCCGGTGGCCGCCCCGGTGGCTTCGCCGGCCCCGGCGGACCTCCCGGCGGAAGGCCGGGCGAGTTTCCCCCGGGCCGCGAGCGGCCCGGTGCCAACCAGGCTGCTCCGCGAAACGACCGTGCGGGGAATCAACCGGATCAGCCCGGCTTTTCGCGGCCTGGTTTTCGAAGACGGGGCTTCCCCGGACGCGGCGGCCCTGGAGGTGGAGCCGGCGGCGGACACGGTGATGTGGATCTCGAACCGCTCGTTGCAATCGACAACCCTCGGATGCCACTGCGGAGCAAGGTGCTGGCCGTGCCGGCCTTGAAGCGTCGCTACCTGCAACACCTCAGGACCATCGCCGAGACCTCATTGGACTGGAAGACACTCGGACCGATCGTCGCCGGGTGCCGGATTCTGATCGAAAAAGAGGTCAGGGCGGACACGCGAAAACTGGAACCGTTCGAGGCGTTCCAGGGTGCGACCTCCACCGAACCGGCCCGCGAAGGCCAACAACGTGGCCCATCGCTGAGGGACTTTGTCGAAAAGCGCCGTCGGTTCCTGCTCGAACACGAAGAGATCCGCAAGCTGTCGCGCCGTTGATACCAGGCTGGCGCGAGCCAGCCACTCAGGCGAACACGTCCCCGACCACGTTGCCTTCGACGTCGGTGAGACGGAAGTCGCGGCCCGCGTGGCTGTAGGTCAACTGCTCGTGGTCCAGGCCCATCGCGTGCAGCAGCGTCGCGTGG
>Ga0066376_10003546_pt1 | contig 13894 bp, 10 predicted proteins | sample Knorr_S15_td_Bot_FD_77009 | JGI IMG/M metagenome (GOLD analysis project Ga0066376, IMG submission 77009) | Marine microbial communities from Southern Atlantic Ocean transect - Knorr_S15_td_Bottom_ad_5009_LV_A | ecosystem: Environmental > Aquatic > Marine > Oceanic | place: Southern Atlantic... | reverse complement strand
TGGGGGAGGTTCCCGAGTGGCCAAAGGGAACAGACTGTAAATCTGTCGGCTCAGCCTTCGGAGGTTCGAATCCTCCCCTCCCCATCCTGAATTTTGAGGTTGGTTGAACTTGCGGGAATAGCTCAGTTGGCTAGAGCGTCAGCCTTCCAAGCTGAGGGTCGCGGGTTCGAGTCCCGTTTCCCGCTCCACCTTTTTGGGGTTGGATGAATGAGCTTTTTTTTTGCCCACGTAGCTCAGTGGTGGAGCACTTCCTTGGTAAGGAAGAGGTCATCGGTTCAATCCCGATCGTGGGCTTCGGGTTTTTTTTGTATTGTTATTGATAAATTTATGCGGGTTGAAACCGGGGGGTTGGCCGCATTAATAAATAGAGACGGGTATTGGTATTATGAGAGTGATAATTCATTTCGCATGTTCGGATTGTAATCGAAAAAATTATTCGAATACAAAAAATAAAAAGACCACCACCGACAGGTTGGAGTTCAAAAAGTACTGTAAGTTTTGCGGAAAGCACACTCCCCATAAGGAAACTAAATAAAGAAAAATCAGGCGGTCGGGGTCGGGTGTCTTTGGATGGCATCGGGCGAGAATATTTTCCCCCTTCCTGGGCTGGCGTGGATTCTGTAATAGGCCAGTAGCTCTAATTGGTAGAGCATCGGATTCCAAATCCGAGGGTTGGGGGTTCGAATCCCTCCTGGCCTGTATTAACTTGTTTGAGGGTTATGTTTTCAAAGGCGATTGAGTTTCTGACGGAAGTCAGGGCAGAAGTTAAAAGGGTGACATGGCCTACTCGTAGGGAGGCTATGAGCGGCACTGCGGTGGTGGTGTTCGTGGTTTTGATAATGGCTTTGTTTCTGGGAATTGTTGATGCGATTCTTTCCAAGATTGTCCAGGGACTCATAAATCTTTAAGCGGGTGAATATTGTCTAAGCAATGGTATGTTATTCACACCTATTCCGGATTTGAACGGAAGGTGAAGCTAAGTATAGAAGAGCAATTCGGGCACTCCAGTTTTGAGGAGCACTTTGGTGAAGTTATCATTCCCACTGAAGAAGTGGTTGAGGTCCGTAAGGGCAAGAAGAAGGTTTCTTCGAGGAAGTTTTTCCCAGGTTATATCCTGATCAGCGTCGATATGAGTCAGGACATCTGGTACATGATAAAAAATACCGCCAAGGTGACGGGTTTTCTCGGCGGCAGTTCTGATCCGGTTCCTCTTTCTGAGGGGGAGGTTAAGGCGATCATGGATCAGATTAAAGGCGAGTCTGCGCGGCCGAAGCCGAAATTCTCGTTTGAGAAGGGGGAGAGTATCCGGGTTGTCGATGGGCCTTTCCTCAACTTCAACGGCACGGTGGAAGAAGTCAACCACGACAAGGGCAAAGTGAAGGTGATGGTGTCGATTTTTGGTCGTGCCACGCCAGTGGAACTTGAGTTTCCGCAGATTGAGCGTGTGTAGCAGTTAAATAATCAAGTGGTAAGAAAAGAGGACTAGAGAGTGGCTACAAAAGAAGTGATGAGTCAGATTAAGCTTCAGATTCCTGCGGGGCAGGCAACACCTTCTCCACCAGTCGGGCCTGCGCTGGGACAGCATGGCGTGGCGATCATGGATTTTTGCAAGGCTTTCAATGCAAAAACCCAGGGGCAGGAAGGAAGCATCATCCCTGTAATAATTGATGTCTATAAAGATAGAAGCTTTACTTTTATTACCAAGTCGCCCCCGGCATCGGCTTTGCTAAAGCAGGCGGCGGGCATTGCGAAGGGTTCGTCTAATCCCAGTAAGGAAATTGTGGGAAGCGTGACTCTGGAGCAGGTGAGGGATATCGCGAAAGTTAAAATGGAAGATTTAAACGCCGAAGATTTAGATATGGCCGTCAACATTATTAAAGGCTCGGCAAAAAGTATGGGACTTAAAGTCGAAGGTTAACCGGGAATCAATTATGCCTAAGCATGGAAAAAGATATAGATCGGCGGCCGAGAAGGTCGACGAGGACAAGAAATATGAGTTGAAAGAAGCTCTTGGGCTTGCCAGGGAATTTAATTCTGAGAAATTTGATGAGTCGCTCGATGTGGTTGTGCGTTTGGGTGTAGATCCTAGAAAAGCAGACCAGAACATTCGTGGCAGTGTGGTTTTGCCAAAGGGCACGGGCAAAAAATTTCGCGTTCTGGTGTTTGCCAAGGGCGAAAAAGAGAAAGAAGCTAAAGACGCTGGCGCGGAAGTGGTTGGCGGCGATGACCTGGTAGCCAAAATTCAGGGCGGTTGGATGGAGTTTGACAGGGTAGTCGCGACTCCCGACATGATGGGTCAGGTGGGCAAGCTGGGTAGGGTTCTGGGTCCTAGAGGTTTGATGCCGAATCCGAAAACGGGGACGGTGACCTTTGATGTCAAGCAGGCGATTGAACAGATACAGGCTGGAAAAGTTGATTACCGGGTTGATAAAGCAGGAAACGTGCATGCTTCTCTGGGAAAAGCCAGCTTCTCGGTGGATGATCTTGAAGAGAATTACAATACCTTGATGGCGGCGTTGGTCAAGGCCAAACCGGCATCGAGTAAAGGGCATTATGTGAAAGGGGTATCGGTCTCAACCACGATGGGGGTTGGGGTTCGAGTGGCTTTTACGGCCTAATAGAATTAAATTTTTCCCCGATGTCTGGGGTTGTAAGTGAGAGAGGTGGCGAAAGTGCCTAATGCAGAAAAAATTAAAAAAGTTGAAGAACTGAACGGGGTTTTCCTGAAAGCTAAATCGGCTGTTCTTGCTAATTATCAAGGAATTGAGGCGCCGGAGTTGACGCAGTTACGTAGTCATATGCGTAGCCGGGCGATTGACTTTCGTGTGGTCAAAAATACTTTGGCGCGGGAAGCGGCTAAAAACACACCTTTTGAGTTATTGGATAAAGAGTTTTCGGGTCCCGTATCTCTGGTCATCAGTTTTGATGATGTGGTGGCACCGGCAAAGGCGCTTGCAGAATATGCAAGGTCCGGAGCCTCGAAAAGTCCCGAGGTGCTTTGTGGTGTGGTTGAAGGGAAGAAGGTTTCGCCGGAACAAGTGAAAGCGTTGGCAGATTTGCCATCGAAAGAAGTGCTGATCTCGCAATTGCTGGCGACTATGAATGGCCCGACGACCAACTTTGTTGGGACGCTCAGTGCGATGCTGAGAAAGTTGGTGGGTACGCTGGAGGCGATTAAAGATAAAAAGGCATCCGAATAAACCGATTCCCGGGTTGGGAGTCGTAGTGAATAGATTTTTGAATCAAACTTTTAGATAAAACAATTTTTTGAAAGGAGGGCGTAATGGCCGCCACTAAGGAAGACGTAGTTTCCTTCATCGATAACATGACTGTATTGGAAATGTCTGAATTTGTAAAAGAGCTTGAAGATAAATATGGTGTGACTGCTGCGGCACCTGCCGCTGCTGTTGCTGCGCCGGCAGCGGGCGGGGGAGATGCTGCCGCTGAAGAACAAACAGAGTTCGATGTTATTCTCACCGCTATAGGTGATAAAAAGATTCAGGTTATCAAGGAAGTCCGAACCATCACTGGGCTGGGATTGAAAGATGCGAAAGACCTTGTTGAAGCAGCTCCCAAGGCTATCAAGGAAGGCGTGAAAAAAGAAGAAGCTGAAGAGATTAAAAAGAAAGTCGAGGAGGTCGGCGGTACTGTGGAAGTTAAGTAGCGGAAGTCGAGTACAACGATTTCATATTTGCTTTAGCAAATAAATTTTCCGTTAATCTTTCTTCCAGAAGGATGCTGCCCTATGTCAAAAGACCGTTCTGAAAGAGCGCTTGGCAATTTTAGACAAAGAAAAAATTTCGCACGGATCCCGACTGTCATTGGTATTCCCAATCTGATCGAGATTCAAAAAAAATCATTCGAATATTTCCTGCAATGGGATGTTGCTCCCCTTGAGCGCAAGCTGAGAGGACTGGAAGACGTCTTCAGCGATGTCTTTCCAATTTCAGACTTGAATATCAACGCCCGTATTGAATATGTCGGCTTCGAGGTCGGTATATGGGAATGCGGTTGCGGTGAGTTTAAGGAGCTCGGCGGCCCGGGTATCATCTGTGATACCTGTGAGCAGGAAATTGCCTATAAAGAAAAGCATAAATTCAGCGATTGCCGACAAAAGAGCCTCACCTATTCTGATCCTATCAAAATAATGGTTCGGCTGGTGCTTTTTGATCGTGAGGCCATCGATATCAACGCCCGTGTGCTGAAAAACCTTTTGGGTAGAACCATAATCGAAGAGGTTAAAAAGCCGGGAACCGCGAAGAACCTCATTTCGGCTAAAACAGAAATCACCGAAGACATTATTGCGATTCTGGAAAAAGCAAAAGTGTCTCAGATAACCATCAATACGGTCCGTGAGGTCAAAGAGCAGAAAATATTCCTCGGCGAAATGCCGGTGATGGGTCCGACAGGCACCTTCATGATAAACGGTGTCGAGCGCGTCATTGTCAGTCAGATGCATCGCTCCCCCGGAGCTTTCTTTTCGCATGATAAGGGTAAGTCGCATGTCAGTGGCAAGATCCTTTATTCCGCAAGAATTATTCCTGACCGCGGATCCTGGATCGATTTCGAATTCGATATCAAGGATATTCTATATGTAAAAATTGATCGCAGGCGCAAACTTCCGGCGACGATTCTTTTGCAGGCGTTCGGGATGGATATGAAAACCATTCTTGAGACCTATTGCGGCACCGAAAAGGTGAGCGTCAGTAAAGACCAGCGCTATTTCATGGGTAGTAAAAATCTGTTGGTCGGATTCAAAGTCAAGGAAGATGTGGTTGACACGAAAACCGATGATGTGGTTGTCAAAGCTGGTAAAAAGGTAACCGTTGCAGCTGCCAAAAAGTTAGGTCGGTTGTCGAGATCTACCAAGACAGAGATTGATCCGGAAAGCTTGATCGGCAGGTATTTGTTTGATGAAATTGTTGATCCTGAGACCGGCGAAATTGAAGTCGACTGTAATCAGGAAATCACGGAAGGTGTTCTTGAGTTAATCAAGAGAAATAAGCTCAGCGAGATACAGATTCTGAGTGTTGATGAAGAGACGTCGGATACGGTTATCCGCGATACTGTGGCGGTTGCAAAAACTCAAAGCCAGGAAGATGCGATCAAGGAAATTTACAAAAGGTTGCGTCCGGGTGATCCTCCAACCCCGGAAATAGCGCGTTCGCTTTTTGCGAATCTGTTTTTCAATCCCAAGCGTTACAACCTGTCCGTTGTGGGTCGTATCAAGCTGAACCAGAAATTTGATCTGGATATTCCGCTGGACAATCGCTTGCTGACAATGGAAGACCTGGCGGCGGTCGTGCGTCATATCGTTGATCTTAGGAATGGCATTGGCGGTATTGATGATATCGATCATCTGGGCAATCGGCGGGTGCGTGCCGTGGGCGAGTCACTCGAAAACCAGTTCCGCGTGGGTATTGTGCGAATGGAGCGGGCGATCATAGAGCGAATGTCTATTCAAGATCTGGATGTTTCCATGCCGCATGATTTGATCAACTCCAAGCCGGTAACGGCGGCGATTAAAGAATTTTTTGGCAGCAGTCAGTTGTCGCAGTTTATGGATCAAACCAACCCGCTTTCCGAGGTAACCCACAAGCGCCGTTTGAGCGCATTGGGACCGGGTGGATTGACCCGCGAACGTGCAGGATTTGAAGTGCGCGATGTGCATCCGACGCATTATGGTCGCATCTGTCCGATTGAAACACCGGAGGGTCCGAACATCGGTCTGATAGCATCACTCAGCACTTATGCCAGAGTCAATGAATATGGCTTCATCGAGACTCCTTATCGCAAAGTGGTGAACGGTCAGGCCAAGAACGAAGTGGAATTCCATACCGCCTTGGTTGAGGATAAATATATTATCGCTCAAGCTAATGCGAAGATGGACGAAAAGAAGAATTTTACCGACGCGATCGTTTCCGCGCGTAAAGGAGGCGACTTTATTCTCACTCCGCGAGAGAAAGTTGATTTTATGGATGTGTCACCGAAGCAGTTGATCAGTGTGGCGGCATCCCTGATTCCCTTTTTGGAAAACGATGATGCCAACCGGGCGCTAATGGGATCCAATATGCAGCGGCAGGCTGTTCCATTGTTGCGGTCCGAGGCGCCTTTTGTAGGTACTGGTATGGAGGCGATTGTTGCGCACGATTCGGGTGCTGTGGTGATTGCTGACAACGATGGTGTTGTCATTAGTGCCGATGCGACCCGCATTGTGGTTCGTACCGAAGGTAAACTGCCTGGAAAGGTAAAGACCCGGCGCAGTCAGGTCGATTCAAATGTAGACATTTATACGCTGAACAAGTACCAGCGCTCCAACCAGAACACCTGTATCAACCAGCGTCCGCGCGTTATATCCGGTTCGAAAGTGCAGAAAGGTGATGTGTTGGCGGATGGTCCTTCCACCGATCATGGTGAGTTGGCATTGGGACGAAATATCCTGGTGGCATTCATGCCTTGGGGGGGGTACAACTTTGAAGATGCCATCATTGTCAGCGAAAAGCTGGTAAAGGAAGACGTTTATACCTCTGTTCATATTGAGGAATTTGAGGTTGAAGCTCGCGATACCAAACAAGGCAAGGAAGAGATCACCCGTGATATTTCCAACGTAGGCGAAGATGCCCTGAAGAATCTGGATGAAAGCGGCATCATTCGAGTCGGCGCGAACGTCAGTCCGAACGATATTCTTGTTGGAAAAATTACTCCGAAAGGTGAAACACAGCTCAGTCCTGAAGAAAAACTCCTGAAAGCCATCTTCGGTGAAAAGGCCGGGGATGTGCGTGATACATCGCTTCGGGTTCCGCCTGGAGTGCATGGCACCGTCATCGATGTGAAAGTGTACTCGAGAAAAGGAATTGATAAAGACTCGCGCACACTGGAGATTGAAGAGGAAGAAATTGCGCTCATCGAAAAGGACTATAACGATGAGATATCGATCGTTAAAAGCGAAACCGGCAAAAGAATGATCAGCCTGCTGGTGGGTAAAAACGCATCCAAATCCACCACCGTGGGTAAGGTGAGTTTTGAAAAAGGTCAGGCAATCGAAGAAGATCGGATCGTGAAAATGAGCTTGAAAGATCTGGCTAAAGTGCCGGTAACGGGAGCGAATGAAAAAGAACTGGCGGGAATGGAATCCAATGCCAAAGAGCAGGTGTCCATTCTTAAATCCATGCTGGAAGAAAAAGTCACCCGCTTGAAAAAAGGCGATGACTTGTCTCCGGGTGTGATCAAGTTGGTGAAAGTTTTCATGGCCATGAAGCGTAAGCTTCAGGTCGGGGACAAAATGGCGGGCCGACATGGTAACAAAGGTGTCGTTTCGACTATCGTTCCTGAAGAAGACATGCCTTATATGAAAAGCGGCAGGCCGATTGAGCTTATTTTGAATCCCCTCGGTGTGCCATCGCGAATGAACGTTGGGCAGATTCTGGAAACTAATTTGGGAATGGCAGCCAAGGCCAACGATAAGAATATGGCCACACCTGTTTTCGATGGCGCAAAAGAAAGCGAAGTAAGAGAACTGTTGATTCAGGGAGGCTGCTCGGAGACGGGTGAGGTGCCTCTGATTGACGGTCGCTCCGGCAAACCGTTTCGACAGAAGGTGATGGTGGGTTATCTCTACATTTTAAAACTTCATCACTTGGTCGATGATAAAATTCATGCCCGTTCAACGGGTCCTTATTCTCTGGTGACGCAACAGCCGTTGGGTGGTAAAGCCCAGTTTGGTGGACAGCGACTCGGCGAAATGGAAGTCTGGGCTTTGGAAGCTTATGGTGCTGCATACACGTTGCAGGAAATGCTGACCGTGAAGTCCGATGACGTCGAAGGGCGAAAGCGTATGTACGAGGCAATTGTTAAAGGCGATACGCACCTCAACCCAAGCCTGCCGGAATCTTTCAATGTTCTTGTGAAAGAGTTGCAGAGTTTGGCCATTGATGTCGAATTAATCGAGTCGGGAAAATAAGATATTTGTTTTCCGTATGGCCCAGCCCGGTCCTGAATTTTTTAATCAGGCCCTTTGAAAATTTAAATTAAAACGGTTTTAAGAAAACCTTAAAAGGAGAAATCCCTGGTGGATAATTTTACACAATTCGATAAGCCAAAAAACCCTATATTGTTTGACGCAATCAGGGTTCGTATTGCTTCGCCAGAAAAAATACGTTCATGGTCTTATGGTGAAGTAAAAAAACCGGAAACCATTAATTACCGTACTTTTAAGCCGGAGCGTGACGGATTGTTCTGCGCGAAAATTTTTGGTCCGGTCAAAGACTGGGAATGCACCTGTGGAAAATACAAGCGGATGAAGCATAAGGGCGTCATCTGCGAGAAGTGCGGCGTTGAAGTTATTCTTTCGAAGGTTCGGCGTGAACGGCTCGGGCATATTGAGCTTGCAACTCCGGTTGCGCATATCTGGTATTTCAAGGGACTTCCGAGTCGGCTCGGGCATCTTCTCGATATTCCTCTCAAAAATCTTGAGCGCATCATTTATTTTGAAAATTATGTGGTGACCGATCCTGGTGATTCAGATACCGAAATAGGTCAGATTCTGACGGAAGAAGAATACCGCGAACTGGAAATGGAATTCCCTGATACCTTTCGCGCCATGATTGGTGCTGAAGGAGTGGCCGAACTTCTTAAGCCAATGAATTTGGAAGAAATCTCTGTGCAATTGAAAGAAGAGATGATCACCACCAAATCGATAATGAACAAACGCAAAATTGCCAAGCGTTTGAAGATCGTTGAAGCATTCAGGAAATCCGGCAATAAACCGGAATGGATGATACTGCAAGTGGTGCCGGTCATTCCTCCTGAGTTGCGTCCTTTGGTTCCCCTGGACGGCGGTCGGTTTGCAACTTCCGATCTGAATGATCTTTATAGAAGAGTGATAAACAGAAACAACCGCCTCAAGCGTTTGCAGGAGCTGAAAGCGCCGCAAATTATTATCCGCAACGAAAAACGCATGTTGCAGGAAGCCGTTTCAGCCTTGTTCGACAACGGTCGCCGTGGTCGCACGCTTCGCGGTACCAACAAACGACCGTTAAAATCCTTAAGCGATATGCTCAAAGGCAAGCAGGGTCGGTTCCGGCAAAATCTGCTGGGAAAACGTGTGGATTACTCGGGTCGATCGGTCATCGTGGTTGGGCCGCATTTGAAATTTCATCAATGCGGATTGCCGAAAAAGATGGCGCTGGAATTATTCAAGCCTTTTGTGTTCAATCGCCTTGAAGAAAAAGGTTATGCCACCACCATTAAAACAGCAAAGAAAATGGTTGAGCAAGAACGTTCCGAAGTTTGGGAAGTTCTTGAAGAAGTTGTTAAAAACCATCCGGTGCTGCTCAATCGCGCGCCCACTCTGCATCGACTGGGCATCCAGGCTTTCGAGCCATTGCTGATAGAAGGAAAAGCGATTGAGGTTCACCCCATGGTCTGTACCGCTTTCAATGCCGATTTCGATGGCGACCAGATGGCGGTTCACATTCCTCTCTCCATGGAAGCCAGAACCGAATGTAAATTGTTGATGATGTCTTCCAACAATGTTTTGTCTCCAGCGAATGGCAGGCCTATTGCTGTACCGACGCAGGATATTGTTCTGGGTTGTTATTACATGACAAAAATTCGCGGCGATGTGCCCGGGGGTGGTAAAGTTTTCTCCGATCAAAAAGAAGTGATAGCTGCCTATAACGCCGATGTGCTTGACTTACAGGCGTTGATCATGGTTCGCGTCGATAAGGTTCTGACGCAGACCACGACAGGTCGGATTCTTTTGGGTGAAGTTCTCCCTGTTGGATTGCCCTTTGATCTGGTGAACCGATTGATGGATAAGAAGTCACTTTCCGAACTTATCTTCCAGTCCTTTTTGCAGGTGGGTCGGGAGAAGACAGTAGCGCTGCTCGATGAGGTAAAAGACCTTGGCTTTAAATATGCCACCGAAGCCGGTCTGACCATTTCTATCGATCAAATGAAGATACCGAAAAACAAAGGCAAGCTGGTGGACAAGACCCATGAAGAAGTGCTTAAGGTTCATAAGCAGTATCGCGATGGGCTCATTACCAATGGTGAGCGGTATAACAAGGTCATTGACATCTGGGCGCATGTTACGGAAAAAGTTTCTGAAGAAATGTTTAAAGAGTTGGAGACCGAAGACGAAGCAACGGTCAATGGAAAAACAGATAAGGATTTTAACTCGATTTTCATCATGGCCGACTCGGGCGCAAGAGGAAGTGCGCAACAGCTAAGACAGTTGGCGGGAATGCGTGGATTGATGGCGAAGCCGTCAGGAGAAATTATTGAGACTCCTATCACCGCAAACTTTCGCGAAGGTCTTTCTGTGATTCAATATTTCATCTCAACGCATGGTGCGAGAAAAGGTCTGGCAGACACCGCACTCAAAACCGCAAACTCCGGTTACCTGACACGGCGATTGGTTGATGTTGCGCAGGACATGATTGTTCAGGAAGATGATTGCGGAACTTTGAAAGGCATCGATGCGGTATCTCTGGTTGAGGCCGGTGAAATCATTCAGCCTTTGGGTGAGCGAATTCTCGGGCGAACTGTTCTGGAAGATGTGGTCGACCCTTTCACCGGCGATGTTCTGGCGGAAGCCGACAGCCTCATCGAAGAAGACACCGTTACGGCTATTGAAAACGCAGGTATTGAAAAAGTTAAAATGCGTTCTTGTCTGACTTGTGAATCGAAACAGGGAGTTTGTATTAAATGCTACGGCCGCAATATGGCAACCTTGAAATGGGTTGAAGTGGGTGAGCCGGTGGGTGTTATCGCGGCGCAGTCTATTGGCGAGCCGGGCACACAGTTGACCATGCGTACTTTCCATATTGGTGGAACGGCGAGTCGGGTCATAGAACAAACAACCTTGAATACCAAGCGCGGCGGTACTGTGAAATATATGGGACTGCGTATCCTTAAAAATCTGGCTGGCGAAATCATCGTAATGAATCGTAACGGAAGCCTGGTGGTGCTGGACGATACCGGGCGGGAGAAAGAACGGTTCGCAGTTGTTTATGCCGCGAAACTGAAAGTCGCCGACGGACAAGAAGTTCGGGAGGGACAAACATTGGTCGAATGGGATCCTTACACCAATGCCATTTTGACTGAAGTGGAAGGAACGATCGCGTTCGGTGACATTGTCGAAGGTGTGACGATGAAAGAAGACTTCGATGAGATAACAGGTTTGTCTACCAAAGTCATCATCAGTCATCGTGATGAAAAGAAACAGCCGCGTATTTCGCTTAAAGATAAAAATGGTGAAACGATTCGTCGCTACATATTGCCTGCGGGAGCAAACATCAATGTCAGCGAAGGTGATCATGTGGACGCCGGTGACTTGATTGTCAAGATTCCGCGCGAGTCTGCAAAAACCAAAGACATCACCGGGGGTTTGCCGCGAGTTGCAGAATTGTTTGAAGCAAGAAAGCCGCACGAGCAGGCAACCATCACCGAGATTACCGGCAAGGTAAAATTTGGCGGATTCGTAAAAGGTATGCGCAAAGTAATCATCGAAAGTGAGTCGGGCGATGAATGCGAATACCTGATCCCGCGCGGAAAACATATCAATGTTCACGAAGGCGATGAAGTGGTGGCGGGTGAAGCGTTGATGGATGGTGCGTCCAATCCGCATGACATTTTGCGAGTGCTCGGCGAAGATGAGCTTAGAAAATATCTGGTCAATGAAGTGCAGGAAGTTTATCGACTGCAGGGTGTTGCCATTAATGATAAGCATATCGAAGTCATCGTCCGGCAAATGTTGCGCCATCTGATCATTGAAGATGCAGGTGATACGGAATTTTTGATCGGTGAGCAGGTCACTAAAAAAGTGTTCAATGCCGCCAATCAGGAAGTGATTAAAAATAAGAAAAAACCTGCTAAGGGTGTTGCAGTTCTCCTGGGGATTACCAAGTCGTCGTTGAGCACAGAAAGCTTTATCTCAGCGGCATCTTTTCAGGAGACAACTCGCGTGTTGACAGAAGTGAGTGTCAGCGGCAAACGTGATAATTTAGTAGGATTAAAAGAAAATGTGACGATGGGTCGGCTGATTCCTGCGGGAACAGGATGCCGGGCTTACAGCGGAATTCGCATTGAAGAACCGGAAATGGAAAATGCCGAGGCAAGTACGGAAGAAGAAACCGTTGCGGTGGCAGAGGCGACAAAGTAATTTTCCTTTAAAGCCCTGTTTTTTTGCTTGACTCCGGGATTTTCAGTGGTACAATTACACCTTTTTCACGCCCTATTCTACCTGATTTAACCCTTTGTTTTAATTGACTTCATTGGGTGCGTTCAGTTTTATTCGATAGCCCGTGCGTGGTTATTTATTGTAGGAGGATTATTTTTTGCCAACAATTAATCAATTAGTGAAATCCGGTCGTAAAAAACCGGTGAAAAAAAGCGACAGCCCGGCGTTGAAAGCCTGTCCGCAAAAACGCGGAGTATGTGTGAGGGTTTATACTTCAACACCTAAAAAGCCGAATTCTGCTCTCCGAAAAGTAGCCCGTGTGCGCTTGACGAATGGCATGGAGGTTACGACTTATATTCCGGGTGTCGGTCATAATTTGCAGGAGCATTCAATTGTGATGATCCGCGGAGGGCGAATTAAAGACTTGCCGGGTGTTCGTTATCACGTAGTTCGTGGCAGTCTCGACACATTGGGTGTGGAGGGGCGTATGCAGAGTCGTTCAAAATATGGCACCAAGAGGCCGAAAAAATAAATTTATAGCGTGGTTGAAAACAGCGTGAAAGCGCACGATCGCGCGATATGGAGCCAGAGGCTCTAAAAACACAACACAAAAATACTATGGCAAGACGAAGAGAAGCACAAAAACGTAAGATTGTCCCCGATCCTAAATACAACGATATTTTGGTGGCCCGGTTCATCAATTGTATTCTGAGCAAGGGTAAAAAGGGATTGGCCGAGACTATTTTTTATAAGGCCCTCGATAATATTGAGGCGAAGGGAAAAGAAGAGCCGTTGCGCGTATTTCGCAAGGCCATTGAAAATGCTGCGCCGTTGCTGGAGGTGCGGTCTCGCCGTGTGGGTGGTGCGACCTATCAGGTTCCGGTTGAGGTGAGGGAAAATCGTCGGCAGGCACTTAGTATGCGCTGGGTAATCCAGAATGCGCGATCGCGGTCCGGTCGTACCATGGCAGAGAAGCTGACCGGCGAGTTGTTGGACGCCTTTAATAATTCAGGCGGCGCGGTCAAGAAAAAAGAAGAAGTCCATCGTATGGCAGAAGCGAATAAAGCATTTGCCCATTACCGATGGTGAGTGGAGTTATAAGATAAAAGATGAGTAAAACAATCGAGCTTGAAAAGACCCGTAATATAGGAATCATTGCGCATATCGATGCGGGTAAAACCACGACGACTGAAAGAATCCTGTATTACACCGGCAAGAGCCACAAGATTGGCGAGGTGCATGATGGCAATGCCACTATGGACTGGATGGAGCAGGAGCAGGAGCGTGGCATTACCATTACCTCTGCGGCGACCACCTGTTTCTGGTTGGAGCATCAGATCAATATCATCGATACGCCGGGGCATGTGGATTTTACCGCTGAGGTTGAGCGGTCATTGCGAGTGCTTGATGGCGCGGTCGGTGTCTTTGATGCGGTCAGTGGTGTTGAGCCGCAATCTGAAACGGTATGGCGTCAGGCCAGCAAGTACAATGTTCCCAGGATCTGTTTTGTCAATAAAATGGATCGCGCAGGAGCGGATTTTGCCGGTTGTATTCAGCAGATGAAAGACAAATTAAATGCGCATCCGGTGGCGATCCAGTTGCCTTTGGGGGTTGAAGCGGATTTCATTGGCGTGATAGACCTTATTGAAATGAAGGCACACTCCTATTCGGATGATAAAAATAAAGGCGAGACTTATGAAGTGATAGATA
>Ga0066376_10003545_pt1 | contig 13899 bp, 18 predicted proteins | sample Knorr_S15_td_Bot_FD_77009 | JGI IMG/M metagenome (GOLD analysis project Ga0066376, IMG submission 77009) | Marine microbial communities from Southern Atlantic Ocean transect - Knorr_S15_td_Bottom_ad_5009_LV_A | ecosystem: Environmental > Aquatic > Marine > Oceanic | place: Southern Atlantic... | reverse complement strand
AAATTCTAGCGAGTCTGTCGATTATCCAGATTTTGCGAAGCTAGCAGTTGATAATATTTTAAAAAAGAAAAGTGACATTGCAGTTTTAATATGTGGTTCAGGAATTGGCATGTCTATTACTGCCAATAGATTTAATGGCATAAGAGCCGCATTATGCAGAAATGCAAATGATGCCAAGCTTGCAAGACAACATAATAATGCAAATATTTTAGCACTGCCAGGGAGACAAATAGATGTAGACGAAGCTAAAAATTGTTTTAAAATATTTATTAACACATCGTTTGACGGGGGAAGACATCAAAAACGTGTGGAAAAAATAGATTAATTTCTTTATATTTTTATAAAATGAGTATTCAAACAGACGTTAAATATCAAAAAAAATTTTTTCAAGATAATCTTGGACTAATTGATCCTGAAATAACGAAAGCATTGCAAAATGAATATGCCAGACAAAGCAATCAAATAGAATTAATTGCTTCAGAAAACATTGTATCACTTGCGGTTATGCAAGCACAAGGTTCACTGATGACTAATAAATACGCTGAAGGATATCCTGGTAAAAGATATTATGGAGGTTGTGAGTTTTATGATGTAGTTGAAAATTTAGCTATTGATAGAGCAAAGAAAATTTTTAATTGTAAATATGCAAATGTTCAACCAAATTCAGGATCGCAAGCGAACCAAGCTGTTATGCTAGCATTAATTCAACCTCATGATGTCGTTGTTGGTATGTCTTTAGATGCGGGGGGACATTTAACACATGGGGCAGCACCTAATGTTTCAGGAAAATGGTTTAACGCGATTCAATATGGAGTAAGAAAAGAAGATTCATTAATAGATTATGATCAGATTGAAAAACTTGCAGTAGAAAATAAAGCAAAACTTATTATCGCAGGAGGGTCAGCTTATCCAAGAATAATAGATTTTAAAAAGATAAGAAAAATTGCTGATAAAGTGGGAGCATTTTTTTTAGTTGATATGGCACATTTTGCAGGATGTGTAGCTGGAGATTTATATCCAAGCCCAATTCCACATGCACACGTTGTAACAACAACAACACATAAAACCTTACGTGGTCCTAGAGGGGGAATGATATTATCCAATGATGAAGAATTAGGTAAAAAATTTAATTCTGCAGTTTTTCCAGGTATGCAAGGAGGCCCTTTAATGCACGTTATTGCCGCAAAAGCTGTTGCTTACGGAGAAGCTCTTCAACCAGAATTTAAAGAGTATATTAGCGATGTAGTTAAGAATGCAAAAATATTAGCGTCCACTTTAATTAAAAGAGGAGTGGATATTGTATCTGGAGGAACAGACTCACATTTAGTTTTAGTTGATTTAAGACCAAAAAAAATAACAGGTAAAGATGCTGAAGCAAGTATGGAAAGAGCCGGTTTAACTTGTAATAAAAACGGTGTGCCTTTTGATCCTGAGAAACCATGGATAACATCTGGTGTTAGGTTAGGTTCTCCTGCTGGAACAACTAGAGGTTTTAAAGAAAAAGAATTTGAATTAGTTGGGAATTTAATTGGTGATGTTCTTGATGGGCTTCAAAAGAATTTGCATGATAATTCAGAAATAGAAAAAAAAGTTCGAAGCGAAGCCTTAGATTTATGTAAAAAATTTCCTATTTATTCTAAGTTAATTTAACAAGCTAAAATATGGAACGACCAAGTCCTGCTAGAGATCGATATTTTATGAAGAATGCTCTTAACATTTCTTTAAGAGGCATAGGAAATACATGGCCTAATCCTTCAGTTGGTGTTGTAGTAGTTAAAAATGATCAAATTATTAGTAGAGGTTGGACACAGCCAGGAGGAAAGCCACATGCTGAAATAGTTGCCTTAAAAAAAAAAATTTTTTTTGGAGCAACTTTATATACAACTTTAGAACCTTGTTCACACCATGGAAAAACACCACCTTGTGTAGATCAAATTATAAAATCAAAAATAAATAGAGTAGTTATAGGATTAAAAGATCCAAATCCCAAAATAAATGGAAAAGGAATTAAAAAATTAAAAAAAAAAAAAATTAAAGTTACGATTGGTGTTTTACAAAAAAAAATTAAAAAAATACATTTTGGTTTTTTTTACAAAATAAAAAAAAACAAACCTTTTATTGCATCAAAAATTGCAATTAGTAAGAATGGAAAAATGATAAATCCAAAAAAAGAATGGATTACTTCGGAAGCTTCGAGAAAGTATGGAAATTTTTTAAGATCTAAATATGACGCAATTATAACTGGTATTAATACAGTTTTAAAAGATAACCCTTTATTAAATTGCAGACATTACGGTATGGAAAATTTATCTCCTGTAAGATTTATTTTAGATAGTAATTTAAGAATAAAAGAAAATTTAAAAATTGTTAAAACTGCAAAAGATATAAGAACATATGTATTTACAAATAAAAATAATAAAGAAAAAATTATGAAATTAAAGAAATTAGGATTAAAAATAAAAATACTGAGCAAAAACTTAGAAAAAATTGATTTAAAAAAAGCAATGTTTGTAATTGCAAAAATGGGTTTTAATAATGTTTTACTTGAATCTGGACCAAATTTAAATTCTGCTTTTCTTAAAAATAATTTAATTAACAAAATTTATTATTTTCAATCAAACAATATTATCAAATCTAACGAAATTACTTTAATGGAAAGTCTTAAAAAAAAAAGAATTGAAAATTTAAATTTTAAACATTTATCATCTAAGAATATTAACGGAGATATTCTTAAAATATACGAAAAGTAATGTTTACAGGAATTATAAAAGATATTGGAGAAGTTTTAGAAATAAAAAAAAATGGTGATAAAGTTTTTTATGTTTCTACAAAAATTCATTATCAAAAATTAAAAATTGGATCATCGATTAATTGTAATGGAATTTGCCTGACTATTATAAAAAAAGGAAAGAAAAATAAAAAAAGTTGGTTCGCAATATCAGCATCTAAAGAGACTTTGTCAAAATCAAATCTTAATATTACAAAAATAGGCTCTTTATTAAATCTTGAAACATCTTTAAAAGTGGGTAATGAATTATCAGGTCATTTAGTTTTTGGACATATTGATGGAAAATTGAAACTAATAAAAAAGAAAAAAGTAGGTTCTAGTAAATTATTAATTTTTAATATACCTTCAAATTTAAGAAATTATATCGCACCTAAAGGCTCAATATCAATTAATGGGGTTTCTTTAACAATTAACAATGTGTCAAAAAATATTTTTGATGTAAATATAATTCCACATACATTAAAAAGTACAAATTTTAATAAAATTAAAATTGGAGAATTATTAAATATAGAAGTTGATATGATTGCAAGATATGTCTGTAATTATTTAAATTATAAATAAAATATGAATTTATTTTCAAAAATAGAAGAAATCATTAAAGATGCTAAAAAAGGTAAAATGTTTATTTTAGTTGATGATGAAAATAGAGAAAATGAAGGTGATCTTGTTGTTCCAGCTCAAAAAATTAATGCTGAAAAAATAAATTTCATGGCAAAACATGGAAGAGGTTTAATATGCCTTGCTCTTTCTGGTAAAAGGATTGAAGAATTAAATTTACCTTTAATGCCACAACATAATACTTCAAGAAGGAAAACTGCTTTTACAATATCAATTGAAGCAAAAAAAGGAATATCAACTGGAATTTCTGCAAAGGATCGAGCAAAAACAATCCAAGTTGCTATAAGCAATAGAAAAAACTCAAAAGATATTTCAACACCAGGACATATTTTTCCTTTAAGAGCTCAAGAAGGAGGTGTTCTAGTTAGAGCTGGACACACTGAGGCTGCAGTAGATATAGCCAACCTAGCAAATTTAAATTCATCAGGAGTTATATGTGAAATTATGAATGATGACGGAACTATGGCAAGAAGAGATGACTTATTTAAATTTTCAAAGGAACATAAATTAAAAATGGCAACTATTTCTGATTTAATTTTCTATAGAAGAAAAAAAGAAAAAATTATTGAAAGAACATTGAAAACAAAAATTAAAAGTAAATACGGAGGTGATTTTAATTTAATCGTTTATAAAAATAAAATAGTTCCTGCAGAACATATAGCTTTAGTTAAAGGAAAAATTAATCCAAAAAAACCAGTTTTGGTCAGAGTGCACGCATTAAATTTTTTAACTGATATTTTGGGAACTTCATCATTTATTGATAATCAAATAAAAAAATCTATGCAAATGATATCTAAAAAAAAGAATGGGGTTGTTGTTATTATTAGAGAACCTAGATCATGGACTTTATCTCAAAGAATTAAATCTGATTCTGATGATAAAAAAAGTTCACAATTAAGAGATTACGGTGTAGGGGCTCAAATTTTAATTGATTTAGGAATAAAAAATATGATTTTAATTTCTAATAGTAAAAAAACAATCGTAGGTCTTGAAGGGTATGGATTAAAAGTTATTAATAGAATTCCAATAAAATGAAACCAAAAATAAAAATAATATATTCAGGTCATTATCGCTCTCAAATAACAATACCTATGCTTAAACATGTAAAAAAATATTTGACAAAATTTGATTATGACATTCTTTGTGTTGAAGGTTCATTTGAAATTCCTTTTGCAATAGCAAGAAGTATTAAAGAGGATACAATAAATAATGAAGTCAAACTTGGTTCTTTTAAAGGAAAAGGAAAAGAAAAAATTAGAGATAATATTGTACAGATGGCAAAATTAAGTCAGTTAAATTTAGACAATCAATGTATTTATTCAGGTTACTTGACATTAGGATGTATAATTAAAGGAAAAACTATAAATCATGAAGCGATTTCAATAGCAATTTTTACAAATTTACAAAGAATTAGCATAGAAAATAATATGCCAATTGGTAACGGAATATTTAATGCTAATAATATGGATGAAGCAAAAAAAAAATATAAAAAATGCGCTAATCAAGCAGTTAATGTTATACATAACCTTGTATAATATTAGATGAAAAAAAAAGTTAAAGGTTCAAGGCCGTGGTCGAGGGTTCTAGCAACTCAAGCTTTATATCAGTTATCTTTAAATAAAAATATAGATGTTTCTGTAGTAAAAAAAAATTTGTTAAAAGATAAAGTAACAAGAAATGTACCAGATAAAAAATTTTTTTCTAAATTAGTAAATGAAACTATTAAAAATAAAAAAGAATTAGATAAAAAATTAGAAGATGCAGTTAAAAAAAGAAAATTTTCTAAAATGGAAACAATAATTAAAGTAATTCTAGAACTTGGAGTATGTGAAATTATTTATTTTAAGGATTTGTCTTATAAAATATCAATTGCTGAATATAATAAGGTTAGCAGTTCTTTTTTAAATAAAAATGAAGTTGGTCTTATAAATGGAATTCTAGATCAAATAGCAAAAAAATATAACTAATGAATGAATACGAAGTTATAAAAAAAATTTTTTATCCATTATCATTTAAAAAAGAATTTTCTTTAGATCTAGACGACGATGCTGGGTTACTACCAAATAAAAAACAAATTGTAGTAGGGACAGATTCTATTGTTGAAGGCGACCATTTTCAAAAAAATGAGAAAAACCCTTTATTAATTGCAAAAAAATTATTAAGAGTAAATTTATCTGACTTAGCATCAATGGGTGCCAATCCTTTTGGATATACTTTGAATTTATCTTTACCTAAAAAACTTAATAAGAAAGAATTACTAAAGTGGATTAAATTATTTGCTAAAGGATTAAGAGAGGACCAATCAAAATATAAAATTAAACTTTTAGGTGGGGATACTGTTATTACAAATGGCCCCTTGATACTGTCTATAACTTTATTTGGTTATAAAAAGAAAAAAATTGTAAAAAGATCCGGCGCAAATCTATGTGATGATATCTATGTGACAGGAAACATTGGTGATAGTGGCATTGGTTATAAAATTTTATTAAAAAAATTAAATTTAAACAGAAATTTAAATAATTATTACATTAATCAGCATAAATTGCCTAGTCCGCCAATTGAATTTGGAAAAAAATTGGTGGAATTTGCAAACTCAGCAACTGATATTTCAGATGGATTACTTGCTGATTTAAATAACATTATTTTATCATCTAAATATGGTGCAAAGATTTATTTAGAAAATATACCTTTTACCAAACAAACAAAAAAATTATTAAACTTAAAAAAGATTGATACTGATTATTTACTTACTTGTGGTGAAGATTATCAATTAATCTTTACAGGAAAAAAAAGTAATTCAAAAAAAATATTTTTTTTTGCAAAAAAAAACTCTGTAAAAGTAACAAAAATCGGTAATATTATTAAAAAAAAAAAACTCATAATTTTAAATAAAAATAATGAAGAATTATCATTTTCAAATTTGGGTTTTAAACATTTTTAATTTGATTTTTTAAAAAAAACTATTTAAAACTGTTAGTTTATGAACCCAACTCTATTTTCAATTTATGATTTGTATACAATTCTATTTGCAATTATTTGCGGATTAAGTTCAATTATATATGGTTTTTTAGCATCCAAAAGTATTTTAGCATCTAATCCAGGCAATAATAAGATGCAGGAAATTTCACAAGCAATACAAGAAGGGGCAAATGCTTATTTAAACAGACAATATTTAACAATATCATATGTCGGTTTTGCAATTTTTTTATTAATTTACTATTTTTTTAATTTTTACGTTGCTTTTGGTTTTTTATTAGGAGCAACATTATCTGGTCTAGCTGGATATGCTGGTATGTACATATCAGTAAGATCAAATTCAAGAACAGCCGCGGCAGCTTCTAATGGATTATCAGAGGGTTTAAAAATTGCATTTAAAGCTGGCTCAGTAACTGGGATGTTAGTTGTTGGATTAGCATTGTTATCTATCAGTTCGTACTACACTTTTTTATTGTACAAAGGAATTAATGGAAGAGAATTAATTGAACCTTTGGTTGGTTTAAGTTTTGGTGCATCATTAATTTCTATATTTGCTAGGCTGGGTGGTGGAATTTTTACTAAAGGCGCTGATATAGGAGCTGATTTAGTTGGTAAAGTTGAAGCTGGAATTCCAGAAGACGATCCAAGAAATCCAGCAGTAATAGCAGATAATGTGGGTGATAATGTTGGTGATTGCGCAGGAATGGCTGCAGATTTATTTGAAACCTATGTTGTTACGGTAGTTGCAACGATGGTATTAGCATCAATTTTTTTTAGTGGGAACGACCTTATATTTAAAATGATGTCTTACCCATTAGCAATTGGAGGAGCCTGTATCATTACTAGTATAATTGGTACTTTTTTTGTAAGGCTTGGAAAATCTAATAACGTTATGGGTGCTTTATATAAAGGTTTTTTTGTAACTGCTATTTTATCTGCAATAAGCCTGTGGTTTATAACAGATTGGATTTTAGGAAAAAATCAAGAATTTTTAATAAATGATAAAAACTTTAATGGTACTGATTTATTTTATTGCGGTATAACAGGCCTTGTAATAACAAGTTTATTAATCTGGGTTACTGAATATTATACTGGAACTAATTTTAAACCCGTACAAAGTATTGCTAAATCATCTGAAACTGGACATGCAACAAATATTATTCAAGGTTTGGCAGTAAGTTTAGAAGCTACAGCTGTTCCAGCAATAATTATTTGTTTTGGTATAATTATATCTTTTAAACTAGCTGGTTTATTTGGTATTGCAATTTCAGTTACATCAATGCTTGCTTTAGCAGGAATGATTATTGCATTAGATGCATATGGCCCTGTTACTGATAACGCAGGAGGAATTGCAGAAATGGCTAAACTAGATAAAAATGTTAGAAAAATTACAGATGTTCTTGATGCTGTAGGTAATACAACTAAAGCGATTACCAAAGGATATGCTATTGGTTCTGCAGGATTAGGAGCGTTAGTTTTATTTGCAACATATACAGCTGACTTAAATTATTTTATAGAAAACAAACTTATTAATGTTTCAAATATAGATTTTAGTTTATCGAATCCATATGTAGTTGTTGGCTTAATTTTTGGTGGTCTTTTACCATATCTTTTTGCTTCAATGGGTATGACTGCTGTCGGAAGAGCTGGATCCTCAGTTGTTATTGAAGTAAGAAGACAATTTTCTGAAATAAAAGGAATTATGTCAGGAAAAACAAAACCAGAGTATGGAAAATGTGTTGATATGTTAACTAGAACAGCAATTAAAGAAATGATAATACCATCTTTACTTCCTGTTTTATCTCCAATTATTTTATATTATTTTATTTTAATTGTTGCTGATCAAGGTTCTGCACTTGCGTCAGTAGGCGCAATGTTATTGGGAGTAATTGTTACTGGATTATTTTTGGCTATATCAATGACTGTAGGAGGCGGTGCTTGGGATAATGCAAAAAAATATATAGAAGACGGGAATTTAGGAGGAAAAGGTTCAGAAGCCCACAAGGCCGCTATTACAGGGGATACTGTTGGAGATCCATATAAAGATACTGCCGGACCAGCGATAAATCCGATGATAAAAATTACTAATATTGTTGCATTATTATTATTAAGTTTTATTGCTCATTAAATAATAATTTTACTTTTTTCTACCATAAGGATTAGGATTTAAATTGGTAAAAAATTGTCTAATCCAAGTTACTTTTTTTCCTCTACTATCAGTAATTGTTTCTTCATATTGAATACTGTTAATATCATTTTTGGATAATATTTCTTTATTTTTTAATGTGTTTTGATTGAAAGAAAGTATTAATATTTTTTGATCAGTATTTGAGCCATCTAAAAAAACAAACTTTTTAAATTCAGAGCTTATGTAAATCCAACTTTGTTCATTATCAAAATTACTTGTTGTGGATGGAGATCCAAGTAATTCAACAATTTCATTTTTTGTTGTTTTTCCAATTTGTAATTCATTTAAATCTAAATTTTTACCATATATTTGCCCATGATTTTCAACAACTTTTAATCCACATGAATTTAATTGAAAAAAAAGTATAGTAAAAATTATCTTTAAAATTATTTTTAAATGATCCATTTTGTTTTATATGATACTAAATAATTTAAAAAAAGTTTTTTTCAAAAGAAAAAAATATAATACAAAAAATATAGAAAATATCCTAAATAATATAATTAAAATTTCCTATTCAAGCTCTTTTAATAAAAAATTTAAAATTCCTAAAACTTTTTATGCTAGATATGAAATTATATTAATTCTAATTTTTCTTATAAATTTAAGATTAAAAAATGAAAAAGTAAATAAAATGAAGATTCAAATAATGTATAATTATTTGTTTGATTACATAGATTATTCACTCAGGGAGATTGGTACAGGAGATTTATCAGTTGGAAAAAAGGTAAATATCCTGGCAAGGATTTTTTCTTTTAGAATACAATTATACGAAAAATCAATAATTAAAGATTTTAAAAATATAAAGAAACCAATAAAAAAATTTATTTATAAAAACAAAGTTAAAAAAGATAATTTAGATAATTTTTATAATTATATTGTTAAACAACATAAGAAACTAAATTCTTTGAATTCGAAAGAAATTTTTAGTAAGAAATGTTTTAAAGAACCTATCTAATTATAAATAATTTATTTGTTTTTTTATTTTTTAAATGATACTAATTGTAAATCTTCTAATTTTTAAAAAAAATGGCTGTACCAAAAAAAAAAACTTCAAAGTCTAAATCTAGGATGCGTATTTCGCACTTAAAAAGAAAATTATCAACAGTTAAATATGTTGAAGATAAAAATTCGGGTGAATTAAGAAGGCCTCATCATATAGATAAAACTACAGGTGAATATAGAGGTAAAAAAATTATTAACCCAACTAAATAAATCTTTTATTGAAACAATTTTTTGTGAATAATCCGAGAGAAATTATAATTGCTATAGATGCTATGGGAGGGGACCAAGCTCCAAGCGCTGTAATTAATGGTGCATTTCTGGCTTCAAAAAAAATTCCAAAAATAAAATTTATTTTTTTTGGTAATAAAATAAAAATTGCTCCTTTATTAAAAGGAAAAAATCTTCTTAATATTTCTGAAATTATTCATACCAATCAAATAATAACAAATGACGTAAAACCAACTGAGGCATTAAGAAAATTTAGAAAATCAAGTATGTTTCAAGCTATAGATTCAGTTAAATCAGGAGTATCAAATGCAATTGTAAGTGGTGGTAACACAGGTGCGCTTATGGTTATTTCAACTGTTTTAATGAAAACTATAAGTGGTATTAATAGACCAGCAATAGCCACCATGTTTCCAACAAAAAAATCTGAAACTTTAATGTTAGATTTAGGAGCAAATATTGATTGTGATGAAAAGAATATTCTTGATTTTGCCATTATGGGAAAAATTTTTTCTAAAGCTGTATTAGGAATAAAAAAACCAAAAATAGGATTGTTGAATGTTGGTTCTGAAATTTTAAAAGGTAGTGAAATTGTTCAATTGGCTGCCAAAAGATTATCGAAGGAAAAAAATATTAATTTTTACGGGTTTATTGAAGGTAATGATGTACCAATGGGAATAGTTGATGTAGTTGTTACTGATGGTTTTACGGGTAATATTGCATTAAAAATAGCTGAGGGTACATCAGAATTATATACTAGCTATTTAAAAAAAACATTTAATAACAATTTATATTCTAAATTTGCATTTATTATTTCATTGCCAGTTATAAGATCTTTTTGGAATAAGGTTAACCCTGGTAAATATAATGGCGCTATGTTTTTAGGATTAAATGGTATAGTTGTAAAAAGCCATGGAAGATCAGATGCAGATGGCTTTTCAAATGCTATATCTGTTGCTTATGATCTATGCATAAATAATTTTAATGAAAAAATAATTTGTGATATAAAAAAAGTTTTTAAATAAAAAAAAATGAATTTTTCTAGCTATATTTTAGGTTGTGGAGGTTATTTACCAAAGAAAATTTTAACAAATAATGATCTTTCAAAAAAATTAAATACAAGTGATGAATGGATAAAAACTAGAACCGGCATTAATCAAAGACATATTGCAGATAAAAAACAATTGAATTCAGATTTAGGATTTGAAGCTGCAAAAAAAGCTATAAAAAATTCTAAAATTAAAACTTCTAGTATAGATTTAATAATCGTGGCTACTTCAACACCTGATCATACATTTCCATCAACAGCAGCAAAAATCCAAGGTAAATTAGGAATTAAAAAAGGATTTGCTTTTGATATTCAAGCTGCATGTTCAGGGTTTATTTATGCATTATCAATAGCAGATAATTTTTTATCAAACAATCAAGCATCAAACGCTTTAGTTATTGGCTCTGAAATTTTTTCAAGAATTTTGGATTGGAATGATAGATCTACATGCGTTTTATTTGGCGATGGAGCTGGAGCAATAGTTCTTAGTAAGAAGAAAAAAATGAATTCTGGTATCATATCAACAGAATTATATTCTGATGGTAGATTCTATGACTTATTATACGTTAATGGCGGTGTAGCATCTAATCAAAAAGCTGGGCATATTAAAATGAAAGGTAAGGAGGTATTTAAACATGCTGTTAAAAAACTAGTTAGTTCCATACAATTTAGTTTAAAAAAGAATAAATTAAAAAAAGAAGATATTGATTGGATAATACCCCATCAAGCAAACAAAAGAATAATGGATATGAGCGCAGTTAAACTAGGTATTCCAAAAAGTAAAGTTATAGTAACTGTAGATCAACACGCAAATACTTCAACTGCATCTATCCCATTATGTCTTGACTATGCATTATCAAAAAAAATTATAAAAAGAGGACAAATAATTGTTTTTGAAGCAATTGGAGGAGGTTTAACTTGGGGTTGTTCTATTTTAAAATACTAGTAGTATAAATATTTAAAATGTCAGGTAATAATTTAACAAGAATTGAAATAGCAAGTGTTTTAAATAAGGAGATAGGAATTTCTAGATCCGAATCTTCTCATTTTGTAGATACCATTGTTGATGAAATGATTAAATCATTAATTGAAAAAAAAATATTAAAAATTTCTTCTTTTGGCACTCTTAAATTGAGATATAAAAAAGAAAGAATTGGAAGAAACCCAAAAACTGGCGTAGAACACACTATATCTGCTAGAAATACTATATCATTTGTGGCATCAAAGATTCTTAAAAGTGAAGTCAACTTAAAATAAAAAATTTGTTATTATCATATATTTATATATGATAACTAATAAAGAGAATAACTTTTGGAATCTATTAAAAAATTTAAAACTATAGGTCAAATTGCTTTAGATCTAAAATTACAACAACATGTTTTACGTTTTTGGGAAAGTAGATTTAAACAATTAAAACCACTTAAATTATCTGGAAATAGAAGATATTATCGAGAAATAGATGTTGAACTTATAGGATACATTAAAAATTTATTACATGAAGATTGTGTAAGTATTAAAGGTGTTCAAAAAATTTTTGGAAATCAATCTATTAATCAAATCTTAAAAAGTAAAAATCCAATTTTAAAAGAAAAGAATGTTTTAAGTAATGATAAAAATTTTAAAAAAGAAAATTTTGATAATTCTAATAAAGAACATAAGGAAATTTTTAAAGAAATTTTAATTGATTTAAAAAAAATTAAAAATTCAATTTAAAAAAAATAAATGACAATTTATCTTGTCTACACATTTTATCCTAAACTTCATCAAGCTAAGAAAGTTGCTAAATTAGCAATTAAAAATAAGTTAGCTGCATGTGTTAATATAAATAAAAATATAAATTCTTTGTTTATTTGGAAAAATAAAATGTGCGATGAAAAGGAAGTAGAATTAAGCTTTAAGACAAATGATAAAAATGTGAAAAAGTTGATTTCCTTTATAGAATTAAAACATTCTTACGAATGTCCATCAATAATAGCTTTTCCTATAAAAAAAACTAATAATAAATTTTTAAAATGGGTAAAAGAGCAAACAAATTAGTTTTTTTTTAAACAATATTATTTCATAATTGACAGAAAAATTTATTATGTCATACTCCTCAAAAATTGAAATGATTAACAAAAATACAAAAAATAAAAGTACTGAAACAGATACTAAATCTAATAAATGGTTTTTAATCGATGCTAAAGGGAAAATATTAGGAAGATTATCTTCTTTTTTAGCAACAAGATTAATGGGTAAGCATGAAACTTCTTATTCTGATAATGTATGTATAAGAGATAAAATTGTAGTAATAAATGCAGAAAAAGTAGTTCTTACTGGAAAAAAAGAATATAAAAAAAAATATTGGCATACTGGATACCCTGGAGGAATTAAGAGTAAAACTTATAAAGAAATATTAAATAGTAAGAACCCAACTTTAGTTTTAAAAGATTGTGTTAGAAGAATGTTAAAAAAAGGACCTTTATCAAGAAAACAATTAAAGAATTTATATGTTTATTCAAATGATAACCATCCGCACACTGCTAATAATCCATTAATTATAAATTTTAATAGTTAAGAAATGATTGATATAGATCTAAAAATTGATGATAAAAATATAAAAAAAACAAGAAACAATCTTTATGCAACAGGGAAAAGAAAAAACTCTATAGCAAGAGTTTGGTTGATACCAAATGGAAAAGGTGAAATTAAAGTAAATAAAAAAGACTTTAATAAATATTTTTCAAGGGAACTTCTAAACATGCTTATTAAAAAACCTTTTGAAACTATAAATAACAATAATTTTAACGTAAATATTTCTGTAAAAGGCGGTGGATTATCAGGTCAAGCTGGTGCTATTAAATTAGGAATTTCAAAGGCATTAGTAAACTATGATCAAAAATTCAGAGTTGCTTTAAAAAAAGAAGGTCTTCTAACTAGAGATAGCAGAGTAGTGGAAAGAAAAAAGTATGGAAGAAAAAAAGCAAGAAAAAGTTTTCAATTTTCTAAGCGATAAAAAAAATATACCTTAAATTTTTTCAAAATAAGCTTATATCTGAATAAATTTTAGAATTT
>Ga0066376_10003543_pt1 | contig 13904 bp, 13 predicted proteins | sample Knorr_S15_td_Bot_FD_77009 | JGI IMG/M metagenome (GOLD analysis project Ga0066376, IMG submission 77009) | Marine microbial communities from Southern Atlantic Ocean transect - Knorr_S15_td_Bottom_ad_5009_LV_A | ecosystem: Environmental > Aquatic > Marine > Oceanic | place: Southern Atlantic... | reverse complement strand
ATGCCACTGTAGAAGCTAGGGTTGAGCTAGCTAAGGCATCCTTGGTTGCTCCAGCCTATACCCCTATGCCCACCTACAGTCCTGCACCAGCACTTGAAGTAGTAGTCAAAGAAGTGCCTGTGGAAAAGACAGTGGAGGTTGTGGTTACGGCTACACCCACACAGGTGCCGCCTACACCTACACCCACACAGGTGCCGCCTACACCTACACCCACACAGGTGCCACCTAGCATAACTCTTGAGGAATTGCCCGAAGATTGGCAATCCCTATCGGAAGTCTTCTCAAAGTATGTGGATGTATTTGGTGTGCACGTATTTGCAACAGAAGGCACCCCTGACTCAAAAGTGATCCATGGGTCAAATGTGTTGGCGCAATATCTCGATAACAATGCAGATGGTATTCCGGATAACGCAGCGGTCGTCGAAGTTTTATCTAACTCCAACGCATCGATATTCATGGCTGCGACGGAGGATGACATGGAGTCCGTTGAGGAACGATTACCCGAAAGTATCCATCGCATGCTAGACAGCGGGCAGTTACGGGTTCTACATCTTTATGGGGAAGAAACGAACCCTCCGAAAGCAACCGGCGAGTTCGATGCTAGTCTTGAAGAAGTCCTACACCTGATCACAGAAGTGGGGTATGCCCAGACCTACCCAGGGGTGTTTGCTGAGGAGCGAGGATCAACGATAGCCAAATACATGGACATTGCCCGTGGTGGGCACTTTGAGGAGCGTCGAGATTCTGATTGCGAGGACGATGAGCGCAACGAAGATTGGAAAGAAGGTCAGTGTGCTCTTCCTCCTAACGGGAAGTATCCAACAGACGCCTGGTACACCTACCTTGCCCCCACCTGCTCCTATGCCTGCATGGTAACCGAATACTTCTATTGGGCACTCACTTCGCTGTTGGGAGCTCAAAGTGACAATCAGCGGTGTAATGATATTTCAGACGAATGGGCCTTATGTACCGATACGCAGGTCAAATCAAAAGATCCGGACATCTATACCCTACTAACTGAGCCTCAATATGCGCTGCCGACCAAATTGCCAGATGGCAACTACACCCTTTCTACGCCATAGGTTCTAGCCACCGGACACGCTGTGGGAGCAAAGGAAGATAAGACTCGATAGCAGCCTCGCTATTTAAACAATAGCCTAATAGCTTCCTCTAGGTGATTAGCCGTTACCGAACTATTGGCTTGTATGCCTTCACCGCATCCTCATTGGCTAATGAAACACGGCTAGAAATACTCGGTTAGCTTAGTGGTTTAGAGCGAATAATCATAAGGATGAAGGACAAAATGACGAGCTGAAAGAGTACCGCCCTTCTACCCTTTTTTCATATGCGACAATCATTCCGCTTTGAATAGTCGTTTCATGTAAATGTTGAAAGGATAGGTTTTATGGCAGAAAACAAGTTCTGTAGTAAATCTGTCACTGGATTAACAAAGGCCACAAATGCTATTCCACAAGGCACTAAGAAATCCCCACACTTATTCGTCAGGCCGTGTATACGATGTGGCCACCGGTGTGGTCGCGGTTCAGGCGGCGGTTCAAGTGCAGGCCTTCCAGCACAAACTCGATGGCTGATGCGATGGCGGCAGGCTCCTCAGAACGCTCGATGCGCTTTATGAGCTTGGACGCCTCACCTATCATAGGCAGCTTCTTCACATAGTCACCAGACGGAATGTCGCTTCCCGTTTCCACTGCGAGCCCTTCCTCGAACTTCAGCATCAGGTCTTCGAACTCGCGGGCCTTGAAGTGACGGCCAAAAGTATTTAGCACAGCCTTCTTTGTTAACTCCTCAAGGACCTTGAACTCGCGGCCCTCATCGACGCTCTCCATCTCCAGCTTGCCGAGAGTCGATGCGACGATTGCCGGCAGGTCGCTTATTCTTGGAGAGGCCTTCTCGTCGTGCTTCAGGCTACGCTTGAATGCAGAGCTGACCACCGTCTCGTAGTTCGCTATGGAGACTCTCAGGCTGACCCCAGAACGCTGGTTAACATCCGGGCTGCGTCGGGCCAGGGCCGTAATTTCGGCCACCAGTTCCTTCATGTAATCCGGCACAGTGACCTTATCCGCTGTGTCGTCGAACTTGGTGTACTCTTGCTCTACGATGCCCATCTCTTCTTCCGTCGACCGAGGGTAGTGAGTGCGAATCTGCGCGCCGTAGCGGTCCTTGAGAGGCGTGATTATCCTGCCTCTGTTGGTGTAGTCCTCGGGGTTTGCGCTGGATACCAGGAATACGTCCAGAGGCAGCATGATGCGATAGCCCTTTATCTGAACATCTCGCTCCTGCATGAGATTGAACAGGCTTACCTGGATGCGCTCCGAGAGGTCTGGCAACTCGTTGATGCAAAAGATACCGCGATTCGTGCGCGGGATAAGTCCGTAGTGGATGGTGAGCTCGTCGGAGAGGTAACGACCCTCCGCAACCTTGATCGGGTCGATTTCGCCGATGAGGTCGGCAACGGTAATATCGGGTGTTGCCAGCTTTTCTGCGTATCGCATCTCCCTGGGCAGCCAGGATATCTTTGCCTTGTCGCCCTCTTTGGCGATTATGTCTTTGCACTGTCGGCAGATCGGATTGAAGGGATCGTCGTTAAGCTCGCAGCCTTCCATAATGGGAATCTCTTCGTCGAGAAAAGACACCAGTTGGCGAATGACCCTCGACTTGGCCTGGCCACGCTCACCCAGCAGGATTATGTCTTGACCCGCCAGGATGGCATTCTCTAACTGAGGCACCACAGAGTCTTCGAAACCGATGATGCCGGGAAACAGTTCTTCGCCCGACTTGATCTTCGAAATAAGGTTTTTGCGGATCTCCTGCTTTACGCTGAGGACCTTATACCCGCTGGTTCGCAACTCTCCGATGGTCTTAGAATTGTTGGCCATGCCTGGCTCTCCTTAAGAAAATGCTTTTTCGTAGTTGTCTGGTCTAACTGATTACCTGAACTACGAACTATGACACCTTATGTGACGTTTTGATACGATGGGAAACTTCAATTTCTGAGGTATATCGACGGAACTGAACCGCGCCAATGGGCGATGCACCAAGTTTGGCATAGGATAGATTTCGTTGCAACTAACATCAGGCCGTTTTCATGTTATCTTAAACGGCGAAAAAGGGCACAATAGTTAAATTTTCCAAGGAGGCTACATTGGAGAACTTCATTTGTCGTACCTGCGGAGTAGAGTACACGGAGAGCGAGACGCCTCCAACCCACTGCGCCATATGCGACGACCCCAGGCAGTACGTGGGCTGGGAGGGGCAGAGGTGGACGACAATGGAGGAGCTTAAGGCCGAGGGTTACGAGAACGATGTGCATGAAGAGGAGCCTGGATTAACGGGTATTGGGATAGCTCCCAGCTTCACCATAGGCCAGCGGGCGTTGCTGGTCCAGACTCCCGGCGGCAACGTTCTTTACGATTGTGTTAGCTTACTGGATGACGCTGCAATTGATGCAATCAGGTCTCTGGGAGGCATTCAGGCAATCTGCTTTTCCCACCCTCATTTCTATGACAGCATGGTTACGTGGAGCCGTGCCTTCGACGATGCGCCCATATACATTCCCGAAGTCGACCGCGAGTACGTGATGCGCCCTGACCCCTCCATACGCTACTGGGATGGCAGCCCCTTGGAGCTTGTGCCGGGAGTAACCCTCATCCAGTGCGGTGGACACTTCCTGGGCAGCGCAGTGCTGCACTGGGCCGGAGGAGCCGATGGCAAGGGTGCACTCTTTGTTGGGGACAGTATTACCGTGGTGCCGGACAGGCGCTACGTGAGCTTCATGCGAAGTTATCCTAACCTGATTCCCCTACCCGAGTCGGAGATACGCGGCATTGTGGCGGCGGTGGAGCCTTACGAGTTCGACCGCATCTACGGAGGCTGGTGGGGACGCAACGTGATGACGGGAGCCAAGGAGTCCATTCGCCAATCCGCAGACAGGTACATATCGCAGATCAAGGAATCTTAAATGGGTGCAGAAGCGAAAGGCCGATTTGTCAGTAAGTCGAATGGGCTCTAAAAGGCAGTCAGGCCATACTAAATTTCAGAGGTTACTTAAATTCGAGCCAGCCCTGGCTCCGAGCAAAGAGGATCCGCGCAAAAGGAACTTACGTGAAGCAATATGGCTCGGCTTCGCTATTCAGAAATACGGTAGATTTCAACACTGGCGAAGTCCAAGATGCTCCCTTTGACAGGCACCTCAGGCTTCATGACCTTTACCCGGACCGACTGAACGTCGAAATTCTCCAGGACGTTGGTGGCGATGGATTCGGCAACGTTTTCGAGAAGCTTCCTAGCCGGGCCTTCCATGATCTTTTTGACTTCCTGGTAGACCAGCGAGTAGTTAACGGTGTCGTTGGGATCATCGGACAACCCCGCGGTCCGGAGGTCCAGCTCCATCTCCAAGTCGACAATATATCTTTGGCCCAGCTGCTGCTCGGCGTCGTGCACACCGTGGTAGCCATAGAACCTCAGGCCCTGCAACTGCATCTTGTCTTGCGGCACCATTAGTCTCCTGAGCCTGATGTGGCTTGCATGGACTTGGCCAGCTCCAATAAAGCCTGCGCGCGCTTCACCACCGGGACGTCGACAACCTTGCCGTCCAGCGATGTTGAGCCTCTGCCAATGCGCTCGGCCTCTTCGTAAGCCGCGATTTCTCGTTTGGCCTGCTCGACCTCGGCCTGCGATGGCGAGAAGGTCTCGTTTATTATGTCGATCTGGGCGGGATGGATAGCGAATTTGCCTTTGAAACCGTACTTCTTGGCATCGCGGGCGTTCTCGCGCAGCCCGTCTGGATCCCGAAAGCTGAAGAAGGGCGTGTCCAGTGCCAGAACACCGGCTGCCCTGGCGGCAACTCCGATGGCGCTCCGGGCAAAGATCGTCTCCTGCTCGCCTTGTGTGCGTTCGATCTCCATGTCGTTGGTGTAGTCCTCGGCTCCGAAGGCAACGGCCACTACCCTGGGCGATGCTGCGCTGACCTCATAAGCGTGGACAACAGCCATCGCCGTCTCGATCCACGCCAGTAGCCTGATCTGACCATCCGGAAGCCCTGCCCTCTGTTCCAGGTCGGATAGGATTTCGGAAATCTTAAGGATATCGTCGGCCGTGTAGATCTTTCCTACAGACACGCCGTAGATGTGTGGACCTACCAGTGCTGCCAGGTCCTCCTCCATGATGCCCGTATCCATGGAGTTGACCCTGGGAATGACCTTCACACCTTCGGCAGCCAGTCCCTCAATGTGCGCGGCCGTCACGTCTCTGGCATTGGATTTCTCGTCCGCTGGCACTGAGTCTTCCAAATCCGGAATGAAAGCATCCGGCTTCAGGCCCATCGCCTTTTCCATCATGCTTGGCTGATTGCCTGGGACGAATAGTAGGCTTCGCAATACGGTATTTTCAGATGTCATGGCTGTGTCTCCCTGCAAAATCAGGACTGTATTGGCTGCTCCAGAGATTGGAAAAGCCGGGACGAGTATATCATGCTGAGCCGATATCGGCGGCGATTGTGCGCCTGAGGACAAACTGCGTATACTATATTTTCCTACGCCGAAATGGCTCCAAATATTCTACTAACGAGACGCAACATGAGCGGATTTCCCAGAATAGAAATAATAGGCATCACTGGAATACCGGAGATCGTAGAGGGTGATGACCTATCAAAAATGATAGTTGACGCCGCCAGAGACCAAGGCACGCCTCTGGTCGATAAGGACATCCTTGTGGTGACTCAGAAAGTGGTGTCAAAATCAGAAGGGCGCCTTGTAAATATTAACGGCGTTGTGCCTTCTGCCTTTGCGTCGCAACTGGCAGCCGATATGGGCAAGGACGCCCGGCTGGTGGAACTGGTGTTGCAGGAGAGTCGTTCCATAGTGAGAATGGACGTGGATCGTGGAGTCATGATAACGGAGACGAAGCATGGGTTCGTCTGCGCCAATGCCGGGATCGACGCCTCTAATGTCCCCGGGGACGATTGGGTCTGTCTTCTGCCGGTGGATTCGGACAGGTCCGCCCGTGGAATTCGGCAGGCAATCGCCGCATTAACTGGCGGCGCCGAAATTGGGATCGTCATATCAGACACCTTTGGTAGGGCCTGGCGGGAGGGTCACAGCAATTTTGCCATTGGTGTTGCCGGTGTGGAGCTTATGAAGGACTACCGTGGAACCCTGGACGCCAATGATAGGGAGCTAAAGGCTACGACCATAGCCGTCGTCGATGAGCTGGCCGCCGCCGCAGAGATGGTGACTGCAAAAGCCATCAACGTGCCAGTGGCGCTAATACGGGGCTACGAACACGGCACCAGCTCTCCTGAGGGGATCAAACCAATGATTAGAGAGCGTTCTAGGGACCTTTTTCGGTAGAGTGCTATCGCAGCACCTGGCCGTCCCCTTGTTAGGCGTTCGGCCTATTGTTTAATAATGGCTGGCATTAGCCTTAACAATTAGTGTGAATAGCCATATGATGAGTTGAGAACACCAATACCCATAGAGTAGCATTAATATCCCTCATTATGTGTTTGGTTTCAGTATAAATGGGGTAAAGCACACGTATGGGTGTCAATAAATGTATATATCAAACTAATTATTTATCCATTTTAGGGATAGCTAATAACACGTAATTATGTGCGTAAATTTGACACTTCTCGGCCTCGCGACTATAATTTTGGGCAGTAGGCAATAGAAAGAAGATTGGGGTGATATGGAAGGCACACGGCTGCGGATTCTTCAATTGCTCCAAAAAAATGGTAATGCCACTGTAGAGGGTTTGGCCACTGGAATCGGGCTTGCTCCCCCCACAATTCGTAGGCACCTAGACATTCTCCAAAGGGATAGGCTAGTTGGATTTAATGAGGTCCGCAAGAAAACTGGTCGGCCTGAATACTCCTTCTATCTCACCGAAGATGGGCAGGAATGTTTGCCTAAGGATTATGATCGACTGCTAACAATGGTGGTCGATGAGATAGGTGGGCTAACTTCAGATGACGTCCGGGGCAGTGATGGTCCTCAGATTCTGCACGATGTCTTCACAAGGATTTCCCATAAGGCCGCTTCGGATAGCGCAATTCCTATTGGGCAGAATTTCCAAAATCGAGTAAAGTCTTTGGTTACTCTGATGGACCAACAGGACTTCTCGCCCTTATTGAGTGTAGATGGCAATGCCGTCGAACTGAAATTGATGAACTGCCCATTCCGTTCTGTCGCAATGAAAAACCCTTCCATATGCTCCTATGACTTTCACCTGATCTCCAAAGTGCTGGATGTGGACATATCTAGAATAGAGAGCATCCGGGATGGTGCTGGTGGATGTATATACAGGATATTGGCGTCTGAGTCAGAAGTTAAGGAATTGGCATCCGTCGGCAGTAACTAATTTTCCCCAACCAAAACTTGAGATTAAGAAATGGCCTGGATTAAATCCAGGCCATTTTTCTTTTGCAGAAAAATTAGGTCAAATTCCGAGGCAGTGATTCAGACTGGCCACTGCTCCATGTGAAAGGCCGCGTCCCAAAACTTATACTCGTAGTGACTGCTGGTACGGAATACGTGCTCCATGCGCAAAAGCTCAGCACTACTGCAGCCTTCTGCAATTCGATCTATAAACGACCGTAGCCATTCAGCCAACTCCGCGAATTCCGGCGTGCTGTACATCTCTATCCATCTTCCGTAGAGAGGCTGGCTTTCGGGAGCGCCCTTGTCGGCCAGCATCTGACCAATCTCGGCGTAACCCCATGAGCAGGGAAGTATTGACGAGGCGATCTCCCCTATTCCGGCAGAGTACCCCGTTTGCAACAGATGTCGGGTGTAGGCGAGCGTCGTCGGCGAAGGCTCCGTAGCAAGTAGCTCGGCCTCCGTAATGCCGAAGTCCTGGCAGAAACTGATGTGCAAAGCCATCTCTGTGTTCAGAGTCTCATGAAGCAGCTTTGCGAACCAGCCCATGTCTTGGACATCAGCTGTTTTGGCCACTGCCAAGGAGATTGCCCGACAGAAATCGATCAAAAAGAGATAGTCCTGACGCATGTAGTAGCGGAACTTGTCCAGCTCGAGGCTGCCGTCTCCTATGCCGGTCACAAAGGGATGCTTCTGTTCGCGGTCCCACATATCGGCAAATGTTTTTCTTAGCTCGTCAGAAAATCCCATGCTAGGCCTGCTCCAGAGTGACCTTCTCGCCTGAAGAGACCTGCTTCAGCACAAGAGGGTCGCCATCGATGGCACCCAGAACATTCACCGCACTGGCTGGCCGAATCTCGTCGCCTACGCTGGCTGGCGTGCGCCCAAAGAAGAGGCAGAAGGCTTGACCCGGTGGCCAGTAGCCAATAGCGCCCATGTCCACAACTTCTTGGGCACCGTCCTCTTCGTCCTCGACGGGAACGCGAAAGTAGATCTCATCTCCCCAGGTGTTGGCTGATGCCACAATCGGCAAGGCGTCCAAGATAAGGTCTGAGGTGTGACTGCTGTTCAGAATCGCCGTGACCTGTTGGTCACCCGCTGTGATTTTTATACGTCGCCCGTCCATAACGATCCTCGCCTAATCGATAAATTACGATGTCGCGCTGGCATACTGATGCCGCTTTTGGACATTATCACTTAAGCATTTCCTTGACACAAGCAGCGATTCATGGCTAAGTATGATGCCGGAGGTGGGCATTGGTTAAATCAGGTTACATTCTGGCCTTGGACCAGGGCACAACGGGCACTACCGCGATCATGGTCGATGGCGCAGGCAAGGTGCTTTGGCGTGCCTACCAGGAGATTGAACAGATTTACCCTCACCCGGGATGGGTTGAGCACAATCCCGTGGAGCTCTTCAACTCGTGTCTGGCGGTGATCGAGGACCTGCTGGAGGAGACCGAAATCTCCCCTGGCCAAATCGAAGCAATCGGAATTACGAACCAGCGTGAGACCGCTCTGGTGTGGGATCGCAGAACCGGAACTCCCGTTGCCAAGGCGATAGTTTGGCAGTGCCGTCGTACCGCGCCTCTATGTGGTGCCCTAAAAGCCAAAGGACTGGAAAAGGACGTTCGCGACAAGACGGGCCTTCCCATAGATGCCTGCTTCTCCGGAACCAAGGTCCGTTGGATTCTGGACAACATCGCAGATGGGCAGAGCAGGGCCGAGGCGGGCGAACTCGCTTTCGGGACTGTCGATAGCTGGCTGCTGTGGAACCTGACCAATGGCACGGTTCACGCAACTGACGTTACCAACGCCGCCCGAACCATGCTGTACAACATCAACGCCCTGGACTGGGATGATGACCTGCTTTCTGAACTAGACATACCCCGGGCGATTCTGCCAGAAGTACGGTCTTCCAGTGAGGTTTACGGGCACGTGAGCGGCAACTTCCTGGGCGGCAACAGCATACCCATAGCAAGCATGGCGGGCGACCAGCATGCTGCACTATTTGGCCAGGCCTGCTTTCGGCCCGGCATGACGAAGAACACATACGGCACAGGGTCCTTCGTTTTGATGAACACCGGTGACAGGCCAACGACCTCTAATCACGGACTCATAACTACGCCAGCGTGGAGCATCGGAGGTCGAGTGACATACGCCCTTGAAGGGAGTATCTTCTCCACAGGGTCCACGGTGCAGTGGCTGCGGGATGAGCTTCGCATGATCGAGTCGGCTGCCGACGTTGAAGCGCTGGCCCGATCTGTTGACGACAATGGCGGTGTTTACATCGTCCCCGCCTTCACTGGTTTGGGTGCACCACACTGGGACATGTACGCCCGTGGGGCAATTCTGGGAATAACCAGAGGCACCAACAAGGGTCACTTCGCTCGCGCAGCCCTGGAGTCCACCGCCTACCAGACCCTTGATGTTATTGAGGCCATGAAAGAGGATGCCGGACTGGATATCGGAGGGTTAAGAGTGGACGGCGGCGGCTCGGTCAACGACCTCATGATGCAGTTCCAGGCGGACATACTGAATATGCACCTGGAGCGCCCATACGTCGCCGAGACCACTGCTTTGGGCGCGGCCTATATGGCGGGTCTGGCCGTTGGATTCTGGGAAAGCCAGGAAGAGATCGAGGGCCTGTGGTCTTCAGGGCAGCGCTACGAGCCGCACATGAGGGACGATACTCGGCAGCGTCTGTGCACCAGGTGGTCACGAGCGCTAGATGCCGCAAAAGGCTGGGCTGCCGAATAGTATTTCAAGAAGTAGAGCGTGTACCGTTTAGGTACGCCAACCATAATTTGATTCGCAAAATCGACAGGAGGAGACAATGCCTACAATACAGGCCGATAGGCTAAGAGATATAGCGGCCCAGCTTCTGATGGGAGCCGGCGCTAGCGCAGAAGAGGCGGAGATAGTCTCGCGACACTCTATAGGAGCCAACTTGGTGGGCCACGACTCCCACGGCATAATTCAGATTCCGACCTATATTGATCGAGTCAAGCGAGGCCACATCATGCCTGGTGCGGAGTATGAGGTGGTCAGGGAGACCTCCACAACGACTGTGGTTGATGGTCACTGGGGCTACGGTTACGTGGTCTCCGAAAGAGCGATGAAGACTACTATCGCCAAGGCTCTGGAGCACGGCGTAGCGGCTGCCACGGTGTTCAGGCAGAGCCACGTGGGTCGCGTCGCCGATTACCCAATCATGGCTTCTAATGAAGGGCTGATTGGCATGATGACGGCCGACTCCGGCCGGTCTGCCAAGGCGGTTGTGCCCTTCGGAGGCAAAGAGGCTCGTCTGGGCACAAACCCTATCTGCATATCCATGCCCAGCAACCTGGAAGGTCCCATGTTTATCGACATGGCCACCAGCGCAGTGGCAGCAGGCAAATTAGGTGTCGCCGTTGCGAGAGGCACCTCGGTTCCTGAGGGATGGATCATCGACAAGGATGGCAATTCGTCCACGGATCCCGCCGACCTGCGAAGTGGTGGCGCGGTGCTGCCTCTAGGTGGCGATCAGGGCCACAAGGGTTACGGTCTCGGTGTGATGGTCGAGATATTTTCAGGCATTCTCACCGGCCTGGGATTTGGTCACGACCCTTCAGGTCGCCACAACGACGGCTGCTTCATGGCTGCATTCAAGGTTGAGGCGTTCAGGGACCTGGAGGACTTCAAGAAAGAGGTAACAGAGTTCGCGCATTACCTCAAGGAAACACCACTGGCGGCAGGCTTTGACGAGATCTTCTACCCTGGCGAACCCGAGTTTCTGAAGGAGAAGCAGCTGCTCGTAGATGGCATCGAGGTTGAGGACTCTACATGGGACAAGCTGAAGGTGTTGGCCGATGAGTACGGTGTGACGGAGAAGCTTGCTCTTTGACTGCGGAAGGTCAGGCGCGGAGCATGACCGATTTCGTTCGTAAGTTAGTCTGTTCAGTAGCATGCGTACTAAGCTTCGCTCCGGCGCTCAGGTTTGATTAATCGGAAGGATGCATGAATTATTCAAGCGGGGATTTAAAGAGAATCGGGACCTTCATTTTTCTTGCATTCGCTTTGAGTTTGCCTTTCTACATCATCATCGCAATAACTGGCGAATTCGCTTTGCCATTATTGTTGGCTCCGATGGTGGCGGCGCTAATCACCAGGTACATTTACCAGCGAAACGTAAGAGACCTGGGCTGGAAGCTGATGAATACCGGTGCCCAGCCTCGTTGGTGGCAGTGGGGCAATTCACGCTTTCTGGCGTTAAGCTACGCGATGCCTCTGGCGATCGGAATCCTGGTATACGGCTTGACGTGGGTTCTTGTTGCCGGAGTTGGCAAAAGGGAGCGGATTTCTAACGGCTGGAATTGTCAGTGGCCTGATTTGGGCGCTGTGGCACTACCCGCTCATCTTCTTATTGCCAGGTCTGTTTGACTTCGCTGGTATGTCTCAACTTTTTGGAGTGCCAATGTTCACGTTAAGCCTTACAGTAGTCTCCATTTTTTTGGCCTGGCTACGACTGAAGACGGGCAGTGTGTGGCCTGCTGTCATAGCTGACGGCAGCCACAATAGACTCACCCTGAACTTCTTCAACAATATGACATCACAGGAAGGCTCTGCGCCATATATCGCCGGCGAGGTTGGAGTCGGCTTGCTAGTTGCGTGGACAATCGTGGCCTTAATTTTCTGGAGAATCTTTTCCAGGTCTAACACGGTTGAGGCGCAGGTGTCAGTCGTTTGAGGGCCTGAAGCGCGCGCATACGAAGGCATATCAATAAAAGAGCCGGGCCGTGAATTTCAATTTCGCGGTCCGGCTCTTCTGTTTCTCTTAATTGCTCTGCCCTGATGTTAGTTTTTGCCAGCCCACTGTCGCCCGCTAAAGCCATCTACGCCCTTCGCCTTGCAGTATCCCTCAGTCTGGTTCTCAAATGTCCATTTCGAGGATGTAGAGGCCGCCTGCGAAGCGATCGATGGCGTAGAGCAGTCGGTTTTCGTCGATGAAAACGTCGTTGATGTTGATGCCCTTTTCAGGGTCGGAGGCGGGCGGCACGTAGTAGGCTATCTCCTCTGGCCTGAATGGGTCGGTGATATCGTGGACTCGAATACCAGCGTTGAAATAGGCCCCGACGATAATCGTGTCCGAGAACCAGGAGTTGTCGCCCGGTCGGTTCTCGTGCAGGTTGTGCGCGCCGAAGCGTCCTGGCCTATGACCAAAGTCTTCCACAGGAGGCATGGGCAGCGTGCTGATGATGATCGGATTGGTCTCGTCACTGATATCCAGCACCCAACTCAGCTTGGGGAAGTCGCTCAGGTCTTCTGTAATCGCCTCGTCGCTGACGATGGCCAAACCGCGCTCGAACAGCGGCAGCATCGTGTGACTGAAGCCCGGCATCGGAGGATGGTAGTCCAGTCGGCTGATCATCTTGATGTTGCTGTAGTCAGACGTATCGAGGATGATGGCGCCGCCGTCGATGTAACCTAGATAAGCCCTGTCCGGATGGTCTGGGTATATGTTGACGTTGTGCAATCTGAAGCCCGTGTCCTTAACCGTGTGCCTGACCGGCTGGGCCTCGGAGTCGCCCTTGCGCGTGCCGGGAAGCCACCAGCGGCCAGCCTCTTTGGGATTGGAGGGATCGCTGACGTCTACGATCATGTGGAACTGGTCGTCGAGTTGATTGTGTGGCTCGAAGTCCGCTGCGCCCGTTGTCAGATGCGCGTAGTGGCCGTCCACATACCAGAGGCAGTGCGCTCCACGGGAGAACGGGCCTGATGTGTCGAAGAAGGATATTTGCTTGGGATTGGCTGGATCGCTGACATCGTAGATGCCCATGCCTGCGGGTTTTAGTCCTGGCCTAACCGTCTGATAGGCAACAAGAAGAATGTCCCCTACCAGGTCCAATGAGTTGGAGCGAACGTCGCTGTGCGGGAGGTCAGTCTGCACTACGGTAAATGGATTCTTCGGGTCGGTGACGTCGACAGCCGTGAAGTCCTTGGGCGCGCACTCGTGGGCGACGTACATGATGCGCCGGCCATCGCTGGTCTTCTGAAGGGCCAGTCCCTCTCCGCCATTGCCGAAACCATCCAGCTTGTGCTGCGAGATCAGGCGGATGTTTTTTGCCTCTGCTTGTTCGGTCATTAATGTCTCCAGTTTTACCCAAAAAATGGTCAAGTTATGTCAAAGCTTCATGTGCTTGTTGAAGGCGATTATCGAAGGTTACCAGCGGCGCGTCAAGCAGCCACCAAGCTGGCTCGTCAAGTCTCTATCGCTTGAACTAAGCCTGTTCGTTATAGCGGTAGTGAGGCGAACCGCCCTCCAGCTCCCATCCCTCGAACCAGCGCTGGATATGGGGCAATAACTTCTTGCTCAGACCTGTACGATTCAGCTCGGCTGAAGTCAGTGGCCTTGTGAGAGATTCTTTTAGCTTCGCGGTGATCTCCTCTTTCTTGACCCGTGTAATGTTCCTGTCTCGCATGACTACCTCGCCGTCCACGATGACCGTGCGAATGTCGATACCCTTCCCT
>Ga0066376_10003542_pt1 | contig 13905 bp, 12 predicted proteins | sample Knorr_S15_td_Bot_FD_77009 | JGI IMG/M metagenome (GOLD analysis project Ga0066376, IMG submission 77009) | Marine microbial communities from Southern Atlantic Ocean transect - Knorr_S15_td_Bottom_ad_5009_LV_A | ecosystem: Environmental > Aquatic > Marine > Oceanic | place: Southern Atlantic... | reverse complement strand
TAATCCCTGGCTCTAATCCCTGGCTCTAATCCCTGGCTCTAATCCCTGGCTCTAATCCCTGGCTCTAATCCCTGGCTCTAATCCCTGGCTCTAATCCCTGGCTCTAATCCAATGAATTAGTCGGGTCCATGTATACGGGTGTAGTACGTTCGATGAACAGCACCGCTCCACTGGGCGGGATTATCTCCAGGCTGAACGTCGTGTTCACCCCTAGGGAGTTGGTCAGATTGTCATCAGTGCTCGCTGTGGAATCCAAGCCGAACATCTTGATTTCGTAGACTTCGTTTCGTTCCAGAAGCATGTCAGAGTCGGCACTGCCCAGACCGGTGGAAGTGAAACCTTCTGAATTGGAGTCTGTGAGGAACATCTTAGACTGGGTCTGATCGGTGTATTTAATCAGGGTCTTGCCTGGCGTGAGGTCGATGGCATTGCCGCCGGCTGCGTTAGCAACCTGGAAGGCGATCTGGGATATTATGGCTGCGGTACCGCTGGTGGGTGAGGTGAGTACCACAGAGCCCTTGAGCTCCATGCTGCCCCGTGTCTCAGCCAAGCCTGCCTGAATGGTCTCTTTAGCTTTATCACTGGAAAATAGACCGGTGGACAAGGCGGCGAAAGCAAACACCGAGGAAACCACCACGAAGGCAATCAAGACGATGGCTGTTTCCAGACCGGTAATTCCCCTTTGGTCTTTTAGGATCCGTTGGTTACAAAACATTTGGTACTCCTGCTGCATACCCTTTGTGTCCCGACTCGAATATCTGTTTAATTGTCAAAGGATTGCTAAATCAGTGTAGGCAGCGCCGCATAATAGGAAACACGGGGAGACCACCTGATACGTGTGCTGCCAATACTTTCGCCCGATGGGTGTTCGCACCTAGTTCTCATGGATTTCACCTTCACAAGTGTGCCTGAGAGTCTAGCTTGGCGAGTTGCTGGCCATTGATGATGGTCAACCGACGGTCTTCTTGCCAAACAAAACAGTTCTACCCGCCATGTGTCAGCAGCCGGTAGCGGGGCCGGAGGAGTTTTATTAATATGCGGGAGGAATTCCATTCAGCGCTGGTCTAGGATCCGGTGGACGGATTGGCTCTGACTCAAAATGACGGAAAATATTGGCGGAAAAGCTTGACGGAAATTACGACGGAAATGACGATGGAAAATGATGGCGCCAAACAGGCGTATTCACCCACGATTCGTGAGCTGCCTCAAGGGGAGCGGCCACGGGAGCGGCTGAAGGAGTATGGGGCTAAACACCTGAGCAACACCGAAGTTGGTTGCCATTCTGCTTCGCACCGGCATGCAAGGAGAGAACGTCCTATCGTTGTCGTCGCGGGTTCTGATGCAGTTCGACGGGCTGGCTGGTTTGGGCCGGAGTACCATCGGTGAGCTCTGTTCCCTGCGTGGTCTTAGCGAGGCCAAGTCCTGTTAGCTTCTTGCGGCCTTGGAGTTGGGCCGACGCTCCGTATCCCAGTCACCGGAAGAGAAGGTGACCATAAACTCGCCTCAGGACGTGGCCAACTTGCTGATGGCGGAAATGTGCCTCTTGGAGCAAGAACACTTGAAGGTATTGCTGTTGAACACCAAGAATGAGTTGATGAAAATCCACGAAGTCTACGTGGGAAACGTCAACGCTTCTGTGGTGCGACCAGCCGAGGTGATACGCCCGGCGGTCAGGGAAAACGCGCCTTCGATTATCGTGGTTCACAATCACCCGTCGGGCGACCCAACTCCCAGCCAGGAAGACATTGCAATAACCAAGGATTTGATTGCTGCCGGCAAACTGCTGGGTGTGGAGTTGCTGGATCATGTGGTGATTGGCAACCGTAGCCGGTTCGTAAGCCTCAATGAAAAGCGTCTGGGGTTCAGTTAAGCAAAACAAAGAACAGAAGTTTGTGTGTAGTTGCCTACCTAAGAAAAAGCGTCTGGGGTTTAGTTAAGCAAGCCGCAGAACAGAGGGTTGTGTGTAGTTGGTCTACCTAAGTAAAAGAGGTTGGGGTTCAGTTAAGCGAGCCATGCTATACACTTGTACTGGCGAGCCGGAGATACTGGTTTTGGTCCCCGGAAGGAGACCATGAGTCCAGATATTTAGCCATTCCTCCTTGTTTTTGTTAATTCATGTCCTTGGGCTTGTTGGGAGTGGTTTTGGGGTTTCTGAGGCCTAACAGTGGCGCTCTGGGTGCGGTTCTGGTAGGTGTATTGCCCAGAGCCTGCTGAGTTGGAGCAAGGCGGATGCCAGCAGGGATGAGTTGCAGCTTGCCCTCTATACCTACATTGTGTGGGTATCGATTTGCTTGATAGGCGCCTGGGTCGGCCTCACACTTCGGCCGATAGGTGATGCGTACGCGTCCAAGCCTCAAAGGTTTGAGCCTAGTCGAGGTAACCCTTAGCTTAAATGCCAAGAGGGCGTCTCAGGACGTTTGCTTGGTCAAGCCATCTGGCCTGCGCCAGATTCGGAATCGGTTTTAGCCGGTAGATTCTTGCTGGGCTAGCCACCGCTCGTTGGCCATCTGGAATACTCGTCTCACCTGCTCGACGTTGTAGGGCGCTTCCTCCGACTCTGCCGAAGCCCATTGGCTCCGGGGCTCCTCGAAGAAATCACCTCCATATACATGGATTGCTCCTGTATATTCCGAACGAGGGTTGGCCACGGCGTGGATGGCGTCTTTGGCCAAGGCAATGGCATCGTGGGAGTGCAACTCTTGGGCGCCGGTTCTAATCAGGCCCGTGCCTTCCTTGTTCCGAGTGTAGAAGGTGTTGTCCTCTTGCCCACCGTATAACCCAATCACCGCCCACATATTGTGCTCATGAGGGTAGAGGGCGATGCCCGGCGGCCAGACTATATTCAGCACCGTGAGTTCCGAGGAGTGGTGTAGCGTGGTTAATTTGGCCGCGGTGGGCGTGCCCAATTCAGCCTCGAGTTCCAGAGGATCGGACATAGCCTGGGCCACCAATTCTTGGACAGCCTGTTCTGGCGTGTGCTCTTTCAAGGCTTCCTGGCACGATGCCACAAATTCTTCGACGGTGAACATTCTTCTCTCCTCCCGCTCAGCCCCTAAGCAAAACGATCAGAACCCATTGATTGGCGTGATGGACGCCGGTTTAACCAACAATCTCGGCCAGTCGGTCTACCTGTTCCGGGTCGTGAACTTGGGGCAAGAACATCATCTCGTCTACCCCCATGTCGGAAAAAGCATGGATGAGGTCTCGGACCTGCTCCGGCTGGGTTAGCACGCCCTTTGCTGCTCGCTCCGCCATTTCCGTCCCCAAGAACTGATTGTAGTGCAGCGCTTGTGCGGCCCCGCGTTCAGCGGCGCCGGGGCCCAAGGCGAAGCCGTTGGTTGCGACTATCCGAGGTCTTTGTGACCTGCCGGCAGACTTCCAAGCGTCTTCCACCGAACGGTAGAGCGCCTGGGCGGCTTGAGGATCGCCTCCGCCTCCCAGGTAACCATCGGCCCATCGGCCTGCTCTACCGATGGCCGCTGGGGCGAATCCGCCGATTAATAGTTCCGGTCCTCCGTCTTGCACAGGTTGCGGGCCAACCGAGGAAACTCCTTCTTTTGGCCCTTCTCCCTTCCAGATTTTCTTAAGCTCGGCCAGTTGCTCCTCGAAGCGGCGGCCTCTACGCCGGTAGTCACCGGTCACCGCTAGGTAGTCGTCCTCTCGGCGGCCTACGCCCAGTCCCAAGGTGAATCTCCCATCGGAGAGGGCATCCAAGCTGGCCGCTTGTTTGGCCAAGAGGACGGTGTCGCGTACAGGAGCGATTAGCACGCTGGTCATCAGCCTGATTCGTTGGGTCACTGCGGCGACTCCAGCTAGAGCAATCATGGGTTCCCAGTTGGGATATACTATGCGATCAATGATTCCCAGGCTGGAAAAAGGACCGATATCGGCTCTTCTCGCCCAGTCTAAGATGGCTAATCTCTGGGCTCCGGGCACGCTGGCCGGAAGTCCGATTCCAATCTTCATGGCGCTCCTGACGCATTGGCCGGGAGGCCAATAGCTAATCTGATGCTCGGTTAAACAAAAGCGACTTGTTCGTAGTTTCCGCCCACGATGGGCACTGCGTCCAAGCCCAGCCACCGTTCGATTAGAGTCCCGTAGATGCCCCTGAAATCGATGTTAAATAGCAGGTCGCCTTCAAGCAAGTGTTCCCGTTTTAATGACGGATACTCGCTGTGCATGCCGCCCTTAACCTGGTCGCCGAAAGCCATGGCCATGCCTCCGGAGCCGTGGTCAGTGCCTGAGCCGTTATCCAACACCCGCCTACCAAACTCGGTAAACACAAACATCAGAACGTTATCCGAGGCGTCATGGGCTTGAATGTCAGCGAAAAAATCGGCGATTCCCCGGCTCAGGTCGCCTAGGAGCATAGGCTGGATCGGAACCTGATTGGAATGGGTGTCGTAGCCGCCCTGCTGGGTGTAGAAAATCCGGGTTCCCAGTTCGGCCAGCAGCACCTGGGCAATGCCCTTCATATTCTGTGAGATGGGCGTATCAGCGTACTCAACCGTCGATTGATATTTCTCCGGCGCTGTTCTCAGGATGTCTGCTCCCTTCAATGCGTCCAGCCCGGTCCGGCCCAGATAGTCCATGGTGGGCCCTGTGCCAATCGCCGGAGAGTACATGCGAGCGAACACCTCCAGAGCGTCGGTCCGGTGCTGTTGGTCGGCAATCCCGGACATCACGCCGTAGCCCTCCAGAGCGCCGACCGAGGCCACAGGAACGCCGGTCAAAGCTAATGCTCTGGGAAGACCGCGACCGTAATTCACAGCAGTCAATACGTTTTCGGCCTTCGGGTCCAGGTCCCGAACGACCTTTCCCAGCCAGCCTTCCGTGGCAATCTTCACGGGCTCGGCAGTGTGCCAGATGTCCATGGACCTGAAATGGGAACGGTTAGGCTCCGGGTAGCCAATCCCGTTGATGATGGCCATATTCCCTTGGTCGTAGAGCCCTTTCAATGGCTCCATGACGGGATTGAAGCCGAAATCGCCGTCGATGGGCAGGACCTGGTCCGCCGGAATGTTCACAGTGGTTCGATTGTCGTAGTAGATTGGGTTGTTATAAGGGACAATGGTGTTCATGTAGTCGTTGGCGCCGGTCAATTGGACCACCACCAATATTGGGTCTTTGTGAGTAGGCGTCATGTCCCAAACTCCTTGCGAGAGAATTTCTATTGTGGAAATCTGGCAGAGGCGCCAACTGGAATTAGTCTATATGGGCGATGATTGTTACAACTCTAGCAGTCCTCGCGAATGCCCGTCAAACTGGGTGCATGCCGGACCGATTGCTCGTATACTTGCCCTTGCCCTTGTACTTGACAGTAATAGCACGGCAGTTTTACGATTCTTAGTGGACATCCGGAGCTTGATACCCATTGGCCGGAGCGAACGGTATAAACCGGAAGATTCGGCATTAGGACAAAGGGGCCCCCAGGCACCGCAGAATTCTGGATTAGTAGTGGATCCAGATTAGCTGGAATCAGGTTCCGGAGAGGGTGCTAACCGGGGGATATAGCTCAGTTGGGAGAGCGCGGCGTTCGCAACGCCGAGGCCGAGGGTTCGAGTCCCTCTATCTCCACCAAATGCCCCTGTAGCTCAGAGGATAGAGCGGCGGCGTCCTAAGTCGCGCGTCGGGGGTTCGAGTCCCTCCAGGGGTACCATAATATCAAGGCAGGCATAGGAGCGTAGCTCAGTTTGGCCAGAGCGCTGGTCTCCAAAACCAGTGGTCGGGGGTTCGAATCCTCCCGCTCCTGCCAAAAATAGGCACGAAAAAGACCCTCGGTGCAAGCCGAGGGTCTTTTTGTTTTGCGTTTTTGCTGGCATTTAGATCGAGCCGGTCAAAGTCACTCCGATTGGCAGTCACGGAACTGCCGATTTATATTGCGGATATTGTACTCGGCCACTGCCTCTAGCGAAACTTCATTTGCCCCTTCATTTGTGCCTGTCATGGGGTATAATAGCCCCCGAAACTGTGATTCGCCTATGAATCCCGACTCGAAAGGAAAGTAAACATGCAAGAACAACATGGACGCAGGCTCGACGGCAAGGTAGCCATCGTCACCGGGGCAGGGGCCACCGGTAGCGGTGATTTTGTTGGCATTGGCCAGGCCACTTCTATCCTGTTCGCCAGGCAGGGCGCCAAGGTGTTGCTGTCGGACCGGGATCAACAGAACGCCGAGGTCACTTTGGCGACCATCAAGGAGGAAGGCGGTGAAGCTTCCGTGTTCGTTGGGGACGTCACCAGCAACAGCGACTGTGAGGCCATGGCCAAAGCTGCGGTTGAACGCTACGGCAGACTGGACGTTTTGATAAATAACGTGGGTATCACCGGCCCCGGCTCGGTGACCGACGTGGCCGAGGATTTTTGGGACACGGTTTTGGACGTGAATCTAAAGAGCGTCATGCTGACCAGCAAACATTGCATCCCTCTGATGATTGAAACCGGCGGTGGCTCCATCGTCAATCTCTCCTCCATCGTGGGCCTGCGGGCCGGGAGCGGGAAACCTAGCCATGCGTATGCGGCGTCCAAAGGCGGGATAATAGGCCTGAGCAACTCCATGGCCGTTCACTACGGTCGGGATAATGTGCGGGTCAACTGCATCGCCCCGGGACACGTCCGCAGCCCCATGGTGGCCCGACAGTCTACGGAAGAGATGCTTGAGCTTCGGCGTAAGGCTGGGCCATTGGGCACTGAGGGCACTTCTTGGGACGTGGCGTTTGCTGCCCTGTTCTTGGCTTCGGACGAAGCCCGTTGGGTCAGCGGCGTGACCCTTCCGGTGGACGCTGGTCTCTTGGCGGCTACGCCATTGGCTATGTATCCTTACCTGCAAGAGAAGGATTGACCAGCATTCCGCTTACCTACTTGGTCAAATAGAAAATCTTTATGAGGGCCTATTGGCCCTCTTTTCTTTGAGCTTACGAAGTCACGCGGACGCAGTTTGCCTCAAACTATTCTAGGATGACGGAAAAAGTAACCCAAATGGCCAATAAATCATTATCATGATGCTATCGCTATCGTAGTATTATGAATCCTTCTATTCTCTCGTTTAAGAGCGAACTTAAGGGAGGAACCTTCTAATGTCTATGGATTATGGCGCAGAAGCCATCAAACGCCACCGGGCGAGTCGAGGCAAGGTTAGCATCGCTTCCAAGATGGTGGTTGAGACGCTGGACGACCTATCAATCGCCTACACTCCCGGGGTGGCATCGGTGTGTATGGCCATCGCCGATGATAAATCCGAATCGTTCCAACTCACTAACCGGGCAAATGCCGTGGCGGTGGTCACTGATGGCTCGGCCGTGTTGGGCTTGGGCAATATTGGTCCCGAAGCAGCAATGCCGGTGATGGAAGGTAAGTCAATCCTGTTCAAGGCCCTTGCCGACATCGACGCTTTCCCCATCTGTCTGGGCACCCAAGACAACGATGCCATAATTCAGACGGTGCGCTACTTGGCGCCCAGTTTCGGCGGAATCAATCTGGAAGACATAGCAGCGCCCCGCTGTTTCGAAATTGAAGACGCCCTACAAGATTTGGGCATACCCGTCTTCCACGACGACCAGCACGGGACAGCCATAGCAGTGCTGGCAGGGGTGATAAACGCTCTGCTAGTTACTGGCCGCAGGATTGAAGACACCAAATTCGTGTTCGCCGGGGCAGGGGCCGGAGGCATCGGATCCACAAAGCTGCTTCTGGACCACGGTGCCACCAACGTGACCTTGGTGGACAGCACCGGCATCATCTCCCGGAACCGTTCCGACCTGACGGCGGTGAAATCAGCCATGCTGGATACTACCAACCCGGACAACACCCACGGCGGCTTGGCTGATGCTCTGCGCGGGGCCGACGTATTTATAGGCCTTTCCGCAGCCGACGCTGTTAGTCCGGAGATGGTTTCCTCAATGGCCAAAGACTCCATCGTATTCGCAATGGCAAATCCTATACCGGAGATTTGGCCCGACGTGGCCCGGGCCGCTGGCGCTGCGGTGGTGGGTACCGGTCGTAGCGACTTCCCTAACCAGATTAACAACAGCCTGGTCTTCCCCGGCGTTTTCCGGGGAGCGCTGGATAGCCGTGCCACAAGAGTGACCACCCGCATGAAACTGGCCGCCGCAACGGCTTTAGCTGGCTTGGTCCCCGAGCCCACGCCGGAGAATGTCATCCCTTGGTCCTTGGACCGGGAGGTGGCCAAGGTTGTTTCTGAGGCAGTGTCTGGGTCGGTCTAGCTCGGTTCCCGCCAAAATTCAGCTACACGAAAGCCCCTCGGTGAAAGCCGGGGGCTTTTTGTATTCACTTTAATGTTCGAACAGGGGCCGAACAGTGACCGAATTCTGGCTGTACGGTAGTCCAAACGTTCCCCTATCAAACGCTTAGACCGCTGGCAGGTTACCCAACGTGTGTATAATCTAGCCCAATTCGCTGATTCACGTCTGGAAATATTAATGGAGAAATCCAATGCTAATCGTCGACGCTCAGGTTCACCTTTGGGGCAGTGGCTCGCCCACCGGCGCCCACCGTAAAATCGACTCTTTTTCGGCTGACGACTTGTTGAAGGAGATGGACGAGGGAGGCGTGGACGCTGCCGTTATTCACCCGCCTAGTTGGGATCCCGGCTCCGGCGACATCGCCTTGGAGGCAGCAAAGCAACACCCTAGACGTTTGGCCATTCTGGGCAAGTTCCCCTTAGACGATCCAAAGAGCAAATCCCTGGTAGACGGTTGGAACAAACAACCAGGAATGCTTGGATTCAGGTTCACGTTCTTGCAGCCGGGCCAAGAAACCTGGCCCACGGACGGCACCATGGACTGGGTCTGGCCAGCAGCGGCCCAAGCCGGTCTCCCCATCGCACTGATGGCCAGCAAGTTCCTGCCGTTGGTGGGTCAGGTGGCCGAGAAACATCCGGACCTCAAGTTGATTGTGGACCATATGGGCAGGTTCGGCACCGCTACCGATGCCCCGGCTTGGGAGAACCTTCCCGAGTTATTGGCCTTAGCCAAGTATCCCAACATTGCGGTAAAGGCCACCGGTGCGCCCAGCTACTCCAGCGCGCCCTATCCATTCAAGAATATCCACGACTACATCCACCAGATTTACGACGCCTTCGGTCCAAGCCGGATGTTCTGGGGCACGGACATCACCCGGATGCCCTGCCCATGGAAGCAATGCGTAACCATGTTCACTGAGGAGTTGCCCTGGCTGACGGAAAAGGACAAGGAACTGATTATGGGCCGGGCGCTTTGCGATTGGATCGGCTGGGACCTGCCAGGGTAGGCTGGCACAGAATAGCTATTTATTCTGCGAAGGCAAACCTGGGGTCCGCGGCCCGCACGGTCGCTTCCGGAAGGCCCAATTCCTTTCGGACAATGTTCGTCCCTTGCACCAAGGCGACGCATTTGTGAAACGCTATCCTGCGGGAAATTCCTTCACGGCCAAAGCCGCAGTCGCTGGAGATTATTAGTCTTTCCGGCGACACGTACTCCAATGCCCTGCGAATCAGATCAGCGACGCTGGCCGGCGACTCCACCACGGTGTTTGTATGGTTCACCACGCCGATGGCCAACTTTTTGGTGGTCTCCTGGCGGGCGAACAGCGGCAAATCCCTACCCATGGTACTGGCGCACTCAAAGGTTACGACATCGGCGTCCACTTCCAGTAGATAGGCCATGGACCGCTGGTAAGAAGGGTCATCCACCAGTCTTTGCTGGGCCGGGTTTCCCCAGCAAGTGTGAAGCCATATCTCGGCATTCACCCCTCGTATTTCCCGGTTGAAGGCCTCGGTGAAGAAGGCGTAGTCCTCGTCCTTGGTGGCCGGGATTAGGCCCATGAAATGGTGCCTCGGTTCCTCCATCTGGATTAATTCGCAGCCCGAATCAGCCAGGTTGCGCAACTCCTGGTTCATGATGTCGCAAAGGTCCAGAAGCAGCTCTTTTTCCGTGGGGTAAAACTCGTTCCAAACCATGCGGGTCAACGACTGGGAGCTGATGGTCCCAAACTTGATTGGTTTGGCGGACATTTTTTGGGCTGTTTTCCATAAGGCGGCATACTCCAAAGGCCCGGCGCTCAGTTTTTCGGCGACAACCGGGGGTTGGTAAGCCTCTTGCACCTCGTAGAGAATATGCCCAGGCCGTATTCCGAAATCGCCGGACCATCCCGGAGATAGGTCTCGGCTGCCCTGAATTCCCCCAAGCCGCTCTAACACGTAGAAGAACCAAGACTTTCCGCCCACCTCCAAGTCGAACCGGGAATCGCCATCCGTCAAGATGTCCAATCCCGCCATCTCTTGGTCGCTAATAGTAGCCGCCACAGCATCCAGGTATTGCTCCCGAAATAACGTGTTCCCCATGGCAGTCTTGAAAGATCGCCCGTTCAGCCCTTGGGTGTACCAGTTGGGCTTGGGATAGGACCCGGTCATAGTGGTCGGCAGAACCATACCTTCAGTCACTTTAATCATCTTCGCACCTGTTGTGATTGCTTGCTGATTCCAGGCATTTCCTCAGAATGACAGTTTTAGGCCAGGCCCTGCGTAGGTGATTCAGGGCCAGGGTCGAATAGGCGCATATTATAGTCGCTGATGGTTTGAAAACCCAATTCGAGATAGGGGTTTGTAAAAGGTTGGGTGGGAGATTATATTGATTCACCAATAACCGTCCAATTGGGGCTAGTTTCTAGCAACTTAAGGAGGCCCAACATGAGTCCTCAGAAACCCATGGCCCATCTGGTTGGCAGCGTGCCTCTTCCCGACACGGAAACTGTGTTCCGGACTGTAGCCGGCCAGCTCGGCAATCGCCTGAAAAGGATTCCCGATGGCGAGACCGGTGACCGGTGGCGGTGGATATTCTGGCAAAGAGAAATGCTGGTGAATCACCCGGCCATGGAAGACGACACAGACACCAAGACATTCAAAGTCGTTCAGTGGGACGGGCAAATAATACGTGACTTGCCGTTCCTGCGGTTCAAACCTGGAGTGGACCCGTCTCAGGTTAAATTTGAAGCAGCATACGCTGGCCCTGCCGTCGAGTCTTTTGGGACGTACCAGCGACTTCAACGGGAGGGGATAATCGGCCCTGATACCCTCTTTCAGGTTAGCCTACCCACTCCTATGGCGACGGCGTTCATGTATATCAGCCCCAGCGCACGGGAAGCCTATCTGCCGGTCTACGAAGCGGCTTTGGCAGATGCGCTCAGGGAAATCTTGGACTCGATTCCCCACGACCGTCTTTCGATACAGTGGGACGTTTGCCAGGAGGTTTTGGTCTTTGAAGATTATTTCCTGGCGAGGCCGGAGGACTATAAAGAGCAGATATTCTCCGAGTTGGTACGAATGGGCCAGTTGGTGCCCGAAACCGTGGATATGGGCTATCACCTGTGTTACGGCAGCCCCCGGGATGAGCATCTGGTTCAGCCCAAGGATATGGGGATATTGGTTGAGATTTCCAACGGTCTGATTGCCGGATTGAACAGACGCTTGGACTTTCTTCACCTGCCGGTGCCCAAAGACAGGACCGACGCCGCATATTTTCAGCCGTTGGAAGGACTGAAAATCGCTTCCGACACTGAAATTTATCTGGGGTTGATTCATTTTGACGACCGGTCAGGTGACGCCCAGCGCATAGCAACGGCCAAGCAGTTTATACCAACATTCGGGGTGGCCACGGAGTGTGGATGGGGACGCACCGAACCCACTAGGGTTGAAAGCCTGCTGGAGAGCCACGCTGCGGCGGTTCAGTCTTTAAGAGGATAGCAAGCTCTCAAGCGGGCGTCGTCCTGCCATAGAGGTCTGACCGGAAGATATTATACACGACACCAGAGATTCTTCACGTTGTTCAGAATGACAGGGTTGGTGCTCAGCCAGAACCGCTCACGAGGGACCAGAACGGTTCGTGAGGGACCAAAACCGTTCGTGGTGAGCCTGTTCATCGCTATCCCCGTTCGTGGTGAGCGAGCTTTAGAACCGTTCGTGGTGAGCTTGTCGAACCATCGCCATTTTTGAGTATGTTAGGTATTTCAACCATGTAGCCGCGAACGGCAATCGGTACCTGAGCAACTCGCAAGAATCACCTAAGCATACCCAATGATGGATGTCCCTCATCACTCCCTCCCTAAGCAGCCTTTGCGGGCCGGGGATTCGTTGGAGGATAGTCTATACTGGGCGGCTCAATTTTTAAACTATTCTCAGATTCAATCACTACCTGGGAATTACTATCCCACTCTAGAGCGGATTTGAGCATCTCCGCCAATATTGCAATCAGAGGCCCTTCCCACTGAGTAATGTTTGCTTGGCCGACCATGTTACTTTGACCCGCCGGCCATGTACCCAGAATCAATTAATCTCTTTAATGTGGCAAATCCGACTCCGAGCTCTCTAGCGGACCGTCGTTTTGATATAGAGCCGTCGTTAAGGCGCTCCAGAATATCTCCATAACGCCGACTGAACCCTTTCCTGTCCACAACCCTTGGTCGGCCTATTTTGATCCCCTGACGGCGCGCTCTGTCCATTCCAGCCTTTACTCTCTCCCGGATCATCTCTAGTTCGAACTCAGCAAGAGATGCTAGAAGGTTGAGTAACAGGCGGCCCAGTGCGGTTGAAGTGTCGAATTGTTCCCTTACGCTCATGAAACTGATACCAACCAGCTCCCAGGCGGCCAGGGTATCGTGGACATGTTTGACGCTTCGGAAAGCCCGGTCGAGTTTAAATACCAGGACTCCCTTGAACTTCTTCTTTGCGGCGTCGTCTTGAAGATCCCGCCAACGGGTCCTGTGGCCCAAGTCACTGGCAGAAGCCTGATCGACGTACTCTCCGAATATTTCCCACCCCATGGCCTGCCAGTAATCACGCAAGGCAAGTAGTTGGCTCTCTGGATTTTGGTTCTTATCAGAGGTGGAAACTCGGGCGTAAGTGGCGACTATCACTGTTAGTTTCTCCGTTCTGTAGCAATAAAAATGGGTCCACAGCAAACTCTGTAAACCCACCCTATTTCTATCCGGAGACGGAGTAACGAAGAACTAAGAACGCTTCAGTTTTTCCACCGGCCTCATCATTCGTTCAACGGCATCAATCCCATTTCTTATGGCCCGTTGATCATAAGTTCTCGATTTGGGATCGTCGCTGTCGGTAAGCTTGGCGATTTCGTTGATTTTTTTTACTCTTAAGCTTCCACCACTCAAACCAAACAGCCAATTTTTGCCCTTGGCCTCTGCTTGAACGTAATCCCAGCTCTGTATGCTTGACATGACTCTCACTCCTCTCACCGGTGCTTAGATTAATCTCGGAGATTTCTTCGGTCCAACTTATTCCCTGTACTGACTTCGATTTGGGCCACCTGTTGACCAAAATGTAGCCGGCCGCTGTGGCAACAGGATCTTCGAAACCCGGCTCAGATCCCGCGTGTTCGATTCCAAACATCACGGCCAGTTTCTTGGCCATAACGTATAGGGGATCTGTCTGGCAGCATGGTGCTGGGAGTTCGTGTTCTTTGATGGGCCAGGAAATGTTCCGGTAGTGAAACCTAGTCAGGCTTTCCTTCCCTTCGATCAGGTGATCTCCTGCGCCTAGAGCTATGGGCAATTGGTGTTGATGAGGACGCTTACGCGACACCCAATCCACAAAGTCGGCTGCGGTAGTGAACCCCGATTCCGGAATCTCCAAATAGGGCCGAATCGTACGCACTTCGGCGTCGAAGTAGGGGTTGCCGGCTCTGATGAGCCACCACCTTTGTAGCGGCTCGGCAATACTCTTTAAGCCAAAGCCCAAGGGGTCATCTTTGGGGTGAGCAGATTGAGTGGCCGTCAAAGTAATTCACCTGCTTTGAGGATAATCAAATTATCCCACCCAGGCGATCAAGGACTATTCATCCGTCAAACAGGTTTATGACGGGTTTGGAGGCCAGTTGATTGGAGGGGAGAGGGGAG
>Ga0066376_10003541_pt1 | contig 13911 bp, 14 predicted proteins | sample Knorr_S15_td_Bot_FD_77009 | JGI IMG/M metagenome (GOLD analysis project Ga0066376, IMG submission 77009) | Marine microbial communities from Southern Atlantic Ocean transect - Knorr_S15_td_Bottom_ad_5009_LV_A | ecosystem: Environmental > Aquatic > Marine > Oceanic | place: Southern Atlantic... | reverse complement strand
GATCGCCTCTATCATCATCTTGATCGGGGTATTGGCGACGTTCCGCTAGCATCTGACGACTTCTCATAAATCACCTTCTCGCGCTACGTAGACTGGTTTTAGCGTTCTGAAATTCTGATACTTAGATCGGAATTTATCTAGTTACCAATGCAGCATGCCATCAAGCTATAACGCTAACTCAGCATCTAATCAACAATGTATCTAGCTATCAAATCATCTTCATGACTAGATATTTAATTGTCATGATGGCTGGTTGCCGAGCTGCCTGTCATTCAGCATTCTAGGGCTATTTTCGTCAGGCGTTATAGACGAGTTATATACGCATCTCTAGCATCTACCGCATCAACCAACTGCTATCCGGAAGGCAGATCTATGGCTGGGCTGTTTTGCATGACACATAACGAAAATTTAGTAGGACCTTACTAGTCCGACCCGTTCAAGGATTGTCTAGCTGTCATCTCAAAAAGACCAAAGGGACCCGGCCTTTACGGCAAGAGTTTCCTGGCCATCCAGAGTGTCACCTTGATAGCTAGCTAGACACTAGCTATCAAGTTATGAATATATCAAGTCAGCTAGTTATACAGTCATCAGCACATATGACCCCTGCTAAGACAGTTGCTTTACTTATCCGCAAATAGCTTTAATGGGTAATACAGGGGTGCCGCTTGATAGCTAGCCAATTAGTCATCAAGGCATCTAGATAGCTAGATAACAGATCGTCCCCAGTACGAGCAGGCCGAAAAAACACAAAAATAATAGCGACAGGTGATTTGCCTGCCGTTATTTGTTATCCGAACTAGGGCTGTAGGGTAGGGGACTAGACTTCTAATCTGTGTCGCTTGAGGGCTTTGTCTATCAGAGGACGGATCGCATCCAGTAAAAAATCCTGAGCCGTCATATCCTCATGAGCCGCAACCACCTTGAGCTGGTGGGCAAGCTTCTCCGGCATACGAATGATTACAGCCTTTCGAGGACCTGATTCGGCTATACGTCGTGGCTTGGCACCGGGGCCGCTTCCCCTGGTGTCCGTTACCTGCGTTTTATTGCGTGGTCTAATTTCCATTTTTGTGTCCGTTCTCCCCAAATGCGAGTTTATAGAGTGCTGTCATCTCCAGCGCCGCCTTGCTGTCCACGGGCTTATACTCGTCCGCAGTCATACCCGCTGGCACCGATCGCTTGATCGATACCCGGTCCCGTACGACGACGTCAGTTATGTTCAAGGTGTCGCACCCTGCCATTGCAGCTTTGGCGTCCTCAGCGTCGTTGTCACGCGGGTTAGTAGACGCCCTGTTAATGACGACATGGGCGGTTAGCATCTTGTTGGCCTGCCTGGCCTGACTGATCCGGTCGTCTAGCAGGCCCAGAGTCCACAGATCGATGCCTGAGGGCTGCACGGGTATGATTACTTTGTCCGCCACTCGCAGTGCGCCTTCGATCTCTCTGCTGTCGCCTGAGGCTATGTCGATGATCACATCGTCATACCTGCGAGACATATCTTTGATGGCTCTGGCCAGTCCGTCGCCGAACTTCTGGACACAGCTAACGGAGGTCAATCCTTTTTCTTCGCGAGCCTCTGCCCAGTAGCTGGCGCTACCCTGACGGTCCGCATCCACCACCAGCACATCCCGACCTGTAGCCGACCTCATGCCCGCCAAGTTGGTCGAAAATGTTGTCTTTCCTGTACCGCCTTTTTCACCTAATACAGCTACAATCACAATATAATCTCGCTCCTGTTAACCAGTCTTTCAGGCCGCTGAGGCCGAATTGATAGCAAGCTAACTAGATGCCTGACTATCACGATACGTATATATCTTTATAAGACTAATCTAAGAAAGTGTCCAGGCTTTTTTGGGTGTCTGAAAGATTATTTTCCAGACCCCAAGTCAGCCTATGCGCCTAGTTGTTGTTGAGTCGTAAAGCGGCATGTAGAATACCGCCAAGCACCCGACTGAGGCGACTGAGGCGACTGAGGCGACTGAAATCAACCGAATCGACCAATTCGAAAGAGGTGTCACAGTGAAACTGGCATTACAGTACGAGATGCAGCGTCCTTCCCTAGATGACCACCTGGTGCTTCAGGAGACTATGGAGCAGTGCATTTTGGCGGACGAGGTGGGCTTCGACTACCTGTGGTTCGTGGAACATCACTTTCTGACGGGCTTTTCGGCGTCGCCTTGCCCGGACCTCATTTTCGCCGCGCTCAGCCAGAGAACCAAGAGGATTCGCCTGGGTCTCGGCGTTGTGATCCTGCCATACCACCACCCCAACCGAGTGGCGGAGCGCGTCGCAATGCTCGATCACCTATCTGAGGGCCGAGTCGACTTCGGAACGGGCCGCTCCGCGCCATATGAGCTTACGGGCATGGGCATAGACCCTCGGGATAGCCGGGAGATGTGGGAGGAGTCCCTGGCGATGATTCCGAAGATCTGGGGCTCGGATAAGTTCTCTTACGAGGGCAAGTTCTGGCAGGTCCCTGAGAGGCAGATTCTGCCAAAGCCATACCAGAATCCCCATCCGCCCATGTGGGTGGCGGCGCTCCAGCCTGCGACTTACGACATCGCCGCCGACAAAGGCATCGGAGTGCTGGCCTTCGGCTCCAGTGCGCCATCGTCGCTGGAGCCCTACGTAAAGGCCTACAAAGAGCGCGTGAAGCATGCCAATCCTGTCGGCGCTTTCATCAACGACAACTGGGCTAGCTCGACTCTCGGCATCTGCCTACAGGACGATGCAGAGGCGAAACGACTGGGAGCAGAGTCGCTGAAAAACTTCTTCGGCCCTGATAGGCCCTACGTTCAAGGTCAGAAGGACATCTACGCCCAGCTCCTCGAACGTTGGGGCGGCGTCCCCGATCACCTTCAGGCGAACTTCTCACGCTACGTTGCGCTGGAGGGAGAGACTGAAGCCAAAGAGAATATTCTGGACTACTCCGGAGGCGCGGCCATCGCCAACAAGATCTGGGACGAGCTGGACGCAGAGACTCTGTGCGAAAGGGCGGTGGTCATAGCAGGCAATCCTGATAGCTGTATCGAAGCGCTCAAAAAGCACGAGGCTACTGGAATTGACCAGATGATGATCATGATGCAGACGGAGACTATTCCCCACGAAAAGGTCATGGAATCGATAGAACTTTTCGGCAAATACGTGATTCCCGAATTTTCGTAAGTTTTCATAAATAGTTATCAACACACGGCCAGTTTTCGGCGCCCATTTTGCAAGCAAAAGCACTTCTAAATACGCCGTGAATCGCCCGCGAAACGACCCTGAAAGTTACCATGAATAATCGAAAAGGCCTCTCGAAGTGAGAGGTCTTTTCTGCGTTAGTGCATAGGTTTCCTTATTAATCAATTAACTGTTCAACAACTAATCAATTTTTAATTGAAAAACTAATTACAAGCAATTTAACCAATAGGTATTGCGAAACTTTTTTACAATATTAGATTATTTAATTGATTATGAACCGCTTATTAAATATTTAGATATACCTGCACAAACGAAGATTCTACAGCCAATTAGTACCCAGTTGTTGCCCCTATGTTACTTAGCTGACGCTGCATGAGAGGTAATGTTTAGCTTCTGCACAGGATAGGGCAGGAGCCCATTCATTTTCGCTTAATCCGCCATTGCTATTCACATTAATATCCATCTAGGTGACGACATTATCTGGTAATAGAACGTCATTTCACTAACAACTCAAGTCCAATTAGGTATCACTTACATTTCATTTTAATATCGCCTCAAAAATGCAATAACCGTACAAGTGATAGTCAATCCAAATGTAATTTAGTCGACACATTATACATCAATAAATTATCAATTCAGGCCCATCAGAAGACGCGCTTTAAACATCGTTACCTGTCGTGTAAGGTAACGATATTATCGGAGAATACAGGTGCAAGGTTGGCGGGCGTTTTGACTACCTTATTGCGCGGCATACGTTTCGATTGACTCGCACTCTCTTCCGAGCTCAACCAGAAGTAAATTTCGTCGTGAACACGTCTAATTGTGAGCTCTTTGTCTGCCATCTTGGCGGCTTTTCCCAGCCTTCTTCTCACCGCCTGTATAGTCTCGCCTTCGCTGGCCTTAAGTCGTCCTGCTTTGCCATCCCTCAACTGCTCAATGAAGAACGTATACATAGCCAAAATCTGTCCGCTTCTTCCCCCGAACCTGGACTTTGATTTAGCCTCATCCTTGGTAATAAGTTCAAATTTAGGCAACTCTTATTTCTCCGTTTTTTCTTAGACTTGTATAATGTTAACCGTCTTGCTTCCGAAGCTAAAGGTGTTTCTTTTCCCTGATTCTTCCTGTTTCAATTAAGCGCTTGTTTGTAGCACTCTTGTCAACACAACCTCTCACCAATCGCCTTCTAAGCGGCTAAACAGCTGCAACGCTTTTGCCGAATAGACGACGACTTTGGTAACAACCAAAGAACAGTTAATCTCCGTTACCGCCTTCTAAAGTCCTCCTCTATAACAAAGATAAGGGCACCCAGTTTTAATCAAACTAAGTGCCCTTATGCCTTATCTTATGGCTACTTACTCGTAACATAGACAGCTGTGCCCGGACCGCTGAAACCCAATAAGGCTGCGCCAGCTATCCCTCTGTTACCCGATCATATTCGGCCCATTTTACTACTTGAGAAACCACATATCACAAAGCCTAGAGTCCAGAAAGACCGGCTAAACGTTCCAATTCGTCGCCCATGTCGCGCTCTGTATTGGCAGGATTTGGCCTGACGATAACGCGATTCGCTCCAGCCTCGTGATAGGCCTTTATGAGGTCGAGATCCGGCAATTGACCATAGACACTAATAGTCAGTGCAGAGGCGTCTCGTTCGTACTCTGCGGCCAGCGTATCCAGCATGGCTCTGCTCTCTCGAATCTCATCCGGAGTGATCCGATTTGGCATCCAGCCATCAGCCCAACGTGCCACACGACGCAGCACATTCTTGGCCATTCCGCCTAGCAAAACAGGCGGATGGGGCTTCTGCGCGGGCTTGGGATACATGTGTACAGGAGGGAAGTCGTAATACTTCCCATGGAACTCAGCCTCGTCTTTGGTCCAAAGCTCCTTCAGCGCCAGCACGGCCTCACGAGCCTGTCCCCAGCGATGGTCAAAGTCGCCGCCCATGAGCGTCGTCTCCTCGCGGTGCCAGCCAGTGCCGATGCCGAACACAAAACGTCCGCCACTGTACAGGTCCAGCGCGGAGATAGTCTTGGCCAGCACCAGCGGATTCCGCTCGGTTATCAGCGTGATGCCTGTGGCCAGCTTGATGGTGCTGGTGACGGCGGAAGCCCTGGAGAGTGCAATAAACGGGTCAGTGAAGTGCTGATAGGTCTCTGGAATCACTCCATCTTCCGAGCCGGGGAATCGGCTTTCGGAGTGGACCGGCAGGACAGGGTGCTCGGCGTACCAGATGGATTCGAAGCCAAGCTCCTCGGCCTTTTTTGCTGTAAACGCAGGGTCTACTGTATGCGCCGGCAGTGGGGTCGATACTCCAATATTCATCATTCCTCCTTTTTTGAATTGTAGGCATTTGCGAGTGATCGAGGCAAAAAGGACATGACAGCAAGGCTAGATTTGCCGTTCGCATGTCTGGCTTCATGGCATATGTAGGCGTATGGCCTTGCCGCTTCTAAATTAGGCGCAGATTACCACCAAAATCGCTTCCGTGCCAGCTAGCGACGTGTCCGGCGAATCCCTGCTGATATACTGCCGCCCATGACTTCATCTTCATCTCAGGCCCAAAACAGCAGGCCCCTCGTCGGCGTAGGCGTCCTCTTCGTAAGAGACGACAGGGTCTTTCTGGCCAAGCGCCAAGGCTCTCACGGAGAGGCATCGTGGGGCTTCGCAGGCGGCCACCTGGAGTTCGGTGAGACCCTGGAAGAATGCGCACAACGGGAAGCGCTTGAGGAGATGGGTGTGGCCGTAACAGGACTTCGTTTCCTCTGCATAAGCAACGTTATCGCTTACAACAGGCACTACGTGGACGTGGAATTCGCCGGGAACATAGGCGACCAAGAGCCCTTCATCGCCGATAAGAAAGCCTTCAGCGAGTCCGGCTGGTTCGCGCTAGACGACCTGCCTCAGCCCCTGTTCAGACCGGCAGAGATCGCCTTGAACAGCCTGCGCACAGGTCAGCAGTACTTTCCCGCCGGCTAGCCTCTCCTGATAATTGGCGCAGCGTTTCTGGCCATGATTACGTTGATGCACGATGGCAGGCCGGAGTCGTGAGCCCGCTGAAGCGCAGGGCCAATCTCCGATGCCTCGGTAACCAGCTCTCCATAGCCACCCAATGCCTTCGCCACCTCGTCGTATCGGGTAGAAGGCAATAGCTCGCAGCCGATCAGCCTATCCTCACCGTAGTCCCGCAGCTGTATCTGGTACTCGGCGTTCCATGCGGAATCGTTGCCAATTACAGCGATAAATGGCAGGTTATTTCGCACCGCCGTGTCGAACTCAGCAGGATGAAAGCCAAATGTACCGTCACCGAGCATGGTCACAATCCTGGAATCTGGATTGGCCGCCCTGGCGCCTATGGCCATGGGAATGGAACTGCCTATGGAGCCAGATGGCCCGTTGATAACGCGGCGTGATGTCGATAGGCATGCCTGGGCCCACTGACCCACCTCGCCGCCGTCCGACACGTAGATAGAGTCAGCCCCGCCATCAAGAAAGGCCTGCACAGCCCGTCCGATCTCCACCGCGTGCAACGGCTCGCCCTGGGCATGCTCAATCTCTCGCCACTGAACTGGCCTATGGGCCACGGCCTCGCGAACCTCGTTCCGCCAGTCGTTTGACGCCGAGCGCACGGCACCCGTCAGGCGTTGCACTGCGTCCAAGGGGTCCCCAACCTGAGCGGCGCTGGTCTTTCCCATCGCCTCCAGCCTAGTCTTGGTATGGGCGATCGCGTCCTCATCGAAGTCGACGTGCATGAACAGGGCATCAGGATTGATGTCAGCCCCTGAGCCAAACTGGACCATGAAGTCCAGCCTCTTGCCAAGAAGAAGCACCAGGTCGGCCTGCACCAGAACCTCCGCGAAGGCACCCAAGCTGGGGTCGTTGACGCCACGCGGGCTCTCCATGCCGATTGCAGGCACGCCGGTGGCCTCCGAAAAAGCCCGCAGAGCCTCCGCAGGTAGGCCCCGAGTGAAGGCAGGTCCGCCTAACACCAGTGGCCTCCGTGCATTGCCCAAAGCACTGGCCAACTGACCTATCGCACCGTCGGTTAATCGAACTGTTGATAGACTGGCCAGGGCGTCGGAAACGGAGTCGGCAGGCCCTGCAACGAGTTCGGATTCCAGAACATCGGCAGGCAAGGAGATCTGCACAGGGCCGGGCCTACCGTGGGACGCTATAAGCAGCGCCTTCTCGATGTCATTGCCTAGTTGAGAGCCGTCAGACGCCATCCAGGAGGCTTTAGTGACGTGGGCGGCCATTGCGGCCTGGGGCATCTCCTGAAAGGCTCCCAACCCCAGCTGGTTTACCGGCGTATGCCCGCTTAGCAGCACCAGCGGCGACTCTGCCACCTTGGCGACGTACAAGGCCGACAGCGCGTTAGCAAGTCCAGGCCCTGCTGTGATGAGCGCGATGCCCGGCCGATATGTCAGTCTACCCCAGGCGTCCGCCATATGAACGGCAGCAGCCTCATGCCGCGTATGGATGAGCTCCAGGCCCGTGCCAATACTGGCGTCGAATATTGACATTATCTGGTTGCCAGACAGAGCAAATATTTTGGTTACATCGGCATCAACCAATGTTTTTACCAGCAGGTCTGCACCACGCATATTGTCCTCCACGGCATTTGTAGGATTAATCGACTTCAATGGCCTAACCATTATATAGGGCCCTTGGCCTACAACGTATGGTGAGGAGGCAAAACAAATTCCGGCCAATTAAGCAGTCTGCTAAAATGCCGAATCAGTGGAGATATTACTTCTGAAAAAGGGATTTCAAGAATATTACGGGAGGTTGAAATGAGTCCAAACGACATGGCCAAGCTAGAGGAATTTCTGTCTCCCACAAGGATAGTGGTAGTGGCAACACTTGCCAGATCGGGCATGCCACACCTCACCCCGAACTGGTACGTCTTTTCCGATGGCAAGCTGCACATATCCACGACCAAGGAGAGGCTGAAGTACATCAACCTGGCTCGGGACAACCGCATGGCGGTGTGCATCTACTCAGGAACGACGGCCCCAGAATACGTCACCATGACTGGTCCTGTGGAAATCAGCGACGACGATTCCATCTGGCCTACCACCCGCGCCATTGTCGAGCGGCACCTGCCTGCAGACCGCGTCGAGGGCCGCATGGCGACCCTGCGAACGGAGAACCGCGTCTTAATCAGCCTTACGCCGGAGAACATTATCTTCAGGGAGATGTCTGTGGCGACGAAGACGACGTAATGCCCAGACTGAACAATCCATAAGCAATTCACGTGCCTCCGCTAATCAGCCCTTTCGGATGAGGTTATTGAGAGGCGAATAAGAAGGAGAGAACATGAGACTGGAAGGAAAGACGGCCCTGATAACCGGCTCTGGCCGCAACATAGGCCGGGCGACGGCGCTGGCCCTAGCGAAAGAGGGCGCGAACATCGTCGTGAACGCCCGTTCCAACAAGGAGGAGGCCGAGGCTGTTGCCCAGGAGGTGCGCGAACTGGGTGTCGGAGCCATCGCCATTCTGGCCGATGTGGCAGACAGGGCTCAGGTGGAAGACATGGTATCCAAGAGCGTCGCGGAGTTCGGCAAGATCGACATCCTCATCAACAACGCCGCCATTAGGCCTCACAGCGCCTTCGGAGAGGCATCAATGGAAGACTGGGAACGCGTAAGAGGCGTGGTGCTGGACGGCGCTATTTATTGCACCCACGCCGTTATATCCTCTATGGTGAAAAACCAGTTCGGAAGGGTGCTCTTCTTCTGTGGGGACGGCTCATTCACCGGTGGTTCCGACAGGGCATTCGTGTCGGCTGCCAAGACCGGGCTCATCGGCCTGTCCCGCAGCCTTGCGCAGGAGTATGCGTCAGACAATATTCGAGTGAACATCGTGTCACCGGGACGCATCGACACCAGCAGAGACCTGAGCTGGTACCCGAACGTCAACATGCGAAACACAGAGGGCATTCCGTTGGGAAGACTGGGTCAGCCAGAGGAGATCGCGGCCGCCTGCCTGTTTCTCGTCACGGACGACTGCGGCTTCATCACAGGCCAGACACTGCACGTTAACGGCGGCGCTCACTTCGGCTAAGGTATTTTGAATAGGCACTGTCCTTCGACAGGTCCCGACTTTGTCGAGGATGCTCGATGAAATCGGCACTCACCACGAACGGTTCAAAATTCAACGTTCGTGGTGAGCCTGTCGGACCACAAGCCAATTACCTGTTTTGCTAACTGCCGCCGGATTCGGCCAGCTGATTAGCCGTCTTCGGCAGCTTCACCACCGCCAATATCAACGCGCTTATCAGTACCATGATTCCGCCGTAGACGAAGGCATTGCTGGTAAATGTGGCATCTATGATAATGCCCGCGACTATCGGTGAGAACGCTCCGAAGAAGGTCGCACCGTAGATCAGGGAAACCACCGTCGACTGCGACTCGCCTTGGGCGACGTCCATGGCCGACGCAATGAATATGCTATGCAGCGAGTACTGGAACGAGCCCATTATGAGAATGATGACAATAAGCTGATATCCAGGGTCGGCAAACCGCAGGCCAAGATAAAGCAGCCCCAGAGCCACGACAGCAGGTACAAGAACGACCTTTCGACCGTACCTATCCGACAGGTGCCCCATTATTGGCTGAGCCACGATGCCGGCAGCCTGTGCCCCTGCCAGGTAAAGCGGCACAACAATCTCGGAGTAGCCCAGGTCCTCCAGCAAATAGACAGGGAGGAACGTCTGTATCGCACTCTGGCCCATGCTGCGAAGTCCCGTCAAGAGGACCAGCATGATCATGGCCCGCTTCCTGACCAGGAAGAAAAGCCTGGAAAAGTAGTCGTTGAAAGACTTTGTGCCCTCATCAGCAGCTGGAATGTTGCGCATGAGCACGTAAATCAACACAGCGAAAATTACAGCGGGAATTAGGCTGAACCTCAGAACGTTCTGCCAAGTCATGACGAAGTAGAAGGTACCCGCCAGGAGTGCCCCAACCAGTACAGGTCCTATCAGGTTGCCAATGCTTCCACCCGTTCCATGGAGGGATATGGCAAAGCCTCTCTTATCGGGAAACTTACGAGAGAGAGCGGCGATGGCTGGCGGATGGTAGATGGATGGGCCTATGCCAACCAGAAGCATGACTGCGAATAGAAACCAGAAATTGGAGACGCTGCCCAAGAGGAAGAACGACACCCCGAGAATACCCAGCGAGATTGCCAACATTAGCCCTGAATGATTGGCGAATCGATCACCCAGGTAGCCCGCACCCATGGTGGTGACGCCGCTAGTGATTCTCATGGACATGGACAAGGCCCCAAGCTGCGTGCCTGTGAGACTAAGGGAGACCTTTATTACCGGAAGTAGTATGAACTGAAGGGCCGCGTTGTAAATGTGCTTTACGGCGTGCCCGCCGACTACAGTGGCAGCTAGTTTGTTTCTTCCCCTCCTAATTTCTTCAGACACATGGATAGAGGATTCCATTTATGGCAAAGTCTCCTTCTCTTCGATTGCCTAGATGCCCAGGTGGAGCGGTTCACCTAAACGGCCTTAATTATACTATGCATAATGAAATTATTCACATGATTTAATCCGCACTCTTCGCGATGAAAGTATGACAAGACTCACGAGGGAAATAGGGAAATCAAGGTGGGAAGCAATGCCAAGTGGCTACAGGGCGCTAGCGTTGCCCGCAATGAGAGTGCCAGCCGCAGAAAACATGCCTCCAGGGCCGTGAGCGATGCCCACGTTTGCGTCAGGCACCTGCCTATCGCCAGCCTCACCACGGAGTTGCCGGGTCAGCTCGATCAAGGTGAACATGCCGTACATACCTGAGTGGGTGTAGGAGAGTCCACCGCCATTAGTGTTCATTGGGAAATCGCCACCCGGCCCTGTGCGGCCGCCTTCCACGAACGGCCCGCTCTCCCCCGGAGCAACGAATCCCAGGTCCTCCAGTGCCAGCATGGGCGTGAAAGCGAAGGCGTCGTAAAGCTGGGCAACGTCTATCTCGGCGTGGGACACACCTGCCATATCGAAAGCCGCCTTGCCGGAAAGTCTGGCGGCCTGGGAGCTGGTCATATCGGCCATCATGCTTACCATGTTGTGCTCGGTGCCTTCGCCCGTGCCAAGAACATAAACAGGTGACCTTGCCAGTTGCTTAGCCATGTCCGCCCTGGTCATGACCACAGCGCCACCGGCATCGGTTACCAGGCAGCACATGAACAGGCTGTACGGCCAGCAGACGGGACGGGAAGCCATCACGTCTTCCACGGTTATAGGCTCCTTCATCATGGCCATGGGATGCATAGCTGCCCAGCGGCGCGTGGACACGGCAACCTCTGCCATCTGTTCCCGAGTGGTGCCATACTGGTGCATATGCCTCGTGGCAGGCAGGGAGAACAGCGTTGGCGGGCCCATCGTCCCAAAAGGCGCCTCGAACTGGCCTTGAGGAGAGTCAGGTGGAATGCAGCGATGGCCTGCCCCAGTGCCGCCAATGCGTGACCTACCGCTCTCGCCGTGAGTGATGAGCGCCACCTTAATAATGCCCGCTTCCAGGGCCAGCATGGCGTGCTCAACATGAATGATGAACGAACAGCCGCCTACAGAGGTGCCATCGCTGTAGCGGGGCACAATGCCCAGGTACTCGCCAAGCTGCACGCTGGTTACGCCCGCCGTAAACAGGCCGTCTACGTCACCTATGCCAAGACCAGCATCCGCCAGGGCGTTTTTGGCGGCCTCAGCATGCAGGGTGAGGGCCGATGCGTCAGGGCGTATGCCTATCCGGTTCGATTCCGCAACACCGACTATAGCAACGCTACCTCGCAAATCGCGTCCAGTGATTGAGGGCGGCACTAGGGCTGCCCTTGCTCCACGGGGCGAAACTTTGGCAACGTGATGTCAGAGGTGACATCGTCGTAAACGACCTCTACAGGGGAATCACATTTGATTAATTCAGGATCTGGCTCAATTCCAACTAGGTTGGTCATCATACGAGGGCCCTCTTCCAGTTCCACTACCGCTATTACGTAAGGCACCTCAAAGCCCGGTTGGCTTCTATGGCATATTACAAACGAGTACACCAGGCCTTTTCCAGACGCCTGAAACCAGTGCACATCGTCCGACATGCAGTGTGGACAGATAGGACGCGGATAATAGTACGCCTGGCCGCAAGCGTTGCACCGCTGCAACATTAGCCGGTGCTCTCGAAGGCCGTCGAAAAAGGGTAGTGTCTCCGGAGTCGGCTGGGGTAGGGGACCGGCGTACTGAGTTACGGAACTATCAAGATGTGATGTCATCTCTACGCCGGTTGCACCAACTCAATGCGAACATTATCGGGACCCTTGATGTAGGAGATTTTCGCTCCGGTTGCGCTATTGGTGATAGGCAGAAGGACCTCCACTCCAGCGGCCTTCAGTAAAGACATAGATGCCTCTATATCCTCTGTTTCGAAGCCGAAGTGCTCCAGGCCGAAGTGATAATCTGCAGTGCCCTCTGGCAGAGTCTCGCCCAAAGGTGCGCTGGTGACATTAATTAGACCGCCGCCCACGTCGATGCGTATGGTCTTGGAGCCGCCCAAGCCCTGGGCCTCCCCTTTGACCGTGGCGTCGAAATTGTCGACGTACCACTGAGCCGTCTCCTGAGGATCAGGCGCCTTCAGATGAATGTGATGCATTTTATACATTTTTTTAATGTCCCCTTGGGAGATTAATTTCAATTCGTACCAAATCTGATGCAAATCCAAATTGTCTTGAACGTCTTTAACAAATCCGATCCGATCAAGACAATTTGGCGTCGCTGATTCAATCTTTCGGCATAAACAAAGTATTAGAGCTTGCGGGCCATATCTCCTACACGGATGACGCCGGGCTCCACGACCTTGCAATTTATTCCCCGTAGCTGCAATGCCTTGCCCTCCGCCGTGTTCAGGAATTTCAGAGCATTTACGCCAAAACGGGCCACGAACTTCTTACATGCGGTATGTGGTTGGTCGGTGGCTTCAATGACCGCCGTACCGAAGGCAATTCGCGTACCTGCTGGCAGATTTTCTTCGCTCAGGTCCAAATCTACGAAAAACTGGTCTCCTGCGAGCTGCCAACGCTTTTTGTCCTGGGCAATCAGGTCGATTACCCGGGTGTTCATGAGTGTGAGCTGCATGTCCGGGTGAGCGCTACCGTCCTCAGACCGGGAGCTGCCACGAGTACCCCAGTTATCGCCTACCAGACCCTCAGCAAGATCAAGTTGCCCTTCGTCGACAACCTCTCTTTCACCGGTATCAGGTCTGCGCACTATCATCTTCACTGTGCCTTCCGCCTTGGGAGACTGCTTGATATCTTCCAAACCGTCCTGAAGCTCTTCCAATGTCAAATTCTTGGCAATAACCATGTGGCGCCCCTACTTTAGATATTTCCCCGTGCCGTCCAAGCTGGCCCAATTAGCGCCAGAGACAGGCATCAGGATTGTATGAATTATACCGAGGCAAGGCCTTCAAGTCGATAGGCGTGATCGTCCTTGCTGGCCACGATGGCAACGCCAGTATCTTCAGATGGCGTATTGGTAATTTCGATGGATTCGATCCACTTCACGCGATAGTGGCACAGCTTGCCAGACACAATGAGCCGACAATGGTAGCCATGATCCAGCATAAGCGTCTCGCCGTTCAGCTTCAGCTCCACTAGGACCTTCGAGGTGTAGACCTCAAAGAGAGAGAACCCTATCGGGTAGTCACCAGCCGTTACAGAAACTTAGCTGGAATCGGCCAAAGG
>Ga0066376_10003540_pt1 | contig 13918 bp, 15 predicted proteins | sample Knorr_S15_td_Bot_FD_77009 | JGI IMG/M metagenome (GOLD analysis project Ga0066376, IMG submission 77009) | Marine microbial communities from Southern Atlantic Ocean transect - Knorr_S15_td_Bottom_ad_5009_LV_A | ecosystem: Environmental > Aquatic > Marine > Oceanic | place: Southern Atlantic... | reverse complement strand
TTTAAGCGCTTCGCTTTTTGTCGGTAGAATCCTGCTGAACGAATGGTGTCCTCCAGAAAGGCCTGAGGACAACCTTCGATGCGATCGGCTTCCACCAGATGCGCCTCAATCATCCGCCGCAGGGCCTTTTCTACGTTCTTCCAGTTGACATTTTGGGTAAGAATCGCACCCACCACGACTTCAAGACCCCGAGGCTTGAATTTCCCACTGAGCGGCCATTCCCCATGGGGCCAGCCTTTGGGTGAGGGATAGGCCTTCTCGAGGGTTTGGCAGATTTTGATCAGAGAAGGAGGGTTCCCCATTGTGAGTGGGTCAACTGGATGAATCCGTCTCAGAACCACCCCGCTGGGAGACGACACGCAGTTGGGCGTGACGGGATTTATCGGCTTTTGACTGTTTGTCTGAAGGATAAGCGATCCGCTGGTGACCGGCACTTTTCAAGATATCCGTCACAAGGTCAATGATTTTTTGTAACTCTCCGATAGTGAGGCCGGATTCATCGAGCTCTCCCTGTTCCAACTTCCCGTAGGCGATTCGATTGACCAGCTTGCCAACTTCTTCCTTATCGCGGCTCTTGAGGACGCGACTAGCGGCCTCACAGGAATCCACAATCATGAGAAGGCCCGATTCCTTGCTTTGAGGCTTAGGCCCGGAATATTTGAAAACCCGTTCTGACTTGATTTGTGATTTCTGTTGTCTCGATTTGTAGTAGAAAAATTCGATCGTGGAGGTCCCATGGTGTTCCGGAATGAAATCCTCAACCGGCCCGGGCAACCCGATCCGTCTAGCCAATCGGATTCCCAGGCTCACATGAGAGCGAATCACAGCCGCTGAAGCAACCGGTCCGAGTTCATCATGGTGATCTTCTTCTCCTACCTGATTTTCAATAAAATACTGAGGATTAAACATCTTACCGATGTCATGATAGTAGGCCCCGACGCGAACCAGTAGGGCATTGACACCAATCTCATTGGCCACCCTTCCCGCAATACTGGCCACCGCCATGGTGTGCTGGTAGGTACCCGGCGCCTTCAGGAAAAGCTCACTCAGGACCGGGGTGTTGAGATCCAGAAGCTCCATTAGACGAAACGGGGAGGCGAAATCGAACAGTCTCTCAAAAGCGGGAAGAGTCATCAGGATGAGAAAACCCGCCACAACGCCGTTACTGAGACTGGCCACGGCATCGGGAAGAACAGAAGAAAGCTGGTAACCGTTCAAGATGGCCTGGCACAAGAACATCACACCCATCACCAGACCAACCAACAGGGATGCGAACATCAGCTCATCGCGCCTGCGAGCCTGTCGCACCCAACTTCCGCTGACCAGGCCTCCGGAGAGTAAAACCAGGAAAAGACCAAAATCAAAGGGCGCCTGTAGGAAAACAAAGATCAGGGTAATCAGCATCGTCAAAGGAACAAGACGCCGGTTCACGAAAACCGTGATCACCATTCCGGCCCATGGTAAAGGAATGAGATAGGGTGAAAACATCCCGTAAAACAGCGAGATCCTGGCACACACCAGCACGATCAGAATGGTCAGATAAATCAGGATGAGATTCTTGTTCTTTTCTGTACCGGAGGGATAGAGAATGTTGATGTGGTAAAGCAGAATGAAAATAAAGACACTCAAAATGAGTAACGTGCCCAAGACTTGTCCTGGAGCGATGTTGAACCGATTCCCCACGGCTTCTTCGACCAGTACCCGGTCCGAGTCCGTGATGCGCTTTCCCTTCGGAATCAGAAGCTCGTGACGCTCCAATGACCTCCCCTGTGCCTGAAAGTCGGCAGGAGCCCGGTAGTCGATCCAGGCCACACTTCCCGTGTCTGGGGGAGTGTACGGGTAGAGGAGATTTGCAAAAAAAATGATCGAAAAGGCACAGGGGATGAACACAGAAGTGGAGATCCAAGCTACGTAGGGAATCCCGAACAAAGAAGGACGGGCAGGAACGAGTTCCTCTTCACGCAGCTCCTGGTCGGGCAAAGCCTGCTCTCCCAGATCCCTGTGAGCTCTATTCTCCAGTCTTTGGATCACTCCCTGGGCCGAGTCGAGGCGCCTCTTGTGAAGAAGACGTATCAGACCCAGAATCGCCCCAAAGACGGCGACGCTCATTAAAATGGCGAACGAGTAGGTGTAGATCCCAGTCACAACCCTTCTATTTTAGCATTTTGAGGTGCGACGACGGCGCGCTGGGGCAGTTTAGCGGGTCAGGTGGTTAGCCGGTCTGCGGTCTTTGGTCTTTGGTCTTTGGTCTGCGGTCAGGGGGTCAGGCGGTCAGGGCTCTCCAGCTTCCCGCTCCAACGCAGCTGAAACCAACCCATGAGAAAGGAAAGCAAGATGCCCAACTGGAGAGCGGTGGTTTCCAGGGTGGCCCGGACTTCTAAAATAGAAAGCCTGAACATCCACTCCAGTGGGGTCTCCTTGATCCAGCCGATGGTCTGCAGTTCCCGCACTCCATAACCCGCAAAAACAAAGGCCAGCACCCCCAGAAGGACTCCGGTGATGGCAAAAAAGGGGCGGAGCGGAATGCGAAGACCTACCTTGAACATGAGAAAAACAAGCGAAAATAAAATGAGGGTGCCCAACAATAAACCCATGACAATGGCGCCTTCGGCGCCTTCGGCGCCTTCGCTTCTCATCCACAGCGCTTCATAAAAGAGAATCGTCTCCACCGCTTCCCGATAAACGACCAGAAAGGCCACCGAGGCAAGAGCCAGGCCACTCCCTGTCCCCATCGCGTGCTCGGCTTTTTGTCGAATGTATTCCTTCCAATTGCGAACGTCGACCTGGCGAATCGCCCAAAAACTCACCGAAAACAGGACCGCGGCAGCCAGCAAAGAGGTCATCCCCTCGAGAGCTTCCTGCTCAAGAGGAGAGATCCCCAGAGCAAACTGAATCACCCACCAGGTGAGGATACCCACCACAACGGCTCCAACGACACCCATGACAACGTACTTTTGAAGTTCGCGGTAACCAGCCGCTGCTAGATACGTCAACATCACCGCTAAAAGAAGCGCTGCCTCCATGCCTTCTCGTAAAATAATGGCCAGAGATTGCACAAAGGCAAAACTCGAGGAAGCCTCCGAATCGCCGAGCGTCTGCCCCGCAAGTTTCATCAGTTCCTGCACGGATTGACAGCGGGCAATTACTGCCTCCACGGAAGCACCATTACTCAAATCCATACGATAACGTGCGAACTGGGTTTCCAACACCACGGTGAGACCGCGATCCTCCTGAGCCAGTGCAGGTTCTATGGGTTCCACACCTTCCAGGTAAGCATCCAGGGCCAACTTGAGGGCCAGATCAACCTTCCCCTGCTCATAGGCTTCGCTGCTCTGCTGGAGCTTTTGCGCAGCCAACACCAGAAGATCCTGCAAAGAGGCACCGGGAGGATTTTCTCGATAGTAATCAATGTAGGCCACTTGGGCTTCGACTCCACTGTTGGACAGTTGGCCAAGCAGTTCTTCGTTGGAGTGGACAGCCAGGTTCTTCAAGGTCACCGGGAGAAGAGTACTGGGAGGAACGGGATTGAAGCCCTTGCGAAGGGTCATGATGAAAAAGGCGATGTCCCAACGTTCCTGATCACTGAGCGACTCCAGGTGGGAAGGCATTTCCGTACCCTCCACGCCAAAAGTGAGGGCATTGAAGAGCTGATGAGGAGCCAGCTGATTCATGCGCGGATCCTGAAAAGAGCGGGGAGGAGGATCCAACTCCGCTGCCGAGGGTCCCTGTCCGTCGCCCTCCAGACCATGACACTTCGCACAATGCTCTACAAAGAGTCTCTTGCCTCTCGACAAATTGGGGACAACGGCTGGGTAGGAGATCACGTTCAAGTGCTCGGAAAACCTGGGAAGAAGGCTCAAGGTGAGGCCTCGAACTTCGCTCCACTCTCGCTTTTCTTCGATCAATCGACGAATGTTTTCCAGCTCGGTGAGGATCTCCTGAGGAGGACCGAGTTGACGAGACTCCTCCAACAAAAGCTGACTAAAGTCCAACATCTCCTGGTACTCAAATTCACTGATGACCTGCCCCGATTCCACGGCAGCACCGTAATCCGTTCCCAGGTATTGAAGGAGAAATATAAGCTTTTCAGGTTCAATACGCTCAGAATCCTGGCCCAAGGAGTCGGGCAAACTCGATCCTGCCCTGGCCGGACTTCGAGCCGGAACAAAAAGGAGAATCAGGCCGATTAACACGGGGAGCAAGGTCAGGAAAAGTAGCAGGCGTCTGGTCAACTTCATCGCAGTGAGATTCTCTTTGAGATTCGAATTGAAATCGAATTTCAATTTCATAATGAAGCTTAGCACCCCCAGGACTGGGTTTCAAGGGGGGTATGGGGGGGGTTAGGGGGAATTCGAATTCCCGCTTGAGGTGTTCATGGCCACACGCTCGGAAAGATCGCTCCACAGGACCAGATACTCATCGAGCAACAGGTGATTGCCGCTCGACTCCACGTCCCCTTCAGGATCTTTGTACTGAAAATAGTACAGGGTGTAGGAATCGGTGGCATACAATCCACCGCTCCGTTGATAACTGACCCTGCTGTCATATTCACCGAGGCGCTCTTCCGACTGGTTAAAAACCGGAAGGCCGTCCAATATGGTTTCAGGAACCACTCGTACCAAATTGTTGGTTAGAGGAATGTAGAGTTCCTCCTTGTCGGTTCGAAAGATCTCTTCAAATTTAAGTTCGCACGCCATCCCTTGAAGCTCTTCACTCAAACCCGTCAGGACTTCATCGACCTGCTCCCACCTTGCCCTTTGAGGAGAACCCCGGGTCTTGAATTTGACGGGCAGGCTCTTTTCTCTAAGAACAGTCGCACAACTCTCTTGTCCATGAAGGAAGGGGGCAATCTGAGCCAGGGCCAGCACCAAACATCCGCACCAGAGATAGGCTAATGTTCTTTTCATGGAGGGCCTCGCCTCATCCCGGAAGTTTATCACGCGAAAGCTGCGTTATCTTTTACTCTTGGCATGGACCCACTCAACGACAGCCTCAACATTTTCCACCGGGGTTTCAGGCAGGATTCCGTGTCCCAGGTTAAAGATATGCCCAGGACGCCCGTCCGCCTGTTCCAGGACCTGGTCCACTTTTTCTTCCAAATAAGTCGGTGGTGCAAACAGGGCCACGGGGTCCAGGTTTCCCTGAATGGGGGTGTTGCTTCCTAAACGGCTCCGGGCTTCCTTCAAGCTGATCCGCCAGTCCACTCCCATCACCGTCCCTCCCGCCTCCTTCATCAGTTCCAGAAGCGTTGCCGTTCCCGTACCGAAATGAAGCAAGGGAACCGAGTAGGGCTTCAGGCGCGCAAAGATCTTCTGGGAATAGGGCAGAACATAGCGTCGATAATCTTCCGGCTCGAGACAACCGACCCAGCTGTCAAACAGCTGGATGGCCTGAGCTCCGGCCTCGATCTGCGCAGTGAGGTAACGTGCCATGATTTCTGAAGTCGTCTCCATAAGTCGCTGCCAGGCCTCCGGGTGGGAATACATGAGGCGCTTGGTATGAAGAAAATTCCTGGAGTATCCACCTTCAATCATGTAGCTGGCCACGGTAAAAGGGGCTCCAGCGAACCCGATCAAAGCGATCTTCGGGTCCAACTCGCTGCGCACTAGCCCGAGGGTTTCCAACACACACTTGAGATCCTCCTCCGGATCACCGACATGAAGCTTTGCCACATCTTCGGGACTTCGAACAGGATGGTGGATCACGGGTCCTTGACCCTTCACAAAATCAAAACCGACGCCCATACTCTTGAGGGGTAGCAGAATATCGGCAAAGACAATCGCCGCATCCAAGTCAAAACGGCGGATCGGCTGCAGGGTCACCTCTTTAGCCAGGTCGGGCTGGGTACAGAGCTCCAGGAGAGTGTGTTTCTCCCGCAGTTTTAGATATTCCTGCATATAACGACCGGCCTGGCGCATAAACCAGATCGGCGTGCAATCCACCTCCTCGCCCCGGCAGGCTTTCAAAAATCGCGAATCATTCTCTGTCATGCGGCTTTCATCCTACTCGATTTTGGTCTTCCACACAGAATTGACCTGTTCCCCTTCCACTCTTTGGCAGGTGGGGCCCTGGACTTGCAGACGGAAATCCGGGATAATTTATCATTAGAGTAACTTACATACGAATAAGCCGCGTGGTGGGGGTTGACAAATCCTCCGCAACTGCTCTAGAGTAACCACCGTGATGGAAAGCATGAGTTTGAACAGCATCCCCCGGACAGCTTGCATCTGTTGTTGTAGCAATATTGTGTCCAGGGAGCGATGCCTGCTGACGGCTCTCCATCGTATGGAATAATTCCGAAACGATTTTGAGATCCGAAAGGCCCGCAGGGTTGCTCCTGCGGGCTTTTTTTTTGCGTTGGCGCAAGAGTCTTAGTTTTTTTGGAGATCAGCTATGCAATTACCGATTCTGTCACCACCTGATGAGCTTCCCATCGGAGAGGAAAGTTCCACCGAACAGCTCATCGAATGGACCTTAGAGCGATTTTCTCACCAGAGACTGGTCCTCACGACGGGTTTTGGAATGGAGGGCTGCGCGTTGATTGAGATGTATGCTGCTCATCGGAAGCCCTTGGACGTGATCTACCTGGACACCATGTTTTTCTTTCAGGAAACCTACAGCCTGATCGACAAGTTGAGGAGCCGCCACCCGCACCTCAATTTCATCAATCGAGGAACCACGCTGACCCCTGAAGAACAGGAGCTGCAGCATGGGCCCCAGTTATGGAAAAAGAACCCTGACCTGTGTTGCCAATTACGCAAGGTCGACCCCATGCGGGAGACATTGCGGGACATCGATATTTGGATAACGGGGGTGCGGCGCAGTCAAGCTCCCAGCCGAGCCGGGGTACAAGTGGTGGAATGGAATTGGAAGTATCAGGTGCTCAAGATCAGTCCCTTGGCCAAGTGGTCCCGGAAAAGCATTCGCGATTTCGTCGAGTCTCACCAAGTTCCTTACAACGAGTTGCATGACAAGGGCTACCCCAGTGTCGGTTGCACACATTGCACTCGTGCGGTCCCCGGATTATCAGAAGATCGCTATTCACGAGAGGGAAGATGGGCAGGGACGGAGAAGACGGAATGCGGATTGCATACCTAACCCACCCGAGTCCTCTCACATGCCGATAGACCCAGAGAAAGGTACGGTGATCCTGGCTGCTCATGGATCCAGACGCGAGCCTGCTGCCAATGCCATTGTTCAGGAGCATGCCCGCAGGCTCCAAGAAGAGTTTGGTTGGGGAACAGTCAAGGCCACTTTTAGACAGGGGACACCGACTTACGGTGAAGTCCTCGACTCGCTTTCAGTTGATGAGGTCACTGTCGTTCCCTTTTTTGCCGCGGACGGTTATTATGCGAGAATCGTGCTGCCCCGGGAACTGTCCTTAAATCAACGGTACCCGCAGATGCGTGTGCGCTTCACGGAGGCAGTGGGAAACCATCCCGGGATTCCCCCCTTGGTGGATCAAAGAGTGAGACAACTTATGCAGCAGTTCCATCTGAGTGCGGAGCAGACGGCTCTGATCGTGGTAGGTCACGGTACACGCCGTCATGCATTGAGCAGTGCCAGCACACGGGCATTGGTGGAAGAGTTGAGAAAATTCGGAGTCTGTTCCGAAGTCCATCCGGCTTTTCTCGATGAACCGCCCCAACTGGAAGAGGTCTTCCGGGCACTTTCGCGGCCTCAGGCTGTGATTTTCCCTTTCTTTATGGGAAGCAGTTATCATGTCCTGCAAGACCTCCCTAGACGTCTGGGCATGGAGAATCTGGTGGATACTCCATTTCCGGCCCAGGCGACCCGGGCAGGACGACAGGTGGTCTTCGATCGGGCTATCGGCTCAGATGAGGGAATGACCTCCATCATCGCTGAGCTGGCTGCTCACGGCCGGAGTGCACAGGAGTAAGGATTATGGAAATGAGTACGGGAACCGTTTATCTGGTGGGCGCCGGTCCGGGCGATCCCGATTTGATTACCGTCAAAGGACTGGAGCTGTTGCGTCGGGCAGGAGTGGTCGTCTACGACCGCCTGATCCCACGGGAGCTGTTATTGCAGTGCCATCGCGGAGCTGAGTTGATCCATGTGGGCAAGAAACCCGGCAGGCCCTCTATTGCTCAAGAACAAATCAATCGAATGCTCATCGATGGAGCCCTGCAAGGGAAATTAGTCGTTCGTTTGAAAGGCGGAGATCCTTTCGTCTTTGGCCGAGGGGGTGAAGAGCAGAACGCCTGTCAGAAGGCCGGGGTACACTGCGTCGTCGTGCCTGGCGTCAGTAGCGCTTTGGCTGCACCGGCAGCGGTTGGAATTCCGGTGACCTATCGCCAAAAGAGTCGCCACTTCGTGGTGGTCACGGGCCACAGCAATGGAGAAGGAGACCCTCTGAACTATTCCGCTCTGGCCTCGATCGATACCATTGTCATTCTGATGGGCCGTTCAAAATTGGTCGAATTCTGCGAGTCTCTCATGATAGCTGGGAAAGACCCCGCCACACCTGCTGCTTGCGTGGAATGGGCAACAACCCAAAAGCAAAAGCTGAGCACCGGATCTCTGCAGTCGATTGCGGCCTTGGTTGAGCAGGACAAGCTGCAACCGCCTGTGGTCACCATTGTAGGAGAGGTCGCCGCTCTAGCGGCAACTTCTGACTCCTTTGCCCGCGAGTGCTGGCAGCTTGCAGACCCGGCTCATCGTGGAGACCACCCATGGCTGAGCTGACAAAGCTTCCCTACAAGGAACTTCTGGCACGAATTGGCAATACCCCTCTGGTGGAGATTCAAAAGATCTTCCATTCGGAGAAGATTCGTATCTTCGCCAAGCTGGAATGGTTTAATCCGGGGGGCTCGGTCAAGGATCGTCCCGCCTACAATATGATCCGCAAAGCAGAGGAAACAGGAGAACTGACCCCGGAGAAGGTCATTGCCGATTCCACCAGCGGCAATACCGGCATCGCCTATGCTTTGATCGCAGCAGCAAAGGGATATAAGATTTTACTGGCCATGCCGGCGAATGCCAGTGTGGAGCGAAAGAAGATCTTGAAGGCTTACGGGGCAGAATTATTGTTCACCGACCCCCTGCAAGGATCCGATGGTTCGATCCTGGCCATTCGGGAGATTTGTGAGAAGTCTCCCCAGAAGTATTTTTACCCGGACCAGTACAGCAATGATGCCAACTGGGAAGCTCACTACAACACCACAGCACCGGAGATCTATGAGGAAACCCACCAGCAGATCACCCATTTTGTGGCGGGCTTGGGAACCAGCGGGACATTCGTGGGAACGACTCGGCGATTGAAGGAGTTCAATCCCGAAATCAAAGGCATTTCCTTTATGCCCGATTCCCCGTTTCACGGTCTGGAAGGTCTCAAACATATGTCTACTTCCATCGTTCCCAGAATCTATGATCCGAGTGTGGCGGATGAAAATCTGGGAATCTCCACCGAAGAATCACAGAAGATGGTCATCCGGCTGGCTCGCGAAGAAGGCCTTTTTGCCGGCCTATCCTCTGGTGCGGCCATGGTGGCAGCCCTGAAGGTGGCAGAGAACATTGATCGGGGAACCATTGTCACCATGTTCCCGGACGGTGGCGATAAATATCTTTCCGAAGAGTTTTGGAACACACCATGATCCGGCTAAAATCAGCGGATATTGAGGAAATCAAACAAATTGCCCAGAAGACCTATCCTCACGAATGTTGTGGAGTGATGGTGGGATCCGTTGAAAATGGCGTCAAGACGGTCACCCAGCTCATTCCCGCAGAGAATCAGCGCACCGACAGTCCGGCCAATCGATATCTCATTACTCCAGATTTACTCAATGAGCTGGAGAAGAAACTCAAAGGCACGGATCGTGCCATCGTAGGTTTTTTCCACAGCCATCCGGATGTTCCCGCTCGACCCTCAACTTACGATCAAGACCATGCCTGGCCCTGGTATTCCTATGTGATCGTTTCCGTGAACAAGGGTCAAGCAGGGGAAATTCACAACTGGAAACTCAAAGACGATCGCTCTGCCTTCGATGCAGAGAAGATGGAACTCTTGTAAGTTAAATTGAAAATCATCAAAAGATAACCAGGAGGCAGACGATGGCAGCAACGATCTTTATTCCCACTCCCTTGAGACCCTTCACAGGTGATCAAGAATCTCTGGAACTGGAAGGAAGCACGGTCGGGGAAGTCTTGAAAAATCTGGCTGAGCAGTATGGAGATCTGAAGAAACACCTGTTTGATGAAGAGGGAAAATTAAGAAATTTCGTGAATATTTATGTCAACGACGAAGACATTCGCTACCTGGATCGCGAGGAGACGGCAATCCAGGACAAGGACACCATCAGCATCGTCCCCTCGATCGCGGGCGGAACGCTCTAGCCTCAGAAAGCCGGCTCGATCTCGGAGCTGATCTGGCGCCAACCCAGCTGCTTCATGGGGATCATCCCGTAAGCCAGGCGGATTCCGCTGGTTTGGTAATACAGGCTACTGGTCCCGCCCAGGGTGAAACGAGGCTCCCCGTAACTCCAGGTGCCGTCTCCGTTATCAATGATCTTGGCCACCAATATCCCACCCAGGATGTCCACGGTGCCAGACTCGTCGAACTCGCCGTCCCCGACCACCAGGATCAATCCCCGATAGTCAAAATTGCCGTTCAGGTCCAGCCTCCCCTGGACAATGAGCATACCCGCACCGCTGCCGCCGGTAATCGTACAATCCCCGGGACAGTAAGTGATCTCAGGGTTGTCCTCATCGCCCCGAGCATCTGGGCTAACAGGTATCCCGGCACCTGAGACCAGGAAAAGGCTCCGATGGAGGCCAGACCGAAGGTGACCGCTGGATTGATGTGAGCGCCACTGATGCGGCCTACAGAATAAACGGCCACGGTAACGGCCAAGCCCCAACCCGTGGTAATGACCATCCAACCCGAATTCTGGCCCTTGGTTCGATCCAACAGAACGTTGGCCACCACTCCGTTACCCAGGATGACCAGGATCATCATCCCAATTGCTTCCGCGAGATAGAACGGTCATTTCTCCCCTCAAGTGAACTTACCTGTCACGCAGCCACGCTGATGGTGGTCTTGGGTCGAGCCACCGAGTGCCGTCCTGCATGATTGATGCAACGAAACACTAGCCCGGATTATGGGTCAGGGAACTGATCTGGGTTGTTGGTAAACAGGGCGTCTACATCAAAAGTGTAGAGGTAGTAAGCCATCTCCGCTCGAACGTTCCAGAATCCCTTACCCACCTCGGAGGATCGAAACGTATAGGGGGTGATACTCAGTCCCGCGTTGCGAGCCCAATCCACAAGGGCAGGATTGCCCCGGAGGATGCTCTTGTCCAGCCCGATACCTACGGCAAACTCCTTGACCTTCTGAAGTCCAGCCGGGGAGAGCCATTGCCTGTTGCGTTCTCCCAGCAACATGACCAGCGGCAGGGCAACTTTCATTTTCCCCGCCATTTTCTGCAAACTGTCAGCACTGAAGGATTGAATCACGACGGGCATGTCCGGATCTGCACCAGGCTGATCCAGGCCATGCCTCTGGAGTTCATCCCATGACCAGCCGTTCCATGTCAAAGCCATGCAGACCGTAGACCTCAGGGGTCTTGATTTCGGGAAACAGACCCGCTTGACCCCGAATCTCCTGGCTGGCCTCCTGCCAGGTAGGAATCCGCACACCCGAAAATCTTTTGTGGAACCAGGAACCGGCATCCAGTCGTTTGAGTTCCTCCAGGGTGAAGTCGTAAACGAACCAATGCTTCTCACTTACTCCGGAGTGACTTACTTCGCGATAACGATCGGGAAAAATTTCTTCGATGTTGCTGGTGCGCTCCAGGGTCAAATCATGGAGACACACCAAAACACCATTCTTGATGATCTGTAAATCCTGCTCGACGTAGTCAGCGCCCTGCTCAATCGCCAACCGGTAGGCCTCCAGCGTGTGCTCGGGAGCATCCTCGGAAGCCCCCCGGTGGGCGACCAGAGTTTTCTTGGTGTACTGGGCAAAAGTCTCAGTCGGCAGGCAAGCGATCACAAGCAGAGCAATCCAACTGCTTGTGATCGCCCCCGCTAACAAGGTCACCCTTCCCAGGCTAACTTCCGCCATCGCTTAACCCGGATGGATTCAAACTGCCGGCTATGCTGAAAAGACTATCAGGAGTTAAATCGCTCTTCGGCTGCCTCCCAGTCGACGACATTCCACCAAGCATTGATGTAGTCGGCTCGACGGTTCTGGTAGTTGAGATAGTAAGCATGTTCCCAGACATCCAGACCAATGATGGGGATTTTTCCTTCCATCAGAGGGCTATCCTGATTGGCTGTGGACACGACCTGCAGATCCTTTAACAACCAGGCCCATCCTGAACCGAAGCGTGTCATGCCAGCAGCGGCAAACTTTTCCTTGAATGCTTCAAAACCGCCGAAGCTGCTCTTGATGGCTTCCCCAAGTTTCCCTACCGGCTCACCACCTTTACCAGGTCCCATAATCTGCCAGAACAGGGAGTGGTTGGAGTGGCCGCCGCCGTTGTTTCTCACCGCCGTGCGAACGTTTTCTGGAACGGCAGAGCAGTGATTGGCCAACAATTCTTCAAGACTCTTACCCTCGAGTTCCGGTGTCGACTCGATGGCTTTGTTGAGATTGGCGACGTAAGCAGCGTGGTGTTTGCCGTGATGGATTTCCATGGTCGCCTTGTCGATATGAGGTTCCAGGGCCTCCGAAGAATACGATAAATCAGGAAGAGAAACAGACATGATGTCCCCTTTCGTTTTGTTGTGTTTGTCGAGTCCGCCTGAGACCATATCAAGCCCGGACCACTTCAGCAACCTCGGAGCGCCCTTCGGGCGCGTCTCAGGTTCCAAGTCCCAACAATGGTCTACGGTCTGTTGTCAGGGCCTGTTATCAGCTCCCACTATACTCCGCAGAGCCGCAGCATAGGCAGGCGTGAGTGGGATCGTCAAAGAGGACAAAGCGCACCACTTTCGGTTGGTGATTCTTCTCCAGGAAAGAGAGAACCGTGTTGAGGGCGGTTCCAGCGGCCAAATCCACCGGATAGCGGTAAGCTCCCGTGGATAAGGAGGGAAATGCAACACTCCCACAGCCGTTTTCGATGGCCAGCTCGAGACTCCTTTGATAGGCGCTGGCCAGCTTTTCCTCCTCGCTGCGCAGCCCGCCGCTCCAAACCGGCCCTACGGTGTGGATCACGTGTTGGGCCACGAGATCACCCGCACCCGTGATCACGGCATCACCGGTAGGACAGCCCTGAGGATATTTTTGACGCGTCTCGGCCATGATGCTCGGCCCTCCAGCCCGGTGAATGGCCCCATCGACGCCCCCGCCTCCGGCCAGCCGACTGTTGGCGGCATTGACGATGGCATCACTCTCTTGCCTGGTTATGTCACCGGTCACCAATTCCACGGTACAGGTTCCTATCTTCACTTCCATGGGTTAGCCCGTATTGCTCATTTACTCATCCAGCAAACGTGCTACCACGGCTACATCGTTGGTGGGAAGTTTACAAACATAGTCTTCGCAGATGTAAGCAGTGGCTTTGCCGTCAACCTGTCGCAGGCTATCCAGAATCTCCAGACTGGCGTTCAGGCGCTGATGAGCAGGACCCCCATCGGCTAGAACGAGGATTTTGTTGGGAATGAACCGCTTGTGGACCTCGCGCAGAATCGCCGTTGTATCGGGCGAATTTCTCTGACCTGCAATGAGAATCTGTTTGGGCTTATCCAGATAAAAATTGACCGCCGCCATCATCTGAGGCATAGCGTGGGGCGTAGCGAGCAGCCTCCTCTCAAAGGCTTGAATCGACCGCTGTGCCATCTCTCTCCACGTCTTGTCCCCCGTCATTTGAGACAGACGGAGCAAATTCAGGACTGCGATGGAGTTGGGCGAAGGCTCAGCACCATCGTAGTCTTCCTTCATGCGGATCAAAATCGA
>Ga0066376_10003539_pt1 | contig 13918 bp, 10 predicted proteins | sample Knorr_S15_td_Bot_FD_77009 | JGI IMG/M metagenome (GOLD analysis project Ga0066376, IMG submission 77009) | Marine microbial communities from Southern Atlantic Ocean transect - Knorr_S15_td_Bottom_ad_5009_LV_A | ecosystem: Environmental > Aquatic > Marine > Oceanic | place: Southern Atlantic... | reverse complement strand
TCGCGGCGACCTCGTCCGCTGTTTTCATAGGGCGCTGATTCCAGAACGGATCGGCTTTTGCCTGCACCGTAAATCCGCGCTCACGGAGCTGGTCCGCATAGCCCGTGGGAAATCGGTTGGGTACAAGCAAAGCATGGATTTTCTTTTCGTTTAACAATTCCGCAACGGCATCCATAAATTGGGATTTTTCACCGCTACGATCTTCAGCGCGCTTAGTGTAGACGGTGAGAGACAACACCTCGTCGGCCTTCGACTGGACCCGGGCACGGTCGATCTCCAGATCGCTCATCAGAATCGTCTTCTTACCATCTTGTTCGATGTAGGTATAGGCATCAGGCGCGAACAACCCGGAAGCGTACAGCATATCGGCATCGCTTTCACTGTCGGCAATGATCATAACGGCATCGGTATCGGGCAGTGTACTCATGTGCTGGGGCCTTTCAGGTGTTTCCAGAAAAAGTTTATAGTCCGCCGCCAGGCGTCGTGTGCCTCGTCGGGTCGGTACGATGTACGGGTGTCGTTGAAAAAAGCATGCGGCGCATTCTGGTAAATTTTGATCTCAAAGGACTTCTTATGTTCCATCATCGTATCCTTCAAACGATGTACATCATCTACAGGCACCACATGATCCTCACCGGCGAAGATACCGAGAATGGGACAGTGGAGCCGCGAGACCACATCGATCGGCGCTTCGGGTTTATTGGCGGTATATCCGGGGTAGGCCACCCTACCGTAAAAATCGGCGACCGCACTCAGCCGCGGCGTACGGGCGGCCATTAAATACGCATACAGACCACCCATGCAGAACCCCAGCGCACCGATCCGCTTTTCATCAACGAATGTCAGTACATTCAGATGCGCGATGGCGGCCACCAGATCGTTTAAGAATCGGCTGTCGGGTATCGAGCGAACCAGATCCAGCATCATGGTCGCATCATCCTGGTGCGGGAGTGGCGTCTCCCGGGAGAAAAGATCGGGCGCAATGGCGACGAACCCTTCGCGGGCCAGCCGTATGGCCACATCTTTGATATGATCCACCAGTCCGAAAATCTCGTGAATAACGATGATCGCCGGGTAGACCCCCGGTCCGTCAGGCCGGGCGATGAAGGCCGAAACAGGCTGGTCTTTCCCCGGATAGTCCGCCATAGCCGACATAATGCTGATATCGCCGGCTTCCGCCGTATCGTGGGTTGGCTCTTCCCTCAAGTTGTCCACAAATCCGGTCAAGCCCTTGACGCCCTTCCGGACGAAATCGCGTCTGTTGTATTGTTTACCGGTCATATTCTATCATTCCGCCTGAACCACAGCCGCAATACCCTGGCCACCGCCGATACACGCGGCTGCGACGCCGTATCTCTTCTTCTGCCGCCGCAATTCATAAAGCAGGGTCAACACCAGCCTGACGCCGGTCGCCCCCAGAGGATGCCCCAGGGCGATGGCGCCGCCATTGACATTGGTGCGGTCCCGGTCCAACTCGAGTTCTTTCTCTACCGCCAGATACTGGCCGGCGAAGGCTTCGTTGATCTCAAACAGGTCGATGTCATCCAGAACTAATCCGGCTCGAACCAGTGCCGTTCGTATCGCCGGGGCCGGGCCGATACCCATAATGGACGGGTCCACGCCGACCACGCCCCACGACAGAAACCGTCCGATGGGCTTACATCCGGTGGCTGTCGCATAACGCCGGGAGACGATCACCAGCGCCGCAGCGCCATCTACAATACCGCTGGCGTTACCGGCCGTGACCATGCTGTCTGCCCCGAAAGGCGGTCGTAACGTGCCCAGTTTTTCTGCTGAGGTGTCCGCAACAAAATGGTCATCCTTGTCGACCACCGTGATGTCGCCTTTGCGTCCCTTGATCTCGACGGGTACGATTTCATGCGCCAGCGTACCGTCTGCCGTCGCCCGCGCGCCGGCCTGGTGGCTGCGGCAGGCATAGGCGTCCTGCTCTTCACGCGTAATACTGTATTTGTTGGACAGATTATCGGAGGTGACGGCCATCGGACAGCCGCACCGTTCATCCGTCAACGCCGACAGCAGCATGTCTTCCATATTACCGCCGCCGAGGCGCAGCCCTTCCCGAGCACCCCGAACGACAAAAGGCGCCTGGCTGAGATTTTCCGATCCGGCTGCAACGACTACTTTTGCCTCTTCGAGCAGGATAAGCTGAGCCCCCGAGATAAGCGCCTGAATACCGGAGCCGCACAGCCGGTTGACCGTCAGCGCCGGTGTGTCGATTGAACAACCCGCATCGAGCGCGACATGCCGGGCGGCATAAATCGGATTACTGCTCGTCTGTACCGCATTGCCCAGCATCAGATGATTCACCTCCTCCGGCGCGACACCCGCCCGCCGTAACGCCTCTTTCGTCGCCAACGCTCCCAGGTCCACAACCGACAGACTCGCCAGCGCCCCACCCCGTTTTCCAGCCCCGGTCTTACCGCCGACCCACTCCGCCATCGGCGTACGGGCACCTTCTAATATGACTACTTCGTCTTGCATGATTACTCCGTTTAGAATTGTCTGATTTGTTGATTGTCTGATTGTCTAATTGTAGCGATATATAAAGTATACCAATCAGACAATCAGACAATCAACAAATCAATAAATATAGAATCCCTCACCGCTTTTTCGTCCGTTCTTCCCTGCGGCGACCATTTTACGCAACAGCGGCGGTGCGGCGTACCGGTCGGTACGGAAGGCATCGTACAGGACATCGGCGATGTACAGTGTGGTGTCCAGACCGATGAAATCAAGTAATTTGAGCGGTCCGAGCGGATGGCTGCATCCGAGGACCATGCCTGTATCGATATCTTCTCTGGTGGCCACCCCCGTCTCCACCAGCCTCACGGCATCCAGAAGATACGGGATTAAGAGATAATTGACGATAAAGCCCGGCGTATCCTTGACTTCGATCACCTGCTTGCCCAGAGACTCACCGAACGCCCGAGTCACCGCTACGGTCTCAGCACTCGTTTCCAGTCCGATGACCATCTCGATCAGTTTCATCACAGGGACGGGATTGAAAAAATGTAACCCCAGTACCTGAGATGGTCTGCCGGTTACGGCCCCCAGTTCAGTAATCGAAATGGACGACGTGTTGCTGGCCAGGATCGCATGAGGTGGTGCGATACCGTCGAGAGTACGAAACACTTCTTTTTTTACATCCGCATTTTCCGTTACCGCTTCGATCACCAGGTCACACGTTCCGAATGCCGCAAACTCCGTTGTTCCGGTTATACGACCGAGGACCTCAGCCTTACCGTCCTCTGTAATCTTTCCCTTAGCCACATTTCCTGCAAGAATACTGTCAATGCGCCCGATGGCCTTCTCCAGCAATTCATCCGACGCCTCCCGCACAATGGTGCAATACCCGTTCTGCGCCGTAACCTGCGTAATACCCCCGCCCATCAAGCCACATCCTACTACACCTATGGTTTTTATAATCATGTTTCCTCCCAAAACTATCTCATGTCTAACAAATACCCCAGCAAATCAGCCATCGTAATCAGATCCAGCGCGTTGTGATCCATGATAGGTTTCAACAAAGCAGCATTGCCGGTACGGACGAACAGGTGATACGTATCCGGGATGTCCGTCCCCGGGATGTCGCCGTCACGCCCCCGACCGCAGATCCATTTTTCCAGCGTCTGTAATTTACAGTTCGGCAGTTTGTCTCGCCATCGTTTGCGGGACAGTCCCAGTAGATCCAGATGCTGCATCGGAAAGCGGCAGCGAATGGCATTGGCAAAATACCGATCCCGGAGATAGGGAATGTCAAACGACTTACCGTTAAAGGTAATAAACGTGTGATACAGTTCTAATTGTTCCGCCAGATATTCCAGCAGCGGCGCCTCTTCCGCATAATCCCGGGCCAGCAACTGATACACGCGCAGCCGCTCCCCGTCGAACACCATCAGGCCGACCAGAAACAACGGCACGCCCAGAAACCCGGTAGTTTCGATATCAAGATATAACCACCGCACAGGCGAAACATCTTGAATCGGTGTATACCCAGGCGGCAGTTCGACCCGGCCATCCAGATGCAGGTGGTGGTGCATATCGACGATGGGATCTATATCCGGATGCATAGCCGCCGCATCCGGTTCGACCAGATAGAAGACCCCCGACGGCATGGGTATCTCCCGGCCGCCCAGCGTTTCATCGATTCCGGCACCAGGAAAACCCCCTGCCCGTCGCGCTTCAAGGCGCCCCGCTGCCCGCTTCAGCCGCTCCCGAAAACGGACTGAGTCATCCGTCGGCGCCGTGTCTTTCGCCTTCGTTTCCGTTGGCTTATTTTTCTCTGCCAGTCGTTTTCGCAGAGCATCGGACAGTGTGGCCATGCAGAAATCCTTACCTCTTACACATTTGAAATATCAAGACTGGTTTTGATCGCCCGTCCGACCGAAAGCCCCATGTCCGGCAACGGGAAATCAGGGCTTTCTTGTCGTCGTCGTCGTACTATTTCAACTTCGCCACCGCCACCTTAAACCGTAGCCCACGCGCTTCAAAATTTGTAAACATATCATAGCTCGCGCAGGCGGGGGAGAGGACGACCACATCGCCTGATTGGGCCAGGTCGGTACTGTGGGCAACGGCTTCTTCCATGGAAGAAGCGCGGTCGATGATCAGCGATGTCACAGGTTGCTTGCCAATGGCCGTCTCAATCGCCTCGGCCGTATCGCCGATCAGCACCACAGCTCTGGCGTGCTGACCTATTTCAGCCGCCATCTCTTCAAACGGCACACCCTTGTCATAGCCGCCGGCGATCAGCACCACTGAGGTATCAAACGCCTGTAAAGCAACGATTGTCGAGGCCGGTGTGGTGCAGGCCGAGTCATTGTAATATTTCACGCCGTCAACCTCCGCCACCCACTCCAGGCGGTGCGCCACTCCGTTGAAATCCGTCACGATTTTTTGAATAAGAGAAGCGGGTATCTCGCAGATACAGGCGACTGTTACAGCGGCCAATGTGTTGGACAGATTATGCCGCCCCGGCAGAGGGAGCGCGTCGACCGGGCAAACACGACGTTCGTTCGCTTCATTACGGTAGACAATGTGGCCATCCCGCACGAAACAGCCCTCCTCCACAGGTCGGTCTATGCTGAACCAGAGGACGCGTCCCGGACAGTCCGGCGCCCAGGATCGAATCGATTCGTCATCCGCATTTAATATAGCGATATCATCGGCTTGCTGATAACGTACGATATGTTGCTTGGCTGATTCATAAGCGGCATAGGTCCCGTGCCAGTCCAGATGGTTGGGAGACAGGTTGGTGACTACGGCGATGTGCGGACTACGGGCTGTCCAGGCCAGGCGTTGGAGTTGAAAACTGGACAATTCGAGGACAACCCGGGTGCTTTTTGGCGTCTTGTCGAGATCGTTGAGAATAGATCGTCCGATGTTGCCGCCGACCAGCGTCCGGTCGTCATGGGCTTGAAACAGTGCGCCAATGAGGCTGGTGGTGGTCGTCTTGCCGTTGCTGCCTGTGATGCCGATAATCGGCGAAGGGCACCGCTCGAAGACCAGATTCATCTCGGTCGTCAATGGGATGCCGTGTTCCTGTGCCAGATGGATATAAGGATTGTTGTCGGCGATGGCCGGACTGACAACGACCAGATCGGCTGATGTGATGTCTTCATCGCGGTGTTCACCTAAGACATATCGTATCGTCGGCCATTTTGAGAGCGCATCAATAGAAGATCGTAACGTGTCTTCCGTTTTCTGGTCGGTTACGGTCACTTCCGCACCGCGCGCCGCAAAAAAACGAGCGGCGCCCACGCCGCCGGAAAAGACGCCCAGGCCAAGAATGGTTATGCGTTCTCCCATCCACGTCCCCTTGTCAGCCCTACTGAATTCCCTTGACACCAACACATACCCTGCTTAAGATACGGCATCGTAGAAAACCGAATCAGTCCATGAGCTTGAGCCGTTCGAGTAGTTCGGCCAGCAGTGCGCGGGTGGTTGGCGCTTGATTGTCCTGTGAATCCCTCATTAATAAGCGTAAGTCTTCGATGGTGTCGATATCCAGAAGTTTGATATCGTCGAGCACCGCGTGCGTGATTCGGCGGTTTTGCAGCAGCGCCACAGTTTCCTGAAGTTCTGAACCTGAACTCCATCTGGAAATCGTAAAGATGTTATGCAGCCGGCACATGCCAATCATATTATACGCCCCGTCATACGCGGGTACGAGCACAATATCGTGAGATGAGAGCGCCCGGCAAGCTTGCTCAATCACGGCTTCGTCCAGATAAGGGAAATCGCTTCCGGAAATGATGACATACTGATATCGGGTCAACAGGTCTTCGAAAATTCGGTACATCATCTCGCCTAAATTGGCGCCGGCCACCGTATGATGGTGTACATGCGGTCCGGTGATCGTACGAAAGGCTTTCTGATGCTCCGGTTGAGTTGTACCCAGAAAGACATCGTAGCCGTGTCCCTGGTGTTGCTGAAACCGGTCGATCAAAAAAGCCCGATACAGGTCGGCCGCCAGACGGTAGGCTTCTTCCTGACCAATGACCCGACCGAATGCGTCCGGTACATCTTTAAGGCCGGTAAAGCCATTATCGGCCGTCCCATTGACCAGGCGGGTCTTGACACTTTGCGGTTCAGGATATTTGGCTAACAGAACAAGGGCTGTGGATGATAGCATGGAATCGGCTTAGTGGGCAAAGCTTGCTGAAATTGCCAACGGGGTGTTATTTGGCTAATTTAATTTTTCATCGTAGCCTCACGGCGTGCCGTGAGCCTTATTAACATGATCATCGACAAAGATAACGTAGCAGAATATGTTCACGCAAGACATCTTTTGGACGTTCCGCCCGATTCGGATTATTCAGTGGATCCGTTGGGTGGTGGCTTTCTTAATACCGTTCTGCGAATCTCCTGCGGGGGCCGATCCGTCATCATCAAGCAGGCGCTGGACGCCTTGCGGCTGTTTCCGGATCTCAAAGTAACGACCGACCGGATTGTATTCGAACACCGGGCGCTTTTAAAGCTCAATGAGCTGTTTCCAGGGCAGACCATCCCGTCGGTGTTGCATTTCAATGATGAACATCGTATTCTGGTCATGGGCGATCTTGGCCAGACGCCGTTGCTGGAAACCATGTTGACCGATGGACAGGTCGATCCGGTCACGGCAGAACGACTCGGCGCCTTTGCGGCTGAATTGCATCAGCGAACGTATGATGATGACGCGTTGCGCGATCAATTCGATAACGGCGCTATGCAGCAGTTACGGCTTCAGTATTGTTTTTATTTTGTCACCGAACCAGCCTTGTTGGAGGTTGCCCAACGATTGGGACAGACATTTACCGAAGAGAAACGGGTATTGCTCCACGGTGATTTCTGGACGGCCAGCGTGATGGCCCTCGATACAGGGATTCAAATATTCGACCTGGAGTTTGCCTATTATGGGCATCCTGCCCAGGATATCGGTTTTATGATGGCGCATTACCTGTTGCACGCATACAATACCCCGCGTTTGGCCGGGGCCGTCTTCGATGCGACCGGTCTTCTCTGGAATACCTATGTGGCCGGTACGGGCGATTTGCTGCCGGAGGATTGCGAATTGAACGCCCTGCGTCAGGCCGGCCTGGAAATGCTGTTCCGAATCGACGGCATTAATCAGGTCAAATACATCACGGATGACGGAGTCAAAGTCCGCATACGGCTTGCCGCCAAGCGGCTTATGCTTGATGATCAATTGAAGGTAGACGATATAAAAATTTGTTGATTTGTTGATTGGAAGTCCCTTTTTAATATCATAACAGCAGTATATATTAGGGTTTTGTTTTTCAATCACCAAATCACTAATTAAGGAGTACTACTTTGGGTAAAGGCAGATCCATCTTATTCGGCCTGGTTATCGCCATCGTGGGCGTGTGGGCGCTTGTCGGGTTCTGGGCGAACCTGTTTGTTGAGGCGCTATGGTTCGATCAACTGAGTTTCAGCGACGTGTTCTGGACGATCCTCAGCGCCAAGTTTACTATCGCACTGGTGTTCGGCTTTACCGCTCTGGTGATCCTCGGGGTCAATGTATATATAGCGCGCTATCTGGCTTCCCGGCTCACAGAACTGCATCTTTTCAACGAAGAGCTTTCAGAGTTGGAGCAACTGTTTTCGTCCTCTAGGCTGGTGGATCTCGTGACGGTCGGTGGCGTGCTGGTGATCTCCGGTATCCTCGGGGTGATCGGTCTGTCCGACTGGGATGGGATACTCCGGTATTTCAACCAGGTGCCGTTTGGATCGAATGATCCTATTTTTGACTACGACATCGGCTTTTATGTCTTCTCTCTGCCGTTCTGGGATTTCGTACGGTTCTGGCTGCTCCTCACTGTGGTCGCCTCAGCTATTGCGGTGACCCTGTATTATCTGTACCGCGGCGCCGTGATTATCGAAGAGCGGGGGATGCAGATCCGCTCCTATGCCCGTAACCACGTTTGTCTCCTTGGCGTCGTGATCTTCCTGCTTATGGCCTGGGGTTACCGGCTCGATATGTTCAAACTGTTGTATTCCGAGTCGGGTTTTACCTTCGGAGCAGGATACGCCGACGTGCATGCCCGTCTGTATGGTTACTGGATGCTGTTATTTGTTACCATAGGCTGCGGCGGTATTTTAGTATCCGCGATGTTCTCCCAACGACGGAAGCTGCCCCTTATCGCTGTCGGCGGCATGATTATCTCTTCGGTGCTCATCGGCGGAATTTATCCCAATCTTGTCCAGTATTTCATCGTCACGCCTAATGAGTATGAGATGGAAGCGCCTTATATTCAATATAATATTGACTATACGCTGAAAGCCTATGGACTGGATACGGTTGATCAGGTGCCTTTCCGGATTCAGAATGATCTGACGGCTGAAGATATCCAGAACAGCATGACTACCATCAACAACATCAAGTTGCAGGACAAGCGCCCATTGCGTCGTACATATCAGCAGCTTCAGGAAATCCGCACGTACTACGATTTTGCCAACGTGGATGAGGATCGGTATATCATTGACGGCCAATACCGGCAGGTCATGCTGTCCGCCCGGGAAATTTCCTATGACCAGATTCCATCAAAATCCTGGTTGAATGAGCACCTGTTTTACACCCACGGCTACGGCGTATGCATGAGCCCGGTGAATACCGCGACGCCGGAAGGCCTGCCGATTCTGTTCGTCAAAGATATTCCCCCTGTGGCCGTGGACGATGTACTCAAGATTACCCGCCCTGAATTATATTTTGGTGAGAACATGGACGCTTACGCGGTGGTCAAAACGACTCTGGAGGAATTCGACTATCCGGAAGGGGATGCGAACAAGTTCATCCGTTACCAAGATGATGGCGGTGTGGAGCTCTCGTCGTATTTTCGTCGGCTGGCCTTCGCCCGGTATTTCAGCGAAATCAATTTTATGATCAGTCCGCTCATCACGGACGAAAGTCAGGTGATGTACCATCGCCGTATTCAGGACCGGGTGGAGAACATCGCGCCGTTTCTGGAATATGATGACGATCCCTATCTGATTATCGCCGACGGCAAGCTGTATTGGATGGTGGATGCCTATACCGTAACGGGTTTTTATCCTTATTCACAGAAATTCAGCGGCCTGCAACGCCTGCCGGATCAGGACGTACTGAGTAACAATCAGCCGGGTATACCCGGAATCAACGCGCCGCCGCGCCGTCGTTTTGTGAGTAACCAGCCCGATTTACGCGCCATCAACTATATTCGGAATTCGGTCAAGGTGATCGTTGACGCGTATACGGGCGAGACGCAGTTTTATATCGCGGATGAAAAGGATCCTCTGATACAAACCTATCAGAATATATTCCCTTCCCTTTTCCGTCCCATCTCCGAAATGCCCCGAACCCTGCGGGATCATATCCGATATCCGCGTGACCTTTTTGCCATTCAGGCTGCCATGTACCGGATCTACCACATGACCAACCCGCAGGTTTTTTATAATCAGGAAGATCTCTGGGCGGTACCTCAGCAGATGTACGCAGGTACTGAGCAGCAGATGTTCCCTTACTACGCCGTGATGAAAACCGCGAAGATGGACACAGAAGAGTTGCTTCTTCTTCTGCCGTTTACGCCTTTCAACAAAGAGAACATGATCGGCTGGATGGCCGCGCAATGCGACCCGACCAACTACGGTCGTATCCTGGTATACAATTTTCCAAAACAGGAACTCGTTTACGGCCCGATGCAGATCGAAGCCCGAATCAGCCAGGATGCGGATATCGCGAAGGAATTAACCCTGTGGAACCAGGAAGGTTCAGAGGTCATTCGTGGTGATATTATCGTGGTGCCCATTGAAGAATCGCTGCTCTACATCGAACCCATGTATCTCCGGCAACGATCCTCGCGCGGCGGGTTGCCTGAACTCAAACGCGTAATCGTCGCCTACGGCAATCGGATCGCCATGCGTGAAACGCTCGACCAGGCGTTAGCTTCCGTTTTTTCCTTCGATGGAACGTTGGCCCTTCAGACATCGGTAATCGAAGAAGGCCAGGAAGTCCTCCGGCCACGCCGGATGAATTTAAATGAACTGGCGAGACGGGCCCTGTCACAGTTCAACGAAGCCCAGGAACTTTTCCAGCAAGGCGATTGGGCCGGCTACGGCACCTCGCTTCAGCAGTTGGAAAACGTCCTGAGACGCCTCGCAGACGACGCCAGCCAGCAGGAGTGAGGGAACAGTGATTTGGTGATTTGGTGATTTGTTGATTGTCTGAATTTAGTTTTTTCAATCACCAAATCACCAAATGACCAAATATACGAGACCCCCATGCCAATCCAAAAGCTTGACTTTCAAAATACCGACGGCCATCAACTTTCCGCCCGTTTGATCATTCCGGCCGATGGAAAGCCTATCGCTTACGCCCTGTTTGCCAATTGCTTTACCTGTAGCAAAAACTTGAAGGCTGTGCGTCAGATCAGTCAGGCGTTGACGGACCAGGGGATTGCCGTCTTGCAGTTTGACTTTACCGGCCTTGGTGAGAGCGAAGGCGATTTTGCCGATACAAATTTCTCGTCCAACGTGGACGATTTGATTGTTGCGGCCGCGTTTCTCGGCGAAAAATACGATGGCCCGCACCTGCTGATCGGCCATTCCCTCGGCGGCGCGGCGGTCCTGCAGGCTGCCAAGTCTATCCCCTCATGCGTAGCGGTTGCCACCATCGGCGCCCCGGCAGACCCGGAGCATGTTCTCCATCTGATCGGCGACGCCAGAGAAACGATCGAGAAGGAAGGACAGGCGACCGTGACCCTGGCCGGTAGATCATTTACCATCAAAAAACAATTCCTTGACGACCTGGAGAAGACGCGTATGGAAGAGGCCATACGCAATCTGCGGCGCGCTCTGCTGGTTTGTCATTCACCCATTGATCAAACGGTCGGCATCGACAACGCGGCGCGTATCTTTCAAGCAGCGCTCCATCCCAAGAGTTTTCTCTCTCTCGACACCGCAGATCATCTGCTGATGAAAGAATCCGACGCCCAATATGCAGGCCAGGCTATCGCGGCCTGGGCAGCTAAATACCTGGACAGACCGGAAGCAACTAAATCCAATCAGGTAGAGTCGGATAGTCAGGTGGTCGTTCGTACGGGACGGGAACATTACCGTACGGAGATTATTGCTACCGGTCATCATTATACGGCCGACGAGCCGGAATCAGTAGGCGGCACGAACCAGGGTGGTACGCCTTACGACTTTCTGCTTGCCGCGCTTGGTTCCTGTACGTCCATCACGCTACGCATGTACGCGGACCGCAAACAATGGCCTGTAGAGGAGATAGTCGTCCGGCTTCAGCACGAGAAGATCCACGCCGAAGATTGCGAAGCATGCGAGACCACCGAAGGCAAAGTGGATCGTATCGAACGGGAAATCGAACTGGTCGGCGACCTGTCTGAAGAACAGCGAAAACGCCTGCTCGAAATTGCCGACCGCTGTCCCGTACACCTTACACTCCACTCGGAAATTCTTGTGCAGACAAGGCTCAGGGGGTAGGTTGAGCAGGGTGAAAGGGTGGGAGGCCGTTTAATTGCATTTCCCCCTCCATCCTTCCATCACCCTGTTTTTTCTGGGCGCTGTGGGTACTTCGTCTGCAACCCGGCATCGCCTATTTCTACGGCGGTATCGCTAAAATCAACGGCGACTGGCTTCGCGGCGAGCCTATGCGACTGTGGCTGTCGGCCCGGACCGATTTTCCTATGATCAGGGCGTTATTTACCGAAGAGTGGGTCGTCTATACTTTTTCGTACAGTGGAAACGAACGTATCTGCACGCCTGTTTCTTCGCCCTGACGTTCCCCGTGATGAATGCCCAGTTATTCAATATCGGCATCTTTCCCTGGCTCATGATTGCAGCCACCGTCGTACTCTATTATCCGTTTCCGTGGCCTGATCCGGGTAAGCTGTGGATCAAAGGCGCCAGGCGGCTGCGCCGGAAGCCCGAGGCGCCGCTCAAGACCGGGAAACGTGGCTGAACGGCCGCGATTATCAGTGGATGATCGCCGGACGCCAACCTGGCTGCCCAGGAACGGTCTCTGCGCTCCGCGTCATGGATCGTGCCGCTCACCGGACCCTTGCGCGGTCCCGGCGCTGGGGAATATGCTACGTCGAAGAAGGAGGAATGAGAAGGGATTTTTGAATTATGATTTTTGAATTATGATTTACAACCGACCGTTCAGATCATTCCTGCCCACTTGCCGATTCCCCATGCTCCCCATCCCCGTCCCTCCCGATTTCCGCATCATTGCCCACCGCGGCGCCTCCGCCTATGCGCCGGAAAATACGAAACCCGCGTTCGAGCTTGCTCAGAAAATGGGAATCTCAGAAGTAGAACTGGATACGCAACTCTCAGCGGACGGTCTGGTGGTCCTGTGCCACGACCTGACGCTGGAACGATATGGTCATGGGGATCGACTTATTGAATCCTTGTCCGCAGAAGACCTGTTATCGTTTGATATGGGCGCGTGGTTCTCTCCTCATTTTTTTTCCGGGACGCCGATGATGTCTCTTGATCAACTTCTGGCCGAATTCGCCGATACATTTGTTTACCATATTGAACTAAAAGGACGGGCAAAGCCGTTGCCCGAGGCGGTCCTCAAAGCCGTTGCCAAAAGAAATCTTCTGGACAGCGTCATCTTCACCTCATTTTCCTACGAACATCTTTTACGTATGCGAACCCTTTTATCAGACGGTAGATTAGCCTGGCTCGTTGATGCATTTGATCCGCAGACTTTAGACCGGGCACAAGCGCTGAATCTCTTTCAACTCTGCCCAAGAGCCGATCAGGTGACGGAGGAGACGGTCAACAGAGGAAGAACTGCAGCCACGAAAATTCGTGCCTGGGGTATCTCCGGCACACCGCAGGAGGTACGTCGGCTGATTCATCAGGTCATTGATAGCGGATGCGACGGTATGACGATCAACTGGCCGGATTGGGTGGGGTGAAACTACGAATCAGCGAATCGGCGAATCAAAGAATCTGTGACGATTATGAATATTCTAACGTATATATGCAGGCTCTTTGAGTTTCGTAGCTTCGTAGTTTCGTAGTTTCCAAAAAGTCAGGCAGACCTATGACCGGTATGGAATTAAGCAGATGATTTTTCTTTAAAGAGGGACTGCCGTGCCTCAAGGAGCAATTTCCGTCTATCGCTGCCCGATGCGCCGCCGGGTTGATCTCCGGGGGATTACCTTCCGGATGCGGCAGTGAAGTGATGGGATTTGATGATACGCATTCCCATGATCATAACTATGGGCCGCGCATTTACGATTTATGCTGTATCTTACTATTGGAAATGGAAACATGAAGATAGATTAAGGTATTTAACCTGATTAATTCACAAAGTGTTGAAATGGGGTGTAACACTACCTGAAGGGTCCATTTCAGGGTCGTTTTAAAAGTTACATCCAGCTATTGG
>Ga0066376_10003537_pt1 | contig 13921 bp, 8 predicted proteins | sample Knorr_S15_td_Bot_FD_77009 | JGI IMG/M metagenome (GOLD analysis project Ga0066376, IMG submission 77009) | Marine microbial communities from Southern Atlantic Ocean transect - Knorr_S15_td_Bottom_ad_5009_LV_A | ecosystem: Environmental > Aquatic > Marine > Oceanic | place: Southern Atlantic... | reverse complement strand
GGAACACACGATTGGAGGCTCTCCGTGCCCCATAAGGCGACGGTGTGGACGCGGTGTGATGCGGATTGCTCTCGAAGGTGCCGGGCGGGAGGTCGTCCCCTCTCAGCGTCGTACTGTTGTCGTTGTAGAAGAGTCGACCCCAGTCGTCCTGCGTGATGCCCCACTGCCCCCTGTATTCGGTCGTCTCCTTCAGCCACTCACCGTCGCGCAGCCGATACCGCATGTCCGACTTGGCGCTGTAGATCCAATTGTCGGTCGCAAGCAAGAGCCCGTTCGGCTGATGCTCGGGATTTCCACCCACGGCGTAGAGGGAGTCGACCACCGTCACCCGTCCGGCCACGAATCCGCGTTTCTCCACGAAGAGCAGGTTGGGAGGTTCGGCCACGAGGATACCACCGGCGTACACCGTGATCGCTCGGGGAAGAACGAGGCCATCCATGAAGACCGTCGAGGACTCGTAGCGACCATCGGAATCGAGGTCCCGGAGCACCACGATGCGACCCACCGGATCTTCTTCTCCGGCGCCGTCCAGCGTGGGCATATAGCCTCGCATCTCGACGACCCACATCGCCCCGTTTTCATCGAACGTGAGCGCGACTGGATCGACGACGTCCGGCTCGGCCGCGACCAACTGAGCCTCGAAGCCCGACTCGAGCTCGAGGTCTGCCAGCGCTTCGTCAGGAGAGAGAACTGGGGCGGGAGGAATGCTGTCCGGATGCACGATGTCCACGTTCTGGTCGGCATCTGCGATCTGACCGGCGTCTGCGCCCTGTGCGTCCTCTACGGCCAGGTCGACGTCCGGCTCTGGGCCGCTGCAGGCCAGCACCAGTACAGCGACCAAGGCGCCCGCCATCATCCGAGACTTCAGCCGCGCGCTGGGCCGTACGCTCGGCCGCGCGTCGAGCGACGGAGTGGCGTGGGACGTCACGAATCTACCTCCCTCAAAGGACCCTCTCCGGCGAGCGGAGGTGGCTCGCATAGTAGCGCTCAATCGTGTTCCGCCCCAGAAGCCGACTCGTTGTAGAAGCACCCGATTCCCGTGATCGCGAGAATGGCGGCCACCACGAAGTTCGTCAGCGAGAGGAACTGCCAATGCCAATAGTCCGCAACGGGCACACCCAGTGTGGCCACCATGAAGAGCGCGGTCGAATGCCACGGCACGATGCTCTCCAACATCGTACCGGTATCCTCCAATGAGCGAGACAGGACCCGGCGGGGGATCGCGAGGTCGTCGAACCTACGCCGGAATGCGTCGCCGACGATGAAGCTGGTCGCGTACTGGTTCGAGGTCATGGCATTCGTAACAGCGGTGGCTCCGAGAGCGGACAGGATGACGGCGCTGCGCGTCCGGGCGAAGCGAAAAACGCGATCCACTACGGTCGGTATCGCGCTGATCCTGTCTATGGTTCCGATGAAGAAGAACACCAAGAAGGCCACGAAAATGGCTTCTCGCATCGAGTACAGACCGCCGCGGTCGACGAGCGTGCGCACACCGGCGGGGATGTCACCCGCCCAGGTGGCCATGTCCGCAGAGAATCCGACCTGCAGGGCGATGAGGGTATCGGCCAAGGAAAAGCGCTGGATGAAGAGCCCCAATACCATGGCCAGGAGGATCGAACTGAGGAGAACCGGGATGGCCGGATACTTCTTCAACGAACCCCAAAGGACTACCGCCGGCGGAAGCAGCAGAAACGGGCTGAAGGCGAACATGTCGCGCAGGGCGTCCGTAAATGCCGACGCATCCGCGGTATCCGATGCCGCTCCGGGCGGGTCGATCATGCCCACGATCGTGTAGAGGGTGAGCGCGATGATCGCCGACGGGATCGTGGTCCACAACATGGACCGGATGTGGTCGAACAACTCCACCCCCGCGCCCAGGGCCGCAAGATTGGTGGTATCGGACAACGGCGAGAGCTTGTCGCCGAAGTAGGCTCCTCCGATGATCGCCCCGGCCAGGATCGCGGGGTCCGCCCCGGCCGCCAGCCCGATGCCCATGATCACGACGCCGATCGTGCCCGCGCTCCCCCAGGAGGTCCCGGTCAGCATGGAAAAAACAACGGGGACCAAGAAAGCCAGCGGGTACAAGAGCCCCGGGCTGATGACGGCGATGCCGTAGTAGACCAGCATCGGAATCGTCCCCGACACCATCCACGACGCGATCAGAAGTCCGATGGCGAACAAGATGAAGAACGCGGGCATCGCCTCGGACAGTCGCGATACTACGGAAGCTTGGATGTCGAGCCAGGAGTGGCCCAGCCACGAGAGGTAGGCAACGGCGAACGCCGCGACGAAGACGAACACCAGTTCGAGAGGGAACGCGGGCTGACCCAGGAAGAGGGGCCGCGCAACGAGACCATACGCGATCGTGACTACCAGAAAAGCAACCGGGACGATCGCCTGGGAGAACGGCACCTCTCGGGATTCAGTCACCTGACCTCGCACGGGAGTAGTGTACACGGACGGATCGCCCCATTCGAACACTCTAAGGGTTCGGAAGAAAGAGCGTGCGAGGCGTTGGCACGATCACGGCGACTCGCTAGCATTCCCGCCTTTCCACTCCAGAATCCCCTCCACGCCCTAAGGCGCCCCATGCAACTGCGCATCGTGGACAGCGGCATGTTCGTCACCGACTGTCGCACGCGGCTGCCTTTTCGATTCGGCGCGGTCACCATGACCGAGGCGCCACTCTGCCTGGCGATGCTGGAGATCGAGACCGACGACGGCCGTCGCGTACGCGGCTACTCGTCGGACTTGCTGGTGCCCAAGTGGTTCGACAAAGACCCGAACAAGTCGCCGCGAGAAAACTCGTCCGACCTGCTCGCGAGCGCGCATGCCGCCGCGCGCTCCTTTCGCGAGCAGCCAATCTCGACGGTCTTCGGCGCTTGGTGGTCGGTCTACCAGAACCGCGTCGAGTCCCAAGCGTTCGGCCAGGGCGATCAACTGGTCCGCGGTTTCGGTGTGGCGCTCTGCGAGCGGGCATTGATGGATGCGGCGTGTCGCGCTGCCGAGGTCAGCTTTTTCGCGGCGTTGAAGGAGGATCTGTTCGGCTTCCAACCGCAGCTGCTGTATCCCGAGCTCGACTCCTGGTCGTTGCCGGCGTCCCTGGACGACGCGCCAGCGAGCCGCGTCCGGGTGCGTCACACCGTCGGTCTGACGGATGCGCTGCGCCAGGCGGAACTCGAGACGCAGCTGGACGACGGGCTGCCTCGAGCTCTCGAGCAGGACATCGCGGTGTACGGCCTCGACACTTTCAAGGTGAAAATCGGCGGCGGCCACGATGTCGACGTGGAGCGCTTGAAGTCGTTGGCCGCGTTCTTCGACGAGACGCTCGACGACTACCAGCTCACCGTCGACGGAAACGAGCAGTTCGACTCGCTCGACGACCTGCTGCGGCTGTTCGATGCCGTGGCACGCGAAGCTCGCGGGCAGCGGCTGGTCGAGCGGCTGCTGTACATCGAGCAACCGCTGCATCGCGGCGCCACCTTCGATACGAGCCGGAATCGTGCGATGACCGAGGTCCGGGACATCGCGCCGGTGATCATCGACGAGGCGGACTGTGCGCTCGCAGCGCTGCCGCGTGCCCTGGAACTGGGCTACCGCGGGATCTCCGTAAAGAACTGCAAGGGAGTGTTCAGAGCGCTGGCCAGTCGGGGACTCTGCGAGATCACCGACGACGCCTTTCAATCAGCGGAAGACCTCACCAACCTGCCAGTAGTCGCCCTGCAACAAGATCTCGCGACAGTAGCGGCCCTGGGTCTGCCGCATGTCGAACGAAACGGACATCACTACTTTCGTGGCCTCGAACATCTCTCCCAGCGCGAAGCCGAGTGGGCGTTGCAGGCGCATCCGGAGCTCTACGTCAGACATCAGAACAGCGCGCGCTTGGACATCCGGGGAGGTGAATTAGAACTCGATTCGCTCGAGCGACCCGGATACGGAGCCGTCGGCGATCCCAACCTCGACCCAGTAGCGAGCACGTAGTGGACTACAAGCCACCGGGAAGGCACCGCAGTGTCGCAGACTTCCGCAATCACTTCCGCGGTTTGAATTCGGCATTCGACTGTGACGAGGAACTGCTCGGGGCCGATGGCCCGCTCGGCCAGACCTTGGACCTCGGTCATCGCCAACTGGGGAACCGCTTCGCCGCGCAACCGATGGAAGGCTGGGACGGCACGAGCGACGGCCGACCGACGGACCTCACGCGCCGCCGCTGGCGACGCTTCGGCGCGAGCGGCGCCAAGCTGATCTGGGGGGGCGAGGCCTTCGCGGTGCAGGCCGACGGGAGGGCCAACCCCAAGCAGCTCTATTTGAACCCCGACGTCGACGTCGTCGGAGATCTCGAGAGCCTCATCGCCGAGGTCCGCGCTGGCCATCGCGAGCAAGGGCTCGACAGCGACGACCTCTACATCGGCTTGCAATTGACGCACTCCGGGCGCTTCGCCCGACCGGACGGGCCTCTCGAACCCCGCATCGCCTACCGCCACCCGCCGCTCGAGCATAAGTACGCGGTCGATGGTAGCACCGCGCTGCTCACGGATGCGGCCCTCGAGGCCATCGCCGACAACTACGTGCACGCCGCCAAGACGGCGCAGCGCGCCGGTTTCGACTTCGTGGACGTGAAGTGCTGCCACGGGTACTTGCTGCACGAGCTGCTCGGTGCCCACCGGCGCGACGGCGACTACGGCGGGCCCTTCGAGAACCGCACGCGCTTATTTCGTCGCATCGTCGAAGGCATCCGCATGAGCTGTCCTGGGCTCGACATCGGCGTACGTGTCTCGCTGGTCGACGTCTTTCCGCACACCGCCAACGCGGATACCCGCCTCGGGGAGGCCGCCGACTGGCAGCGGTACGTACCGTACGACCTCGGATTCGGGGTCGATGCCGACGACCCGCGCCGCTTCGATTTCAAAGAAGGACTGCGCTTTCTCGGGTTGGTCGAAAGTCTCGGCATTCGACTGGTCAACCTGACGCTCGGCTCGCCCTACTACTGTCCCCATCTGCAGCGGCCCGCGGCGTATCCCCCGAGCGATGGCTACCTACCGCCGGAAGACCCACTGCTGGGCGTCATCGCTCATCTCGACTGCGCGCGGCGGGCCAAGGCCGCCTTTCCCAACCTCGTCATCGTCGGGACCGGCTACAGCTATCTGCAGGAGTATCTGCCTCATGTGGCCCAGCACGAGGTCCGAAACGGCCACGTCGACGTCGTCGGCCTCGGACGCATGGCGCTCGTCTATCCGGATCTCGCCAAGGACGTGCTCGAGAACAAAACCCTGGAGAAACGGCGCATTTGTCGGACCTTCAGCGACTGCACGACCGCGCCGCGAAACGGCATGGTCAGTGGCTGCTACCCGCTCGACGCCTATTACAAGGGCACGCCGGAAGCCGAGCGACTCAAGCAGATCAAGAAGGAACAACGATGAGCGAGCGCAACATGGACGGCGATCGACTCCGCGAGATGCAACGCGGCCTGCGCATGTCGCACCCACCCGATCCCGAAGCGCTCGCCGCGGAGAAGCAACTTCTCACCGAACTCGACGGCGCGTCCCCACTTCGGCGCACCCGGGCCTTCCTGAAGCTCAGCGGCCCTGGCTACATGCAGAGCGCCATGACGCTCGGTGGTGGCACCGCGATCGCCTCGCTCGGCGCCGGCGCCGCGTTCGGCTACAAGCTGCTGTGGGTGGCACCGACCGCGATGCTGCTCGGCATCGTCATGCTGACGGCGGTCTCCCATCAGACGCTATCCACCGGCATGCGTCCGTTCGATGCGATGGCCCGCTTCGCGGGGAAGCCTCTGGCATGGGCATGGGCGATCGGCGCGTTGATGTCGTCCATCATCTGGCACTTTCCGCAATACTCGCTGGCTTCCGCGGGTCTCGTCGACATCGGCGCCGCCTTCAATCAGACGTGGCAGCCACAGTACATGAGTTTCGTGATCCTGGCGTGGGCTGTCGGGTTGTCGCTCCTGTACGGCAAGTCGGCGACGTGGGTGCGGCTCTACGAGCGACTCCTCAAGTACATGGTTTGGGGCATCGTGCTGTGCTTCGGATACGTGGTGTTCAAGACCGGCGTCGATTGGTCGGGCGTGGCCGAGGGCTTCACCTTCCAGCTGCCGGACAGCCGGGAAGGCGTCGCGGCGGTAACGCTCGTCCTGAGTGGACTGTCGGCGGCGGTCGGCGTCAACATGCTGTTCCTGTACCCGTACAGCCTGCTGGCGCGCGGCTGGGGGCGCGAGCACCGACGCTTGGCTCGCTTCGACCTCTACGTCGGCATGCTGATCCCATACGTGCTGGCCACCGGCCTCATCGTGATCGCGTCGGCGAATACGCTCTACGACGACTTCGCTGGTGATTCGATCGGTGCGGTCGACGCCGCGCAGTCCCTCGCCACGGTCATCGGTCCGAAGCTCGGTCGCAGCATCTTCGACCTCGGCCTCATCGGCATGGCGCTCAGCTCGATCTCGCTGCAAATGCTCACCTGCGGCTTCGTCGCCTCCGAGTTGTTCGGCTGGGAGGTGGGATCGCGGAAGTACCAATTGGCGATGTTGATCCCAACGCCCGGCGTGCTGGGACCGGTACTGTGGAGCAAGCTGTTGTGGCTGGCCGTGCCCACCAACATCCTCTCGGGCCTGTTCTTGCCAGCAGCCTATCTGGGCTTCACGCTCCTGCAGCGCAACGGGAACTACATGGGCGACGACTTGGTGCGCGGTCTTCGCGGCCGCGTGTGGTTCTGGGCGATGTTGGCGATCACGGTCTTCATGTTCGTCTTCCTGAGTTGGTACATGATGCAGTACGGCCCGGGCTACATCGACACCTACTTCAGCTCAAACGGGTAGCACCCAGATGCGCATCACCGTCGACGCCCCCGGCGGGCCGCTCACCATCGACGACGGGCAGCTCGACGGGCACCGCGCGCGACTGGAGTCGCTCGGCAACGCGGCACCTTCGCGCCGCGCATACGCCGCGGTGCACGTCGTGATGCGGACGGACTACGCACAGCTCGACCATCGCCTCGATCGTCCGGGCACCCCCGAAGCAATCGCCGAGAGCATCGACTGGCTGGGCACCATGGAGCTTCGGCGCCGCCTCGATGCCCGCGGTTTCGGCATCGCCGAGGCGATGGACACCGCGCAGCGCTTCTTCCTGGGGTGGCCGAGCGCCGAGCGCCTGATCCGCGAGTGCGGGGCCCTCGACCTCGAGCACGGCTTCATCGCCGGAGCCGGGGTCGATCACTTGGCTACCGTCGGGTCGACCACGCAGCTCGTCGACGGCGTCGTCGAACAAGCCCATCTCATCCAGGAGTGCGGCGGCAGCGTGATCCTACTTCCGCTCGCCTACCTGACGGAAACCGGCGCGGACCGGGACCGATACGTCGATGTTTATCGAGCGATCATCGATCAACTCGACGGCCCGATCTTGCTGCATTGGCTCGGAGAAATGTTCGCGCCGAATCTGGCGGGCTATTTCCCCGCCGACAGCTTCGAAACCATCCTCGATCATGATCCGGAAAAGGTGCGTGGCTGCAAGCTATCGCTGCTCGATGATGCGTTGGAGCTGCGCGTACGTCGGCGCATTTCCGAACGCGAGCAAGTCGTCTTCACCGGCGACGACTTCAATTTCGCGCGGCTAATTTTGGGAGGTGACCCCGGTGCGCCGCCGCAGACAGCGCCGACGATCACGGGAGGAACCGACTTCGGTGGCGCACCCCTGCCCACCGGCGACTTCAGCCACGCGCTGCTCGGCATCCTCGATGGCATCGCCGAACCGGCCGGCTTGGCGCTGAAGCTCCTGGCACACGGTGAAGTCGAAGGCTATCTCGACATCATGCGACCGTGCGAAGAACTGGGCCGCCTGGTGTTCGAGGAGCCGACGAGTCACTACAAAGCCGGGCTCGCGTTCATCAGCTGGCTCAACGGCTGGCAGGACAACCCGATGCTCGTCAATCGCGAGGAACTCGCCCGCTCGGCTGAGCACTTCTGGCAAGTGGCCCACAGCGCGGCATATGCGGGCGCCTTGATCGACGCGGAGACCGCTGCCGATCGCCTGCGGTGGTTGGCACAGTCGTGAGCACTCGCACGTCGGGTGGATGGCTGCTCGCCGTCGGGCTGCTCTGCGCGGACGGAGCGAGCGCCCAACTCAGCGAGCCGGTCGTGGATCCCATTCCTGGCCGGATCACCAGGTCCCACATCGCGGTGGTGATCGAAGATCACCTGCGTTTCCCGGCCAGCTCCGACCGCGGTCCGCGGGCGCGCATCAACCACCTCCGATTCGCGCCGGACGGCACGGATCGGCAGTTCGTGAACGACCTCCGGGGCCGTCTCTACGTCGTCGAGGGCGGTTCTGTCGCGACCTACTTGCACGTGTCGGCGGAGATGCCGGCCTTCGTGGACGCCCCAGGCCTGGGCAGTGGATTCGGATCGTTCGCCTTCCACCCCGACTTCGCATCCAACGGACTCCTGTACACGGTGCACACCGAGTCCGTCGGTGTCGCCGCCCCGGACCTGGCCGGCCCGAATACGGTCGAGCCCGTAATTCAGGGTGTGATCACGGAGTGGGACGCCGACGATCCACTCGCGGATGCTTTCTCGGGAACGCACCGCGAGCTGCTCAGGATCGAGTTCCCTGGAACCATCCACGGGATTCAGGAGATCACCTTCAAACCACTCGCAACGCCTGGTACGCCGGATTACGGCTTGCTGTACGTCGGGGTGGGTGAAGGCGGCAGCGTCGACGCGGAGATCGTCGACAACTCGGGCCACCCGGCTTCGGCGCTCGGGACCATCCTGAGGCTCGACCCGAGTGGTGACGATGCGACGAACGGCGCCTACGGCATCCCACGCGACAATCCATGGGCCGCGGATGACGACCCGGAAACCTTAGGGGAGATCTGGGCGCTAGGCTTCCGCAATCCGAATCGATTGAGTTGGGACCCGGGTGGGGATGGCGTGATGCTGATCAGCGAGATCGGGGAGGCCAACATCGAGGAGATCAACGTGGGCGTGGCGGGTGCGCACTACGGCTTCCCGACGCGGGAGGGCACGTTTCGCTTCGATCCAACGGACCGGCCCTCGGTGTATCCCCTCCCCGCTGGCGGTCGCGAGACCGACTTCACCGACCCGGTCGCCCAGTACGATCACGACGAGGGCCGGGCGGCGGTGGGCGGATCCGTCTATCGCGGGGGGCTGATCCCGGATCTCTACGGGCACTACGTGTTCGGGGACATCCGCACCGGCCGCCTCTTCCACTTCGACATCGCCGACCTCGGCGACGGCCCGGTGCCGTTTCAGGAACTGTCGCTGACGCGAAGCGACGGCTCGGCGGTGTCCCTTCGTACGCTGGTGGGCATCGACCGCGTCGACCTCCACTTCGGTGTGGACCCCGACGGCGAACTCCACGTTCTCACCAAGGCCGACGGCGCGATACGGCGGCTCACCGGCCAGAGGGCTCAGATGACGGTCCGGCCGGAGCTGACCGGCGACTTCGATGAGGAGTGGCGCTCGGATGGATCGGGTGAGTGGGAAGTGGCGGACGGCGCTCTCATGCTCACGGCGGCGGCGGTGCCGGGCGGCGCAATTCGGCGCCCAGGGGCGATCGCGCTGCTTCGCGACCGCGCCTTCACCTACGCCACGATCGACGCCGAACTTCGCTCGACGGCCGACCCCTCGGTCACCCGCGCGGATGTGCTCGTGATCTTCGGATACCAGTCACCGAGCCGCTTCTACTACCTGCACCTCTCGGGCATCACGGACGATGTGCACAACGGGATCTTCATCGTCGACGAAGCGGATCGGCGCCGCATCGACGATGGGACCGCGACTCCTCAACTCGCGGACCGTTCGTGGCACCGCGTCCGGCTTGAGCACGACCCGTCGACCGGGCGAATCGAGGTCTACGTGGATGGAGCGCGGACACCGGCGCTGACGGCGGTGGACCGGACGCTCGGGGGCGGCGGAGTGGGCTTCGGCTCGTTCGATGATACCGCGCTCATTCGCGACATCTCCGTGCGTGCTGGCCTTGCTGTTTCAGATGCCCCGCCCCGGCCCCGAAGGCGCTAGCTCTCCTTGCCATACGACGGTAAGCTGGCCCGACCGCAAACTGGAAGCGTCCGATGAGCCCATGGCATAGAGGTGTATCGCGCAGGTCCTTTCTAACGGGCGTTTCGAGCGCCCTCGCGTTGGGCGTGCCCTGGGAACTCCTGCGCGCCGAGGTCGTGCCGACGCTTTCGCTGCTGCCCTTCCTCGCGAGGCCCACGACGAGTTCGATCCTAGTGACCGCTCAAAACGGCCACATGGATGCGCGGGCCTCGCTCCAGATCCGAAATAGAGGAGAGAGTGGACCGGATTCCTGGATGGACATCCAGCAAGCACGGTCGGTGACCGCGGGAGAGTTCCTGAACTGGAACTTGCAGGGCCTCGCTGCCGGCTCGGGCTATGAATACCAGGTGCTGATGGCCACCCAAGGCGGCGATCCTGCCGCGGTCGCCACCGGGACCTTCACGACCCAGCGCACCGGTGAGACGGGTTTCACGGCTGCCCTGATGACCGATGCGCACACGGGCACGTTCATCGAAGGAAATCGGCCGATCGAAGTGCTCGATGAGGTGGTTCGCAATGTGCGGCGGGAGCGCGCGGACTTCGTCCTGGCCTTGGGGGACAACGTCGCGTGGCCCACGTCCCGGAACAGCCCTCAGTTGGACGATGTCGGGGCAACACGGGCCTACGATATGTACCGACGGCATTTGGCCCCGCTCAGCATGTCCTGCCCCCACTTCGGCTTGATCGGGAACTGGGAGGGCGAATCAGGAAAGGTGCCCGCGGACAGCGCAGCCCGGGTCGCCGCGGTGCGTCACAGGTACACGCCGAACCCTGACGACCGCACGTACGGACAGGGTGGCAGCCCCAACGAGGACTACTTCGCGTTCGACTGGGGGCCTGTCCTGTTCGTCATGCTCAACGTCCAGTCGTACACCACCCCGTCTGGGGAGAAAGCGTCCGCGCGTGACGACGTCACCGTCGTCGAGGACTGGACGCTCGGGGCAAAGCAGTTTTCCTGGATGGAAGCCGTTCTACGGGCCTCCGAGCACCCCTACAAGTTCATCTGTTGCCACCACGCGGTGGGGGGCAACGCCGCCAACGAGACGGAGACACTGTACGGCCGTGGCGGCGCTCGGGCCGCTGAGGTCGGCGAACAGCGGTTGATCCATGAGATGATGCAGGATCTAGGTGTGCAGATCTTCTTCCACGGACACGATCACGTTTTCGTGGATGAGGTCGTGGACGGCGTCCACTACACCATGCCGGGAAGCTGCGGCGCCCCCTGGAAGTTCGGGCGCGACATTACGGGATACCGAAGGCACTGGGCGGACTCGGGTCACGGCCGCCTCACGGTGCGACCGGACCGAGCGACCGTCGAGTTCGTGAGCCAAGCAGGGCAAGTGCTCCACGAATTCACCGTGTTGCCGAGTTAGCGAGGCTCCTAGAAGACGACCGGCGACACCACCAGGTTCTCGATGAAGAACTCCATCATGCGGTCCTGATTGATGCCGGAATGCCCGCGGTCGGGGCCGACCTGAACCTCGAAGCTCTTCCCCGCCTGCTGGAGCGCCGCGATGAGTTGCATCGTATTCGTCGTGTGCACGTTGTTATCCGCGGTTCCGTAGTAGAGCATGAGACGGCCCTTCAGATCCGCGGCATAGGTCATCGCCGATCCGGCATCGTAGCCCGCCTCGTTGCCCTGCGGGGTCCACATGTACCGCTCGGTGTAGATGGTGTCGTAGTGCCGCCAGTCGGTCACGGGTGAAGACGCCGATGCGGCCTGGAACGCGTCTGGGTGACGCAGCAGTGCCAGCGCGGACACGTACCCTCCGTACGACGTACCGAAGATTCCGACGCGGCTCTGGTCGAAGTACGGACGGTCCCAAAGCGATCGGATACCGGCAGCCTGATCGTCGACCTCGGTCACGCCCAGCTTCATGTAGATCGCGTCCAGCAGCTCCTTGCCGCGACCACCGGAGTTGCGACCGTCCATCCGGACCACGAGGAAGCCGTACTCCGTGAACGGATGCGGGGTGGTGAAGGTTTCCCGCGCTTCGCTCGAACCCGGTCCCCCATAGATCGCGACCAGCACGGGATAGTTGCGACTCGCGTCGAAGTTCGACGGCTTGTGCAGCATGCCGTGAAGCTCGGTTACGCCGTCGGCGGCCATGAAGGTGAACATCTCGACGCGCTTGAACCCCAACTCGTCGAAGCGAGACAGATCGCTCGTCGCGATCTCGGCGAGCTGATTCCCGCGCGCGTCGCGCAACACAGAGGTGGGCGGCTGATCGTGCGTCTGGGCCACGTCGACGAAGTGCTCGCCGTCCGGTGAGAACGTAATCCCGTGGTTGAACGCGGGGTCGGTGAGCCGCTGGTCGCCACTCCCGTCCAGCCCCACGCGATGCAGTTGCAGCTTCATGTGGTTGTCACCGCTGCGCGCCATGTAGTACAGCACGCCCTCCGACTCGTCCAAGCGCGCTACGTTGGCGACATCGAAGTCGTGGTTGGTGAGCGTGGCGAGCAGCTCCCCGGAGAAGCTGTAGAGGTAGTAATTCCGGAACCCGTTGCGCTCGGACATCCAGAGAAAGCGCTCGCCGTCCTCCAGGAAACTCTGGTACGGGCGGCTCATGGCCCAACTCGCCGGCCACTGCTCGCGCACGACCACCCGGCAAGCGCCGCTGTCCGGGGCGCACGCCGTGAATTCCGTGATGTTCTGGCGCCGGTTGGCCCGGTTGAACGTGATCTCCGAACCGTCCGGTGACCAGCTGACGCGGTACACATAGTGTCCGACCACGTCGTCTGTGAATGGCAGACCGTCCCGCACGTCGATGAGCGTCGAAGAGCCCGTCGCGACATCGTATACGAAGAGGTCGACGACCGGATTGTCGACGCCGGCCTTGGGGTACGCCTCTACGTCGAGCGAACTCTGGAGCTTCGTCTGGTCCATCTCGATGAAGAAATCCGGTACCGGATTCTCGTCGAACCGGTAGTAGGCGAGCTTCGAGCCGTCCGGTGACCACCACATCGCTGTGATCTGGCCCAACTCCTCGCCGTACACCCAGCTCGCTGTACCGTATTTGATGCGATCCTCTGCGCTGCCATCACTCGTGATCGTCCGCTCCTCCGTGCCGTCCGCGCGACTCACGAAGAGGTTGCGGTCGCGGTAGAACGCCTTGTAGCTGCCGTCCGGTGACTCCGCCTCCACGAACTGACGCCCGCGCGCGCGTCCACCCCGCCCACCGCGTCCACCGCTCGGTGGCGCCGGATCGACGGACGACGTCGCGCTCGCGACATCGAAGCGGTAGGCCGTCCCAGCGTGCGTGTACTGGAAGCTCTTCCCGTCCTCCGCCCACACCGGGCGAACGGCCCCTGAAACGAGGGAGCGAGCCATCTGGGGAGCCATCTCCGTGAAGCGGTCATACCCGGGCATGCCCTTCAGCCGGTCCTGGGCGCCGAGCGGAACCGTGAGCAAGGTCAGGCATGCAAGCACAGTTGCGGCGGCTCGGCCGGGCGAGCCACGCGGGCCGGGGAAGATCTGGTGAAGCTTCGTCGTCATATGCGTCACAATCGAATGGATACGAGGTAGTGGGCAGGCCACCACTCTACTACGCCCGAGTCGTTCCAGCGATACTTGCTCAGAGCACTACGGGAGGGCAAATGGCGACGGTTCGACACAGCGACAGCATCTTCATTCAACGCGCGGTTGCCGACGTTTTTGCCTACATGGACGACGTCCGCCTCGAGCATGAGTGGCAGCCGAATCTACGGGACGCGGAACAGGAGCCTCCGGGGGCCGCCGCTGTGGGCACGCGGCGCCACTACGTGACCGACTTCATGGGCCGACCGGTGAAGAACAGCTACGAAGTAAAGACGTACGAGCCGAACCAGCGC
>Ga0066376_10003536_pt1 | contig 13921 bp, 11 predicted proteins | sample Knorr_S15_td_Bot_FD_77009 | JGI IMG/M metagenome (GOLD analysis project Ga0066376, IMG submission 77009) | Marine microbial communities from Southern Atlantic Ocean transect - Knorr_S15_td_Bottom_ad_5009_LV_A | ecosystem: Environmental > Aquatic > Marine > Oceanic | place: Southern Atlantic... | reverse complement strand
TTGTTGCCGTGAGTGTGGTGGTCCTCTAGATTTTCGCTTAAAACCTGTCCGTGCGAGTGCATACTTCAATCTCAGACTTCCATTGAGATGTGGATTGAACGAGTGAGGTAACCTCCCATGAGTGCAAACCCCGATCTCATTGTGGAAGTCATTCCTCCTGGTCATGGCCTAGCTCTTGACCTTGGTGGCGGCCGAAGCATTTTGCGACAACCGATAGAAAAATTAGGCTACGCCTATGTCAATTTTGACATCTAGCAATTCGAAAAATGTGAGCCGTTGATTGTAGGTGATGCTCACAGGCTGCCATTTAAAGACCTAAGTTTCAACATCGTGGTTAGCAAAGACTCGCTAGAGCATTTCTCGCAGCCTTGGGTTGTGATTGGAGAAGTCCATCGCGTATTGAAGGACGGGGGCCAATTTATCATTTGGGTTCCGTTTATGCATCCCTTCCATCGAGACGATTTTTACCGTTACAGCCCTCTGGGGTTGGAACACCTGCTCTCTGACTTTGAAATCATCTCGTTTGAAAGTCCCCTCTGGGTATTTACTGTGGTTGGGACAGCGCTAATTGAAGCACTCAAACGAGCACATCTCGGCTTTATGGAACGTCCTATCAAGCAATCGTCCGAATGGCTTGATCGCCGTTTTACTCGGCACCAGAAGCGTCCGGCTAGCTTTGCAGCAGCTTATCGGGTTGTTGTAGCCAAGCGAGGCAAGGAAATGAGATCACGCGAAAAGGATCTTTAGAATTCTTTTGGGGACGTAACCGTTTCTGTATTATCTTACTTGAAAATCCTCCACATCCAAAAGGTCGCCGGGATAGCAGGTTCCGAAAACCATCTCCTGACCCTGCTTCCTGCTCTTAAGGAAAATGGCTTCGAGCCCACTATGCTTGTTTTATCCGGCCCTGGAGACCACCCGGCCCCGTTTATCTCCTCGATGAAGGCACGGGGCATCGACTGTAAAGTGATCTCCATGAGAGGCAATCTCGATCCCTTGCTCCCACTTCGACTGTTTCAATTTATGCGAGGGCACCCCAGTCAACTGGTCCACACCCATCTCATTCATGCCGATCTTTATGGGACCCTGGCGGCTCGGTTGGCGGGTGTTCCCGTTGTCGTTTCCACCAAACACGGATACAACCCCTGGCGTGCCAAGCGATTCTATGCTTACCTCGATCACCTGGCATCGTTTTTCCAAGACCAGATCATCACCATCTCCGATGCTCTTGCCAACTGGCTTGTGGAAGTCGAGGGTCTACAGAGGAAAAAACTCTCCACGGTTCATTATGCCCTCGACGCAGAGAGCTTCCCGTCTCTAGAGCCGCGAGTTCCGCCCTTGCAGGTTTCACCTCCTGTGATCGGAACGATCAGTCGCTTGATCCATCAAAAGGGGATCCACATTTTATTGCAGGCTCTGGCGGAGTGCGCCAAGAAACATTCTTCGATCTCTTTGGTCGTGGTTGGAGACGGTCCGGAACGTTCCAACCTGGAGAGTCAAGCCGAACAATTGGGTGTGGGTCATAGGGTGCACTTTTTGGGTTTTCGATCCGACGTCGACAAGATTCTGCCTCATATAGACATCTTCGCCCTTCCCAGCTTTGGAGAAGGATTTGGATTGGTCTTATTGGAAGCAATGGCTTGCAGCAAATCCGTTGTAGCAACCGAGGTCATGTCCATCCCCGAGATCGTTCAGCAGGGAGAAACCGGACTTCTCGTCCCGGCACAAGATGTCTCCGCTCTGGCTCAGGCCTTGGAGACCCTTATTGGAAATCCCGAATTGAGAGATCGATTTGGGAAAGCAGGTTTCCAGCGGGTCAAAAAGAAATTCACGGTTGAATGTATGGTGCGAAAAACAACAGAGGTGTATCAAGAGGCAAGTCGCACCCGGGCAGATCAGCTCAAGTCCAACTCACCCTTGTCCAGAAAATAGTGATGTCACGGGAAGAAAGGACAAAGATCGTCCGGATCATTGCCCGGCTAAACATTGGAGGCCCCGCCCTCCATGTGGTGAACTTGAACAAGGGACTGTCCTCGGATCGCTTCGAATCCCTTCTTGTCACAGGGAGTCCTAATCCAGGTGAAGGATCCATGTTGGATTATGCGCAAGAAAACGGGGTCCGACCCCTGATCATTCCCGAAATGGTCGGAGAAGCCAGCTTCAGACCTCGCGATATCAAAGCTCTACTAAGGCTCTACCGCATTTTGCGGATGGAACGCCCTCAGATCGTCCACACCCATACGGCCAAGGCAGGATTTTTGGGGCGCGTTGCGGCAAGAATGGCTGGTGTTCCCATCATCGTTCACACCTACCACGGACATGTCCTGCACGGCTACTACGGGCCTCTCAAGAGCTGGCTGCTTCTGCAAATGGAGCGGGGGATGGCCCGGATCTCAAACCAACTTGTGGCAGTTAGCCCACTGGTCAAAGAGGACCTACTCGCTTACCGAGTCGCCCCGGCGGAGAAGATCCATGTGATTCCTCTGGGCTTTGATTTGGAGCCATTTTTTGACTGTGGGTCACTGAAGGGGGAATTCCGAAGGGAGCTGGAACTGAGCCCAGGTGATCAATTGGTAGGAATCCTGGGACGGATCTTTCCCATCAAGAATCACCGCCTCTTTCTGGAAAGCGCCACCCAGGTTGCGAAGCAGGCCCCCAATGCCCGTTTTGTCATCGTGGGAGACGGTATTCTCAGATCCGAAATGGAAAGATACGCAGGAGACCTGGGTATCCAACAACGAGTTATCTTTACTGGATGGCGCCACGATCTCCCTCGAATCTATGCGGATCTGGATTTGCTCGTGGTCTCGTCGAACAACGAAGGGACTCCGGTCTCGGCCATTGAAGCCATGGCTTCCGGCTGCCCTGTGGTAGCCACCCAGGTGGGTGGTCTTCCGGATGTCATAGAAAATGGTGAGACCGGCTATCTCGTCCCCGCCCAACAACCCGCGGCACTGGCGGCAGCAATGCTCAAACTGATCAGCAATCCTCAGAAAGCTGAGCAAATGGGCCGAGCAGCTCAACTCTCGGTGAAGGATAAATTTTCCATAGGTCGCCTTATCTCAGAGACCGAAAGCCTCTATCAGGACCTGGTGGCAAACAAGGGTGTTTCCCTATAGAGTGAGCACTCAGCTCCCGGACAAAGCTTATGGTCTTTAGTTTTTTTCTTTTCCTGGCCGCTTTCGGGACCTCATTTTTCTTAACCCCCGCAGCCCGTGCAGTAGCGGTACGATTCGATTTCATAGATCAACCCGAAACCAGAAAGCTCCACCGCAGTCCCGTCCCTCTTCTAGGAGGGCTGGCCATCTATGTGTCGGTGATGCTCGCCATTGTGCTCTTCTTCAGAAATATCCGAAGCTCCTCGCCTCAAGCCTGGCAGGAAATCCTGGGCATCCTGGGGGGAGCAAGCATGCTGGTCATGGTGGGGATCTTGGACGATCGTGGACGTCTCCACCCCCAGATCAAGCTAGTCGTGGGTATGCCGCTGGCCACCCTCTTGCTCTTTTGGGGCGGTGTTCGAGCCACCGCCTGGCCTGGAGCGGCCGTCTTTGAAGGCCAGGGGAATCTCTTATTCTTGGTGAGTTTGATCCTCACTTTGGTGTGGGTGGTCACCCTTACGGCTTCCTTCAGTATTCTGGATCACATGGACGGGCTGTGTTCGGGAGTGGCCGCCGTAGCATCCGGTTTCTTCTGGCTCCTGGCGGCTCAGCATGGGCAGGTCCTGGTGGCTTCTCTTGCGGCAGCCATGTTGGGGGCAACCCTGGGCTTCTGGCGTTGGAACTTCAATCCAGCGCACATCTTTATGGGGGACTCCGGCGCCCTGTTTATCGGGTTTATGATGGCAACCCTCGGACTGAAGTTGGAGTTCCCGGAATTACCCAACACCCAGAGCTGGATGATTCCCACACTTATCCTGGGTGTGCCGATCTTCGATACCAGCTTGGTGATCGTTTCCCGACTTCGCCGTAGGCTCATTCCTTTCAGTTCTCCAGGTCAGGACCACACAGCTCACCGATTGGCCCATCTCGGGCTCGGACAGCGAGGAGCCGTGCTACTCGTGAGCGCTACCGGAGTGATTTTTGGCTGCTGTGCACTCCTGGTTTCCACTCTATCTGTCGGGCAGAGCTACCTTTTAGTGGGGTTGCTCCTATTTCTTGGCCTGGTGGCGATCATCGCCCTGGAACGATCAGTTCGCCCAGCGGGTTCACCCTAGAAAGACCTTCCACGCACCCGCCTTCTCTGATTTTCGATTCATTCGACCTCCCCCTTGAGGATCACAGAGAATCTCCACCGCGTTGGCAAAAGACCCAGCACAGGAATTCTTTCCATGGAATATAGAACGTTCTGCACCAATGGCGGTAAGCGATGCGTTAAGGGAATCAGCAAGGGACGATAGGAAACCTTTCTGAAGCCAGCTCCTCGGATGGCTGTCACAGCATCCTCCAGACTCACGCGACTGTACCGGTTCCAATCAACGATCACTTTTCGGCGAACGTGGGATTTCAATTCCTGCAATGTCGATGTCGGCGATTGGCAATAGGCAAAGAAGGTTCGACAGAAGCCAAAGATGCAGTCAAATCTCTCTGTAAGCTTCAGACGATTCATATCCATTTCAAAAAACCTCGCCTGCACTTTATTTCGCGCGGCCCTGGCTCTTGCTGCCTGGATCATTCCTGGAGCGAGATCCGTGCCGGTATAACGTAATCCGTTCTTTGCCAACCCGTAGGCCATTGATCCATCCCCACAGCCCAGTTCCAAAACGGTATCCCCCGCCCCCAGGGTCGCACCCCATGAGACAACCAGCTCAGCTCGACGTCGCAGCAGCTCTTCCGGGTGTGCGTGGGATTTTTCCGTAAACCCCTCGGCAAGCCTGTTATATTTCTCGGCAAGTTTCGTGTCCTGGCTCATTCATGACCTCGCACTAATTCATCTACACCCAGAAAGGTGCTGCCTGCCACTAGTTGCAGGAAAAGTCCCAGGAAAACAGGCAATCTCAAGAGATCATGGTCGTGAAGATAGACGAGTTGGTACTGATCACCTGCTTTCAAAGGGACGGTGAGGCATCGGCTGCCCAACAAGCTGCTCTTCAGTGTGTGGGTGGTAGGAACAAGCATTAAAGGACGATCCTGAATGAGCCTCTTTTCGGCTCCTGCCAGCCATAGATTGGGGCTGGACTCCTCTCCCTTGCGGAGAGAGGGTATCCGCGCAGAACAATCATAAGCAAACCCCAGATCTGCCAAGGATCCGAGTACCGATTCCGTAACGATCCATCCTCCGGCTGTGAATCCTCTGGGCTGGGAAATTCGGCAAAGCCACTCAAAATCCCTTTCAAGACAAGTTCTAATATTCTCAGGACTCAAATCCGTGCACTTGTCGGGTTGGTCCACCAAACTCCCAGCATAGAAGTGAGTGTGTTGACCAATTTCTTGCTGATAATCAACAGCCAGGGCTTTGACACGATCTGAGATATCCATCTCTTCCACCACCGCGCGAAACGGGTAAACGAAGAAAGTGGCTTTCGAACCCCGACGGCGCATGATTGCTAGAATCATCAACAATCTTTTCCATACCCTGTCGTCATGCAATCTTTCGGTATGGAAAGCCAGTGCCCTCATCATGTTCTTTGAGACTTCCTATTCTCTCCTACAGCTCCGCTCTGTCTTCGTTATCTTACAAGAAGAGCGATAATCCGATACAACTTGACTTTTTCGGCACGGCTCTCTTTATAATGCGCCCTTCGAACCGATTTTCGGACCCAAGGAATCCCTTCAGAGGAAAGTGAGTCCCCGTGAACTTTGATGTTGTCATCATCGGAGCCTCTACTGCCGGACTCTACGCCGGCGAATGTCTCGCCCGTGGGGGAAAAAAGGTGGCGGTTCTTGAGAGGCAGAAAGAACTCAAACCTGCGCGGCGCACCTTAATTGTCACACGCCTTCTCCGGAAAGTCCTGGGTACTCTTCCGGACGACATGATCCTTCATAAAATTGACGTCATGGCCGTGGCCACTTCCAACAGAGAGCTCACGATTCCTCTGAAAGATCCGGACTTGATTGTGGAGCGGGCCAGTCTAATCGACTGGCTGGCTTCGAAATTTGAGAGCGCCGGAGGGAAATTATTTCTGGACCATCGTTTTGAGGGATTTAAACAGACCGGCGATGGTCTTGACATCCTATTAGAAACAGCCAGGGGAGAATCAATCGTTGCAGCCAAAGAGGCAGTGATTGGGGCGGATGGCCTTTTCAGCAAGGTGGCCAGAGCAGCTGGAATAGCCAGGCCGAAATCCGTTCCCATCGTACAGGCCGAAGTGGCACTTCCAGCCGGCTGGGATCCTTCAGTGGTCAAGGTGTGGTTTGATGCTGAAGAGACTCGCTTTTTCTTCTGGCTCATTCCTGAATCCTCGAGTAAAGGTGTGGTGGGACTCGTTGGCGATCATGGATTGCAAACTCGAGAGAGTTTGAAAACATTTCTGGCCGATCACGATCTCGAACCGGAAACCTATCAGGCCGCACAAGTTGCCCTGTACAGTCCTCGACTGAAGCCCTGGACTCGCATTGGAAGCACCCGTGTGTATCTGGTGGGAGATGCTGCAGGCCAAGTCAAGGTCAGTACCGTGGGAGGAACCGTGAGCGGATTTCTGGGTGCTCAGGCGGCTGCCTCAGCTCTTTTAAATGGCAGGTCCTACAGGGCACACTGTTGGCGATTGAAACGAGAACTGAATGTCCACTGGCTCCTCCGCCGCCTGCTGGATCGTCTGAACAACCAAGGCTATGACCAATTGGCAAACACGGTTTCTTTCAAGGTAAGAAACTTTTTAAGTCAATACGATCGCGACTCCATGGACCCCGTGATTTGGCGTTTGCCGATTCTTGAACCTCGATTGTTCAAGGTGGCCTGGAAGTGCTTGCGGGGAAAACCCAGCAGTCGGAAACTGCCGAAACGACCCAACCGGATGGTTCTCCCGGAAATGGATTAGAGGAAGCGTCGGAAAGTTTTCCTCGGCTATTTTCGTTTACTTTCGATCAGCCTCTCCAACCGGGCGAGCTTTTCACGATATTGCGGGTTATCGCCGGCATCTTCAACCGCCAAACGATAGTGCTTCAGAGCCTTGTCCAGTTCATCTTGCACCTCGTATATTTGAGCCACTACATAGTTGGTCACACTATAGTGCGGAACGATCTCAAGAACTCGATCAAAATGCTGGAAAGCCAAATCCATGTCCCCCTTGCGAACATAAGCCACGGCAAGATTGTGATGGGCATTCACGTGATAGGGATAGGCCTCCAGGAATTCTTCTGTCGTTTCAATCGCCCCATCCACATTTCCGGTAGCTAAGTAGGCCCTTCCCTTTTGAAAGAGAAAGTCCTTTCGGTAGGGATAGTATGAGTAACCCTCCTCGGCCTGAAGAGTCACGGCAGACCAATCGTTCTGGGATGCAAATTCGACCACTCGCCTGTAGTACCCATCCGCAGTCAATCGATCGTACTGAAAGGGAAGCAGGATCAGAAGCAGTAAGAAGATCAGAACAACCCCGACAGCGGCAGTCCAGGAAGGAAGGGTACTGAAAGCCTTGGCCTGGGGAGCAGAATTCTCATCTTTCATTTGCCGCCTGGAATAGCGCCCTCCCAAAACTCCCAGGTAGACGGCAAACATGAAAGTGGAGGTGGACAACCGAAAAGGGAAACTGAAGAAGGCAGTCAGTGAAAGGCCCAGTAGAGCAGCCATAATTCCCATCAGGAGGTAGCGCAACTCTCCTTTCGTTTCTTCGCCTAACAAGGCGAAACAAGCCTTGATCAAGGCAAAGAAAAGCCAACCCAAGAAGAACAGGCCCACCAATCCCAGTTCAGCAAAGATCTGGACATAGTCGTTGTGTGCTCTGCGCCACTCCCCTCCTCCACTGAAGACCGAGTCCACCACCGCACTCCTCTTGTAACGGGGATAAAGGACGGAGAAGTTGCCGACACCCACTCCTTTTAGAAAATGTTCCGTTCCCATGCGCAGGGTATTTCTCCAGAGACGGACACGAACGCTTAAACTGTCCCTTCCGGGATCCGCAGTCTGACCCAGCGACCCTTGAGAAAGCTCTTCAACAACAACCCGTGGCAACTCGTCGGAGACTTGATAGGGCTGAGACTCAAAGCCAGGTAGTACCTCCCGGATCCTATCAACGGCAGTACCGACCTCCCATTGAAAACCGGCGGGAGTTAAATTGATGAGAATAAATCCCACCGCGGCGCAAACCGCGAGTGCCTTTTTCTTGTTTGTTCCCATCGGGGGAGTCAGTTTCCATTTGAAATAGTCGCGTGCAAGCAATGTCGTCAACAATAAGAATTCAACGACTACCGCCAGCCAAGCCGTTCGCGTCGAGGCATAAAAGAGAAACAGGCCCAGAACTCCCAAGGAGACAACGGTCAGCAAAACCTCACTGCGCTTTCGACTGAGCAGAAAAAAGCCGGCAGCCAAAGGAATCGTCATGACCATGAACTGAGAGGCCATGTTTCGGTTGGCAAAGGTAGCTGCCGGCGGTCGTGTCTGGGGAACCCAGTTGACGTCAAGGAGGTACTGACAAATACCCAAGACCGCCACTAACGTCCCAGCCAGCAACAGAGCTGCCAGAAGTCGCCGGATATCCCGTTCACTGTGGACCAGATTCACGGTCAGAAAGAAGAGAATCAGGCAGGCAACCCATTGCATCCATATTTCAAAGCCTTCGTAGAAATTGTGGACCCAAAGCAGAGACAGACCGGCCCAGACAACGAAACTCAAAAGAGGAAGATCGAAGGGCGTTCGAATGATTCTCAGCTCTTTTCGAGAAATGGCCCCCAAGAGCCACACAAGCAGAATTGCAACAACTGCAATCTGGATCAGCAGCGCCCGCGGCAAATCGACATAGTTATAGTATCCCTCAAGAAAAACGAAGGGCACAATCAAGGCCAGGCTGAGGTAGAGCCAGTAGTCCAGGCGCTCCCCCTCGATACTCGAGGAACTTTCGCGCCTTTTCTTTAAGGTTCGAGAGCGATGGCGCTTCTTCTTGGACATCTGTAAAACCGATTTCGCAGAAAACCTTTTTTCAAACCCCGATAAAAAAAAGAGAGACAGCACCCTCGGGTTTGGACCGTGGGCTAAAGCTCACGGCTCTGTCTACTTCTGCTCCTTCAGAGCCGCAGGCTTTAGCCTGCGGGCCGGCCCGATCAAAGAAATTTATCATTCACAGGACCTCCCACCGGATAAGGGACACATTCGCTATTTTCGATTACTCTCAATCAACTGCTCCAGCCGGGCGAGCCTTTCACGATATTTTGCGTTGTCGCCGTCATCTTCAACTGCTAGACGATAGTGCTCAAGCGCCTTGTCCTGCTCATTCCGAAGCTCATATAATTGAGCCACCACATAGTGACTCTCGCCATATTCAGGAACGAGCTCAAAGACCCGGTCAAAATGTTCAAGAGCCAGATCCATGTCTCCCCTGCGAGCATAGGCCAAGCCGATATTGTGATGGGCAGTCATGTAATAAGGATGGGTTTCCAAGAATTCTTTTGTCGCCTCGATAGACGCCTCCAAGTTTCCGGTCTCCAGGTAGGCGCTCCCCAGGTGGAAGAGAAAGTCCTTCCGGAAGGGATAGTATGGATAGCCCTTCTTGGCCTGAGAAATCACCCCAGTCCAATTCTTCTGGTAAGTCAGTGCATCCACTCTCCTGTAGTACCAATCGGCCATCAAGCGATTGTATTCAAACGGCACCAGTGCCAAAAGGAATACGGAGGTAAGGGCAACGCCGACGGGGGCAGCCCACGAGTGAAGTACAAGGGTCAACTTGCGTTGACCAACTCTGTCCTCCTGCAGCCGCTGCCTGGAATAGTGTCCCCCCAGAAGTCCCAGGTAGACCATAAAGATAAAGACGGGTGTGCTCATCTGAAAAGGAAAGCTGAAGAAGGCGCTCACCGACAGGCCCCCCAGAGCAACCATGACTCCCATCAGAAGATAGCGCAGCTCTCCCCGGGTTTCTTCCCTTAGCAAGGCAACACAAACCTTGATCAAAACAAAGAGCAGCCAGCCCAGAAAGGACAGGCCCACCAACCCCAGTTCGGCGAAAGTCTGAACGTAATCGTTGTGGGCCCGTCTCCACCGTCCTTCGTCCGTGAAATACAGATCCACGGCCGCACTCCTCGCGTAACGAGGATAGGAGAGAGAAAAGTTGCCCACACCTACTCCTCTTAGAACATGCTCTTGTCCCATACGTAGAGTATTGAGCCAGAGACGGATCCGGGCACTCGTACTGTCCAACGTGGTTATTGTCTCAATAGATTCTAGCCGAGGCAGTGCCTGCCGGACATAATTGTAGGCAACCCCCACCCGCCATTGAAAACCGGAGGGAGTTAAGTTGATGAGAACAAAGCCCACAACTGCGCACAGGGCAAGTGCCTTGATCTTCTCCTTTACCATCGGCGGAGCGATTTTCCACTTGAAGTGATCACGTGCCAGCAACAGGGGCAGAACCAAGAACTCAAGGGTTACGGCCAGCCACGCGCCTCTGGCCGAGGTGTAGAAGAGAAACAGGGCGAGCACTCCCAGAACCGTCAGTGCAAGCAATATATGAGTGCGATTTCGAGCGATAAGAAAGAAGGCCACAGCCAGGGGAATCGTCACCACCATGAACTGAGCAGCCATGTTTTTGTTTCCAAAGGTGGCTGCAGGAGGATATAACTGAATAATCCAGTCAACTTCCCAAAGATACTGAAGGATGCCCAGAGCAGCAACAAAGACCCCCGCCAGCACAAGAGCTCCTAAAGGTCGCTGGGTATCCCGCTGATTGCTCACCAGATTCACAGTCAGAAAGAAGAAGATCAGACAGGCACTCCATTGAATCCAGATCTCAAAGCCCTCATAGACATTTTGGGCCCAAAGCAGAGACAGGCCTGCCCACAACACGAAACCCAGTAGAGGAAGATCAAAAGGGGTCCTAACAATCTCCATTTTCTTTTGCCACAAGGACCCCATGAACCACAAAAGCAGAATAGAGACAGCCGCAACTTGAATGAGAATTCCCCGCGGCAGGTCGATGTAGTTGGATAAGCTTGGCACCAGAACGAAGGGCACTGCCGTCACCAGGATAACTTGAAACCAATAGGCCAAACGCCTCAAGTCAAAGCTGGAAAGGAGATCGCGCTTTTGCTTCGAGGTTCGAGCACGATTGCCCTTTTTCTTGGACATCAGAGCGAAATTGTATCGGAAATATGAGGATCAGGTAAGCCCAACCCTGTAACTTGCGCCACGGGGGGTTTTTCCGTAATCTCAAGCCGGGATTGTGCATTGGTTTTCGTGACGAAGTGCCGCAGGCGCCACGATGAGTGCGTTGCGCCACGGGCGAGGGGCACCCGCTTGCGGGTCACACAACGCAGTCGGTGCGCAGCGCACGCTGGATGATTGCGACACTGCAGTAGAAAGATTATGCATAATCCCGGCTATACTGGCCATTTTCGGGAAAATATTCATGGGCCTGACAGGGCGGAGCTTTGTACCAAGAAGTGGCAGAAAAGGAACTTCCGATTTTGAGCAGACTTTCTACCTGGGTCGTTGATCGATTCATCAGGCGCAACCCCATGCGAATCTTTTGGAAGTACCGATTGTTTATCTGGCGGTCGGCGATCAGCGATCTTCGGTATCGTTACGCGGGTTCCGCCATGGGGGTATTTTGGAATGTCCTGATCCCGCTGATGCAAATTTCCATCTTTGCCGTCGTCTTCTCACAAATTATGGCAGCTCGATTGCCCCATGCAGGTGGCACCAACGCGTTTGCCATTTACCTCTGCTCTGGACTGCTGCCCTGGCTGGGGTTTTCAGAGTGCGTCTCTCGAGGAACCCAGTCCTTCCTGGAAAATGCTACCTACCTCAAAAAACTCCCAATCCCGGAGCAAATTTTTGTTGCTCAAAACGCTGTGGGGGCCACCCTGAGCCTGGGCGTGTCCATGTCACTGCTCTTCATGTTCACGATCGGCCTGAGCGGAGAAATCACCTGGGCCTGGTTGGTTGTTCCCGCGGTGATCCTCCTGTTTCAGTCCTTCGGCTTTGGGCTTGGACTGATGCTGGGAAGCCTGAACGTGTTCTTCCGGGATATCGGTCAAGGACTTGGGATCGTTCTTCAAATGTGGATGTGGTTGACCCCCATCGTCTACGTCAAGGAGATTCTCCCGGACCTTTTTCAGAGGCTCCTGGTTTTCAATCCGGCATTTCCTTTCATCGATTCTCTACAGGGGATCATCGTTAGCGGGCTATGGCCTGCTCGCTGGCACTGGGGTCTCATGACTTTGTGGGCATTGATGTCTCCCCTGGTCGGATATCTGATCCTGCGAAAGCTGAAGCCAGAAATCAGGGATGTCATATAGTTCGGAATGTCATATCGTTAAGGTATTGATGGAGGAGTGGTGAGGTTTGGTTTTCAGAAACTGTTACGCAAGGACTAAGCGTGGTTTTGGTCTGGCTGGGATATAAGGCTCTAAAACTCACCCAAACAGGGGCTCGGCCTAGGATCTACCCGGGCTAATTTTCTGAAAAAAAAAGCAATTTATGGCTGTTTTCGCTTGACACGTACTGGGGAATTTTGGCATCTTGTTTCAGGAGGAGACGTAGTTTTCACGTAGATCGCCAGATGTCAGTGGTCTGGGGAGTGTAGTCAGACTAGGTACTCTGTCCTTACCCCAGCCGAAAAAAGCAGGGCGAATGATTAATGAGTGAGTGGGAAAAATCCTGATGTTCACCAGCAATTCACAGAAGGTGTCGACTACGCTTTGGAGTCAGCCTCCGTGCTTTCAGCCCATCTACCCCTACTATGGAAACAGAAGCCTCGATAGTATTAAATGAAAACAAACTAAAAGACGGTAATCATGGAGGAGACCCAGAAATGTTTTTCAACCAAACTAGGAGAATGACCATGACTTCAACTCGAATCACATCGTTCGTTATTTGCCTTGGCCTAGCCTGTCTCATGCTGACAGGGAATGCCTTGGCGAGCAAGACTGTCGCTACAGAAGTAACCTACGCGCAGGAAGTAGGAGCCTTGAAAGCGGTGTATATTACCCCGTCCGGCAACAAAATCACTCGCGCGATGACAGTAATGCGCACAGCGGACTCCGGGAACTTCTTCCTGAAGGTCACCTTGAGCGATAACGCTCAGTTCGGAAACGCCGGTTTGCCCGCTGCAGGCGACCTCACCCAGACGGCAGGTACGCCCGCCGATAATGTTACCGTTACGCGGTCCACCGCCGCCGCGGATGGAGACACGTTCGTCGAGTATTCAGTCGTCGTTAAGGCAAACTTTACTGTGTTACCAACATTCACGCTTACTACGGACCTCTGGGCTATCATAGATGTCGACAATGTACTGGGTGGAGGCGGCACTATTTCGGCGACCATTGTAACCCGCGACGCCAACACCGGCGCTATTATGGATACGGGTACGGACGCAGATGTTTGGCTAAAATCGGCGGTTGGTGTAAAAGTCGATAGCGCTATTGCTGCCACGACCGCGACGATTGATGTGACCACAAACCGCAAGAAGTTCGTCGCGGTTAGCGGCGCCGACACCACAACTACAGACGTCGGTGCCACACTAGGTGTTGACGGCTCCGTGGCCTCTGTCCTTCTAAAAGACGCTACTGCTTACTCCCTGTTAGCAGGTGACAGTGTCGAACTGGTCATCACAGGCGACCTGAGCGGAATCACCTCGATCACTTATGATGGAACCGTTACAAGCGTGAAGGCTGCTGATGTCACCGCCAAGAGCATAACTATCAAACTTGCAGGAACCAGCAGCTCCTTAGCTGGTGGTAAGGTAGCCAGGACTTTCGTCCTCACAAACGATGGCACAGTCCTTAGCGCTCGGACCCTAAGTCTTGCAATCAATCTCAAGCTTTCAGGAGGTACAACGGGA
>Ga0066376_10003534_pt1 | contig 13932 bp, 11 predicted proteins | sample Knorr_S15_td_Bot_FD_77009 | JGI IMG/M metagenome (GOLD analysis project Ga0066376, IMG submission 77009) | Marine microbial communities from Southern Atlantic Ocean transect - Knorr_S15_td_Bottom_ad_5009_LV_A | ecosystem: Environmental > Aquatic > Marine > Oceanic | place: Southern Atlantic... | reverse complement strand
TTTATCTACCATATAATCAATATGGTCAATAAAATCTTCAATATTTGCTGGAGGATCCTCTCTATCAGTAAGATAACTGCCTAAAGCAACTGTTTGAACGACACCTCCATTTTGTTTAACCCATCCTAATTGTTCATCGTCTAGATTTCGAGAATGATCTCTTAAAGCCCTAGCAGATGAGTGTGAGGCTATAACAGGCGCTTTACTTAGCTCTATCATTTGTCGTATAGCCTCTTTTGAAGGATGTGAGATATCTATCATTATACCATAATAATTAAGTAAACGAACCATTTGTTTCCCTAGTTCACTTAAACCATCATGTAAGTAGACACCATCTCTCTCCCCAGTATTGGAATCAGAGAATTGACTATGACCATTATGGGCTAAAGACATGTATCTTGCACCTTTTTCCCAATATTTCCTAACATTTGATGTGTCCAGTCCTATTGGATAGGCATTCTCTACCCCTATCATTGCAACTTTTTTACCCTTCTGTTGAATTCTATATACATCATCAGAATTTAATGCTAGCTCTATCAGATCTGGCGCATAGTCAGATACAAGCCTGTCTATTGCATCAAATTTTGCCATTGCATTATCATTTGCAACTTTATACCCTATATCATTAAGCTCTCCCTGCCCAGTATATACTATAAACCAAGCCACATCAAGTCCTCCTTCTATCATTAAAGGTAAATTTACCTGAGTATCAGTATTCATTGTATAATTTAAATCTTCTGTAAAGTTTTCCACATTTATGTCATCATGCGTATCTATTGTTATTATGGGGATTTCAGTCTCTGAACACCCATAAGTTGTTATAATAATTAAACTGAGTAATAATTTATTTGTTTTCATAGTTAATAATTTTCTGTGGCTATTAATTTTTTATATTTGTGTACTTCTTTTCTAACTAAATCTCCGTTCTCATTATTTATTATCCAGACTCCATTTCTGTAACCTTTTTTTAATTTTCCGGTCTCTTTTATCTGGCCATTTATATGGTATCCAGTGTATTTACCGTGAATCTGACCATTTCTCGCTACTCCTACATACTCTAATTGGCCATTCATATAGTATTTAGCCGAGACTCCGTGCATTTTTCCTCGCTTATATGTTCTAATTTCATTCTTTTCTAGTGTAGCGTCGTAAACCGTATAACATGATCCAGTGAATTTTTCTAATGGTAGTAAGGGATCGCGATTGTTGAAATATGAAATTCCATCTTGTTCCATTATCTCAGTGCAATTAATTGCTGCTTCAGGGATTTCTTTTTCGCAAGAAATAATTAAAAACACAGACAATATCAAATTTATATAAATTGTTGTTTTCATAGTATATATTGGGTTTTACAAGTTTTTCATTAATTAATTGTTTCTCTTTTGGCACGATGTTTGCTTATACGTGTGTGTACATTCAAATTATGTAACATGAACGTTCATATGAAAAATATACAAACTAAATATAAATTAAATTTTAATACTATGAAAAAAGGATTATTAACCGTTTTGGCTGCCTCACTTGTTTTTGTGGGATGTCAAAACTACGACGATCAATTTGATGACTTAAATGCACAAATTAGTGCTCTTAAATCACAAGTTGACGGTTTATCTTCTTTATCAGGCCAAGTGGCTTCTCTTTCTGGGACTATTAGTGGTCTTCAGTCTGGGATAGCTGCTGCTCAAGCTGCTGCTAACGCTGCTGGTACTGCTGCTACTGCTGCTGGTACATCTGCGGATGCTGCTACTGCTGCTGCTAATGCAATTGATCTTACAGGTCTTGCAGCTAGTTTAGCAACATTAGAAACTGATGTAGCTGCTGTTCAAGCTTCTCTTGTTGGTGTTTCAACAGCTACTGCTGTTGCAACATTGCAAACGGAGATTGATGCTATTGAGCTTGATTTACAAGAATTACTAGATGCTACGAATATCTATGATACTGCCATAAGCGTAACTAGCGCATCAACACTTGATGCTGCTCTAGCTTTAGGTAATAAAGTAAATATTCTGAACGCTGCTGCAACTTTTACTGTTACAACAGCGATGGATCAGGCTAAAGTTCAAACGCTTGTTAATAGAATTCATACTATGACAGGAGATCTTATTTTTAATTCGTCTTCAACTACTGAAACGACTTTTAACAATTTGACTTCTGCTGAAGCTATTACAATTAATCAGAAAGGTGGATACCAATTTTCTACTTTAACTTCTGCTGCTGCCATTACATTAAATGACCAGTATGAAGCTAATCTTACAGGTACTATCGACTTTGGTAAATTAGTAACAGTTACTAGTTTCACTACTTCAGGTGAATCGGATGCTGGTATTCAATTTGACCAAATTACTGAACTAAAATTAGACGCGCTTGTTAGATATCCTGGTACTCAGTTGACTATTATCACTAAAAAAGATGCAACATTAACTATGCCTCTTTTAGATGATTTGAACCTTCTTAGTGTTTACGAAGCAACCCACATTACTATGACGGGTCCTAAGAGCTTTACAACTACTTTGTTAGATGACTCAACAATGAGTTTTACTAACGTTGAAACTGTTAACGTTACAGACAACAGAGGCGCTATTACTATTAACGCTGGTGTTGAAACTTTAACTTTAGTAGATGTTGTTGAAGTTTCTGTTTCTGCTGCTGCTGATGACTTGGTTACTGCATCAATTGATTTCAAAGCTGATGATGAGCCAACATTAACTACAGCTCAAACTGCAGCATTAAATGATGATGCAGATGCTTTTGTAGCGGATGACAAAGGGGATATTGATTTAACAACCCTTGCAAACTTAACAACTGTTACTATTTCTGGTATTTCTGGTGATATTAACATTGATCAAAACCCTAACCTAGAAACAGTTATTATAACTGCAGATGGGCATGATCTCTACTTAGTGGACAATGATAATATGACAACTGTAACTCTTACAGGAGCTAAGTTGTCTGATATAGAAGTTTCAGGTCATGCTGACCTAGTAACTTTAACACTAGACCACACTACTTCGCTTAGTGATACAAGTTCTACTGCTGCTGAAAAAGCTGTTGGAGTAAACGTAAACACCAATGCATCTTTGACTAGTTTAACTTCTAGTGTAGATGATATTGATGCTTTACAAGTTTACACTAACGCTGTTTTAGCAACTGTTGACTTTACTGGTTTAAGTGATGATGGTACTGCTACTACTTCATGGGCTCACTTTTACAACAACAATTTAACATATGATCTTGTAAAAGATGGTTATGATACAGGTACTACTTATACTTTAACTGATACTGGTTCAACTACTGGTGGAGGTGGTATTAAGACCCTTAAAACATGGCTACAACACGTTGACGGTGCTGTTAACACAACTTACGGATTATACGTGTATGTTGATGCTATTACTACATATGAAGTACAATCTACTTTAAATGGTACATATACTGATACTGCAGTTCCTAGTGCTCCAAGTGTAACAACTCAGGCTACAGGTTTCTCAAACAGAACATCGATTTACGCTGTTGCTGCTCTTGAGGCTGCTGAAACTTCGACTACTTATACTGATGGATCAGGTACTGTAAGTGAAACACAGGTAGTTGCAATTCCTATTACTAACAATGCAACTTATGCTGCTAAAACTGTTTTAGCTGCAGCTGAAGGTATTGCTATTAACTTGTCTAGTTTATCTAAGACATTTAAGAAAGGAGACACTCATAGTGGCTCTACTGTATCAACTGTTGCAGACTTAATAAGTTATGTTAACGGTGATACTAGTTGGGGTTCTGATATTACACTTACTGCAACTAACACTGGGTACTTTAGATCTAATCAAACTGTAAACTATACTCTTGCTTCAGATGGTTCAGCTGAAACTACATCTCTTATTGGAACTTCTTTAGATGGTGATAAACTATGGTTTAAATTAGGTTCAACTCATATCTCAGGTACTATAACATTAACTGCGGGTGAAGCGGCTACTGATATAGCTAAAGGTATTGCTGGAGCTATTAGCGGCATGGCTGATACAGCTAACGCATACCATTATGGTGCTGCTTTCATTACAGCAGGTACTCTTGCAATTACGAAAAGAGTATCTATCGCTGGATATCCAGATGATATTACAACTGGAGTAAGCTCACTGCCTACTATTTCTTTTGTAATTGATGCTGCTCAAACATCAACAACTATTGGATTGAATGCTACAGCTACGTCTAACGCAGCTTCTAATGGTAATACGGGATCAACTTCAGGGTTCTTCTTAACTATTACTAAGAATGATGTTCCGGGTATGACTGTAAAATTTGTTAACAGTAACACTGGTTCTGCTAAACTTGCTGCTATCAAGGTTTCTTCTATTAACGCTTATGCTGGAACTACAGCATCTGGTACTTTGGGAGCAACTGGAACAACTGGGACTACATCTCAAAGTTTAATGAAGGCAAGTTCAACTATGTCATTCCTAGTTAGTAATACTCACTTCATCGGTCCAAATACAGCTTATGCTGCTTTATTTGCTGATGTTTCTGTAGGTACTACTACTACTTCGCAAGCTGCTGCTGTAACTAACAGAACAGGGTGGCTATAAGACTTTAATTATTCAGTTTTTATTACTGTATAGTTACTGAAAAAATTAACCCTCTCAATTTTTGAGAGGGTTTTTTTTATACTTATATTTAGCCTCATGGAGATAAAGGTAGTGTCAAGGCTAATCATAATTTCTAATTTTTTATCTCTGTTTGTTTTTCCTATAATTAATGGCGTCCTTGATATTAATACTTGGAGACTTCTTTGTTTTAGCTTTTTAAATATAATATCATTAGCTTATATTTTTTATAATAATGAGCTTTGGGAGTTGTTTTATGAATGCTTAAGATCTAAAGTTGCAATTTTGATATCTATATTTATTGGCTGGGGATTATTATCTTCACTATATGCCTTAAATGCTAATGAGTCAATACTTCAGTCTTTCACTTTTATAAATTTTTATTTATCACTATTGATTTTATATACAATGATATCATATAATAAGTTTAAAGCTATAACAATATGTGCCTTTATAATGCTAGTAGTAGGGGCACAAATGTTTTTCTCATATAAAGCACTCTATGAGATAACGCGTTATAGCCCTTACACTTTTGCATTTAACTTTAATATAATTGGAATATTTCCAAATAGAAATATAACCTCAGCTATTTATTTAATTCAGCTGCCATTTATTTTATATGTATACGTTGTTACAAAAATGAAAATTTTAAAACTAGCTGCTGGAATTCAAGGGTTTTTATTATTATATATAGTTCTTTTGATGGGATCAAGAACTGCTTATGTTATTCTTTTTGTAGTTCTAATAGTATTTCTAGGAATGTTTTTTATCAACAAAAACAAGGAGATTAGAAATTTTATTACACTTTACCTTGCTCTATTAACATTATCGCTTCTTTTTAGTACTATATCACTTGGAGCTAAAAATGATGCATATGTAGTAAATAGAATATCAACTATAGATTTTAATGAAACCTCAACAAATACTAGATTAAGGTATTATAAGCATGGGATTAAGCAATTTATTTTTAATCCATTCATAGGAGTTGGATTAGGTAATTGGAAAATAGTTTCTGTAGATCATGATAAAGAAAATATTATAAGCTATATAATCCCTTATACTATGCACAATGATTTTTTAGAAGTTGCGGCTGAGCTAGGTTCGTTAGGCCTGCTGGTATATCTGCTAATTTACTTTTTTACACTAAAACATTCATGGGAACTTTATAATAGAGTAAAAACTAATCCTATTATTGCAATTGTCCCTACATGTCTTTTAATTTGGCTAGTAGACTCAAATTTAAATTTTCCTTTTACAAGAGCAACTGAATTGTTTTATTTAGCATTCATTATTGCACTTTCGTTATATTTCAATAATTCACGAAATGAAGTCAACAATTAAAATATTACTGTTAATTATCTCCGGATTATCTGTTTATTTTCATTATCATAATAATGTTTCCAGTGAAATACAACGACTACTTTATGAGGATCTAAAAAATGGCATCTTTAAGGAAGAATCAACAGCAAGATTTCATGTGCTTAATCTAGAATTCCCAAATTTATCACTTTCGAGTATTCCAATGAAAGGTCTTGTTGCAAGATATTATTTCTTGGGAGCACAATATGATAAAGCACTTGAGCTATTAGCTGAAAGCGATAATGTAAACCCATACATTATGTACAACGAATCTTTAAAGCAGGACATATATTTTAAACTTGGCGAAAAAGATAGCGTTTTGTATTACGCTGAAAAATCATTTACAGGGATTCCAAATAATCATAAACATTTTATTGATTTAGCAAGAGCTTATAGAAATTTTGATAGATATCATCTTATAGATTCTATATTTAAGAAAGTAGAAAAATCAAAAATATCTGATATTTGGAAGTTCTATTTTGCAGCCATATTAACTCAACCAGATTCAATTTCTAATTATGGTAAACAAAAAGCAGTAGAAGCAATAAACCTCTTTGGAGATTCTGATTTTGATCTTAAGCTTACTGCTTTATATGTACTTTATGGTTTTGAGCAAATTGATAAATCACTTGATGTTGAGATGGAAGCAGCTGATCTATATATTGCAGAGAAATATAGAGACGCTGCAATAAAGTATGAGGAGGCTATTAATCTTAATCCGATTGAATATACTCATTATGAGAATGCGGGTATAAGTAATTATAAATTTGGATATTATGATAGAGCTATAACACAGTTGAAATATGTTATCGATTCATTAAATCCCAAAACAGGTAAATCAGAATTTATTATAGCTAATGTATACAATGAGCTTGAAGATTATGATAATGCTTGCAAATACATCTATCTATCATCAAAGTTTGATTATAAAGATTCATTTAGATTAATAGGAGAATATTGTATGGATTAATAGGAGAATATTGTAAATAAAATTACAATGGATTATTTCAAAGATTATTTTTTTGAAAAAGGGTATTTGTTGTTATTATCTTTTGCTGTCTTAGCACCTAAATTTACAGCAATTGATAATGTCTCTATGAGATGGTTACTGGTCTCTTTTCTATCTGTTTTGTTCTTAATTAAGATTTTACTTTCAAATACCAAATCTATATATGGAATTAAACTTTTTAATCGTATAATTTTATTTAGCTGCTTATATCTTATCTGTACAATCTTTATATCTAATAATATTAATGAAGCAATAATTACATTTTTTAAATTTTCTATAATATTAAGTACTTTATTTTGTGTTCTTAATTCACTAAGTAAAATTAATGACCCCTATAAATTTATTGGGATTATTTTTTTAATATCGATTTCACTTGAATCTTTCTTTGCTTTACAAGACTTTATTTTAAATCAAAATAGTTTTACTGGAATCTCAATGAATAGAAATATAAGTTCATTCTCTATTCTAGTTAAGCTTCCTTTAATTTTATATTTATCATCTAAGGAAAAAGTAAAGTTTAGACGAATTTTTATAAGAGTAATTGAGCTGCTTGCTATAGTTAGTATAATTATCCTTCAAAGTAGAATTGCTATTGGTTCACTATTTATAATTTACATTTTATCTTTGGCGCTTTCAAATTTAAAAAAAACACATGTCCTTTTTTCAGTTATTTTTTCATTAATAAGTGTTTTATTTCTGATTAATAATTTCAATACATCTTTAAATGAGAAAACACTAAACCCATTAAATTTATTAGATGATACCTCATATAATCAGAGGATCAGATATATTGATAATTCATTAGAATTATTTAGTGAAAAACCTATTTTAGGTCATGGTTTAGGATCTTGGAAAATTGAGTCACTTAGATTCCAAGACTTTAATTCTGATAATATAATTATACCTTATTATGTGCATAACGATTTTTTACAAATTCTTGTTGAGATAGGTTTGTTAGGGTTTATCATGTATTTTTCGTTATTTATTATTATCACATCTATTTTAATCAAAGGTTTAAAAAACATCTCTGTATTTCCATTTCTATTATTATCAGTAATAGTGTTTTTTATTGATTCAAATCTAAATTTTCCAATTCATCGAAGTCAACAGATAGTGCCCTTTTTATTTATAATATCAACAGTATTAATTTCCCAAAACTTAAAGATAGATCGTAATATTTTTAGTCAACTGTTATCAGTTCTATTGATTATTTTTTTATTAGGTGCCTCTTACGCTTCTTATAATGAACATGTCTCTTTAAGTAGCCAAGATAAGCTATTAAATGACTATTATAATAATACATACTCTTTAAGCAATAAAGAAATGGAAAAGATTAATTTTACATTCCCTAATCTTGCTTCAAATACTATCCCTATATCTACATATTTGGCTAGGTATCATATTAATAATAAGGACTATAAAAAAGCTCTAACTCTTCTAGAATATGCTTCATCTAAAAACCGATATGATATACTAACTAAAAAGCTGTTTTTAAGTGTAAGCTTATCAACTGGAGATATAAACAAATCTTTTGATATCGCTGAGGATTTATTTGAAAAAGATAATGACAATATTATTTATGCAGAAATCTATTTTTCGCTTATAGTTGAATTAAACATTGAAAACAAATTTGCAGATTCTAAGATTTTATATAATAGTACTAATATCAATATTCACAAGTTGTTTTTTGAAAATTATATTAAAATAAATAATATTAATAAACTTAATTTTACGAATCTTTTAAACTACTCTGCAAATAAATTTCCAAATGAGAGTTACTTTGATGAGCTTCGAGCTTTAGTTAATTAAAGTTTGCATTAAAAAGATAAAAATTAAAGTTGTGGCTGATATCACTAAAACAACAATACCATGAGATTTAACTTTATTGAGTAGTATATGATGAATATGTTTTTTGTCAGCTATAAAAGGTGATTTTCCTTTTATAATTCTTAAAAAGAATACTCTAATTATATCAATTATAGGATATAAAAGGATTGATATAACAAATAAAATTTTGTTAACATCAAATTCAGGTCTAATTATATAATCATTTGTTAAAATAGATACTGTATAGATGCTGATTATGGTTCCGAGCATCAATGATCCAGAATCACCTAAAAATATTTTTTTGTTTTTTCGATAGTTAAAAAACCATAAGGGGATAGTTATTGCGATTAGCATTATTGAAAGGGAATCAAAAGCATAGTAGGAAATCTTTGCAAAAAATTCATATGATACAATGAAAATATAAAAAACAGCTAATGCAAGACCATCAATACCGTCAATAAAATTAATAGCGTTAATTATTGCTAGGATAATAAAAATAGTTAACAGCTGAGCAATTATGCTTGAAAGTTCAAAGATCCCTAATATACCATGTAAATTTGTTATTATAAACCCTTGATCAATGATTATTTTTGCTGCAATTATCTGAAACAAAAACTTTAATTTAAAATCTACTATATATAAATCATCATATAAGCCAACAATTGTCATTAAGCTAATTGGTACAAATATTTTATAATCGAATAGATCAATACCAGATATATATAAAACTGAAGAAATAGCGAACAATGTTATGAAAATTGATATTCCCCCACTATTTGTTGCAATAGTATTATGGCTAGATCGTTTATTAATAGTTGCAATCTTATTTTTGGTTATAAAATATTTTTGAATAAAAAGTAAACAGAATAAGCTACAAACTAAGGCCGAAATAGCTAGAATAGGATTCATATTGTAAATGTAGATTATTTAAACAAAAAAAAAAACAATGGTTATTTGTAATGTTACCTAAAAACTAGTACTTTTGTTACTTAATATATGTTAGGAGAATTAATTACATCAAAAACTAGGTTAAGATTATTGATCAAATTTTTTGTATCACAAACAAATAAGGGTTATTTAAATGGTCTTGCAAATGAAATGGGTGAATCTACTAATTCTATTCGAAAAGAGTTAAATCATCTATATGGAGCTGGCTATTTAAATAAATTAAAAAAGAACAATAAAATTGAATATAAGGTTAATTCTAAGCATCCTTTGTATAAGACTATGCGAAAAGTAGTTCTTAAACACCTAGGATTAGAGGATTTAGTTGACACCGTAATTGATAGAATGGGAAATGTTGAAAAAATATTTGTAATTGGTGATTATGCTAAGGGAATTGATTCAGGAAATATTGAAGTTATTTTGGTTGGGAAGAATCTAAATTTTGATTATATAACTCAATTGGATAATAAAATTGAGAATTTAATAAATCGAAAAGTAAGTTTTTTTCTTACGACAAAAACTCCAACAAATAAAAATAGTATAATGTTGTATTCAAAAGATTAAAATGAAATACTTAACTAAAGATACTAGACCATGGGGTTCTTTTTATGTTATACATGATGAACCAAACTATAAGCTTAAAAGAATTGAAGTCGAGCCAAGTAAAAGATTAAGCTATCAATATCATCATAAAAGATCTGAGACATGGATAATTGTTCAAGGAACAGGGTTATTTACCCTCAATGGTGATGATAAGAAAGTTTCTGTTGGAGAAACAGTTTTGATACCTAGACTTTCAAAACATAGAATTTTAAATACTGGTGAAGATTTACTGGTTATAATAGAAGTCCAAACCGGATCATATTTTGGAGAGGATGATATAGTTAGAATTGAAGATGATTATAACAGACACAATGAGGAATAAAGCTGTAATAGTTTCAGGATATTTTAATCCCCTGCATAAAGGGCATATAGAGTATTTCTATGAGGCAAAGAAATTTGGAGATATTTTGATTGTAATAGTTAATAATGATTATCAAAGAAATATAAAAGGGTCAAAAGAGTTTATGCTAGAGGATGAACGATTATTAATAATAAAAGAATTGAAAATTGTAGACGAAGCGATTCTTTCTATAGACAGCGATAAAACTGTTCAATCTACATTAAAAAAAATATTTGAAAAATTTGAAAAATCACATGATGTTTTTTTTGCAAATGGAGGGGATCAGAACAATTTGGTAATACCTGAAAGTAAAGTTTGTAGTGAACTTGGAATTAAATTAATAGATGGTTTAGGTGAAAAAATTCAATCTTCATCTTGGTTAACAAATAAAACAAAGTGAAAATTAAGCAAATTTGTTGTATAGGAGCGGGTTATGTAGGGGGACCTACAATGGCTGTTATAGCATTAAAATGCCCAGACTTGAAAATAACCGTAGTTGATATCAATGAAGAAAAAATTGATATGTGGAACTCAGAAGATTTAAATAATTTACCTGTATATGAGCCAGGATTATCTGAAATAATTGAAAAAGTTAGAGATAAAAATTTATTTTTTTCTAAAGATATTAATCAAGCAGTAATTGATGCAGAAATGATTTTTCTTGCTGTAAATACTCCAACTAAAACTTCAGGGAAAGGTAAGGGTATGGCTGTAGATCTTCGTTATATTGAATCATCTGCAGAGCATATTGCTAAAGTTGCTATATCAGATAAGATAATTGTTGAAAAATCCACCTTGCCTGTGAGAACTGCGGAAATGTTAAAAGCAATATTTTCGAAATCTAAATCAGGTTTTAATTTTGAAGTACTTTCAAATCCTGAATTTCTTGCTGAAGGAACAGCTATTAAAGACCTGTTTAAATCTGACAGAGTTTTAATAGGAGGAGATGACACTAAATCTGGAAGAAATGCTGTGAAATCTTTATCAGAAATTTATGAAAAGTGGATTCCAAAAAATAAAATTTTAAAAACAAATGTATGGTCTTCAGAATTATCAAAGCTTGCAGCAAATGCAATGTTAGCTCAGCGAATATCTTCGATAAATAGTCTATCTGCCTTATGTGAAAAAACGGGAGCCAATATACAGGAAATATCTAAAGCTATAGGAATGGATAGAAGAATTGGTAGTGAATTTTTAAATGCTTCAGTTGGTTTTGGTGGTAGTTGTTTTCAAAAAGATATTTTAAACTTAGTTTATTTGTGCAGACACTATGATCTTAATGAGGTTGCAGACTTTTGGCATCAGGTTGTTAGAATTAATGATTATCAAAAAGAGAGATTTAGTAATAATATCAAATTATGGTTAAATAATGATTTGAAAAATAAAAAGGTAGCAATATTAGGCTGGGCATTTAAAAAAAATACAAATGATTCTAGAGAATCAGCTTCAATATATGTAACAGACACTTTACTCAAGAATGAAATTTTTGTTAATGTTTATGATCCAATGGTCCCTAGAGATAAAATTATTTTGGATTTGATGAAACTATGGTCATCTCAAAAATTATCAAGAGATAAAACAGAATATTTATTGAGTAGACTTAAAGTTAAGAATAATTATTTTGATGCAATTAAAGGCTCATCTTTAGCGGCAATTTTGACTGAGTGGGATGAATTTAAAGATTACGATTGGGAGGATTTAGTTAAGACAATGAAAAATCCATCTATAGTATATGATGGTAGAAATATTCTTCCCGATCTAGACAAAAAAATTAATTATATTAAACTGGGGGTAACCCAATACTGATGAAAAAATTTAAAACAATGTTTAATGATTTTATTAATTATCATGAGAAAATGATCCTAGAGCTTAATAACGCAATAAATAATCATGATGGTAAAATATTTTTATTTGGGGCGCATATTTTTTCTCAGTATTTAATTGGATTTGGTCTTTCAACTGATAGGGTTAGTTCAATTTTAGATAACAGCCCTATTAAAATTGGTAAGAGACTATATGGAACAAGATTAATGGTTCAAAGTCCAAAATGCCTGTTAAATTCAAGGAATCCCCTTGTTGTTCTTAAAGCAGGAGTTTATAATGAAGAAATAAAAAAAGATATACTAACTAATATTAATTCTAAAACAAAATTTATATAAAATGTATAAAGTAATACACAAACCTTGGGGAAAAGAAGAGTGGCTTGAGCTAAATGACTCCTACTGTTATAAAAGAATCTACATAAATGCTGGATATAAGACAAGCTTTCAATATCATAATTACAAAAGGGAAACAAATTATATTATTGCAGGTAAAGCTGAAGTATGGCTTGAAAATGACAGTGGTATTGTTGAGAAAAAATTAATGAAAGCAGGTGATTTCTTTAACGTTAAACCTACTAAAAAACATCGAGTTATTGCAATTACCGATATAATTCTTCAAGAAGTTTCAACTCCAGAAGTAGATGACATAATTAGAATTAATGATGAATTTAACAGATCCGATGGGAAAATTGATGCTGAACATGAGACACCTGCAGTACTAATATTAGCTGCTGGAGTAGGAACAAGACTAGGAAGACTGACAGATGATATCAATAAAGCCCAAATACCGATAAATAACAAAGCGATTATTTCAATGATCATTGAAAAATTCCCAAAAGAATATGAATTTTTTATTGCATTAGGTTATAGAGGAGAAGAGCTTAAGCAGTATTGTGAATTAGCCTTTCCAAAGCTAAATATCAATTATCTCAATATTGATGATTATGATAATCCAAAGTCTGGACCTGGAACAACTGCTATTAAGTTTAAAAAAAACCTACAGAGGCCTTTCTATATAACAGTAGCAGACTGCATTGTAGATTCTGACATCCCCCATATTGATGGAAATTGGCTTGGAGTCCAGCCCACAAGCTACCCTGAAAAATATTCAACAATGAATATTGACTCTAATGATAATATAATTTCTTTTTCTGAAAAAAGTAAAAAAGGATATGATTATGCTTTTATTGGGATTGCTAGTATCTGGGACTATTCAGTTTTTTGGAAAGAACTAGAAGAAAACATGGAAAACGGAGAACTCGTTCATGCATTTAACAATTTGAAATCATATCCCTCTTTTAAGGCAAAAAAGTTAAAATGGCTTGATACAGGAAATTTAGATGACTTGAACACAACCAAAGTTTATTTTAACGACAAACCTCTCTCACTTTCTAAAGTTACAGGAGAAATAACATATAAAGAAGATAGATTTATAAA
>Ga0066376_10003533_pt1 | contig 13935 bp, 15 predicted proteins | sample Knorr_S15_td_Bot_FD_77009 | JGI IMG/M metagenome (GOLD analysis project Ga0066376, IMG submission 77009) | Marine microbial communities from Southern Atlantic Ocean transect - Knorr_S15_td_Bottom_ad_5009_LV_A | ecosystem: Environmental > Aquatic > Marine > Oceanic | place: Southern Atlantic... | reverse complement strand
GGGATCGACCAGCCGCATCACCAACTCACTTCCGTCGTTGCTGAACTTGAGAACCTGCATGTTGACCCCCTTGCCGCCGCCGCGCTCGACCACCCAAACGTGGCGCTCAGGATCGTAAGGGCTGATGTAGACCTGGTGCGGCTTGTTGAAGATCGAGTCCCACTGCGTCCAGTTCTCCACGATGTTGCCGTTGCGGTCGACGGCCACGAGGTAGTTGGTGCTGCCCTCCCGCTCCCTTCCCTGCCGATCCCGGTCCCCCCAGATCGCCACCAGAATCCGGTCCGGAGTATCGACCGCCACGCCCGACACCTGCCCCCAGGTCCAGGGCCCCTCGTGGTCTGGCGCCGGCTTCCACCAGTCCTCAACGGCCTCGTATTCGCCGGTCCGGTCGTCCCCGCCCTTCACGATCGCGACCTGCGATCCCGATTCGGGCGCAGCCTGATCCTCTCCGGTGCAGGCCGGAAGCGAGGCCAGCGCAACGAGAAGGCAAAGGGCCACGGATGGGCGACTCGGTCTCATGATGCCTCGCGTTCGGGAGGGCCTGCTTCGAACCATCTCAGGGTCTCCATAGTTTGGAGCGTCTTAGCGACGAACGCCAGTTGACTGCCCCCCTCAGCCAATCAGCGTAACCCCGAGTTCCCAGGTGCGGTCCGCTACGAAGGGGGGGGGCATGGCGCCCATCACGGTACGTGAAAGCAAGTCCAGTGTGCTCGTCCAGGTGGAGGGTCACGTTGGCCGAGAACGCCCCGTGTGAGCTTCGCCTGTCCCCACCGTGAACCTCGTCTGGTAGTTGGATCCACGTTCTCTGAGTCTCCGCAGCGAAGCTCAGGGTGCGAGCCCTGAGTGCCTTGATTTCTGGTGTCGAGAGTCCAAAACGCATGCCCAGGGTCCGTCGCGCAGGGTCCAGCTTCTCAGGTGCCCCCCCCCTGTTCAGAGCCAAGAACAGACCAACCCACGACCGCGCCAAGCCAGGGCACGAGTTCATAGTTGGCGGCGCCGAGCCGGCCACTGCCAAGTCGACCAGCGAGGCCAACGTCGAGCCGCGCGTCCAGGTTCACGTGATGGACCTTGCCCCCGACGTCTTGTTCCCAGACCGGACCGAAAGTCAGCGACAGGTAGCCGCTCGACAACTCCGGGATATCGAGGAATAGAAGCCCGGCTGGTCCGCCCAAGAAGCGGTTCAAAACACCTCGCTTCCGCATGCGCGGCCACCTCTGGGAAGATCTCGTGCAGACCGTGCGATGCACCGCTCAACTCATTGAGCACCTCGACCAGCCGCACGGCCCGCTCAGGACCGGGACGGCTGGGGTCGTTCGCGATACGGTTGAGCGATCCGTACGGAACCCCAGCCGCACCGGACATCGTCGTCTGTCGAAGGCCGGCCTTCCGAATAGCTGACTTGAATTGGTTCATGGTTCGTCCGTTGGCATGCGAGCATACATGGCGTAGACGGACACGTCGTCCAGACTTCCTGCCGGTGCGGCTCTACTGCGCCCCGAGTTCTTCGGCATTCAGGGTGAGCGAATAAAGCTCGCGTCCGGCGGCGTTCTGAAACTGTGCGGTAAGGGTCGGAGGTGCCACAGTCGTATCCACCGTGAGCAGCAGAAAGCAGTTGGGCTCCCCGGAATCGTGCACCAAGGCAGGATGCGGTGCATTGGCGGTGTCGATGACCCCCGCGTGGATGGGCGACGTGATGAACTCCGTAATCGGATATCCCGCTATGTCCGTGGTCTCGTATCGAAGGACCCGGGTCCGGTGCACGTCTCCACCTGCCAACACGACCCCGGAGATGTCCTGCTCTCCGATGAACCGGATCAGCGCGTCTCGCTCGTGTGGATAGCTCCCCCAGTGGTCCGGCTTACCGGGTCGCACGGCTGCGTTCCAGATCATGCCTGAGGCCAAGAGCTTGAAGGGCGCGGTCGACGCCCGTAGCTCCCGCCGCAACCACTCCCACTGTCGACGGCCGAGCAGCGTCGGTTCTTCGGCCGCCGCCGGTGACGCCTCGGTGCCCGCGAAGTAACGCGTATCCAGGAGGAACACCTCGATGCCACCGCGCCGGAACTTAGTGTAGACGCCCTCGTCCCCCTCTCCGTACGACGGGTTGGCGTGATACTCGATGAAGGCCCTACGCGCGTCCTCCTTACCGTCGAGTCGCCCGTCGGTGTCGTTCGCCCCGAAGTCGTGGTCGTCCCACGTGGCGTAGAGGGGTCGGTTACGCAACAGATCGGCGAATTCAGGGACCGCCGCGAACTCGCCGTACCGCGTTCGCTGAATCTCCAACACCGTCGAGTCGATGTACGGCGTGTCCCCCAACAGCACCACGGCGTGCGGCTCGACGGCAGCCATCCGACGCCACACTCGCGCCGACCCAGCGTCTTCCCGCGCGCACGATCCGATGGCCAGTCGCGTGACGCTGGGGGCGTCCTGGGCCGAGGGCGTCGTGAAGAACGTGTCTTCGTCACCGACGATCCGCTGGCCTTCATGGGTGACCTCATACCGATGCGTGCTTCCCGCCCTCAGTCCGGTCAAGCGCCAAACGACACACATGTCGGTCTCGGGTGTCGCCTCAGCAGTCGCCGCCACCTCGTCCCGCCCACCGATGCCGCGGGCCGTGAGGCCGTAGGGCCCCGGCGCCGAGCAGCGGGCCCACACCATCGCGGTCGTAGACGTCACATGACCGACGAAGGGCCCATGTGTCATGGAATGCGGAGCTGGACGCGCGGTTGGCACGGCCGCGTACGCTGCAGTGGAACCGCCGGTCAGCGTGGCCAGCACGCGCCGGACCAAGCCGGCTCCAGCAACGGCGGCCGCCCGGATCAAGAAGCCCTTCCGAGTGGAGTTCATTGGCCACGCCCCTCCTGGTGCGCAGAGACCGGGTCAACATCCGGGGGCGGGGGCGAGCGGCGCAAGCGGCGCCACGCTCAGCGGATCACACCCTCCAGCCAGGGCAGCAAGTCGTCCCAGTATGGAATCCGGTCGTTGCTCTCGACGTCCCGCAGGCCGTGGCCGGCGTTTTCATACATGATCACGGTGAACGGCCTCTGGAACTCCGCCACGATCTCTTCGAGGATCTCCGCGCTACGCGGCGACGCAATGATTCGGTCCTCGCGCCCTAACATCCAGAGAGCCGGCATGGTCATGGCCTCCAAGAAGAGCCGTGGATCATGGTCACCGGCAGGCGGCACGAAGTCCGCGAGCATCGCGGTCAGTTGGTCGATCGTCAGAGACTCGTCGTCGGCGATCTCGTCCCAGTAGTTGTGTTGCGCACCGGTGACGGTCGGGCCCGACAGCAGGATCACGAAGGCGACGTGCGGCGATCGCGTCGCCACCATGGGCAGAATCCAACCCACCTGGCTGGAACCCAGGAGACGTATGCGATCGATGTCCACGCGCTGATCATTCGCCACGAAGTCGACCGCCGATACGAGATCGCCGGACAGCAGCTCGAAGTCGGCGTATCCGCGACGATACTCTCCGTCCGAGTCACCCACCCCGCGCTTGTCGAAGCGCAGGACCGCGACTCCGGTCTCGACGAGTCGCCGGGCCCACTTCTTCCGACTGTTCTTGTCCTCGGGCTGGAATCGTGGCCGACGACCACGAGAGGGAAGGGAGCGCTCCCCTCTCCAGGGATGTCGAGCGCGTAGCTCAGCCTGGTATCCCCGGAAAAGAAGAAGCCCTCGTCGGTACTTGCCAGCGGCCCCAACGCGGAACTGCACGACGCCGCGAACACGAGGCCCGTGAGCGCCGGCACTGAAATGCGCGGACCTACGCCGCGCCGATACACACCACCAAACATCCCCACCCCCGTCTAGATTCTCCATGAGTATATTCATTGGGCATGTAGTGCCAGCCGCCCCCGTTGTGAACAGGAAGTGAGCGGTCCCTACTGGACAGGGCCGGCATCAGAGCCGAGCGTCCTGTCATGATCGACACTCCCCGGCACGACCCTCGGGTACTGACCACCACTACCTGGCTGACGCGCGCACACGCGCACTTCGAGCGCGTGCGGGAGTGGACCGAGCCGCACAAGGAGCGCCGCTCACGGGGAGAGCCGCACCCGGTCTACGACTTCCTCTTTCAGTACTACACGTATTCGCCGGGCAAGCTGGAGGCCTGGCATCCGGGAGGAATAGATGTCTTGGCCGACTCTCCCGAGGCGCGGCAGCGCTTCGGTCCGCCGCTGTACCGGGCGGACAACGGACTGATCCGCCACGACTCCAGCGAGCTGCGTGATAAGGACCTGAATCGGCAGCGGTCCGTGCTGGACTTGCTTCTTACCACACAGCGGCAGCACGCGAACCTGGGGTGCTACGGAGTCCACGAGTGGGCGATGGTCTACGGTGGCCACGACGTTCGGCACCGTGAGACCGCCCCGCTCCGCCTGGCTCAGAAGCAAGTGGACGCCTTCGTCGAGAGCAGGCCGGTTGTTTGCAGCCACTTCGACGCCTTTCGCTTCTTCGCACCCAGGGCCAAGCCACTGAATCGGATGGAGTTGGAGTGGTCGACACGTCACGAGGTGGAGCAACCCGGCTGCATCCACGCGAACATGGACCTCTATCGCTGGGCGTACGGGGCCATGCCCTGGATCGGGAGCGACCTGCTCTGGCAGACCTTCGAGTTGGCGACCGAACTCCGAGTGCTCGATATGCAGGCCAGCCCGTACGACCTCAGAGACTTCGACATGGAGCCCGTTCGAGTCGAGACACCTGAAGGGAGGGGCGAGTACCGACTTCGCCAGCGGGAACTCGGCGAACGGGCTCAAGTGCTACGCGCGAAGCTGATCGAGGCACTGGAGTTCTTGACCGGTCCGGTTGAGTTCGCAGCTACTTCTGGGTAGCTCGCGCCCTGGACCACGCGAGCCTACAATTGGGGTGGAGCGGCCGGTACATGGTTCTGGATCGACCCCGCCGAGGATCTGATCTTCGTCGGCATGATTCAGCAGCGCGAAAGTGCTCGGCGCCCCACCGTGCGCTCCATTTCGCACAGGCTCACCTATCAGGCTATCATCGAGCCGTTGGCGGAAATGGAGAACAATCAGTAGGGCGGGAGAGTCGGGAACGAGACCTCACACCACGGCAGTTTCGCTGGGAGATACCATGTCATCATCACGAGTCCTGAAGTCCACGTTGTTCGCATGCGGTGCCGCCCTGTTGGCGGGTTGCGCCGGAGAGTCCGGAGAGTCCGGAGAGGCGGCGCAGGTGGCCATGGCGGCCGGCAATACCATCACCGGCGAGGGACTGCCGAACCCGGCTCCGACCGTCGTACAGAATTGGGGAGATCTGCCGGAAGGCAGGGAGTGGGGCTCGACCGCCGGTATCGATATCGACCCGTTCGACGGCAACATCTGGGCGTACGAGCGGTGTGGCGCCAGCAGCTTCGGCGGGGGTGCTCCCGTCAACTGTGACACCAATCCCGTCGACCCGATCTTCAAGTTCGATCGCAACACCGGAGCGGTTCTCGCGAACTTCGGCGGCGGCATCTTCCAGACCCCGCACGGCATCCACGTCGACAGCGACGGGAACGTCTGGGTGACGGACTTCGCGGGAAACCAAGCGGGGACCAAGGGTCATCAAGTCCACAAGTTCAGCCCCACGGGTGAGCTCCTGATGTCGCTCGGGACCGCCGGGCAAGCCGGAAGCGGGCCGGGGCAGCTGAACCAGCCGAACGACGTGATCACCGCGCCGGACGGCAGCATCTTCGTCGCCGACGGACACGGCGGTCAGGGCATGACCACGGCTCAGGCGATGGCGGCGGGACGTGAGTCGGGTGCGACCGGCCGCATCCTGAAGTTCACGGCCGACGGCACCTTCATCAAAGAGTGGGGCCAGATCGGGACGCTGCACGGCGAGTTCCGTACCCCCCATGGGCTGGCGTTCGACTCGCAGGGTCGCCTCTTCGTCGCGGACCGCGGCAACCACCGCATCGAGATCTTCGACCAGGATGGGAATTACCTCGACTCGTTCTACAGCTTCGGGCGCATCAGCGGCCTCTTCATCACCGCGGACGACATGCTGTACGCCATCGACTCGGAATCGAGCATGACCAGTCACCCCAACTGGATGAACGGCGTCCGGATCGGGACCACGTCCGAGGACCGCATAAACGCCTTCATACCGCCGTTCGACGCAGACTCACGGCCCTACCAGGGCGCCGCGGGCGAGGGCGTGGCGGTCGACGCGGACGGAAACGTTTACGCCGCGGAGGGCCCCAACTCGCTGCGGTGGGCCGGAGGAGCGCTGACGAAGTACGTCGCGGGCGGCTGAGCCCGGCTAGGGGAGGTCCGAGGGCTCGGCCAGCTCGGGTTGGGCCCTCGGCGCCTCCAGCAGCTTTTCCGTGAAGTCCACCCGCTCGTTCAGCTTCGCCATCTCGTCTTCGACCGCGAAGAGTTGATCGCGCAGGGCGTCCATCTGCTGAGAGATGATGCCCAATTCCGAGCGATCCCCTGGTCTGCTCTCGAGTTGTTTCATGCGACTCATGATCCATCCCAGAATCGCCACCATGGTGCCGCCACCCACAACCGCCAACAGCATCAGAATGAGGATTGCAATACTCATAGCGGTCTCCTAAGGGGCGCCGGCCGCCGCGACGCGATCCGGTGCATCCACGCCCGGCAGGCAGGCGGACCGACCGGAACATATGCGTCATCACGCCGAAGACGCTGGCGCGCGGCCCCGTGGGTTTCTCGCAGCTCGCTGTTGAGGTCTTCTGGACGGAAGAACCAAGTCGGCCAATACGGAATCTCCCAGACGAAGGTGAACGCTCGTGCGTCGACGACGACCTGTCCGTCGACCAGGGCCCGGATCCACTTGTGGCCTGGGACCATGCGTGGAACGCCATCGGCTGGCTCCTCGGCTGAAGGAAGCGTCGAGGGTTCGTCTCGGGTCATGTTCGAATCTCCTGGCGTGTGGTGCAGGCTACCGCCCCGCCAGGCTCTTGATGTAGTTGACGAGGTGCCAGATGTCTTCTTCGGGGATCTGGCCTTCGTAGCCCAGCATGTCGGCCGTCACGCCGTCTCGGATGACCAGGAAGATCTCGCCGGCGGTTTCGCCGTGCTGCCACTCGGCGTCCGTGAAGTCGGACGGCACGCCACCGGCGTGTGACATGTCGCCGTCCCCCTTGCCGCGGTTGCCGTGACACTGACGGCACTCGAAGACGTAGCGCTGGCGTCCCTTGGCGATCGATTCGCGTGTGGCCTCGACCGGATTGCTCAAGGCCTGGCCGGCCGGATGGCTGTGGGGCTCCGCGGGGTGCTCCTGAGCGCCGAGCACCGTGGGTACGGCCCCGGCCAACAAGGTCAGGCACAGCAGCCTCACAGAATTCAGGCAAATCCCCCGTGTGGAGTGTCGCTGGAGCTCGAGCCGGCGTTCAGTCCTGCGATACATCGTAGTTCTCCCAGAGGTACTCCGGGTAATAACTGTGGAGATGCAGATAGACCTCGTGCATCAGGTTCACCACGCGGTTCGCCGCGTAGGCGTGATGTCCGCGAAGGGCGACCATCTTCAGTCGTAGCTCACCGCGCCGCACAAAGGCCGAGACCGTCGCGCGCGCCGGATCGACCCGCCGATGCTCGGGCAGCGACTCGGCCGAGCGGCCGTTGACGAACGCTTTGAGCGCCCGCGCGATCGGTGTGCGAGCGGCTACGTTGGGCAGCGCATTCAAGAAGACGAAAGTCCCGGTTCGCGCCTCGTACTGGAGATCGTAGGGATCGCGCGCGAGCCAGGAAAATCGGAATACGACGCGTCCCAACCTAGCCGGTCGTTCGCTGTACCCGCGAAACACGCCGCGATCGGCGTACGCCTTCAGGCATCGCCGGACCGCGCCCACGCCATCCTCTTCTTCAGTCGGAGGCGCCTCGCTTCCGATTCGGGCACCCACGCTCTCGCGGACAGCGCTAATGGTAGTAGGACATGACGCCCGGTTCGATTTTGCCCAGGAATCCCGGCGGCTGCTCGCGCAGCCAGAACTCCTTGCGCGCCTGCACGTTGATGACGGCCGGCCGACTCTCGTCTCGGGCGATGTGGTAGGCGCGCTCGAGGGCCGGTGTGAAGTCCCCGGGCGTGGTCACATACTCCCCATGACCGCCCAAGGCCTCCGCCATTTTGTCGTATCGGACGTTCTCCTGGAACAGATGAACCGGTAGCCCGACCTGGTTATTCACCTGACCGGACCACGTCCCCCAGGCGTTGTTGTTGTAGACGATGACGACCACCGGCAGGCGGTACTTCGACAGGGTCTCCACCTCCATTCCGGTAAATCCGAACCCGGCATCGCCTGTAATCGCGACCACCGGATGCCCCTCGTACCCTGCCTGCGCGCCGACACCGTGGCGCACCGCCGCGGCCACGCCGACCGCGTATCCGACATCGGGTCCGATCGCACCGTACTGATAGGCCCCGTTGATGATCTGCCCCGGCCGGTAGGCACGTAGATAACGACGCGTGTATCGGGCGATTCCATACCCGCCCTGCATGATGGTCGTTCGATCCTTCGGTAGGGCTCCACCGTAAAGGAAATCAGCCAATTCCTTCCCGATCACGGCGGGGTGTACCACGTCGGTGTAGCTCAGCCCCGTCTGGTAGAACTGCTCGTTTTCCGCCTCGAAGGCGTGGCGAGCATTGGCGATCTCAGCGACCCAAGCCGCTCGACGCTGTGGCGGCATGGCCGCCGTGAGTGCCTCGAGCGCGGCCTTCTCGTCACTCACGATCCCGAGATCGATCGGGAGATTGCGTCCTATGTCCTCGGCTGAAGGATCGATCCGGATGTATCGGGTGTCGGGCCCAAACGCGAACTCGCCCAGGGTGGGCATACAGTATTGCCCTACCAGCAAAACGACATCAGCGCTCATGAGCGCCCCGGGTGCCGCGCAGGCGGAGAGCTCATGGTCGGCCGGGAATTGGCCTTTTGTCGCTCCGGACTCGACTACCGGGATGTGAGCCTTCTCGGCGAGCTCCCGCAGTGCCTTCCACGCCTTGCTGTAGAAAACGCCGTTGCTCGACACGATCATCGGCCGCTCAGCCGACCGCAGCATCTGGGCGGCCGCGTCGATCGCCGCCGGATCCGGATGCGGCTTCGTCTCCGTCCGGTACTTCGTGTTCTCGAAGAAGTATTCTAGCTCGCTGGCGTCATCGAACCTGGCGCGCGCCACCTCGGCCGGGAAATCGAGGTGAACCGGCTTGGGAACGCCGCTCTTGAGCTGCCGGAACGCATACCCCGCGTACTCCCATACCCGAGAGGGCGTAATCATGCGCTTGCCGTACTTGCGCAGACCCTCGGTGGTGGGCTGCTGATAGGCATCCTGGATGCCCTGTTCCGAGTCCTCGGCGAACACCGACTTGTTGCTGGCAAGCACCAGGACCGGCGACCGCGCCGCGTTGGCGGTTGCGATCGCACAAATCATGTTGGTGAACCCAGGCCCCTCGGTCCCGGAGGTGGCCGCGACCTCGCCCGTCGACCGGCAAAACGCGTCGGCGGCGTGGCACATCGATCCCTCATGGCGCCCGCCGTACGTCGGGATACCGGTGTCCGCGATCGCGTGCACCACGTCGTAGTTGCCGGGGCAACAAAACAACGCCTTGACCCCCTCTTCGTGGCACGCGCGAGCGAACACCTGCGCGCCCCTCATCGGGAAGTCGACGCTCGGCAAGCTGGCGGCTCTGGCCGCCTGGAACTCGGGCGGGATGGTAACCGGCTCGGCCGGGGCCTCCTGAGCTCCAACCCCTACGCCCGTAGAGCCCAGCGCTGCCGTGGCGCCGGCCCCGAGCATTGCGGTCTTCACGAAGGCGCGGCGCGACGTGTCGGCGCCGGTTCCTGGCGGTTTCCTAATAGTCGTGCTCATGGTCAGTCCTCCATCGGCGACGCTACCCGTCCGCTGGAGGCTCGTCAAGCGTTGCAACAGGGGCCGCCCAGAGGGCTCAGTCCTCGGCGCCCTTCCCTGGCAAATCGACGACGAAGGTCGCACCGCCGCCTGGGCGGTCCTGTACGGTGACCGATCCACCGTGCGCCTTCATCACCAGCTTGCAGAACGTAAGTCCGAGCCCCGCGGAGTGCGTTCGCTCCGCGACCGGCCCTTGCACGAACCGGTCGAAGATCGAGTCCTTGTGCTCATGAGCCACGCCCGGGCCTCGATCGAGGACCTCGATGCGAACGTCGCCGTCCACGACGTGCGCGCTGAGATCCACACGCGCGTCAGGCGACGAAACCGCCATCGCGTTGGACAGGAGATTCGTGACCACGCGGATCATCAGATCAGCGTCACACGCCACCGTTGCCGACACGTCCACGTCGACGTCGATTCGCTCCGCGTCACTCCCGATAATCGATAGCGCGACCTCGATCAGATCACCCAGCCTCGCATCGGAAATCTCCAGCGGGAAGGCACCCGCCTCCAGCTTGGAGACTTCGAGCAACCTCCTGATCAGGCGATCCATCAGCCGGGTATTCTCTCGCGCTCGTTCCACGAGCTTCCGCCCCGCACCCGAGAGGTCTTCCTCTGGGCCTCTCAGCGCGTAATCCAGAAATCCGCTGATGCCCACAAGTGGCGAGCGGAGGTCGTGGATCAACATGTCCGTCAGCCCGTCACGCATCTCCTCCTGTCGGCGTAGGTCCCGCAGGTTATCCTCCAACTCCTGCCGGAGATGCCGGGCGAACACGTTGTTCCGCGTCCTGAGGATGATCTCCCTCGCCTCCAGCGGCTTCGACAAGAAGTCGGCGGCCCCCGCCTTGAGGGCCTCCAGCCTGTCCCGCGGGTCGAGCAGAATGCTGACCATGAGGACCGGGATATCGGCGAGCTTCGGGTCGGCCTTCAAGGCGCGGCAGACGTCGTACCCGGAGATGTCCCCAGGAAGTAGCACGTCCAGAATCACGCAATCCGGTACGACCTCCTTCGCTATCTCGATGCCGGCCTCGCCGGTCGTGGCCGCGGACACGTCGTGCCCGTCGCGATCCAGGAGGAACTCGAGCAGGTGGTGGTTCTTCTCCTGATCCTCGACGACGAGTACCTTGCCGCGACTCATTCGCCAGTCGGGGGCCAGCAGACTGCCTCGGGACGACCGACGCTCGACCAGGATGTGTGAGGCCTCGCGCCAGAACGAGGCATGGTGCACAGGCGCGGCCACGTATCCGTCGTAGCCGGCTTCGAGCGCTCCCGCCAAGGCGGCGCCCGATCCAGTGGTCACCGCCAGCATCGGGAGCTGGGTGTGGTTGCCTGACGCTCTCAGCTCCGTTGCGATCTGGAGCGCGTCCATCCCGGGCGATACTAGGTCCACCAGGATCGCGTCGAGGCCCTCCTTCGCGGTCATGGCGATGGCCTCGGCAGCCGATTCGGCGAACAAGACCCGACATCCCGCCTGCGTGAGACTCCGAAGCCCGTCCGCAGTGTCGGGACCGGCGGCGCCGATCAAGAGGATTCGGGGACCTTTCATTTGCGCGAGGGACTCCTGCGGCCCTTCCTGTCGCCGGTGGGTCGCGGGTCTGAAGGCGTATGAGACATAGTGGGCCAGCGGAGAAGAATGGCCCCTCCGCGGCGCTCCGGCCAGATGATTGAGTTGGGCCGGCGTGTGCAAAAACCGTCAGACCTGGCAAAATGTGCCGAGCTCCCCTCCGGATCGTCCCCAGTTTGCGGACGTTTCGGCGTGGCACAGATCTAGCAATAGACCCTGTGCAGAACCATTGAAATCTCCACCGGCCAGCCCTTCGGGGTGGTGTGTAAGGAGAATCCTTAAACAAGAGCTCCTTATGCAGTACGTCGCACGCCATGTCGAGCAGGTTGCCGACCTGCCGCGAGACCGGAGCGGCTTCACCATGGTGGAGCTGCTGGTCGCCCTCGTGATCCTCACCGTGGGCATTCTGGCTCTCGGACTCATGTCCGGCCAGTTCAGCCGGCAGACCAACATCTCCGACGTGACCATCGAGCGCAGCGCCTCACTGCAGGCGGCGGTCGAGGAACTCCGGGCCACGCCCTTCGAGGACGTGGGGACCGGGTCCGTCACCATCGACGACTACGACGTGAGTTGGACGGTCCTGTCGTCGGCGGCCAATTACAAAGAAGTCCAGATCGAAACCCTGGGCCCAGGCATGTTGGACGGGCGCATGCTCGCCTCCGTCCCCGACACGTTCGTCTACCGGCTCCTCGCACGTCCAAGCACCCAGTGCGAGGACGCCAACGTCGTGAGCGACGACGATTACGATACCGACGACGACGATGACCTCGACGCGATCGACCTGTGCGTGAAGTACTACCCCGAGGACGACGACGACGCTGACGACTCCGCCTCGGTGTGCGTCATGCACTTCCCACCGGGTAACCCTTCGAACAACAAGGAAATCTGCATCGGAGCGTCCGCGGTCTCAGCCCACCTGGCACACGGCGACACGGTTACGTCTTGAGGCATTGAGAGTCGACGCTCGAGCGCGTCCGGCGACACGGTGAGTGGGGGGCACGCACCGTGTGGTCGGGCGCGGTTGTTGTTGGGGGCGGGTGCCATCGGGTTCGACCGCCTGAACCTACTCCGGCCGTAACACCGCCGCAGGATCCAAGCGAGTCCCCCGCAGCACGGGCAGATACGTGGCAACCAGGGCAAGCACCGACATGACCAGCGCGACCAGGATGAAGGTAGGCGCGTCCGCAGGCTCGACACCGAAGAGAAAGGCTGCGATGAGACGGCCTCCCGCCCGTGCGAGCACGAGCCCAAGCACAACACCACCGATCGAGCCCGGCACGTGTTGGCCGACGACATCCCAAACCAGTCGCCGCCTCTCGGCACCCAGGGCCACGCGCACACCGAATTCCCTACTTCGTCCGGCGACTACCCTAGCCGTAACGCTGAACACTCCGATACCCGCGAGCACGACGGCCAGGACCGCGACCCCGACAATGAGGCCCGTGCGGTATCTCTCGACGGACATGGTTCGCGACACCACCACTTCGTACGAGTCGGCACTCCCGATCAACGCATTCGGGTCCGTTGCCAGAACCGCCCGTCGAAGCGACGCCAGCATCGTCGCATCCATCGCGGAGGCCCTCACCGCGAAGCGCATGGCGCCGCTCTCGTTCAGGGGCATGTAGAAGGCGGGGCTCCCACTCGATAGGTCAGGCTCTCGTGGTGGGCATCGGCTACGACGCCCACGACCACGACAGGATCACCGTCATCGTATTCGAATCGCTCTCCGAGCGGTGTGCGTTCGGGCCAGTTCGCTCTCGCCATCGACTGATTGATGACGGCCACTCGCGCGGTCGCGTTTTCGTCCCCGGCGGCGAGCGTCCTCCCGGAGAGGACGCGCATTCACATGACCGATTGAAAATTCGTATCTACCAGCCATCGAAGGGCCGAGGTACCTCTAATCTCTTCTCCGCCGACGGCCAAGGTCGTGCTCCAGCTGCCCGGGGTCTGGAGAAACGGCAATTGGCGTGTGCCGGTCACCGCGGTCACGCCGGGGACCCGCTCGAGGGCCGCCTGAACCTCCCGACTGGGTTGGAGCAAGGCATGCCACTCCGCGTCGGTCGTCGTTTCCTGCGGGCGGATGCTCATCGCGATCAGACCGCCCACCTCGATCCCGGGATCGGTGCCCGCGATTTCGCCGACGCTGCGTGTCAGGAGTCCGGCGGATACCAGCAGAACAGTCGCAAGAGCCAATTCGCACGCCACGATCATCGTGGAGAGACGCGAAGTCCGGCCCGTCGAGGTTCGGGCGCCTCGGGCGAGGCGAGTCCCGACAGAATCGCGGGTCGCGATCAGGGCTGGCAGGACGCCGAAGATGACTGCGCTGGAATGACGTGACCCCCTGAAACGAGACCAGCGCGAATGTTAGGATCTGGCGCTGGTCGCAAGATGCAGGAGGAGGTCACAAATGAGCAGGAGACGACACACGCCGGAGCAGATCATCACGGCGCTTCGGGAGGCCGAGGTAGGTCTGGCGAGGGGCAAGACGGTGAGGATG
>Ga0066376_10003532_pt1 | contig 13935 bp, 12 predicted proteins | sample Knorr_S15_td_Bot_FD_77009 | JGI IMG/M metagenome (GOLD analysis project Ga0066376, IMG submission 77009) | Marine microbial communities from Southern Atlantic Ocean transect - Knorr_S15_td_Bottom_ad_5009_LV_A | ecosystem: Environmental > Aquatic > Marine > Oceanic | place: Southern Atlantic... | reverse complement strand
TCCCTAACATACTCTAACCATTTTTTTTTGTGTGTTGTATGCGCGGACGCCAAATGGGTAAAATATAGAGAACAGGGGAGGGGCCAGCTTAACGAGCGGAGTGTCTATGACCAAATCCACCGGCGGCGAATCAAAAAATACCCTCTATTGCTCTTTTTGCGGAAAAAGTCAGCATGAGGTCCGTAAGCTTATTGCGGGCCCAACCGTATTCATCTGCGATGAATGCGTTGAGTTGTGCATGGACATTATCCGCGAGGAGCACAAAACCGATCTTGTGAAATCCGGTGACGGTGTTCCCGTACCCAGCGATATTTGTGACGTTCTCAATGATTATGTGATCGGCCAGAACCACGCCAAGCGGGTTCTATCAGTTGCGGTTCACAATCATTACAAGCGCCTCAATCATATTTCCAAGAACAATGACGTCGAACTGTCAAAATCCAACATTATGCTGTTAGGCCCGACCGGTTGCGGCAAGACCCTTTTGGCGCAAACCTTGGCTCGCATTCTCGACGTGCCGTTCACCATGGCCGACGCGACGACCCTGACTGAGGCTGGCTATGTTGGCGAAGATGTTGAAAATATCATCCTGAAATTGTTGCAATCTGCCGATTATAATGTTGAGCGCGCGCAGCGGGGCATCGTCTACATTGATGAGGTCGATAAGATTTCCCGCAAATCCGACAATCCATCGATCACCCGTGATGTTTCCGGGGAAGGTGTCCAACAGGCGCTTTTGAAGATTATGGAGGGCACCGTCGCCAGCGTTCCCCCGCAGGGTGGGCGCAAACATCCCCAACAAGAATTCCTGCAGGTCGATACTACCAATATCCTATTCATTTGCGGTGGCGCCTTTTCCGGTTTGGATAAAATCATCTCTACCCGCGGCAAGGGTACGACTATTGGCTTCGGCGCCGATGTCCGCTCTGCCGACGACCGCGGCACCGGCGAAATCCTGCATGACGTGGAACCCGAAGACCTGCTTAAATTTGGTCTTATTCCCGAATTCGTCGGTCGCCTGCCGGTTCTGGCCACATTGGAGGATTTGGACGAAAATTCGCTGGTGGAAATCCTCACCCAGCCGAAGAATGCCTTGGTCAAGCAGTATCAACGCTTGTTTGAGATGGAAAACGTCAACCTGACCTTTGCCGAAGATGCTCTTGTTTCCATTGCCCATGCCGCCGTCGAACGCAAGACAGGCGCCAGAGGGTTGCGTTCGATCATGGAAAACATCCTCCTGGACACTATGTATGAACTGCCGGGATTGGAAGGAGTCGAGGAAGTTGTCATCAGCCGCGAGGTCGCCGAGGATTTCGCCAAGCCCCTTTACATCTATTCAGAACGGCAAAAAGACGTCGAAAGCAGTGCCTGATAAGAGTTTCGATAAATACCTGCCGATGGCACCCTCCTGTTTTATCCGGCGGACTTGAAAACACGTTCAATTAAACCAACTATGACCCTATGATTTTGCCGCCCCGGCTGGAGCCATACTGTTAAGGAACTCCCATTAGGGAACGCACCCCAATCCTTTATTTAAAAGGTGGATAATTAGTGACCAATCAAGTCGACACATATCCCGTTCTTCCGCTCCGTGACATTGTTGTCTTTCCACACATGATCGTGCCGTTGTTTGTAGGCCGGGACAAATCCGTCCTTGCCCTTGAAGATGTCATGAAGGACGACAAGCAGATCCTGCTGGTGGCGCAGAAAAATGCCGCCCAGGACGACCCCACCGCGGATGACATATATAAAGTCGGCACGGTTTCCACCGTCCTGCAGTTATTGAAGCTGCCCGACGGCACGGTGAAGGTTCTGGTGGAAGGCGTTCGCCGGGCGAAAGTCCGTCGCTACGAAGACAACCAGGATTTCATTCTAGTCGAGGCCGAACTAATCCCCGAGGACGAGGGGACGCCTGAAGACATGGAGGCGCTTTCGCGCACGGTCGTCTCCCAGTTCGAGCAATATATAAAGCTCAATAAGAAAATCCCGCCCGAAGTTTTGGTCTCCATCAACCAGATCGAGGACCCCGGCAAGCTTGCCGATACGGTAGCGTCCCATCTGGCCTTGAAGATTTCCGAAAAACAGGAGCTTCTGGAATCAGAAGGAATCACGGAAAGACTTGAACAGGTGTACACCTATATGGAGGCTGAGATCGGCGTCCTTCAGGTCGAAAAGAAAATCCGCAGCCGGGTAAAGCGGCAGATGGAGAAAACCCAGCGCGAGTACTATTTGAATGAGCAGCTCAAGGCCATTCAGAAGGAATTGGGAGAAACCGATGACGGTCGCGACGAAACCAGCGAAATCGAAGAAAAGATAGCCAAGACCAAATTCACCAAGGAAGCCCGAGAAAAGGCCTTGAGCGAATTGAAGAAGCTTAAGTCGATGTCGCCGATGTCGGCTGAGGCCACGGTCGTTCGCAATTATCTGGATTGGATGGTGTCTATTCCGTGGAAAAAACGAACCCGCATCAAAAATGACATCACCAAGGCCGAAAATATCCTCAACGCCGATCACTACGGCCTTAAAAAGGTCAAGGAACGGATCGTCGAATATCTTGCCGTTCAGCAGCGTACAAACACAGTTTCCGGCCCCATTCTTTGTTTGGTCGGCCCTCCCGGTGTCGGCAAAACCTCCCTGGGCCAATCCATTGGCCGGGCAACGGGCCGCAATTTCGTTCGCATGTCCCTAGGTGGCGTTCGCGATGAATCGGAAATTCGCGGCCATCGGCGAACCTATATCGGCTCGATGCCGGGCAAGGTCGTCCAGGGCATGAAAAAGGCCAAGTCGTCTAACCCGTTGTTCCTGTTGGACGAGGTTGACAAGATGGGGCAGGACTGGCGCGGCGACCCGGCTTCGGCGCTGCTTGAGGTCTTGGATCCCGAACAGAACAAAGCCTTCAACGACCATTATCTCGAGGTTGATTACGATTTGTCGGACGTCTTCTTCGTGACCACCGCCAATACCCTCAACATGCCACCCGCGTTGCTGGACAGGATGGAGGTCATCCGCCTTTCCGGTTACACCGAGGATGAAAAGGTTGAAATCGCCAAACGCCACCTGATCCCCAAACAAGTCGAAAAGCACGGTTTAAAGAAGGGGGAATGGGCTATTTCCGATACCGGCCTTCGGGATTTGGTTCGCTTTTATACGCGTGAAACCGGGGTCCGAAACCTGGAACGCGAGCTCGCCAATCTTGCGCGCAAGGCGATTAAGGACATCCTGGTCAGCAAGAAAAAGGGCAAGACCATTTTCGTGACCCGGCGCAACCTAGGAAAATGGGCCGGCATTCACAAATTCCGCTTCGGCGAAATTGAATCTAACGATTTAGTCGGCGTCACCACGGGGCTGGCCTGGACCGAGGTCGGTGGTGAGCTGCTTTCTATCGAAGCCGTTATGGTTCCCGGCAAGGGCAAGATGACAATCACCGGCAAGTTAGGCGAGGTCATGACCGAATCCATTCAGGCGGCAAGGTCTTTCGTTCAGTCCAGGGCATCGTTGTTCGGCATCCACCCGACGAAGTTTACGAAAAAGGATATCCATGTCCACGTGCCCGAAGGGGCAACCCCCAAGGACGGACCGTCCGCTGGCGTCGCTATGGTGACCTCAATCGTTTCCGTGTTAACCGGCATCAAGGTAAAGAAATCAGTCGCCATGACCGGCGAAGTGACGTTGCGCGGTCGCGTGCTTCCTATCGGCGGCCTGAAGGAAAAGCTGTTGGCGGCTCTCAGGGGCGGCATCACGACTGTCTTGATTCCCAAGGATAATGAAAAAGACTTGGCTGAAATCCCCGACAATGTGAAACGGGGACTGGAAATTGTTCCAGTGACGATGGTCGATGAAGTCTTGGGGCATGCCTTGGATGCTCCGTTGACGCCACAGGAATGGGATGAAGACGCAGAACTGGAGGCCAGCCGGCTTTCTGGCGAAGCCGACGACGATACACCCGGCATCGTCAAACACTAAGCAACGATAGCCGTTGTTTCCGCATTCGGCGATGCCGGATGAGTGGTTCGCGTGCGAATCCTTATTGGTAGAATCAGTCACCGATTCACCGGAAACCTTGTTTTCCGGCCATTTATTCAACGCCAAAATTTTATTTCCGGTTTTTGGAAGAGAAAAAATCCTTCCTGTTTTCAACGACTAACCGGATTCGACCCCCAAAAAACAGCAAAAAACTGTGGAAAACTGGGGTTCTCGGATTGACGCCGTCAACTAACAGCATTTAAAATTTAGGCCATCACAAGGGTTTCGCGGATATTGCCGATGAAGGGAATGTCCGGTTAGACGACCCTCCATAACCACACTTTTATATAGAGGGGGCCTTTCCATTGAATAAAAATGATCTAGTCGCCGCTGTTGCAAGCAGCACCGGTTTATCCAAATCTGATGCCGCGAAAGCGATTGACGGTACAGTTGACGCCATCACTGCCGCACTTCAAGGGGGCGGAGAAGTCCGTCTTGTCGGTTTCGGCACCTTTAGTGTTTCCCATCGGAAAGCGACCACGGGCCGCAATCCAAGGACCGGCGAAAAAATTGACATTGCTGCCACCAATGTTCCGAAGTTTAAATCGGGCAAGGCATTGAAGGCAGCCGTCAACTAAGACGTTTTCTATTCTTAATCTGGTGCCGGCGGCGTCTTTATGGCGCCGCCGGTATCATTTCCAGGCTATAATAATGTGCCTTTTGGGGGCGGTTAGCTCAGCTGGAAGAGCATTCGGTTTACATCCGAACGGTCGGCGGTTCGATCCCGTCACCGCCCACCAAAATCCCCCGGCAAAATCTACGTGTTGACACTGAAACTTTGGTGGATACGATGCACCGCGGTTCGGCGAATTCCCCATTCCGACCGGGTCTAGGAATAATAGGGGGTGTAGCTCAGTTTGGTTAGAGCGCCGGCCTGTCACGCCGGAGGTCGCGAGTTCAAGTCTCGTCACTCCCGCCATTCTTTTTCGAAATGCCTATTTTTTTGTCAAGCCTTGAGAAAGGTTGATAAAATAAACCCCTTCGGGCACTTTATAACCAGATAAATAGCCATAGGACAAGGAAACCCGGAAGGCTCCGAATTTCCGGCTAAAAGCCCGTTTGGAAGGCTGCCGTGGATCAATTGCTCGCAGAATACCTGCCTATTCTTATATTCATCGGCATCGCCGTAGCCATTCCCGTTTTCGCGATTGGGGCTTCCTATATCATTGTTCCCCAACACCCGGACGTGGCCAAGACATCCCAATACGAATGCGGGTTTGAGCCCTTCGGTGATGCGAGACGGAAATTCGATGTTCGTTTTTATCTGGTCGCTATTCTTTTCATCATTTTTGATCTTGAAGTCGCCTTCCTGTTTCCGTGGGCAGTAACGCTTGGCAAGATCGGAATATTCGGATTTTGGTCGATGGTTATATTTTTAGGCATTCTCACCATCGGTTTCATCTACGAATGGAGAAAGGGAGCCTTGGAATGGGAGTAGACACAACATCTAATTCCGCCAAACCGGTGCCGACCGGGCCCGAACAGGACGTCCTGCTCAAACGAATCACCGGGGAATTGCACGATAAAGGTTTTGTCGTCGCCAATATCGACAAATTGGCGAATTGGGCGCGCACCGGCTCGTTATGGCCAATGACCTTTGGTCTTGCGTGCTGCGCCGTAGAAATGATCCACGCGTACATGAGCCGGTATGACCTCGATCGCTTCGGTGTCGTGCCCAGGCCCAGCCCGCGCCAATCCGACGTCATCATCGTCGCTGGAACGCTGACCAATAAAATGGCGCCGGCATTCCGCAAGGTCTACGACCAGATGGCCGAACCCCGCTACGTGATTTCCATGGGGTCGTGCGCCAATGGCGGCGGCTATTACCATTATTCCTATTCCGTGGTCCGTGGCTGCGATCGGGTGGTGCCGGTCGATGTTTATGTACCCGGTTGTCCGCCCACCGCTGAAGCGCTGATCTACGGCATTCTCCAACTCAAGAAAAAGATTAACAGGACAGGGGTTTTGTGGCGCTGATGACTTGCGGTCATTTCATCGCCTCAAAATTCACGTAACGGAAAACTATGGATTTGGCCCTTAAAGATCTCGGCGAGTATATTGCCGACAAATTGCCCGAAGACGTCAACGGGACAACCGTCATTTTGGGCGAACTCGTTGTATCTGTTAAGGCGGAAGGGATCGCCAGGGTGATGGCATTCCTGCGCGACGATGTTAATTGCCGATTCAAGCAACTAATGGACATTTGCGGCGTTGATTACCCGGAACGCATTCCTCGGTTCGAAGTGGTTTACAATCTGCTCAGCCTGATCAACAACAATCGTGTTCGGGTCAAGGTGGAAACCGATGAAGATACCCCGGTGCCGACAGTCACCGGGGTTTTCAGCGCCGCCGATTGGTGGGAACGTGAAACCTGGGATCTTTTCGGCATATTTTTTTCGGGCCATACCGATCTCCGTAGAATTCTGACCGATTACGGTTTTGATGGTCACCCGCTACGCAAGGATTTTCCGCTGACGGGTTATGTGGAGGTCCGTTACGACGATGAACTGAAGCGCGTCGTATATGAACCGGTGAAGCTCACCCAGGAATTCCGCAGCTTCGATTTTCTCAGCCCCTGGGAAGGCGTCCAGGGAGTTCTTCCCGGTGATGAAAAGGCCGAGGACGCCGAAGATGAAAATGCTGATGGCGCCGTAGGCGAAGGTGACGCCTGATGGCCGAAACTCAGATTAGGAATTTTAATCTCAATTTCGGCCCCCAGCATCCGTCGGCGCACGGGGTGTTGCGGATGGTCCTAGAAATGGATGGCGAAATCATTACCCGCGCCGATCCCCATATCGGCCTTTTGCACCGGGGCACTGAAAAGCTGATCGAATATAAAAATTACGTCCAGGCGCTGCCGTATTTCGACCGCCTGGATTACGTTTCTCCGCAGAATCAGGAACACGCTTTTGCGCTGGCGGTGGAAAAACTCTTAGGCCTGGAGGTGCCGCCACGCGGACAATACATCCGGGTCCTGTTTGCCGAAATCGGGCGGGTGCTGAACCACATATTCACGGTCTGCGCGTACGCCATGGATACCGGCGCCATGACCCCCATGCTGTGGATGTTCGAAGATCGTGAAACCCTGATGGAATTTTGCGAACGCGCATCGGGGGCACGCATGCACATGAACTATTTCCGCCCCGGTGGTGTCAGCCACGACCTTACACCGGAACTTCTGGACGATATCGGGACCTGGGCCGAAACCTTTCCCAAGATGATCGACGATTGCGAAACCTTGTTGACGGAAAACCGCATCTTTAAACAACGGACCGTGGATATCGGCGTGATTACGGCGGATCAGTGCTTCGATTGGGGATTTACGGGCCCGAACCTGCGTTCCGCTGGGGTGCCCTGGGACTTGCGTAAGTCACAACCCTATGACGTTTACGCTAAAATGGACTTCGATGTGGTAATCGCCAAGCATGGCGATTGTTATGACCGGTATCTGGTACGCATTCAGGAAATGCGGCAATGCCTCCGCATCATTAAACAGTGCCTCGAAGAAATGCCTGGTGGCCGGTGTAAGTCCGACGACCGGAAAATTTCTCCGCCGTCCCGCGCCGAGATGAAAAATTCCATGGAAGCCCTGATCCATCACTTCAAGCTTTATACAGAGGGTTATCATGTGCCCGCCGGGGAAACCTATACCGCCGTGGAAGCCCCAAAAGGTGAATTCGGTGTCTATCTGGTTTCCGACGGTACCAACAAGCCTTACCGCTGCAAAATTCGAGCGCCGGGGTTCGCCCATCTGCAAGCCATGGACCTATTGTCGAACGGTCATATGCTGGCTGATGTGGTTGCCAACATCGGGTCTCTTGATATCGTTTTCGGAGAAATCGACCGATGAGTGGTTCAACTAAAACCGTCGTCCAACCCGACAATTTCGTCTTCACCTCTGAAAATGCCGAAGCGGCGAACGTGGAGATCGTAAAATATCCGGAAGGTTGGCAGGAAAGTGCGGTGATGCCATTGCTTGATCTGGCGCAACGCCAGCACGACGGCTGGTTGCCACGCGCCGCCATGGACACCGTCGCCGGGATGTTAGGGATGGCGCCGATCCGGGTCTATGAAGTCGCCACCTTCTACACCATGTACAACCTTGGACCGGTAGGCAAAAACCATGTCCAAGTATGCACGAATTTGCCTTGTTTGCTGAGAGGCTCGGACGCTATCGTCGGTGCATGCAAGGAAAGCCTCGGCCTGGAAATGGGCGAAACCAGCGAGGACGGTCAATTTACCTTGTCGGTGGCCGAATGCCTTGGCGCTTGCGCTAATGCCCCGATGATGCAGATCGGCGACGATTATTATGAAGATTTGGACGCCGAAAGCACAAAAGCGATCCTCGGGGCATTGAAGGGCGGCCAGACCCCAAAACCCGGATCACAGAGCGGGCGGCATTCGTCGGAACCGGCGGGCGGTTTGACGTGCTTGAAAGAAATAAATTACGGGGCGGGGAAATAGCCATGCTCGACGATAAAGACCGTATTTTCACCAATATTTATGGTCTCGGGGACACCAGCCTCAAGGCCGCCAAAAAACGGGGGGATTGGTCGCGGACCAAGGCCATCATGGCAAAGGGCCGCGAAAAAATTATCGAGGAAATCAAGGAATCGGAATTGCGCGGGCGCGGCGGCGCGGGTTTTTCGACCGGCATGAAATGGTCGTTCATGCCCAAGGAAGCTTCCGAAAGGCCCCATTATCTGGTCATCAATGCCGCCGAGGGCGAACCGGGTACCTGCAAGGATCGTGAAATTCTTCGCAACGAACCCCATAAATTAATTGAAGGGGCTTTACTGGCCTCCTTTGCCATGGGGGCCAACACGACCTACTGCTATGTGCGTGGTGAATTCTTCCGCGAAACAGAGGCCTTGCAACGGGCAGTGGATGAAGCCTACGCCGCCGGATTGATCGGCGAGGATGCGTGCAAATCCGGTTATAAATTTGACTTTTATATCCACCGTGGGATGGGGGCCTATATTTGCGGCGAGGAATCGGCGCTGATCGAAAGCCTGGAGGGCAAGAAGGGGCAACCCCGCATGAAGCCGCCGTTCCCGGCCAACTGCGGTCTCTACGGCTGCCCCACAACGGTGAACAACGTTGAATCCATTGCCGTCGCGCCGACCATTCTCAGGCGCGGCGCCGACTGGTTCGCGGGATTAGGCAAACCCAACAATACCGGCACCAAGCTGTTCAACATTTCCGGCCACATCAACAATCCCTGTACGGTCGAAGAAGAAATGGGCGTGCCGTTGAAGGATCTCATCGAAAAACATGCCGGCGGCGTCCGCGGCGGTTGGAAAAATCTACTGGCGGTCATTCCCGGTGGATCTTCGGTGCCGGTGGTGCCTAAGGCCCAATGCGATACCTTATGTTTGGATTTTGATTCCTGTCAGGACGTTCATTCTGGCCTGGGCACGGCGGCGGTAATAGTCATGGACAAGTCCACCGATATCATTGCCGCCATCGCCCGCCTGTCCAGCTTTTACATGCATGAAAGTTGTGGCCAGTGCACGCCGTGTCGCGAGGGGACTGGCTGGATGTTGCGCATGATGGAGCGCATGGTTCGAGGCAACACCTCGGTAGAGGAAATTGACCTGCTTGAAGAAGTCACCCGGCAAGTCGAAGGGCATACCATTTGTGCCTTCGGGGATGCTGCGGCGTGGCCCATCCAAGGTTTGATCCGTCATTTCCGCCCGGAATTGGAACAACGCATCGCCGATTATCAGTCGTCAGACAAAACCGCGGCTGCCTAGAAAAGTATTAAAAATGCCAAAACTTACCATTGACGGCATTGAAGTCGAAGTCGAACCCGGACTCACGATCCTCCAAGCGTGTGAACAGATGGGCATTGAAATTCCGCGTTTTTGTTTTCACGAACGGCTTTCCATCGCCGGCAATTGCCGTATGTGCCTGGTACACATGGAACGGGCACCCAAGCCGATCGCGTCGTGCGCGATGCCGGTCGGCGAAGGCATGGTGATCGAAACCAACACGCCGGAAGTGCGACAAATGCGTAAAGGGGTGATGGAATTCCTGCTCATCAACCACCCCCTGGATTGCCCGATCTGTGATCAGGGTGGCGAATGCGACCTTCAGGATCAAGCCATGGGCTATGGCCACGACCGCAGCCGCTATGCTGATAACAAACGCGCCGTCAAAGATAAGGACCTCGGCCCGCTGATTGAAACCATGATGACCAGGTGCATTCATTGTACCCGCTGCATCCGCTTCGCCACGGAGATCGCCGGCGTGCAGGAATTAGGCGCGACCGGGCGGGGCGAACACATGGAAGTCGGCACTTATGTTGAAAAGGCGCTGACATCAGAACTATCCGGCAACATGATCGACCTGTGCCCGGTCGGCGCCTTGACGTCGAAGCCCTATGCCTTCACCGCCCGGTCCTGGGAATTGAAGAAGACAGAATCCATCGACGTATTAGACGCCGTCGGCTCAAACATCCGGGTCGACACGCGGGGCGCCGAAGTCATGCGTATCCTGCCGCGCCTCAACGAGGAGGTAAACGAAGAATGGATTTCAGATAAAACCCGCTTCGCCTGTGACGGGCTCAAACGCCAACGGCTAGATCAGCCTTATGTGCGTCGTGACGGCAAGCTGACCCCGGCGACCTGGGACGAGGCCTTCGCCGCTGTCGCCAAACGGCTCAAGGGGATTGATGGCAAGAAAGTCGCCGCCCTCGCCGGTGATTTGGCCGATTGTGAATCGATGATGGCCTTGAAGGACCTGATGACGGCCTTGGGCTCGCCCCATTTCGATTGTCGCCAGGACGGCGCGAAGCTCGACCCAACCGTCCGCGCCGGCTACCTGTTCAATTCCACCATTGCCGGGATCGAACATGCCGACGCCTGTCTGTTGATCGGCACCAATCCCAGGCTAGAAGCCCCGGTTTTGAATTCCCGCCTGCGCAAGCGGTTTCTGATGAGGAATTTTCCCATCGCCGTCGTCGGCACCGGTGACGACCTGACCTACGATTACGATCACTTAGGCGATGACGTTGAAGTGCTGAAATCCCTAGCCAACGGCCGCCATAAATTCGCCAAGGTCATGAAAAGGGCCGAAAAAGCGATGCTAATCCTGGGCCAAGGTGCCTTGGCCAGGCCCGACGGTGGCGGGATTCTCAGTCTCGCACGCGACATTGCCGAAGCCTGCAGCTTGGTCAATGACAAAATCGGCTGGAACGGCTTTAACGTACTACACACGGCGGCTGCCCGCGTCGGCGGGTTGGATTTGGGTTTTGTGCCGGCCGGCAAGGGACGTGACACCAAAGCCATTCTGGACGGCGCCGGTAAGGGGGCCGTTGACGTTGTTTATCTACTCGGCGCCGATGAAATCGACATGGACCGCTTAGGCGAGGCCTTCGTCATCTATCAGGGTCATCATGGCGATGCCGGCGCACACCGGGCCGATGTCATCTTGCCCGGCGCCGCCTATACGGAAAAGAACGCCACCTACGTCAATACTGAAGGCCGGGTTCAACGGACACGCCTAGCCGCGTTTCCTCCCGGTGAAGCGCGTGAGGATTGGACCATCATCCGTGCGCTGTCGGCGATTTTGGAATGCCCCCTGGCATTCGACGATGCCCGAATGCTGCGCGCCCGCATGGTTGAGACGAATGCTGCCTTTATTAACGTTGATGAGGTTGCACCCGCGGCCTGGAAACCATTCGGCGGGAACGGTGAGTTAGGGACATCGGCGCTATCGTCGCCAATCGAAAATTTCTACATGACCGACCCCATTAGCCGGGCTTCGGTGACGATGGCCAAATGCAGCGATTTGCTGCCGGGCGCGGAGAAGGACAAGACCGGAACCGATGGTTGAGATTTGGTATAATTATATTTGGCCGGTGGTCTGGATCGTGATTAAGATTGTCCTCATTGTCGCCCCGGTAATGGTGGCAGTGGCATACCTGACCTATGCGGAGCGGAAAGTGATCGGCGCCATGCAGCTGAGGCGCGGTCCCAATGTGGTGGGACCATTCGGATTACTGCAACCGATCGCAGACGGCCTCAAGCTATTCTTAAAGGAAACCATCATCCCCGCCGGCGCCAACCGTGGCGTGTTTATCGCCGCGCCCTCCATCACCTTTTCCCTGGCTTTGGTCGCCTGGGCGGTGATCCCCTTCGATGAGGGCATGGTGTTGGCCGATATCAATGTCGGCATTCTGTACCTGTTCGCGATATCCTCGATGGGCGTTTACGGTGTCCTGATGGCCGGGTGGGCGTCAAATTCACGCTATGCGTTCCTGGGCGGGCTGCGGGCTGCCGCTCAAATGGTGTCTTACGAAGTGTCCATGGGCTTCGTCATCGTGACCGTGTTGCTGTTGGCGGGATCGCTGAATTTATCCGATATCGTCAACGCACAAAGGGATATGTGGTTCATCGTGCCCCTATTCCCGATGGCGGTGATCTTCTTCATCTCGACTCTGGCTGAGACCAATCGCCATCCGTTTGACATGCCCGAAGCCGAAGCCGAATTGGTGACCGGCTACAATGTTGAATATTCGGCGATGCCCTTCGCGCTGTTTTTTCTCGGTGAATACGCCAACATGATCCTGATGGCCGGGATGACGACAATCTTGTTCTTAGGGGGCTGGCTACCGCCCATGGATATGGTGCCATTTACCCTGGTGCCGGGCCCGGTGTGGTTTGCTTTCAAGATTGCTGCCGTATTGTTCATTTTCCTGTGGGTGCGCGCCACCTTCCCACGCTATCGCTATGACCAATTGATGCGGCTTGGCTGGAAAGTGTTTCTGCCGATCTCGCTGGCGGCGGTGGTTATCGTAGGCGGTATTTTAGTGGCATTTGATCTAACGCCGGTGTCGAGCTGAGGAAAGGAATATCATGGGATTCATCAGACGAAGTATTAAAACCGTTTTCCTGACAGAACTGGTCACCGGCATGGCGTTGACGTTGCGCTACATGTTCCGAAAGAAAATCACCATCAACTATCCGTTTGAAAAAGGGCCTCTGTCGCCCCGGTTTCGCGGTGAACACGCTCTCAGGCGTTATCCAAACGGCGAGGAACGCTGCATCGCTTGTAAACTGTGTGAAGCCATCTGCCCGGCCCAGGCCATCACCATTGAGGCAGAGCCCCGCCCCGACGGATCGCGCCGCATCACACGCTACGATATCGATATGGTCAAATGCATTTATTGCGGGCTCTGCGAAGAAGCCTGCCCCGTGGACGCCATCGTTGAAGGCCCAAACTTCGAATATTCCACCGAAAACCGCGAGGAGCTTCTGTACGACAAGGATAAACTACTGGCCAACGGAGACCGTTGGGAAACTGAACTCGCCGAACGGCTGCGCATCGACGCGGCGTATCGTTAAGGCCGGTTGTGAGCCGAGAAAAGACCTAATTTAAGATGATCCAAGCACTGACATTTTACGTATTTGCCTTTTTCACCGTGGTTTCGGGGGCGCTGGTGATATCCGCCCGCAACCCGGTTCATTCGGTGCTGTTCCTGATCCTGGCGTTTTTCAGTTCAGCCGGCCTGTTCGTGCTGATGGGGGCGGAGTTCCTGGCCATGATCCTGGTCGTCGTCTATGTCGGCGCGGTGGCGGTGTTGTTCCTGTTCGTTGTCATGATGTTGGACATCAATTTCGTTGAACTGCGCCAGGGATTCCTTCAGTACCTGCCGGCAGGGGTGATGATTGGCCTGGTGTTGTTGGTTGAGCTGGTCGTCATCGTCGCCGGTCATGCCATGGCGCCCGAAGCGGGCACGACCGTAGCCCAGCCGATTCCACCCGTTGATAAAATTAGCAATACCCAGGCCCTGGGTGAGCTGTTCTACACCCATTACATCTATCTATTCCAGGCGGCGGGATTGATCCTGCTGGTCGCCATGATCGGCGCCATCGTGTTGACTCACCGAAAGCGCGACGGTGTCCG
>Ga0066376_10003531_pt1 | contig 13936 bp, 13 predicted proteins | sample Knorr_S15_td_Bot_FD_77009 | JGI IMG/M metagenome (GOLD analysis project Ga0066376, IMG submission 77009) | Marine microbial communities from Southern Atlantic Ocean transect - Knorr_S15_td_Bottom_ad_5009_LV_A | ecosystem: Environmental > Aquatic > Marine > Oceanic | place: Southern Atlantic... | reverse complement strand
TGGCAACGACGAACATCAGCGCCATAATCTTGGGGCTGCGGACGATCAGCGATGTGCCGGTGCGCCGCAGGACCAGACCGTCGATGGTCAGAATGAACCCCAGCCATAGTGGGAAGAAGGTGTACTGGAGGCCGACGACGCTCTGGGCCCAGGACAGCGGCCAGGCGATGCAGATCAGGAGGATGCCCAGCAATCCCCGGTAGGGCAGGAAGTAGCGTTGTAGCGGTTTCTGCCTAAGGGGAATCCGCCGCACGGGCAACCGGTCATCGCGGATGAGCACCAAGCTCTCCAGCGATGCTTTTACGTCGAGATATTTAAGCACCCGTTCAATCTCTCATAATGTCCGTGAAAGGGCAATCCGTGGCGGCAGCGGATTTCTTCGAAGGGGCTAAATCTGGGGCCTGCGGGAATGCCATTCTGTCCCCTGCTCATAGGCGTGACCGGCGCGCAACACGGTGCTCTCGTCAAAGGGACGTCCCGCTATCTGGAGGCCGATGGGCAGTCCAGTGGTGGTGAAGCCACAGGGCAAACTTAAGGCTGGGACGTTGGCCAGGCTGAACGTTGTGGCCAGCAACCAGGGGATACGGCTGCTGGCCGCTTTGCTGTCGATGACCGGGTCCGGCCCCAGCAGTTGGGCCGCGACTCCAGTGGTCGGAGACAACATCACATCGACGCTGTCAAAAGCCGCCAAAACTTGGTCGCGGAGCAAGGACCGGAGGCGCAGGCCCTTGTAGAAGTAGGACGCGGGCATGATGCTTCCCACCATGTAGCTGATGCGGTTGTCGTGGGCGATGTCCCTGGGCCGCTCGTGGAGCAGGTCCCGGTAGGTGGTGGGGGCTTCGACCCTGATCGCGCCGTTGATGGCTCCGGCGTTGGCGGCCAGGGGTATGGATATCTCTTCAACCTGAGCGCCCATCTCTTTCATGGTGGCGGCCGCCGCCAGAACCGACTGCCTAATCTCTTCTTCCACCAGGCCGGTGTAGACCAGTTCTTTGAGGATCCCCACCCTAAGGCCCTTGATGTCGCCGGTCAGAGCTGCTTGGTAGTCGGGGACCGGTTCGTGGCTGCTCACTTTGTCTTTAGGGTCGTGGCCCGCTATGGCCGCCAGGGTTATGGCGCAGTCTTCTACCGTCCTGCCCAAGGGTCCGATGGTGTCCATGGAGCGGACGCCGGGCATCACGCCGTAGCGGCTGACGCGTCCCCAAGTGGGCCGAATACCCGCCAGGCCGCACCATGACGCCGGGAAGCGCACCGAACCGCCGGTGTCCTCTCCCAGGGAGGCGGCGCAAAGAAAGGCCGCAGTGGCGGCGCCCGAGCCGCTGCTGGAACCGCCGGTGGACCGTTCCAAGTCCCACGGGTTCCGGGGCGGGTCGAACTGATGGGACAAGCCCGAAGTGGCGAACTCGGTCATGTTCAGCTTGCCCAAAAGCACCGCCCCAGCCACTCTCAGGTTTTCGATAACCGTTGCGTCCACCGTGGGAATGAAATCGCTGAAGACCGGAGACCCGCCGGTGGTCAGGATGCCCTTGGTGTAGATCTGGTCTTTAACCGCCACTGGGACGCCGTGCATCGGCCCCCGGTGATTGCCCTGAGCGATCTCCTGCTCCGCCTTCTTGGCGGCTTCCAGGGCCACATCGGCCGTCACCGTCACGAAGGCCCGGAGTTTGCTGTCTAGAGACTCGATGCGCTCCAGGTAGGCCTCCGTGGCCTCCACGGGAGACACTTCTTTGGCGGCCATCAACTTGGAAAGCTCGGTTGCGCTGAGGAAAGGTAGCTCGGATTTGTTCATGAAACACATCGCCAGACGGGAGATTTACCGCATGATAGGCGGGCGGTGTTGGCCGGTCAACAAGCGGACCGGGCCCCGCACGGTATAATCGAGCAGTCAGCTTTCAGCTATCAGCCGTCAGCGGGTGGCCCAGCGCGGCCTAATGACATGATTTGTAGGAAGAAGTAATGCCAGACGCTACAGTGAAGTTCGAGGGCGCCCGATTCATCATCACCATGGACCCGACGCGCCGGATCATCGCCGACGGCTCGCTGGTCGTCCAGGGCCAGCGCATCCTCCAGGTCGGCAAGGCCACGGAGTTGGCGGACGTTCAAGCGGACCGGGTGATCGACGCCACCGACATGATTATCACTCCTGGGTTCTGCAACGGGCATATGCACATCAGCTACGCCCACGCGACCAGGGGCATCTTCCCCGACGACCTGGGCTCGGCCTACCTGCCCAACGTGTTCAAACTCCAGGCGATCATGACCGAGGAGGAGGAATTCAACACCAGTCTGCTGGCCATCACCGAGCTGTTGAAGTACGGCACCACCACCTTCATGGACCCAGGCAGCACCAAGTACCTCGATAGGTGCCTGGACGCCTATCGGCAGTCCGGCTGCCGGATAATCGTGGGGACCCACGTCACCGACAAGCCCAACCCCCTGAACCTCCCGGTCTCTTCCACCGCCGACGCCGTCAAGACCGTGGAGACGACCATCAAGGAATTTGACGGACAGTTGGACGGCCGGGTCAGCGCCTGGGCGATGCCATTCGCGCCGAACGTGTGCACCGACGAACTCCTTCTAGAATGCAAACGTCTGGCCGACCACTACGGCACCGGCATGACCCTGCATTACAACAACGGCGCCAATTACGTGGAGACCAGCATCAAGGAAACGGGTCTGCGGCCGACCCAACACCTGGAGAAGCTGGGCGTGCTGGGGAATAACGTGACTCTGGCCCACATGCTAGGTCAGGACGAGAGCGAGGTGGAGGCGCTGGCCCGGACGGAGACCAGGGCGGTGGTGGTGCCCACAGCAGCGGTCAAAGGCGGGGCCGGCATGACCCAGACAGGATTGCTGCCCGAGATGCTGGACGCCGGCATGACCGTGGGCCTGGCCACCGACGCGGGCAACAACTCCAATCTCCTGGAGACCAACCGCGCCATGTACCTGATCGCCGTGCTGTACAAGGACGCCCGGCAGGACTCCAAGGCCATCCCCGCCGAGACGGCCCTGGAGATGGCCACCATCATGGGCGCGGAGGCCCTGGGTCTGGCCGACGATATCGGTTCCCTGGAAACCGGGAAGAAGGCCGACCTGGTGGTCTTCGACACCCGCCGGGCCGAATGGCAGACATTGTTCAATCCGGTGAACAATCTGGTCTACAATGCAGATGGCCGCAGCGTCCACATGGTGATGGTCGACGGCAAGATCGTGGTGGAAGACCACAAACCGCTGTTCGTTGACGAGTGGGCTTTGGCCCAGAAGGTACAGGGCATCGGCGAGGATATGCTGGCCAGGACTGGCCTGTCATTCCCGCCCCGCTGGCCGATAGTTTGATTCGCAAACCTACTCAGAAAACCGCCTAGCAGAACACCACAAGAAGAATACCAAAGGAACCCCACTATGTCCCAGATAGTCTTCATACACGGGCCCGGCGCCGGTAGCTGCTCCGCCGGTTACCAGTATCAGATGGAACACTTCCCCGACGCCTTGGCCCCGGACCTGCCCGGCCACCCGCAGGGCAATTCCATGGCCACCGTTGCTGAATATACCGATTGGCTGCGCGGCTGGCTCCACAAGAAGGGCCACAAGAAAGACCTGGTGCTCGCCGGCTTCACCCTGGGGGCGTGTGTGGCGCTGCAATACGGGTTGGACCACCCCGAGGAAGTGGCCGGGCTCTTGCTGATGACCATCGCCATGCGTCCGAAAGAGCGCGCCCCCGGCAGTTTGGAGTTCCGCCTGAACGCCGGCAAGGATGCGAAGGTCCATGAAGAGTGGCTGGACAACATGCGCCATACCATGATGTTCATCGACCCGGAACTACGGGAGAAGCTCATCGAGCGTCACCGGGTGGTGGGGCCGATCTCCCAGTACAACGACCTGGTGACCATCGACAAGTTCGACGTTCGCGACCGTATCGGAGAACTCAAAGTGCCTCTGACCCTGGTGCGCGGCGTTGACGACCCCGGCAAGCCGGCGGAGTACGAGCTGGAGATTCACCAGGCCGTGCCCGGCTCCAAGTACATCAAGCTGGAGAACGCAGGCCATTTTCCAATGGCGGAGCGGCCGGACGACATCAACCGGGCCATTGAAGAGCTGCTAGTCTAGGTGGCGTTTCCGTAGACTCACAACTCATCTGAGGTGGGACGATGAAGACTGTTGTTCTGGGAGCAGGCGCCCTCGGCTCCATAATAGCCGGGCATTTGGCTAGGGCCGGCGAGGAGGTCTTGCATCCGATCTGTCATTCCGAGAAGCGTAGCGACGAGGAATCCCGTTGGCCGGGGTTGCCCTGTTCAATCGACGAGATGAGGCCCTTCGCTGCTCTCGGGGTGACGGCAGGCTGGTTGGTCGCAGAATTTCTAGGCAGAACCCTCTGTGGGCGGAATAAACTGGGTTCTGCGCCGGTGTGGGGAGCGCCCTCATCTCCGACTTCATCGAGAGTCTCGACTTTGTCGGACCTAACCTTCTCCCGTGCGCGGGAGAAGGGACTTTTGGCAGGCGCCGGTACGCTAGCGCTTCGCTGGCAGGTAGGCCTGGTACCAGGCCAGGGTCTCCCTCATAACCTCGGAGAAGGCGGGTTCCGCGTAGACCTCATAGTGGCCGACGCCCTTCAGGACGACCAGTTTCTTGGGTTCTCCGGCGTTGGCGAATAGTTGTTCCGACTCTTCGGGCGGCACCAGGCGGTCGTCGCTGCTGGTGATGAACAGGATGGGCCTGGGGGATATGTGGCCCACGATCCACTCGGGGTTGAAGCCAATGGTGTCGTCCACGTATTCCACCGGGATGGTCCCCACGGCGGCCGGGTTGTTCTTGCGGGCGGCGGCGGCCAACTCAGCGGATTGGCGGTCGGGGAGCAGTATCTCGGCCCGCTCAACCATCTCCGACTTCCCGGTCAGGGCTCGCTGTTCCCGGTCGGCCTTGGAGCGTTCCAGCAGGTCGAACCATTCATCCATGCGGCGCACTCGGCTCATCCACCGGGCGCCGTGCCCGATACCAACCACGCTGACGATGCACTTGGCCCGTTGGTCAACGGCCCCCACCCAGGAGACGGTCGCTCCGCCGTAGCTGGTTCCGTAGATGCCGATGCTATCCTCGTTGACCTCAGGCTGGAGTCCCAGGTAGGTCATGGCGGCCTGAACGTCGGCGACCCGGCTGTAGGGTACCAGGCGGTTGGGGGCCACGCCCTCGCTCTCGCCCCAGCCCTTGTAGTCAAAGGTCATCACCACATAACCGGCCTCGTTCAGCACCCGGGCGTTGTCGGGCAGGTAAAGGTCTTTGACCCCGGTGTAGCCGTGGCACAGGAGAACGGCGGAGCGAGTCTCACCCGCGGCCAGGCCGTCGGGAATGTAGACATCGCCGCAAAGTTTGAAGCCCTCGCTGTAGAACTCGATCGCTCGTTTCATGGCTCTTGCTCCTGTTAATCGTCCGTCTATTCGTCAACGCCAAGCCCGGCGGTCTGGAAATCGGCTTCGGTCATTCCGGCGAACCGCTCTGGCAGGAATAGCTTGATGGAATCGGGGACCTGCTGACAGCCGCCCTGGATGAATTGGGTGACGGCCTTGGCGGTGCTGGGGCCCAGGTGAATACCCTTGGTGGTGTGTCCGGTGGCCAGCACCACGCCCTCTTTTCCGGGCACCGGGCCGATGATCGGCACGCGGTCCGGGCTGAGCGGCCGCGACCCGGCCAGTTGTTCCACCAGAGCCGCGTTCTCCAGGTCTGGGAAGACGTCGATGGCCCGCTGCATGATCTCGACGCGGGCCGTCTCGGTGGGCACCCGGTCCATGTCCTCACCCTGGTAAAGCTGGTCTTGGTCGTAGTCGCGTCCGCCGGTGCTGCCCACGCTCAAGAAACCGTCCAACCGACTGATCATGTGGCCGCGTTTGGGCGAGCTGATCAACACCTGGAGCGGGTCGCCGTCGTACTTCAGCAGCAGACGCTCTCCCTTAAGGGCTCCGACTGGAATGGGAAAATCGAGGTCTCGTTGGAACGGCGGGCTCCAGAGTCCGGCGGCCACCACCACCGTGCCGCAGGAGATATCGCCTTGTTCGGTCCGCACGCCGGTGATCCGGTTGCCTTCGGAGAGCAGGCCGGTCACCTTGCGGTTGAGGATTTGGGCGCCCTTCCTCTCGGCCCCGGCGGCCAGGGCCAGGTTCAGCCGGTAGCTGTCCAACTGGGCCGACTCATCTTCGTAGACCGCGCCTATCAGCGATTGGGTCAGCCGCGGTTCCAACTCGTGGACCTCGGCGGCGGTGATCCAATGCATGGCAACGTATTCTTGCTGCCAGGACATCAGGTCCTTGATAAGTTCCTCTTCGCTCTCTTCCAAGGCCAACCGCAGAGAAGGACGCCGCTGGTATAGCAGGTCCATTCCGGTGGCTTCTTCCAGCTCTTCGACCAACGATGGGAACTCGTGGTAGCTTTCCAGTCCGAATGCGAAGGACGGTCCGGGGGTGAACTCAGTGCCCAGGAGGCTGATGAACCCCGTGGCGTGAGCGGATGAGCCGCTGCCGATGGACTCGCGCTCCAGCAGGGCGACTTTGATGCCTTCTCTGGCCAGGTAATAGGCTACGGAGCAGCCTATGACTCCCGCGCCGATAACGGCGACGTCAAATTTTTCTGCCATGTGTAAATGGTCTCCGGTGAGGGGATGGCAGGAATTATGCGAGGGCCACTAGTGGCTGTCAACATCGAGCCGGAGCCTAGGGGCAGCCGGGCCGGTGGCTGGGGAGTTAGCCTATGGCCGGGGAATCAAGCAGAAGACGTGGAGGGTATGCGCATCTCCGAGGGGATGCCCGTCAGGCTGGCGCTCAGTTCCCAGAGTTCGGCAGCCTGGGCTTCGTCGAAGCTGCGGGCTGAAGAAGCCACGATCTGCTTCTTGTCCAGGTACTTGCCGGAAACGCCTTCCAGCTCGGGAGACGAGGCCGCGTAGACCGATGTGAGCGCGCCGGCTTCGACACTGATGCCCCGCACACCAAACAGCATATTGAGGAACCGGCCCAAGATCCCGTTGTTGGTCAGGATGTTGGTCGCCACCAGACCGGGGTGCAGCGCGTTGGCCGTTACTCCGGTGCCTTCCAGCCGCCGGGCCAACTCATAGGTGAAGAGCAGGTTGCACAGCTTGGAACGGGAGTAGGCGCGAAAACCGGAATAGCGGCGGGGCGCGTGGATATCAAAGAGGTCGATGCGAGCCTTCTGATGGACCGAGGATGCCACGTTGACCACCCGGGCCGGGGCGGAAGCCGACAAAACGTCCAGAAGCAGGTTGGTGAGCAGGAAGTAGGAAAGGTGGTTGAGAGCGAAGGTCATCTCGATGCCGTCAACGCTTTTCCTTCGGCTCATCTGGATGGCGCCGGCGTTGTTCACCAGAACGTCCAACCGCTGGCGCCGTTTCTTGAACTCCTTGGCCAGCCGGCGGATATCTTCCTGAGAAGAGAGGTCGGCCACCAGGAAGTCCACATCAGGATTGCCGCTTTCTTCCCGGATGTCGGCGGCAGTGAGCGCGCACCTGGCTGAGTCTCGGCCAACGATGACCACATCGGCGCCCATGTGGGCCAGTTCGAGCGCGGTCACCCGTCCGATTCCGTTGGTGGGGCCGGTCACCAGGCAGATTTTCCCGGCCATCAATTTGGACCGGCAGGATGTTTTGTTGTACATCTGGGCCTCCGAAGGCCGTGGGTGCTGGATGTCCTATCATCGTCTCCGAAATTTGGGCTTAATACAATGCCGTTACGAGGGTACACCAGCCCAACCGAAAATTGATTCCCAGTGGCCCAGGGAGTAATCTGGTGCTCGGTAAATATCGGGAATCTGAATCTCTTCAGATGCGTCAGAGGGAGCTCTAACTTGGACTTTGAACTTAAAGCATCGACCGGACCCGGCAAACGCATGGTCGAGCTGGCCGAGAAACACGCCGAGGATTTCGCTGTCACCGCCGCCGAGTATGACCGCAAGGGGATATTTCCCGTTGAGAACATAACGGCCTTGAGGAAGAGCGGCTTCGCCGCCGCGGCAGTGCCCGAAGAATTTGGCGGGATGGGCGTTACCTCCAACCATGACTGCATGGTGGCGATGAACCGGCTGGGGCGGGCAGAGGGGTCTACCCCATTGGCTTTCATCATGCACCTGTCCCGTACGCTCGGAACAACCCGGGCCCTGCGCCGCGCGATCGCCACGGGAAATAAGGCCCTGCAGGACCGCTCCGAGGAGTTGTTAAAAAAGATCGGCGCCGGAGAGCTGATCATCACCGTGGCCAACTCCGAGCCAGGGGCCAACATCCGGACCTCTCGGACCCTGGCCACCAAGGTCGAAGGCGGCTGGCTGTTCAACGGCGCCAAGACCTTCGCCACCGGCTCGCCCGCCGCCGACATGCTGGCCGTGCGCGCCCGGTTTAAGAACGGCGCAGGGGAAGACCGAATGGGCGCCGCTATCGTTCCTGTGGACCGGCCCGGCGTTGAGATCTTGGACAATTGGGACGGTATGGGAATGAGGGCTTCCGGCAGCCACGATGTCGTCTTCACCGATTATCTGGTCAAAGACGAAGAGTTCGGCGACATTGGCGAGTACGGGAAATACAACGCCCCGTTTCTAGCCATGGCTTCCGTTTCAAGTATCGGGCTGTCATCGATCTTTCTCGGGATAGCTGAGTCGGCCCATCAGATCGCGGTTGACGCTATCAAGAGGAGGGACGGAGGCCCGCAGTACCCCATGAACCAGGTCACTGCCGCTGAAAACGAGATCGACCTGGCGGCCTGCCGCGCCATCCTGAGCCGTGCCGCACAGACGCTGGACGATTATTCCCTTGAAGGCGATGAGACCACGGAAAGGGCGTTCCAGATCATCAAAAACGGCGCCGCCGCCAAGAAGTTCGTGATGCAGACTTCTGGAGCGATCGTCGACCGTGCGCTAACGCTGTATGGGGGCGGCGGGTACCTTGCCAACAGCACCCTGGCGCGATTATACCGGGACGTCCGGGCTGGCCCATTCATGCAGCCTTGGGCCACTAACCAAGCGATAGAATTCATCGGCCAGGTCGCTTTGGGCCTGGACCCCAATGACCATTAATCTTTGAGATTTAAGCGGAACTAGGAGTTAGCATGGCCGGTCCTAACATCACATTTGGCGTAAATCTTTCAGTCGATAACTATTGGAACGTGCCCGAGTTCGCCCGCCGGGCCGAGGACCTTGGCTACGGCCGGGTGACCATGGGCGAGCACATCATGGACGGCAATCCGCCGCGGCCGACACTGCTCAACCTGCCGGCCATGGCCGCCGCCGCCGGGGCCACCACCAGCCTGCGGGTGATGACCGGCATCGTGGTCGCACCCCTGTACGACCCGGTGATCTTGGCCAAGATGGTGGCCAGCGTGGACCAGGTGTCGGGAGGCCGTTTGGACTTCGGCATCGGCATCAGCGGGCAGCGCGGCACCAAGATCGAGTTCGATGCTGTGGGCGTCGATGTCCACACCAGGGGCAAGCGAACCGACGAGATGCTCCAGGTGATGAAGCGGCTCTGGACCGAGGAGCACGTCTCCCACCACGGCGATTTCTTCGATTTCGACGACGTTACCCTACTGCCATTCCCGGCGCAGAAACCGTATCCGCCCATCTGGGTCTCGGGCCGGAGCGACGCGGCCATGCGGAGGGCGGGCGTGATGGGCGACGGCTGGTATCCCTACCTGTTCACCGTGCGCCGCATCAAGGCCAGCAACGACATGGTGCGCCAGTTTGCCGCCGAGGCCGGGCGAGACCTGGCCGGGTTCCACTGGGGTCTGAACCAGCCGATAGCCATCTCATCCGATGCGTCCGAGGCGCTGGAACTGGCTGTTTCCAACGTTGGCGAGCGGTACGTCACCTCGGAGCGCAGCGCCGAGAGCATCGCCCAAGCGCTCTGCATCGCCGGGACGCCTGAACAATGCATCAGGGCCGTGCAAGACCGAATCGACGCGGGCGTGGAGCACATCAACCTGGGTTTCTTGGCCTCAGAGCCGGACCATTTCTTCCATCAGATGAAGATGTTCGCCGCCAGCGTTATGCCCCAATTCCAGAGTTAAAAATCCTGACTGAATAGATCGAAATAGGAGCGCAATCATGCCGGACTCTATTTCCCTGAAGATCGAAACCAATATCGCCGTCGCCATGCGGGACGGCGTGACACTCTACGCCGACATCTACCGGCCCGAAGGCGACGGCCCGTTCCCGACCATCCTGCAGCGCACGCCCTACGACAAGACGACGGCACTGACCAACACCATGCTTGACCCCATCAGGTCGGCCAAGGCCGGGTTCGCGGTGGTGATCCAAGACACCCGCGGGCGGCACGCGTCCGAGGGCGAGTTCTACGCCTTTGTGGATGACATCGACGACGGCTATGACACTGTGGAGTGGGCCGCCGCCCAACCCTGGTCCAACGGCAAGGTCGGCATGTACGGGGCGTCTTACGTGGGGGCCACGCAGTGGCTGGCGGCCACCTCGCGGCCACCCCATCTGGTTGCTATCGCGCCCACCGTCACCGCCTCGAACTACCACGACGGCTGGACCTACCAGGGCGGGGCCTTCGAGCTTGGGTTCAACATGTCTTGGACGCTGCTCCAATTGACGCTGGCCAATTTCAAGAATGTCTCCGGCGTCCAGGGTGTGCCACGGGAGCGGCGCGGCGAGATGATCAAGCTCATCGACAACATGACTGAAGGTTTTGAACACCTGCCCACCAAGGATTTCCCTGGCCTGGACTCGGGCTTGGCCAAGTACTACTACGATTGGCTGGCCCACCCCAACTTCGACGACTACTGGAAGAAGCTGTGCATCGAAGACCACCACTCAGAGATCGACGTCCCCGCGATGCATTTCGGCGGATGGTACGACATCTTCCTGGGCGGCACTATCCGCAACTACCTGGGCATGAAAGAGTCCGGGGCCACCGAGACTGCACGTAGCGGCCAGAAGTTGATCATCGGCCCCTGGGCCCACGGCGCCCGCGGCTCAACCATGGCTGGCAGACATTATTTCGGGATCATGGCCGACCCAGCAGCCACCGACATCGACGGCATGCACCTACGCTGGTTCGACCACTGGCTGAACAACCAAAAAAATGGCATCACTGACGAACCCCCGGTGCGCATCTTCGTCATGGGCGACGACCAATGGCGGGAGGAGCAGGAATGGCCGCTGGCCAGGGCAGTCGAGACCAAGTACTACCTCCATAGCGGCGGCAAGGCCAACTCCAAGAACGGCGACGGCACTCTGGGAACTGACATCCCTCAGTCGGAGGCGCCGGACGTGTTCTTGTATAACCCGGCCGACCCGGTGCCGACGACGGGCGGCGCGCTGTGCTGCAATCCCTACTACGCGGCCAACGGCGCCTACGACCAGAACGAGGTTGAGGAACGCCAAGACGTGTTGGTCTACTCGACGCCGCCCTTGGAGCGCGACACGGAAGTCACCGGGCCGGTGACGGTGACCCTGTGGGCGTCCACATCAGCCACGGATACCGACTTCACCGCCAAGCTAGTGGACGTTTGCGAGAATGGCTGCGCCCGAAACCTGACCGACGGCATAATCCGGGCGCGATACCGCGATTCCATGTCCAACCCCACTCTGCTGGAGCCGGGCCGGCCCTACTGCTACGACATAGACCTCTGGGCCACCAGCAACGTGTTCAAGGCCGGGCACCGCATCCGCCTGGAGATATCCAGCAGCAATTTCCCCCGGTTTGACCGCAACACCAACACCGGCAACATCATCGCCGAGGACACTGAGCTGCGGCCGGCGCTCCAGACCATATTCCACGACGGCCAGCAGGCTTCTTACATCAGCCTAGCCATCGTGCCCAGATAGGGGGAGACGATGCCTGAAGAGACTTCGGAAGAATGGGAGGCCAGGGAAACGGTTTCGGGCGACCCGTTGCGGGAGTGGTATTCCAAGGAGATCTGGGGCAAACGGGCCACCGGGGACGACGCCCTTTTCGAAGTGATGAGTCTCCAGGTGTTTCAGGCCGGCCTCACCTGGCGGATGGTGCTCTCCCGCCGGGACAGTTTCAGGGCCGCGTTCGCCGACTGGAAGATCGACACCGTGGCCGCCATGGGCCCGGCCGATCTGGAGCGGTTAAGGGAAGACCCGGGAATCATCCGCAACCGGCAGAAGATTCAGGCGGTGATCACCAACGCGGGAATCATCCAACACATACAAAACGAACACGGCGGCTTCTGCAAATGGTTCTACGACCTGCTGGAAGGTACGGACTATCCATCGCTCCAGAAGGAACTACGCTCGACCTTCAAGTTCATGGGGCCGGAGATATCCCGCATGTGGCTGATGGCTTCAGGCCGCATCACCCGCCAAGAAGGCGACAAATACGACCCAAGCAGCTAGCTGCCTTTTTTAGCTGCCGCCGGGGAGCGGTTCACCAGCGAACCGAGTAGCTGCCGCGAAATCACTGATATCTCTTCCACCGCTTTCTCAAAAACCACTGTGTTTGCTTGGGATGGGTGGCGGTAGCCACTGATCTTCCTCACGAACTGTAGTGCGGCCTCACGGACTTCTGTGTCCGAGGCTTGTGGTTCAATGTTTCGCAGTATCTTGATGCTCCGGCACATCTCCTACTTCCGCCGTTGACGTATGTCTGGTTATTGTACCCAATCCAACACCCAGGGGAGGAACGGTTCTTGTTAGACAGGCTTCGACGCACAGCAGGATGGCCCGCGTTGTTGTTGATGGCTCTCATGACCGGAATAATCGTCCTAACTGCTTGCGGCGGCGGCGATGATGACGTGGCGGCCATCCTGAAGCAGGCCAAGGCGTCGACCGAAGAGATCGTGGTCGGGATATCGATGTATGTGCTGGTGGACGACCTTGAGAGCCCGGACCCCGCTTTCTCCAGCCGGCGCACCGAAGATGAGTTGGAGGTCATCCTAGCGGGGATGAACGGGATCTGGAGTCAGGCCAACATCCGCCTGGAACTGGATGTCTTGGACACGATCCAAGTCGACGCGGAGGTCCTCTCGCGGGTGGCGCGGGGCAACAACCGGGCGTTCTTCGACAAACTGGGTGGCGGCATCCCGTTCAACGTGGCCGGGCCGGACTCCAGTCTGATCAGCGGTTTCTACACCAAACAGGCCGGGGGCGCCAATGGGATCACGCCCTTGGGCACTGGTTGGTACATGGTCATCGGCGAGCCCAGCGTGTTCGACCGCCGGGTCAGCAGCCACGAGGTTGGCCATATCCTTGGGTTGCGGCACACCCGCGCCGACCGGGGCCGGTTGCTCTACTCAGGCACCAACGGCATGACCCTCACTCCTGAGGAGATCACACTGGCCCGGTACGTGACCTCGGAGCTGCTAAGGGCCAGGAAATAAGCCTGCTTCAGTTGGCCGCTTCAGTTGGGCAGAATGGTCACATCCAAAAGGCCAAGAAACAAGCCTGCTCAATTGGGTAAGACAGTCACGTCCAACAAAAAGATACCGGGCTCGTTGGTGTTGGAATCAGTCTTGAAGAACGCCACCAGGTCTTGTTCGCCGTCCCCGTCGCCGGCTTGGTCCAATCGGACCGTGAACTGGGCGTACCGGTAGGAGTCATCCAAGGAACTCTGAACGGCCTCGGAGACGTCGCATCTGACCGGTTCACCGGCTGACACGGCCAGTGTGCACAGGGCGCCCCCCGCCACTGGGGCTGCGTTCCAGAGCGCCGACGAGAACCCCTCGAAACGAATCTCCTCGGCTCTCAACGCGCCCAGATCTTCGAACGGAGTCCGAATGACGGTGGCATTGTCAGCCCTCAAAATCGCTGACTCAACTTTCCCCGGAGGTATCCCGGCAAGATCAAAGGTCAAGAAAATCTGCACGCCGTCACCGTTGGGAAAGTTGCGGTTCAGGTTGTCCCCGGTGAAGAGGCCGGCGCCTGAGCCTTGGAATCCTCTGGGGGTGTGGCCTTCCATGGCGCCGCC
>Ga0066376_10003530_pt1 | contig 13938 bp, 12 predicted proteins | sample Knorr_S15_td_Bot_FD_77009 | JGI IMG/M metagenome (GOLD analysis project Ga0066376, IMG submission 77009) | Marine microbial communities from Southern Atlantic Ocean transect - Knorr_S15_td_Bottom_ad_5009_LV_A | ecosystem: Environmental > Aquatic > Marine > Oceanic | place: Southern Atlantic... | reverse complement strand
GAGATCCTGGGCGAGGTCAGACTCCGCTAGATCAAGAGACTGCGGCGGTGGTGCTTGCGGGGGGCGCTCCGACGGATTCCCGCCTCCCCATTGGACGCCGCCGATGATCCCCTCCGTCGTGGATGCGGGTTGTGCGCCGCGCCGGGAGCCGTCCATTTCGGGTGAGGGGCCGCTCATCTCAAGGGCGGGGCCGCCCATCTCCTGATCCAGAGATGCTCTGGCTTTGTTGACGGCAAGCAGCGAGTCGCGGAGGGTCAGGGCCACGCTCCCATCAAGGCTGAGGGGCGCCAGCAGTCCGGCCATGCGCTCGGAATCAACGACGATTTCGGCTGGGGCCGTGCCACTCTCCAATAGGAGGGCAATCAGTCGCTCCGGGATTTCCAGCCACAGCTGTTCCAGGCTGAGCTCGACCTGCAAGACATCCATGCCGACGATGGCTCCGGTGGCGGCATCGGCCAGCATGAGGGCATAGGGGCGCGAAGGCCGCTCGTCTCCCGACTGGATCCTGGCCAGAATCGGGAAGAAACCGACCTGAATGCGGCACTTGGTACGAGGCAGGCGTTTGAGCGCTGCCAGCAGCTGGTCGTCGATCACCGGGTCGAGGTGTTCGGGTTCAGGGCATGACAAGACCATCATCCGGTCCGACCAAACGTCGGCGTCACTGCCAGCGGGTATCCTGACCAGGTAGGTGTCGTCGTCGGCTGCGTCGAGGATGGAGGGGTCATCGCCGAGGCGCGGGGCCACCACCAGTACCTGCTCGAGCGCGCCGGTCAGGAGCTCGGCTTCATGGCTGTCGATCAGCCAGGGGAAGAAGCCGGGGCGGTAGCTGCGGAACATCGGCCAGGCGTTGCGTCCGCGGAATTTGAGTCCCAACTGGCGGATGATGCCGCGGTCCTCACCTTCCAACACCTCCCGGTTTTCGAAGGAGGCCTGTAGGTTCGGGATCTCGAGGAGACGATCGGTCGCCCGCATCACGTCGGCGTCGATCTCACTGGGCGGCAGCGCCATGGAGATTGACTCCTCCAAGTCGAGGAACTCGTGCACCGCCGCCTCGCCGAGATAGAGGGCCACGGAAAAGTGATCTCCCGCTCCCCCCATGACGCTGACAAAGGCCAGCTCGCCAGTGAGGGCGGACTGTACGCCGAAGATATCCGCTTCACTCAACCAATCCCAGGGTGCGAGTTTCCTGACGCCGATCGCGGCAGTGTACAACTGACGCCACTGGTCGAGGCTGGGTAGGTCGCGGTTCATGGTCCTGACTCCTCACGGAGATTGTCGTACGGGTGGAGGGCGGCTCGGGGAGAGGGACAATCTAACAGGTCCGTCTCCGGGCCGTCAAACTCCAGGGCAAATGCGGCGAAATGCCCTGACCAAGAAATGCCTGACACGAAATGCACAACAAGAAAGAATGCCTGACCGAGAAAAGCGAGAGCTTGGGTCCCCGGAGATGCTATATTAGCGGCGGTCATGGGGCCAAGCCGAATCTGCCTCCGCGCCGGCAATCTACCAAGATTGGCAGTATTCTCGCAGTAACTAACTCTCATCAATGGCGGGCAGTCCTATGCGTCTCATCCACCACGGAGGACACCGAGGGGTCACGGGCTCCTGCCACGAGCTGCGGTTCGACAACGACCGCTCTCTGCTGGTCGACTGCGGGCTGTTCCAGGGGAGGGATGCACGCGACCATCCCAGCCTCCACATCGAATTCCCTATCGACGGCGTCGAGGCGGTAGTCCTAACCCACGCCCACATCGATCATGTCGGGCGCTTGCCCTATCTGCTCTCCGCCGGGTTCAAGGGGCCGATTTTCTGCAGCCGGCCCACGGCGAGGCTGCTGCCTCTGTTACTGGAAGACGCGTTGAAGATCGGTTTTACCCGCAATCGCCATCTGGTAAATGCGTTCCTCGAAAAGATAAAGCCGTTGTTGCGCCCACTTCTGTTCGGGGTGTGGGAGGACCTTCCCGGCGGTGCCCGGATCAGGTTGAAGCGAGCCGGCCACATTCTTGGATCCGCCTATGTGGAGGTAGATGTCGACGGGAAGAGGGTCGTGTTTTCCGGCGATCTGGGGGCGCCGTACGCGCCGTTGATCTACGCACCGAAGCCTCCCTTCCGGGCGGATCTGCTGGTCCTGGAATCGACCTACGGCGACCGCGTGCACGAAGGTCGGCGGGAGCGCCGGCAACGGCTGCGCGAGGTCTTGGAAAGGACGCTGGAGGATGGGGGCGCGACGATCATCCCCTCCTTCAGTCTGGGGCGAACGCAGGAGCTGCTCTACGAGCTCGATGTCATCATGGGTCAGCTGGCGCGCAAGCGCTCGGTCAGGAGCCGGCTGCGCGAGGTGGACGTCATCGTCGATTCGCCTCTGGCGACGCGGTTCACCGAGATCTACAGCGACTGCTCCATGTTCTGGGACGGCGAGGCGCGGCGGCGGTTGCGGTTCGGCGATCACCCGCTGGTGTTCGAGAATCTGATGACGGTGGGAGACCACAAAGAGCACCGGTGGACGGTGGAATACATCCAACGCAAAGGGCGAGGCGCGGTAGTTATCGCCGGCAGCGGCATGTGCACCGGCGGTCGGGTAGTCAACTATCTGAAGGCGCTGCTGGGCGACGAGCGCACGGACGTGGTGTTTGTGGGCTATCAGGCGGCGGGCACGCCGGGTCGGGTGATCCAATCTCGCCGGCGCGCGGTGACACTGGATGGGAAGAGCTATCCGATCAAGGCAAAGGTGCACGATCTGGCGGGGTATTCCGCTCACGCCGATCAGCGCAATCTGCTGAACTTCGTGCGCCGCATGCGGCAAGCACCGGGGGAGGTGGTACTGGTGCACGGGGAGGAGAAGGCGAAGCGGGCCCTGTGTGCGAAGTTGCGCGGGATCGGGGTGAGGTGCGTGGGATAGGGAGGTGACAGGGCGGACGTGTCACGATAACGACAGTCCGCAAGCCCGTGTAATCGGGGCTGTACATCAGATGCCACGGCCATTTCTCGGTACCCTCCGGGGCTCAAATCCTGTCCGGAGTTGCAGCGAATCGACCGCGAGTATATACTCACGGTATATACCATGATAATAGGAGTTTGATGACCATGACACGAACGACCGCGAAAATCTTCCGCAACGGCCGCAGCCAGGCCGTCCGCCTGCCCAAGGAATTCCGCTTTGCCGGCAACGAGGTCTACATCGAAAAACGCGCCGACACGGTCGTCCTCTTCCCCAAAGAACGCTCCTGGGCAGAATTTTTCGCCCAGACGCCGCTGCCGTCTGAAGATTTTCTCCAGACTCGTGACGATCTCCCACCCCAGAGGCGCGAAGACTTTCCCTGATGTACATGCTGGATACGAACATCTGTATCTACGTCCTCAACAAACGACCGCCCGGCGTCCTGCGCCGCTTCGAAAAAGTCACGCCCGAGGACCTGTGCATCTCCATCGTTACCTTCGCCGAATTGCATTACGGCGTAGAGCGGTCGACCGCCCAAGATCGCAACAGGCGAATCGTTGACGATTTCACCTCGCGCTTGGAAATTCGGGCCTGGGACCGGGGCGCCGCCCTTCACTACGCCGAGATCCGTAGCCATCTGGAGGGCAAAGGCAGGCCCATCGGCAATATGGACTTGCTCATCGCCGCCCACGCACGCAGCGACGATTGCACCCTGGTAAGCAACAACCTGCGCGAGTTTCGCCGCATCCCCCGCCTCAAGCGCGAAAACTGGGTAGGATAGGGGTTCCTGGCGTTCACGCGTCATCTCCCCACCTCGCCCTCCCAACGCAGCCGCACCCGGCGCCCGAACGCCGACTCCATCAGCGGCACCGCATTTCTCTCCGCCTGCCAGAGTTCAACGGCTGGATGCTCGGTGGCCACCACCGTGATCCGCAGCTCCTCGTCGTCCCAATCAACGAGGACGTCGCTGACAATCGCGTTGCGCCCCCTCTCCAGGAATTCGGCAAATCTCAGGATCGCCGCCAACCGGGTGAGCACAGCGGCATCGCGCTTTTTCAATAGTCCCTCGTACCCGGCTGTGTCCGGCTTGCCTTTGCGGTGAAATCGGGCCAACAGGGCGATGAGGGCGATCTTCCTGGGGGTGAAGCCGGACAGTCCGTTGTAGTGGATGAGGGTTTGGGAGTGTCGGTGGTGACCGTCGTAGGCTACGGTCGTGCCAATGTCGTGCAGCAGGGCCGCTGCTGCCAGCAGCCCGCGCTCGGGCGGCCCGTATCCGTGCAGGGGTTCTAGTTCTTCGAAGAGACGCCCGGAGAGGAGCTTCACCTGATCGGCGTGCTGCTCGTGGTAGCGGTAGTTGCGCGCCATGTTGAGCACGCCGAAGCCGCGCACGTCCCGCATCACTGGTTCGGGGAGGTCTCGCAGATAGTGCTCGAAGAAGATGCCCTCGCGCAGGCCGCTGGTGGAGATGGTCAGCTTGTCGATGTCGAGCCGCCGGAGAACGGCGGCAACGACGAGCGCGCCGGCGAGGATGATGTCGGCGCGGTCGCTGCTGATGCCGGGTATCTTCTGCCGTTGATTGAGGGAGAGTCCGCGGAAGTCGGCGATGGACTGGTCGACGGCATCCCTGGACAGGCTGTAACCGTGCAGGGTGTTGAGGGGGTATCCTCGCGCGGCCGCATCGATCTTGGCTAGGTTGCGGATGGTGCCGCCCAGACCGACGAGTTCCTTGCCCGCCAGTTCATCGATCCAGGCGATCGAGTCGAGCTGGATTTCGATCTCCTCGCGCAACGCCCTGATCTCCCGCTTGGTGGCGGGATCGCTGTCGATGAAGCGCTCGCTGAGGGCGAGGGCGCCCAGGGTGAGGGAGATGCCTTTGCGGTAACGGCGATCGCCCACCTCGCTGAGCTGGGCGCTGCCGCCGCCGATGTCGAGGATGCCGCAGTGGTCGGTCGCCACTTCATTCAGGGCGCCGATGACGCCGTAGTAGGCCTCGCGCTCGCCGTCCAGGATGCGCAGGTCGAGCCCGATTTCGTCGCGTACTTGCGCGATGAAGGCGGGGCCGTTGGCGGCGTCGCGCACGGCGCTGGTGGCTGTTGCCAGGACGATGTCGGCGCCGACGCTGCGGCAGAACCGGCTGAAGAGCTGTAGGGTGGACAGCGCGCGCTCGACGGCTTCGGGGCTGAGGCCGTCGGTGGTCATGCCCTGGCGCAACCGCACGACCTCGCGGATTTCATCCTCGAGTCTGAAGGAGTAGCCCGGGACCGCGGACATCAGGATCACCCGGGCGGTGTTGGACCCGAGGTCGATGACGGCGACGCGATGGGATGTACGCTCGTTCATAGTAGGGGCAGGCGCGGTCACTATATATGAGCAGGGATAGGGGCAGACGCGGTCATTATCCATTTCTGCGCTCACTCACCATCATGCGGCCAGCGCTCACCAGCCCTTCCAGCTGCCATCGACGTGACGGTACTGGCGATAGGGGAGGGGTTCGTAGGGGAGTTTGGCGATGTCGCTTTCCTTTACCTCCACTCCGAGTCCGGGTCGGTCGCTGAGCTCCAGGTGTCCGTCGCGCACCTGCCAGTCGCTATCGACGTAATCCCCAAAGCGGGCAAACCACTCCTGGCTCAGTTCCTGGATGAGGAAATTGGGCGTGACGGCATCGGCGGCCAGCGATGCGGCCAGGGTCAGCGGGCCGCCGGCATTGTGTGGCGCCATGTGCATGCGTTCGAGGTCGGCGAGGCGCCCGATCTCCACCAGGGTGTCGATGCCGAAGCAGTGGGCGACATCGGGCTGCAGGTAGGCGCACGCCCGCGACTGGATCAGGGGGATGAAGTCGCGCACGGTGACCAGCTTCTCTCCCGTGGCGATGGGGACGGGGCTGTTGCGCGTGACCTCGAGCAGGGCCTCAATCGAGCCGGCCTTCACCGGCTCCTCCAGAAAGAGGGGACGGTAGGACTCCAGGCGGCGGGCGAAGTCGATGCTGAGTTCGGCGCTGGGACTGCCGTGGGCGTCGAGCAGCAGGTCGAAGTCGTCGCCAACGGCTTCGCGCATGGCCGCCACGCATTCGATCGAGAGCTCGATGGCCGCCCGATCTCTGATCCAGGTGCGGGTCTCGAGGGGATTCCCCTTGACGCCGGCGAAACCGAGTTCCTGGACCCGACGCGCTTGTTCGGCGGCGCTTGCCGGGTCGTCGAGGCTGCAGTGGCCGTAGACGCGCACTCGCTGGCGTCGCGCGCCTCCAAGGACCGTGTGCACCGGCACGTTCCAGGCTTTGCCAGCGATGTCGTAGAGGGCGGCGTTTATGGCGGAGAGCGCGGTGCCGAACACAGGGCCTGGGCGCCAGGGGATGCGGTCGAGGATGTCGTCGCAGATCGCCGATACCGGCAGCGGGTCGCGCCCCTCAAGGAGCACGGCCCAATCGTGAAGGGTCGCCTCCACGCCCGGTACGAGCCACTCGCCAGTGCCTTCTCCCCATCCGCAGAGGCCGGCGTCGGTCTCGATTTTCAGAAACAGCCAGGGTTTGGAGGTGGAGCACAGCAGTTCGCCGCTGTCCGGGTCGCGGATCTCCTGACCGGTGGGGACCGAAAACTTGTAGGTGCGGATGGCGCTGATTTTCAATGTGAGTGTTCCTTGGTCGGGGCGAGGGCTGAGAGCCGGGTACCGTCGGCAGGCGAGTGGCAGTCGAGTCTCGGAACAGATTGGCTGCGCATGGCGGTAAGATCGGCACTGCTCGCATCGCGCTCAAGCCGACCGCCGCGCGATCGCAGTCCTGAGCTCGGTTCTCGACGATGAGGCCGTCGTGGATGCGGATGAGTCGACGGGCGTGGGGGCTGTTTCCGCCGCGATCGTCAGTCCTGCATCCGGTCCTCGACGATGAGGCCGTCGTGGATGCGGATGCAGGACTGACGATCGTGGGTGGCGATCTGGGGTTCGTGGGTCACCAGGATCACGGTGTTGCCCTCGGCGTGGAGGGCGTCGAAGAGGGCCATGATTTCGTCGCCGGTGCGGCTGTCGAGGTTGCCGGTGGGCTCGTCGGCCAGCAGGATGGAGGGGTGGTTGGCCAGGGCGCGGGCGACGGCTACGCGCTGGCGCTCTCCCCCGGACAGCTCGGCGGGGCGGTGGGACATTCGATCGGCCAGGCCGACGCGCTCCAGGGCTTCGGCGGCGCGTTGCGAGCGGATGCGTCGGCGCACGCCGCCGTAAAGCAGGGGGAGCTCGACGTTGTGCAGGGCGGTGGCGCGGGGCAGCAGGTTGAAGGTCTGGAAGACGAAGCCGATCTGACCGTTGCGGACGTCCGCCAGCTGGCTGGCGTTCATGTTGGAGATGTCGGTGCCGGCGAGGCGGTAGGTGCCCGATGTCGGCGTGTCGAGGCAGCCGATGATGTTCATCAGGGTGGACTTGCCGGATCCGGACGGTCCCATGATGGCCAGATACTTGTTCTTTTCCACCGTCAGGTCGGTGCCGCGGAGCGCCTTCACTACCTCGACGCCGCGCTGGTAAGTTTTGGTGATCTGGTTCAGTTCGAGCAGCATTTCTCCCTCGTTAGTAGCTCAGGTTATTCGTAGCTCAGGGCGTCGACCGGGTCCAGGCGCGAGGCGCGGGCGGCAGGGTAAATGCCGAAGAACAGGCCGATGGTGACGGAGATACCGAGGGCAAGCGCAACCGAGGTCCACAAGACCACACTGGGGAAAGGCGTCTCGGCGAAGTGCTCGATGATCTGGGAGATGCCGAGGCCGAGCCCGACGCCCATGGCCACCCCGAGCAGACCCCCAAAGACGCTCAGGACAATGGCTTCGACGACGAACTGCAGCATCAGCGTAACCGGTTTCGCCCCCAGGGCCTTGCGGATACCGATCTCGCGAGTGCGTTCGGTGACGGAGACGAGCATGATGTTCATGATGCCGATGCCGCCGACCAACAGGGAGATGCCGGCGACGCCGCCGGTAACCAGCTTCATGATGAGAATTACGTGGTCGATCTCATCGAGAATGCCCTTGCCGCTGTCGATGCGGTATTCGGCATCGTGGCCGTGCTCCCGCTTGAGGGTCATCTCGATAAGTGGAACGACCGCGGGCACGTCATCCGGCTCTCTGGTGTGGATGAAGAGTCCGCCGATCCGCTTACTGCCGAAAAGGCGTCTCTGAGCCGTAGTTACCGGCACGAGGATCTGGTTGCCCCAATTGTTGAAGAGGACTTCGCGCTCCGTCATGACACCGACGACGGTGTGGCGCACGCCGTCCAGCTTCACTTCGCGCCCGAGGGGGGACCGATCCCCAAAGGTCTCCTCGACGACATCCTGTCCCAGCACGCAGACGGCCTGATGCTGGCGCAGATCGCGATCGCGCAGAAAGCGCCCGGTCTCCACCTTCCAGTTGAAGGCGTCGATGAAGGACGGCATGGTGGCGCTCAACTGGCCCTGATAGCTGGCCTTGTGGTAGCGCACCTCCACGCCCCGGTCCAGGATGGGGAGGGTGGAGGCGATGCGGTCGGACGCACCTTCAACCAGGTGCAGGTCTTTCAGGGTCATGGGCACGTAGCGCTTGGCCCTCACCCAACGCCCGTCCTTGAGCACCATCGCCTGCGGCCTGACCATGATTAGATTGGCGCCGCCGAGTTTGCCGAACTCGTCGGTGACGCTGCGCCGCAGCCCTTCGCTGATCGAGACGATGCCGACGACGGAGCCTACACCGATGAGCATGCCCAGCAGGGTGAGTGCCGAACGCAGCTTGTTGGCCCACAGCTGCACCAGGGCTACGACTATCGACTCGAGGAGAATCATTCGTAGCGCAGCGCCTCGACCGGGTCCAGGCGGGAGGCGCGAAAGGCGGGGTAGACCCCGAAAAAGAGGCCGATACTGCTGGCGAAGAGCAGGGCCCACAGAACCGACTGGTAGGAGACGACACTGGTGAAGGGGGTTTCGCCGGCGAGAGAACTGATCAGCGCCTCGATACCCATGCCGAAGCCGACGCCGAAGAGGACACCAACGCTACCGCCCACCAGGCTGAGGATGACGGCCTCGGCGACGAACTGGAAGAGAAGATGCCCCGGTTTGGCGCCCATCGCCTTGCGGATGCCGATCTCGCGGGTGCGCTCGGTTACCGAGACCAGCATGATGTTCATGATGCCGATGCCGCCGACCAACAAAGAGATGCCGGCGATGCCGCCGGCCACGGCTTTCATGATGCCGATGACGTTGTCGAACCCCTCCATCTGTTGCTGGCTGGTGCGCACCCTGAACTCGTCGCCGTGCTCGTGTCGCCGGCGCAGCACGCGGCGAACGGTTTCGGCCGCCTCCTCGACGGCGTCGATCTGGTCGAGAAAGAGGGTGATGCCGTTGAGAAACCTGTTGCCGGTCAGACGTTTCTGGGCCGTGGTGTAGGGGATATAGATCTGGTCTCCCTGCTCCTGTCCGAAACGGATGCGTTGGCTGAGTACGCCGACAACGGTGTAGCGCTCGCCGTTGAGCTTGATCTCCTCCCCCACGGGATTCCGCTCCTGAAAGAGGTCGGCGCTCACTTTGTCGCCAATCAGGCAGACCTTTCTGGCGAAGAGGACATCGTCGTCGGTGAGGGTGCGACCGCGGGCCACCGGCCAGCTGTAGCTCTCGCTGAAGGAGGCGGAGGTGCCGGTGTACTGCGCATTGATCGTGGTCTTGCCGTACTGCAGGCGGGCGCTGCCCGAAAGGCCGGGCACCGAGGTGCGGATGCCCTCGGTCTCATCGTGAAAGGCCTTCAGGTCATCGCTGGTGAGGTGCTCCTGCCAGGTGCGGAGGGTCCAGCGACCATCTTTTCGCTCGTACTCCCGCGGGGGGTTGACGAGGACGGTAGCGCCCCCGCCCCGACTGGCGAACTCACCCATGACGGTGCGGCGCAGGCCCTCCCCCAGCGAGGTGATGCCGATGACGGCGGCCACGCCGATCACGATCCCCAGGAGGGTGAGCAGCGAGCGTAGCTTGTTGGCACGGAGCTGGCTCAGGCCGACGGCGATGGGTTCGTAGAAGACCATGTCAATCTATTCAGATGACTCGTCGCCCGACTCGTCATCGTCACCTGGGTCTCTCCGCTCCAGTTTCCGGCGGATCAGCTCCGGGTCGGCGGCGACGCGATCCTCCTCCCCTAATCCGCTCAGGATTTCGATTCGCGTGTTGGTCTCCAGGCCGACCCGCAGCTCTACCTCGAAAAAGTCATCGAGGATGGCTTCGTCAGGCTCCTTCTCTGGTGCTTTACCATTCCCAACGATTAAAGTATCTGCTGTCGCGGTTGCGTCCGCCGCCTTGGTGGCGGGGGCGGCTGGATCGGTGACCGAATCGCCTGCCGCGGAGGAATCGGCAACTGCTGGACGCACGGCGTAGACGACGAAGCGGCCGCGTCTTCCCTTGACCTCCTCCTCCCCGTCCTCATCGTCGAACAGCTCCTCAACTGTTTCCACCGGCAGGTAGAGGACGCTGTCGCGGCGGCTGAAGATGATGTCGATGTCGCAGGACATCCCCTGCCTGAGCCGGGGCTCGCGGTCGAGGATATCGATCTCGGTGTCGAAGGTGACGATGGGGCTGCCCTGCTTCCTCACGCCCACGGGGCCTATCCAGCGGACCCGCCCGCGGTAGGTGGTGTCGGGATAGGCATCGACGACGATGTCGACCTCCTGGCCAATCTCGAGCTTGCCGATATCGATCTCGGCGATGTTGCCGCGCACGATCATCCGGCTGGGATCGCCGATCACAAAGAGGACGGTGCCGCCGGAGAAAGCCGAAAGGCCGGAGGCCACTACCTCGCCGATCTCGACGCCGCGCCCGATGACGATGCCGCTGATGGAGGCAAAGACCCGGACGTCGTCCATCCCTTGCCCCCGCCTCGAGTTGTCCGAGTTGCCCGACTTAAGGGATCGGCTCGGATCGGCTTTGGTCTCAAGGACCTCGAGCTCGAGTCTGGCCAGGCGCAGGTCGTTGCGAACCCGGGTGAGGCGCGTCTCGGCGTCCTCCAACTCCTTGGCGGGGAGCATGCTGTCGACGCGCAGAGCCTTCTTGCGGGCGACGTCCCGCTCCTGTTCCACCAGATTGAGCTGGCCGCGCTCGACGGCGGAGCGTTTCTGGTAAAGCAGGAGGGACTGGTTGGGGTCCGGCTCGATGACGGCCATGAGCTGACCCTTCTCCACCCAGTCGCCGGCCTCCACCGGCAGCGCGTGGATGCGGCCGGAGATGGTGGATTTTATCTCCACGGTGCGCACCAGTTCGATGGAGCCGGTTTCGGCCAGCTTGTCGATGAGGTTGCCCCGAGTCACGCGCGCGGTTGGAAAGGTGGGTTCCGGCGTCTCTTTCTTGAGGTTGAAGTAGACGATGCCGCCGATAGCGCAGGCTATCCCGAAGAACAGAAGGATCTTCAGGAGTTTCCTCCGGCCGCGAGCTGGCGGTGTTGCGGTCATGAGCTCATCCTCCGAGTGCGGCCTGCAAACCGGATACGACCGCGCCAATGGCGACCAGCACGACGACTACGGCAAATACTCCCGCCGTGGCCTTGCCCATGGAAATCCGGCCGACGATAGCCAGCCCCAAGGCGGTAACGACCGCCTGCCACACCGTGAAGAGTTCGAACATGGAGAGAAAGCGACCGGCGAAGGTCTGCAGCAGCTCGTCGGAAAACAGCATGCCCAGGCCGGTCTGGATCACTATCGTTTCCTTGGATACCATGAGGGGCGTGACGACGATGGCCTTCACCAGCCCTATGAGTGAGCCATAGGCGTATACGGGCAGCATCTGGCCGTAGGTCGCTTCGCTCCCCATCACCTTGGCGAGGAGCAACAAGATGCCGCCAGCGACGAAGAGCATGAGGACGGTCATGATGGGGGCGGTCACGATTCCCACCTTAGCCATTACGCCGCCCTCCTGGCTGCCCATCATGTTCTCGACCATCTCCCGCTGTTCTGCGGGCATGTCCTTCATCTTTTCCTCCATCTGCGCCATGCTCGCCTTCATGGCGATCGGCATGACCTGCTGAGCGACGACGACAGCCATGATGGCCGACAGGGCCACCGGCACCCACCAGTCCGCCTTGGTGTGCGTGCGGGCAAGTGAGGCAAAGGTCTCGCCTGGGGCGTAGAAGACGCGCAGCATACGGCCCACGAGACCGATTTCGGGTGCGTCTGTCTGCGGGGTCGCTTCCATGGGGCCTCCTCGAGGTGACGGGGTGATAGAGGCTGGTAGATGCCGGGATGGGAATCGGGTAGTTACACTACACTTCTAGTAGGCGTAGTAGGTGGTCTCTGGCAAGGGATCTCTTTGCGCGCTGTCGGCGGCGCAGTGTCCCGGTCGACAAATCACGCTGATTCTTGCACGTAGGCAGCCTCGATCGGGGAGCCTGTTTACCCGACATGACACTGGCCCACCTGAGATCTCCCCAGAAGCTGCTCAAGCCCTCTCGTCAGTAGGTCTCCCTCCCTCTCCATTACCGAGACCAGTCGACCGATCATGCGCTCGATGAGGTGCTCGTCCCTGCTCAGACCGTACCTCAGCATCATCATACGCAGGATGCCGGCCTGCGCCACGATCTCCGCGTAGGCTTCGCCAAGGGCATCGCCCGGATCGAGAAGCCTGAGAGCCTCCATGTATTCGATGCGGGCCAGCATGCATTTCTTGTGCTCCCACAGAATGTGCACAGAGAGGACATCGGCGAACTCCGGGTGTTTTCGCGAATACTCGAGGCGCCGGCGGATGCAGCTGTAGACCTCCATCCCGGTCGCTTCCTGGTCGTAGTAGGAGAGGTCGAGCATGCGATAGCGATCGGCTGTGCGGTGGCAATTCAGGTAGTCGGAGAGCTGATCGATGACCAGCTGGAGATCGAAGGAGCACGCTCTACCGCTCTCGTAACGGGTGAGCGATATCTTCCCGAGATCTCCCAGGGCGATCTCCCTTTCTCCGGCTTGAATCGCCTCGATGTCGGCCAGCAGCCGAGGCGATCCAACGGCGTCCTCCAGTTCGGAGCCGCTCACCTGAGACGCGGCGTAGCGCCCGTGGGCCGTGAAGCCCAGGATGTCGAAGCTGGCGCCGCCCCGGTCGCAGCCGAACAGGAGCAACCGGTGTGGCATGTAGCCACGGCGGTATGCGGCCCTTCCTGGAAGGTGGAATTCGTCGACATACAGCTGCACGTATAAGCGGTCGGCCAGGCAGCTGACGAAGAATTCGAGCACACCCGCGCCGCGCCCGAGGAATCGCCGGTCGAGGGTTCGCCGATCGAACAGCTGGATGTCGAGCAGGGGGAGGGAGGGGTACTGGGGCGGGTAGAAGAAGTCTAGGGTGGCGTGAGGAAATCCCCGGGCCCGCGGCCAGAAGAGCTGGATGAAGTTGCTGTGGAACCAGGGGAGGTAGGCGTTATTGACAGACAGGATCGAAAGCGGGTAGGCATGCCTGAGTTTGCCGATCACCGGTGGGATCGCGTTGATCGGCAGTCTGATGCTTCCCGGGCTCATTCCTGTACCAGGCAGATCGAGAGAGTGGGGTGGGTGAGTGGGGGATTCATGCGGGATCCGGCGCGGGCTCCGCCAGCCTGGCTTCGACGAAGTCCACCAGAGACCGCACCGAGGCAAAGAGCTCTACGCGCAGATCGTCGTCATCCACTTCAATACCGAATTCCGCTTCGATGGCAAAGATGATCTCGAGCGTGGCGATGGAATCGATGCCCAGCTCGTCACCGAACAGAGCCTCGTCATCGGGCAGGCGCGCCGGCTCGATCTCGAGCTGCAAAGCGCGCACGATCGTCTGCTTGACGCGCCGGCTGATGTCACCGTGACGGTCTGACATATCGGCCTCCCCTCGGATTCGAGCTGCAAAGGCGCATGATCGTCTGCTTTACGCGCCGGCTGATGACACTGAGGTTGATGACACTGTGGCAGTCTGACCCGTCGGTACCCGGTTGTCGACGGAGAAGTGCCGAATGACGCTGTCCGCCATGGTTGGCGGCCAATCCTGCGACACGATCACGACCGCCGGGAGGCCGAATCGGTCCTCG
>Ga0066376_10003529_pt1 | contig 13939 bp, 5 predicted proteins | sample Knorr_S15_td_Bot_FD_77009 | JGI IMG/M metagenome (GOLD analysis project Ga0066376, IMG submission 77009) | Marine microbial communities from Southern Atlantic Ocean transect - Knorr_S15_td_Bottom_ad_5009_LV_A | ecosystem: Environmental > Aquatic > Marine > Oceanic | place: Southern Atlantic... | reverse complement strand
GCACCGAACCCCTTCTCGGAACTGGCAAAACCCGACGGGCCCGGGAAAAAGACCCCGATGCCGCCGACCAGGGTGTCGCCCAGGCCGTCGGCGTTTGTGTCGCGGAACAGAGGAATCCCGCCGGGGAGAGTCGCGATGCCACGTGAACCGGCCGCGGGGAAGCGACCCGAAACGAACCCGTAGGACTCCGGTGGGACCAGCGGACTCACGCCCGGAGCCAGCCGCGACGGGTCGATGTTGAAACGGCCCGGCAGCAGGATGTCGTCGGCGGTTCCCCGGACACCGTCGGGACCGGGGTGCACGATGCCGTCGCGGTTGGTGTGCTCGATCGCGAACAGGTCCACCGGTGGAGTGAATCGGATGCCCGGCGGGAAGTGGCCTCCCAGGCCCAGAGGCGCTACGAAGCCCGGGCCGCGGTCTCTCGAAGCCAGGGCGTCGCCCAGCGAGCCGCGGTCGAGATTCGGGTTGGAATTGATTTCTCGCTCGGTCACCGTTGATTGACTGATGAAGCGGACCAGCCGCGAGGTCAACGGAGCCAGCGTGCCGTTGGCGGGATCGCCGTTGGAAAAGAAAGCGGCAGTGCGGGCCTTCGAAACCGCTCCGTCGATCGCAAACACCAGCAGCTCTTCCTCGCTACTCCCTCCATCGATCACCCCGTTTCCGTTCCCGCCGCTGGCGGGATTGGCCGGATCGTCCAGCAGAGACACGACTCCCGGTTCGACCCGGACACCCAGGATCCTGCCGCCCCGGTCCACCACGGCGATGATCGCGTCGTCGCTTTGCGAGGCGGCCGATCCGCGGTCGAGCAGAGTCGCAACTTCGCCGGCCTGCAACTGCACAGCGTGAAGCGGCGAAACCGACAGGGGAGTCTGGAAGTCCCCGGATACCATCGTCTCGGCCGACCAAACCGCTGCGGCCGCCTCGATCGATTCGGACGTCATCGCACCGATGTAGTCGGTCCGCATGATCGTGCTCGAACCCAACTCGTCGGAGAGACCCAGTACGTGGCCCGACTCGTGTGCCACTACGGTGAACAGGTCGATCGTCTCGGGGCCACCAGGCTCGCCGGAACCCGTGTCCCAGGCCTCGCTCTCGTCGAGCCAGATCACGCCCTTGATGTGCCAGTCGAGTTGACGCGAGAGGGCACGCTGGCCACCACCCACGCCCAGGACCCCTCCCGGTGCACTCGTTTGAGACACCGCACCCAGATCACCGATCCCGATGTTGACGATCTGTGAGGCCGGAAGCCGGGTCTCGCGACGGAAGTCGACCCGGCCGCCCAGGGCCTGTTCCCAGGTCGCAAGAGCCTGCTCGGCCCGCAGCTGCTCTGCGGGAGTCATCCGGTTGAGGAATCCCGCCTCGTCGCGAAAGTCGTAGTGGATCACCACCGTCGAGGTTCCGAAGAAGCCGTGGGATCGCTCGTCGTGACGTTCGGGTCGAATGAGACGGTCCTGGGGGTCGTCGCCCAGGTCATCGCGGCCCGGGCCGCCGTCGAGCCGGTCCCGGCCAGTACCTCCCCACAACCGGTCGGGGCCGCCCTGGCCCTTGAGATGATCGCGGCCGGGGCCGCCGTCGAGCAGATCGCGACCGGCACCGCCCAGCAGACGGTCGTCTCCCGGACCGCCGATCAGACGGTCGTGGCCGGATTGGCCATTGAGCCGATCCCGGCCCGCGCCACCCTCGAGCAGGTCGTCACCGGCATTGCCCGTCAGCGAATCCCCCTCGGTACCACCCACCAACCAGTCGTGACCTGCACCGCCCAGTAGACGGTCTCGACCCGAGCCGCCGTCCAACCGGTCGGCTCCGCCTCGACCGTTGATCCAGTCGTCCCCGTCACCTCCGTCGATCCAGTCGACCCCCTGGCCACCACTCAGACGGTCGCTGCCCGCGCCACCAAGAATCGTCGACGGCAACTTCAGCCCCTCGATCCACACCTTGTCGTCGCCGGCAGCAGAGTCGACCAGGATCGAGTCGATCTCCGATCGCGAAAAGCGACTCTCATGTCCGTTGACACGCACGGACACAGCGTCGCCAACACCCTCGATTTCGATCGTGTCGCCAGAGGGTGTGCCCGTCACCGTCAGCACGCCCGACACGATGTCGGCAGCAAGCATCGTCCTGGGTTCCAACGACTCGGGTCGCGACCAACTCACGCGAGATCGACGACGACGGGGCCGCTTCTGCCAACGCATGATACATCCCTGTTCACGCCTGTTCACGTTCGCCAGTCAACAACCGCTCAAGACGCCACGCAATGCTCCCAACGCAGCAGACCGCTCGATACGGCCTCACCTCTCTCTTCGGCAACGCAGTGCCAACACCGCAATCGCAAATCGTCACCGACGACAATCCACCACTCGACCCAACGCAGCCCTTTCAACACACCGATCCCGCCGCCAGATGCCAAAAAACTCCCCAGGCTACTCATGCCACCCACGTTAACGGTATCAGCGGTCCGTTCGGGTGCGTGTCAGCGAGGAAAGGGCGGATTGAGTGGGTCGAGGACCAAGCCGGAGAATCGTCACGACCGATACAACCGGTAGGACCCGCAGTGCGGTGACGGGGCGTTGCTGCGGATACCGGGTCCCGGTGGCGTGTCTTGGTGAGTTGTGGGCGGGGCGCAGTTTTCTGTGATAGTGGACGTGATGCGGACGCGGAGCGTTAGCTGGATCGCGATTCGATCCTCGGGAGTCGTAGCAACCGTGTTGCTGGCTTCGGGGGTTGTGCGATCGGCGCCGCCGTCTGAGGGTGAGGCGAGCGGTCCACCGATCCGTCCTCCGATCCTGGCCCCACGGCGTCCGCCACGGGATCGGTCGGGTCCGGTTGTGGACCGTCCCGCCGCAACCGAATTGCTGCTCCCGGACCTGGATGCTCCGTTCGGCTTCAGCGGCCCTTCGGGCGTGCTACCGCGGGAGTCTCAGCAGGACAGTCATTTCGTTCCGATCGAGGACCGCTGGCGGCTGGGGATGCCTCCCTGGGACCGTTACGCCAAGGGCCATCCCCCGGGCGACGACTATCCTGGAGTGCTGGGTCGGTGGTGGGATCCGTACAACCAGAACGTGCTCAAGGGCGACTTCCCCCTGGTCGGCCAGGACACGTTCCTGGTGGTGACCGGCATCGCGCAGCTGGTGCAGGAACTCCGCGAGGTCCCCACGGCGACGACGCCCTTCGAGAGCACGTTGCGTCCGTTTTCCGAGGAGTTCTTCGGGAACCCCGAGCAGTTCTTCAGCACGAACTCCTTCCGGCTCTCGATCGACCTCTTCAACGGCAGTGCCGGTTACAAGCAACCGGTCTGGCAGGTCCGGGCCACTCCGGTCTTCAACTTCAATTATCTCGACGTCAACGAGCTGGCCGTCGTCGGCCCCGACGTCCGCGACGGGACGACTCGTTACCGCGAGGACTGGTCGTTGGACGAGTGGTTCGTGGAGGCCAAGCTGTCGGACCTGGGCCCTCACTACGACTTCGTATCGGCCCGCGGCGGGTCCCAGTTCTTCGTCAGCGATTTCCGCGGCTTCGTCTTCAGCGACGTCAACCGGGCCGTGCGGCTCTTCGGCAGCCGCTTCTCGAACCGCGACCAGTTCAACCTGCTGTGGTTCGACCAGACCGAAAAGGAGACCAACAGCGAGTTGAATCTCTTCGACGACCGACACCAGAACACCGTCATCGCCAACTACTACCACCAGGACCTGCTGGTCCCCGGTTACACCGGCCTGGTCAGCTTCCACTACAACAACGACCAGCCGGGTTTCAGGTTCGACCGCAACCGCTTCGTGGTCCGTCCCGACCCGGCCGGGGTCTTCCAGCCTCACCGGGTCGAAACCTACTACCTCGGCCTGGCCGGGCAGGGCCACTTCGGACGACTCAACATCAGCAACGCGTTCTACCACGCCTGGGGTCGCGACAGCCTGAATCCGATCGCCGGACGCGAGCAGGACATCCAGGCACAGATGGCGGCGGTCGAATTGTCCTACGACCGCGACTGGGCCCGCTTCCGCGTCTCGTGGTTCTGGGCCTCGGGCGATTCCGACCCCAACGACGGCGACGCCGAGGGCTTCGACGCGATCTTCGACAACCCGAACTTCGCCGGCGGCGAGTTCAGTTACTGGCAACGCCAGGCCATCCGGCTCTTCGGCGTCGGGTTGACTCAGCGGCAGAGCCTGGTGCCGAACCTCCGTTCGAGCAAAACGCAGGGGCAGGCCAACTTCGTCAACCCCGGCCTGTCTCTGGTCAACGCCGGCATCGACATGGACCTGACTCCCAAGCTGAAACTGATCAGCAACGCCAACTTCCTGTGGTTCGACAACACCCGGTCACTGGAAGTCTTCACCTTCCAGGACCGGATCGACCGGGAAATCGGTACCGATCTCAGCCTCGGCATCGAGTACCGCCCCTACCTCAACGACAACGTCCAACTGATCAGTGGCCTCTCGACCTTCATCCCCGCCGCCGGCTTCAAGGACCTCTACAACCCGCTCGGCGGCACCGCCAAAACCCTCTTCGGACACTTCCTGGAAGTCATCCTCACCTACTGATCTCAATCTGACCATGCGCTCGAATCCCATGCAAACACAACACGACCACCGCCAGGACCCCGGCCCAGCAGCCGATGGGTCCTCGGCCAGCAGGAGCCAGACACGGATGTCACGCATGTCACACTTGTCGCAAAAACGCCTGAGTGCAGCCATCGTGGTGCTGGGGGCCTGGGTGGCCGCCACCGTCGTGATGCAACCGGACCGCTCGACCCAGGATCATCTCGTAGCCTCAGAACCGCCCACCCGACCCGCCACCACCGCTCCGCTGATCCCGGCCCGCAAGCCTTACAGCCCATCCCGGATCCGGGCCGCTGCACTCCCGTCGGATCCACGCGACGGGCTGCTGGGGCAGTCGGCCGCCGATGCCTTATCCAAGAGCCGCGGCTGCATGGTCTGCCACAAGACGGTCGGAGATCCACACTTCAGCCAAGTTCTGAACCTCGGCTGCACCGATTGTCATGGCGGAGACGCCACGGCCCGGGACACAAAGACCGCTCACGTGCACCCTCGATACCCCGACGCCTGGACCTCATCGGCCAACCCCATCCGCAGCTACTCGCTGCTCAACCACGAGCGTCCCGAGTTCGTCCGGTTCGTGAATCCCGGCGACCTGAGGGTGGCTCACCAGAGTTGCGGGACGGTGGGGTGTCATCCGCGTGAGACGCTCGAGGTCAAGAAGAGCATGATGACTCACGGCTGCATGCTGTGGGGTGCAGCGCTCTACAACAATGGAGCGGTCCAGGACAAGTGGCCCAGGTACGGCGAGAGCTACTCGATGCACGGCACGCCTCAGAGGCTGCAGACCGTGCCGCCGCCGACTCCCGAGGAGACCGCCACCAAGGGGGTGCTCCCCTTCCTGGACCCCCTGCCCCGCTTCCAGGTCACTCAACCGGGCAACATCCTGAGAATCTTCGAGCGTGGGGGTCGGTTCCGAACCGAGACCGGCATCCCCGAACGGCTCGAAGAGCCCGGGCGACCCCGCGAACGGCTCAGCAACCGCGGCCTGGGGACACTCAATCGAACCGACCCCGTCTTCATCGGCCTCGAAAAGACCAGGCTGCTGGACCCGACGCTGAACTTCCTGGGTACCAACGAGCAGCCCGGCGACTACCGTTCCAGCGGCTGCACGGCCTGCCACGTCATCTACGCCAACGACCGCTCGCGCATTCACTCCGGACCGTTTGCCCGCTACGGCAACGGCGGCCGGGCCGCCGCGAAGACCGACGAATTCGTCACGTCGCTGGACCCCACCATCCCCAAGTCCGAGCCGGGACACCCGATCACTCACCGCTTCACACGTTCGATCCCCACCAGCCAGTGCATGATCTGCCACGTCCATCCCGGCACCACGGTGATGAACAGCTACATCGGCTACATGTGGTGGGACCAGGAGACCGACGGGGACCTGATCTATGACGCCTCGGGGAAACCGATCTCGGCCGAAGCCCACGTCGCCTCGCAAATGGCCAACCCGAACCTCGGGGCCATCAAGAGATACACTCCCGACCCCGACCACGAGGCGGGCATCGCGAGCGTCAACGACAAGGCCACCCGCAGCCAGTTCGCCGACTTCCACGGACACGGCTGGCTGTTCCGGGCCGTCTTCCGCAAGGACGCCACCGGCAAACTGCTCGACCACCAGGGCCGAGTGATCACCCAGCCCACCAACGCCAGGCTGAAGGCGGCCATCGAGTTCCCCAACCGCGTCCGCGAACTCTACCGCGGCCGCACCTGGACCTCGCACGACCAACGCGCCTTCGACACCGCACGCACGCAGCTCGAAGAGGTGCGAAACCACATGCCGGTCCACCTGATGGACGTGCACCTGGAACGTGGCATGCACTGCGTCGACTGCCACTTCCTGCAGGACGTCCACGGCAACACCAAGCTCTATGGCGAGGTGCGAGCCGCGATCGAGATCACGTGCCAGGACTGCCATGGCGACACCCATCGACGCGCAATCGTCCGGGACGATGAGGGTCTGCACCTGAGAACTTCGGGGCCGGCCGCCGCCGAACCGGAGGGACGACCCCACGGCCGCAACCTGCTGACGATGAGGACTCCATTCGGTAGACGCCGCTTCGAGTGGCGAGACGGGAAACTGATTCAGAGGTCGATGGTGGAACGGGATATCAGCTGGCCCGTCACCCAGGTCGTCGACACGATCGACCCAATGCACGCCGACTACAACGCACTCTCGGCCGTCGCCAAGACCGTCCGTTTCGATGACCAGGACCGGATGGCCTGGGGTCGACTGCCGGGGAAGTCGCGTCGCTGCGCCCACGATTCGAGGATCGTCAACTGCACCGCCTGCCACACATCCTGGAACCCCAGCTGCTTCGGTTGCCATCTCTCGCAACGAGCCAACCAGAAGACACCGTCGCTGCACAACGAGGGTGAAGTCTCAAGAAACCACGTCTCCTACAACTTCCAGACACTCCGTGACGACGTCTTCATGCTCGCCCGCGACGGCACGGTGACCGGCAACCGGATCAACCCGGCCCGCTCGGCCTGCGCGATCCACGTGGGGTCGTACAACCAGAACCGCGAATCGGTCTACTTCCAGCAGCAGACGATCTCGGCCGAAGGCTTCAGCGGGATCTCCTTCTCGACCAACGTGCCGCACACCGTCCGCGGCCGTGACGGGACCCGGCAATGCCGAGACTGCCACCTCGCCACCTCCGGTGACAACAACGCCCGCATGGCTCAACTGCTGATGCACGGCACCAACGCCCTGAACTTCATGGGCCACTGGACCTGGGTCGCCGCCGGAGAACACGGGTTGCACGCGGTGGAGGTGACCGAACGAGACGAACCGCAGGCGGTTTTCGGCAGCACGCTGCACGAGCTGGCGTTTCCATCAAAATTCCGACAGCACGTTGCACAGCATCGCGAGCTGCACGTCGAGCACGAGCATCCTGGGTTCGACATCCTCGATGAACTGCTGGCCAAAATCCGACCGCACCACACCGAGATCCTGGGAATCCAGCACCGGGGCGAATACCTCTACGCCGCCTGCGGCGCGGGTGGAATGAGAGTCTTCGACATCGCGATGACCGACAACAAGGGGTTCTCCGAACGAATCGTCACCGCACCCGTCTCACCCCTGGGCCAGCGACTCTACGTCAAGACCCGCTTCGCCACCGCGGTCGCCGCTCCGGCCACCACGGTCCCCGACCCCACTCGTGAATCGAGTCGCCGGGCGGCCAACCAGGAGGGCGTCTCGCCGGACAAGCCGCTGGTCCATCCGATGTACGCCTACCTCTACGTCACCGATCGACACGAGGGGCTGATCCTGGTCGGAGCCGCCACGCTGCTCGATGGCGATCCCACCAACAACTTCCTCAGCCGCGCGGTGACGTTCAACCCCGAGGGGATCCTCTCCGGAGCCCGCTCGATCACCATCGCCGGCACCTGTGCCTTCATCTGCTGCGACGTGGGACTGGTCGTGGTCTCGATCGACAACCCTCTGAAACCTCGCATCACCTCGGTGCTGGGCCACGACGTGCTCCGGTACCCCACCTCGGTGCAGATCCAGTTCCGCTACGCGTTTGTTTGCGACCAGGGCGGCCTGGCCGTACTCGACGTCACCGACATGACCCGTCCCCGGCCGGTGGCACGGCTGGCAACTCCCCGAGCCCACAGCCTGTACGTGGCCCGCACCTACGCCTACCTCGCCGCAGGCAAAAAGGGCCTGGTCATCGTCGACGTGGCGAATCCTCTCAAGCCACGCATCGACCAGGTCTTTACCGCCGCTGGAGCGATCAACGACCTGCACGACGTCAAGCTGGGGGTGACCTACAGTAGCCTGTTCGCCTACCGCGCCGACGGACGCAACGGCCTGAGAGTCGTGCAGCTGACCTCCTCGACCACTCCGGGATCCGGCGGCTTTCGACCGCGACCCGAGCCCCGCCTGATCGCCACGTTGCCGTTGCCCAAGGGAGGCCATGCACTGGCACTCTCCAAGGGCGTCGATCGGGACCGGGCCGTCGACGAGGCTGGCAACCAGCTCTCGGTCTTCGGCCGAGTCGGTGCCCGGCCGCTGACGCTCGTCGAGCAGCACAGGCTCTACCTCCGCAACGGCCGAACCTGGATGGTCCCCTCAATCACTCGCAACCCCGAGATCCGCGACGAGCGGTTCCGCGAGCAGGCTCTGCAGCGAGACCTGCAGAGGGCGTTTCCGGCCTACACCCCACCGGGACGATCACCGCGCTGAGGCCGATAAGGCGGGCCAGGCCTCGACCGCCCTCCTGACCGCAGCAAATGCACGAGTCACCTCGCCGGGATCGTAGTTGCCGATCGGAGGCAGCAGCTTGGCGAGATCGATCTCGACGATCTTCGAAGGACCCCGCTTGGGCTCAAACAGGCCTGCTCCCACCCCCGCGGCCGGTCGCTGCGGAAATACCAGCACGTGGCCGGCCTCGCGGAGTGACTTCAGTTCTTTCGCGTCGCCGCGGCCCAGTTCGCCATAGACCACCTCGCAGGCCCACACCAACTGACGCGACGACTCGTAATCGAGACCACCGGCGCTACCCGCCTTGGCAAGTGCCAGCAGCACCCCACGACCCTGTTTGCGACTCAAGGGAGTCCGTTCCAGTTGCTGGGCCCGGACCATCAGCCAGTCGGCCGTCGTCGAGGCGATCTCGGACAACTCCGACTTGCGACCAAACGGCGTCGCGGCCAACACGCCCTGGACCTTCCTCCACTGGATGTCGAACCCGGCACGCTGCTTGTCCTGTTCGAGTGCAACGCCGGCCAGGATGGTGGTCCATTCGCGGAGAACCGGTCGCCCGGGGAACCCCGCCGGATTGACTCGCTGCTGACGCCACGCCGGAACCCTCAGGTCATGGTGGCACGCATAGCATTCGAATTGAGCCAGCTCGGGCCACGACACGGCCCCTGCCCCGCCTCCCGGGCCACTCAACGCCGCCGTCACTTCCAGCGACTGGGCCAGGGAGACCAGCGAGCCGACCAGCATGGCCTGGGTGGCATGCAGAGCATCGAGCCGATAGCGGTCGCCCTTGAAGAACGGATCGTTGGTCCTGGCCAGGAACTCGCTACGGGACTTCGCGGGTTGGGAATCGGTCTTGCTGTGGACCGCACGCCAGTGAACCGGCATCTGGGCGGCGAAGGTGGCGACCTCGAAGCCGGGCAGCGGAGGATGACCGGCGGCGTACATTTCGTGAGTCACCACGCGCCCCTGTGCGACATCACCGATGTGACACGACCCGCACAGCCTCGCCTTGCTCGACGGCGTGCGGACATCGACGTACCCGTGCTGCTCGAACTTGACCTTCGGATCCATGAACCTCCACGGCCGTTTCGGGTTCCGAGGTGGCAGGTGCAGGCGGAACCAGCCGTCCCGGTTTTCACCGGCCGTGGCCAGGTCTCCGCCGGGCCCATGACACCCTTCGCAGGTGATCCCGAAACTGACGTCGGTGTTCTTGTGCCACGACTCGGCCACAAGCTGCCCGTCAACCGCCGGCATCAGCGCTCGAGGGTAACCGGTGTGACACGAGAGGCATCTTCGGTCACGGTGCACCGCACTGATCTTCATCAGGCGGCCGATCTCGATCGAGCGGCGGTTGAACAGCACGGCGTAGGCCTGGTGGTGCTTGTCCTTGCCGGCCCACGTCCGCACCTCGTTGTCCAGGATCCAGTCGCCGCTGGGGCTCGGCAGAGGCAAATCGTCGTCGCCGGGCTGCTGAGGATTGCGACCGTGGCAGCCCAGGCAGGCGATGAACCCGACAACGGCCCGCTGAGACGGTACGGCCTCCTGGGCAATCGACTCCGAAATCGCTCCGACAAAAATCGCCAGTCCGGTCACGATGGCCGTGACTCGACGCGTTCTGGAAATCTCCGTCATCGTCGGGCTCCACTGTTGTCTTTCAGCGCCTCGCGAATCGGCTTGGTCGCTTCGAGGAACTGCTGCAATGCTACAGGCGGCTGGTCGGCGTCTGCAGTGCGGCCGCGGAGTTGAACGGCGCTGTCGTGTCCGTCGGGGAATCGCAAGACCGCACGCATCCGCGGCAAGCCCCGCTCGAGTGCCCGATCGATCGATCGACGGCGATCATTATCCAACCCGGTCGCCCGTTTCTGGCTGACCTGTAGCGACGAGAGCGCCAGGTAGAGCTGAGCGGCCTGGTCCCAGTCGCCGGGTCCGGGCCGCTTCCCGGAAGTCGACACCAGTTGCCGGCCGACAGAATCGAGATCGTCAACGGTGAAGTCGTACTGGTTGAGCCTCTGGGACCACCTGTCGAGTTGCCTGGCCAGCGCCGCGGCCTCGAGTCTCATCCGCTCACGATCCGGAGCCACCGGCCGAGTCACCCGATCGACTCGTGCCAGGGCCTGGGACAACCCGGCGCCGGGCCGGGTCGATTCGATGGCCGAGAGTACGCCGACCATCGAGCGTTCCCAACCGGCCCAGGGGAATTGACCGGGCCGGCGTCCCGAGCGTGTCACCACGCTTCGTCTCCAGCGAGCATCCCTCAAGTCGTGATGACAGGCAAAGCACCGCGTCTCGGTCAGTTCCGGCCACGGTGCCGAGCGGTTCGACGCCCGATACACCGACAACTCTGCCCGGGCCCTGAACGTTTCAACCTGACCGAGAGCCCACAATTTCAGTTCGCGGAGCGATCCCTTTGAAGCTGCGGGGCGGCCGGCGTGCCGCTTGCCGTCGGCGGCGTCGTTCCAGTGCCGAGGCAGGTTGGCATGGTAGGTGGACATTTCGAAGTGCAACCGCGGGTGACCGGCGGCGATCAGGTCGTGGTTGACATCCCGGCCCGGAGCGCCCACGTGACAGCCGGTGCAGGCCCGGATCCGCATCCGCAGGTCATCGGTGTCGTAGAACCCCAACGCGATCGCCCGGGCAGACTTCTCGGCCGGCCAGCCCCGGCGGACATGCCGGGTGATCCACAGGCTCGCCGGGCCGTGGCACGCCTCGCACGAGACCCCGTCGGTGGCCAGTTGATCGTGATGAGCGGTGTTCCCGTCGGGGGTCGGTGGCAGAGCGTGGCAGTTGAGACAGACAACAGACTTGTGGGCCGGTTGGCTGTAGCCCAGGGCCCGCACAATCCGCCGGGATCGCTCTCGAAGCAGCACCGTGTAGGACCGGGCATGACTGTCGCGCTGGACCCAGTCGCTGTAGGAACTGGACCAGCTCGGACCACTGCCGTCTCCGCCGTGACAATTCGACGCCGCACACGAATTGGTGCCGACGTAGCGTGCCGCGTCCTGAGCACCGACCACGCCAGCGCCGGCCAGCACCACCACGGCGATCAACGCGATCGCCGCGGCCCGGTGGGCTCGAGTTTCCCGATGACCGCTCATCTCGTCTTCCGCTTGACCGGTTCCAGGACTCCCTCTGCTGAACACCCTATCGACATATCTCCCTCACCTCCCGCCGATCGATCCGACATCGTCGGCCGATCCAGATGAGGGCGAAACCGCCGACGATGTCCTGCCGCTACGACCATGATAAACGTGACATTCGACACAATCGGAACGGGCTCCTTCGGAAGCACGAGTCAACCGCGTCGCGGTCGGACGCACGGAGTGACAACCGCGACAGGTGGCAATCGCGGGCATCAGCAGATCCGACGTCCTTCGACTCGAGGCCACGTCGCCGTGACACTCCTCGCAACGCATCAACCGATGAGCCCCGTGACGGAAGCGGCTGTGGATCATCCAGCGATCGGGAATCCCCGGCGGCTCGACCTGCCAGTTGCTCCCGGCAACGCTGACCTCGTGGCAGTAGCGACACCCCCCCTTGGCCTCGTGGCCAAACAGCGTGTGCACGTGCTGCTGCACGACCGCCTCGGCCGCCCGCACCCTGCCCAGCACATCCCGGGCCATCGACGGATCCAGACTCCGACGCTGTGCCTGACCGGGAAACGGCCGCCTCGAGTCGCCCGCGGGGGTGTCGGAACCGGGCTCGGGTGACCGTGTTCGGGACCCTTCGAGTGCCGCAAGCGTGTATCGCTCGGTCAGCCAGCCGCGGACGAGGTCGGACGTGACATGCGGCACCTGGCGACCCGCGTCGTTGCGGTTGTCGAACAGCAACGGATGGCACGACTTGCAGTGTCGCTCGAATTGTACCGGCTGCATGTAGCCTCCCGATCCGTCGGACTCGTGGCAGCTGCTGCAGTTCTTCGAAAAATCCACGGTCCGACCGTCCTTGTTCCTGAGACCCACAACCAGCTGGCCCTTCGAGTTGTTCTCGACCTTCAGATGGGCCGCGTGATTGAACCGCAGCCTCGCCTTGTCTCGAAACCCGCCGCCGGACTCGTCCGCCTCAGCCACCTCCCACACACCATGCGCGGAACCCGGCCGCGATCCGCCGGAGGACTCCAGCAGGAGCCGCTTCAGGGCGAACTCCGGATGAGCATGCTCGCCGGCGGAATCGAACGCCCTCAGCGAACGCACGAAAGTGCTCGACGGTCCCGACGTCGTCTTCAGATCGTCGTGACACCCAAGGCACTGCCGGTCCTCGACCCGAGCCAGCCGCTCGTGGTGACGATGCTCGCGGTGACACTCGGCACACGAGAGTCCATCGTGGCCGTGGCCGGGGACCTGGTTGCTGTGATGCAGAGCCTGGTCATGACAGGCCAGGCACTTGGTGTTGTCGATCGAGCGGATGGCATCGGAATCGAACCAGCTGCCGAGCCTCTGGAGAGGTGCCCAGGTGGTGTGACAGGCCCCGCAGTCGTTTTCGATCATGCGGTGAGCCGTCGAGACTCTCCCGGCGGCAAACACGCTATGTTGACCGCTTTGCCACTTGGAACCGATCCACGCGGTCGTCACGAACACCGCAAGCAGCGCGGCAAGTGCCAGCCGCCGGCGCAGCGGGCGGCGGCTGCGACGAGGGAAGTCGATCTCGACCCGCTCGGACAATTCACGGCTGGACCGCAGCGTGCTCACACCGCTCCTCTCACTCGCATCACCAATCCCACGGAACCACTCGCAGGCTGATCACCACGTGGATGATGAACAGCACCAGCAACGACGCCGAGACCGGCACGTGCAGGTACAGCCAGCCATGCAACCAGCGGTGGATCGTCCTCAGGCGGTGCAACTGGCTGCGTTCGTCACAGAACTCCTCGAGCTGATCGAGAACGCCGTGCAACTCCGACGGCAAGTCCACTCGCATCTGCCCGAACGCCGCCTTGCGGCGGTCCGATTGAGCCAGCAGCGAGTTGGCTCGAGATGAGATCGCCAGGAACGGGCGAACCGTCTTGAGATAGAACGCCTTGAGCTCTTCGGTTCGAATCACCGCCCGCTTGGCGGCGGCCGGCTCGGCAGCCGGCTTGGCCGCCAGTTGGGCGGCCAGCAGGGGCGACGGCTTGCCCGCGGGCTTGGGTTTCGGCTTGGCCGCGGCAGCATCCTCGGGCACCAGCTGAGGAGCATTC